>Ga0172373_10000037_pt1 | contig 186295 bp, 151 predicted proteins | sample Lak10m_2_FD_114546 | JGI IMG/M metagenome (GOLD analysis project Ga0172373, IMG submission 114546) | Freshwater microbial communities from Kabuno Bay, South-Kivu, Congo - kab_092012_10m | ecosystem: Environmental > Aquatic > Freshwater > Lake | place: Democratic Republic of the Congo... | reverse complement strand
CAATGGCGTTGCTTCTGACCTTAAATTTGGACCTGACGCTGAAGTAGTGTCTCATGACCCTACCGATTTAGGATCTGCCTTTAAGTACGCTATGGGCGACAAAAAATACTTTGGCGTTTTTTATCAAGACAGTCAAAGACCTTGTTATGACGATTTGTTACGGCAAGGCACAGCGCGCACACCTAAGCAAGATCGCGCACAGCTTTTAAATCGATTTAAAATTTAGTTTTAAAAACTAAATTCATTTTTCAACGCTTTTTCTTAGCTCTCTTTCTTTTGTTAAACTCAAAAGAAAGAGAGACAGGAAAGCACTATCCGTTCCACCCTAAAAAATTAGATTGAAACTTTTGCTAAGCGCATACTGTCTAAGTCTCAGATGGTTCTAAAAGCGAGGTCTAACAATGATTAAAAAAACAGCCCTTACTCTTGCCCTAGTCTTCATTTTTTATTCAACAACAGCCGCCGCAGGCTGGGTTGATTTTCAACTTAATGGGGGTATTTTTGACCCGCAAGACAAAAAAGTTCAAGAAACCTTTGGAAAAGACCTTTTGTTTTGGGGAGCCTTGGGAGTTACAGATAGTTCAACAGGCCTAGGCTTCAGGGGAAGTTTGGGTCGTTATTCAAACTTCAGCCATCACCCAAATGATATCGGAACTGGCACTCAGATTAATGTAACGCCGCTTAAAGCAAGCGTGCTTTGGCATTTTAATTCAGCGGGGTTGGTTCAACCTTATGTAGGGGCGGGTGTAGGTGCCTACATGTACAGCATGGACGATATGTCCGGCACCCTAGAATCAGGAACCCGGTTTGCACCTCATGGACTGGCGGGCGTTAAGCTGCGAGTAAGTCCTACCCTGTATTTCAATCTAGAATATCAATACGATCTGATCGGACGAACGATCTTTAATAATTCTAACAACTTTTATTCGTCTGAATTTACCCTGGGATTTGGCATTGTATTTCCAAATTCTGTTAATTTTGCCTCTCAACCTCAATCCCAAAACACTGAAGCTTCAACGTCACCAGCCAGCATAGACGATTCGATTGTGCAGCTTCAGGCCGATATTACACTAATGAAAACAAAACGAGCTCAAATTCAAGATAAAATTGACGACTTCTACAATCGCTCACCCTTTGAGATTGGCTTGTTAACGGCCCTCAAGCAACCCGCCCAACTGAAAGATAAGTCGGTTCGTATTTTAAACCCCAATACCCAAGAAGAATTGGCATCAGGAACCTTAAGTGCTTTAAACACCTCGCCCAATATATCGTTTCAATTGTTAAATGAAGCTGGATGGGTGATTCCTGTTGAAATTTCAGCTGCCTATAACTCGGTAAAAATTGGCAAAAAAACTTATTCCGAGTTCAAGCTTGAAAATATGAACACTGCCATTTTGGTGGAACAGTTTGACGAAAACCCCGAAAACACCAAAGAATTTCGCCGTATTACTTATTTTGAAAAACGAATTGTGCAGTTAGACAAATACATTGTGGAAGCCCAAGGACAACTAAAAAGCTTGCAAGAAATGAAAAATCAACGCGATATTAAAGCTATTGAAAACCAAGACAAATATTCATCCTCATCATCAACCACCGCAGTGATTGTGTCCCAGCCAGCTTATGTGCCCTATACGTACCATTACCCTTATCAATATCGCCACTATGTAGAGCGTGAATTTAGGGTACCGGTTATTGTTCCTTCAACCCCCACTACCGTTGAAGAACGCCAAAAGTATATCTCTGAACGCAAAGAGCGTATTCAAAGCATAAAAAATAGGTAATTCTATTTCAAATTTTTATCACTTAGCCTTACAATAGCCGGCATCTTTATGAAAAAAAATTGGCTGGCTTTAAGTATCGTTGGACTTTTAGGGCTTTGTAGCGTTAGCCTTCAGGCAAGCCAAGCCCTATTGGTTAGCAATTATCCCGAAGAAATTACCGAACCTGGTACTATAGGCAAAGTAGAGCTCAACGCCTCCTCAAACCGCATCATGTATTACCACAAAAACGGGGCTAAAAAGCCTTTGTTTATTGCCATTACGTTGCGAAATCCCACCTCAAAAGTTGTAGAGTTAACGATAAAAAAAGCCCTTGCCGGCCCCGATGTGGATGGACTTTTTGTAGGCCATTTAAGTACCCGCCAATGGATGGAAACTTTTTTTGACTCGGGCGAAACCCTGTTGTTGTTTCCAGGCATTCAAACTCAATTGGTTTGGCACCTCATAAAACCCGACACCGTTTCAACTGGCTTAATCGACATTACAAACCCTCAGCAAGCCACCCTTAACTTAGCGATTCGGGTAGTGGAATCAAGCGAAGACAATGTATCGGCCCTTAATAGGCCCCGACAGCCCTTTCGTTTGGGCTGGTTTACTACCAACACACAAGTTATTGAAAAAACGATTACATTCAACGACAGTACCGTCGTAGAAGACATTCCCATCGGAGCAGCCCCCTTTTTGAAAGATCACCGAGATGGTGCCGAAATAAAAGGCAACTATGCCTTGCTTTACGACATTCGGCTAACGCTTGAAAATACTACCGCTTACTCAAGAACCGTTCAGGTATTGTTTTCACCTCTTGGCGGTATTGCCAGAGGCATTTTTATGATAGATAATCGTTTTATAGAAACTGCGTTTTTGAGGCAAAAAAAAGAGGAAGTCGAGCTTCAAAAACTAGAAACTTTAATTTTAAAACCCTATGAAAAACGCCTCATTGATGTATTAACCCTGCCCCAAGCAGGTTCGTTTTATCCGGCACAATTGGTGATACAAAGCATTTCTAAATGAATATTGATACCGTTAATTCTATTTTAGGACAAGCCATTCAAGTTATTTTAATAACTTCGCTTCCTGCTGTAGGGGTAGGATTGTTGGTTGGGCTGGTTATTGCCATTATTCAGGCCGTTACTCAAGTTCAAGAACAAACCCTTACTTTTGTGCCCAAAATGATTGTTGTATTTTTGGTGATTGCTGCAACGTTTCCTTGGATGGCTCGTGTCATTGTTGAAATGACCTTGCAACTTTGGCAGAATATTCCCCTTTACGCACGGTGATCACGTTTAAGGTTATTCTTGTTTTTTTCATGATTTTTGCAAGGCTTTTGGGCCTTATTTTAACCGCCCCTGTGTTTTCAAGACGCGAAATTTTTCCTATGGCCAAAGTACTTTTAGTGTTTTGGACAGCAGGCTTATTAATTTATGTGGTTCCTGTACCTCCTAATTTACCCACGAATCCTTTAACTATTGTTTTGGCCGTAATTTGCGAAGCCCTTTTAGGAGTCATGATTGGGTTCGTTACGGATCTTTTGGTTTCGGGCCTTGAATTTGCAGGAACGCTAATGGATACCCAAGCGGGCTTAAGCGTAGCATCGTTATTAGACCCTTCCACCGGACGCACCATTACCATTATTTCGTTGTTGCTTAAATGGAGCGCATTTACTATGTTTTTACTCATTGATGGCCACCATTTGGTGCTGGCTTCTATTGTGCAAAGCTTTAAAATTTTACCCGTAGCTTCCCCTATTAATTTTTCACAAGGGGCCCTTGAAATTGTAAAATTGGGGTCTTATTTGTTTTTTTTAGGAGTTCAATTATCGGCCCCCATTTTATTGGTGGTGTTTATTGTTGATTTTGGCTTTGGTATTTTAAATAGGGTGGCTGAGCAAATTAACGTGTTTCAGCTGGGCTTTCAAATTAAGCCATCCGTGAGTTTGGTTGTTTTTTTAGCTGCAACTCCGTTGATCGTTAACAGTATCTATAAAATTATGGAATTTATTACTGAACACCTGATGAAAATTTTTCACGCCTTACAGTCTGTGCCCCAATGAACCCGTTTAGACGCCCTTACCCCCTTTGGCTTAAATGGTTGCTGATACCCGCAGGATGTGTGCTGGGGTTTTTTATTGGTTGTACCTTTTTAGCCTTAATTCTTAGCAAGGCTGTGATTGCCGAGTTTATTTTATCGATGGCCCCCAAAACCTATTTAAATGGGGTCAATGTGATGGTACTGGGTATCGATCAAACGTCCGACAGCCAACGCTCTGACACCATTATGGTGGTTCATTTAGATTGGCAGCATAACCACATTGGTGTGCTATCAGTGCCTCGTGATACCCGAGTTAATGTGCCTGGAATGGGCTTTACCAAAATTAACCATGCCTACGCCAAAGGCGGGGTGGAATTAGCTAAAAAAGCCGTGTCCCAACTGTTAAATGTGCCCATTGAGTACCACGTCGTTTTTCACTTAAATGGAGTGGAAGAGATTATAGACCAAATTGGTGGCGTTAAAATTAATGTGCAGCACAATATGTACTATGTTGATCAAGCAGGGGACTTGTTCATCGACCTTAAAAAAGGTGACCAAACCTTAAATGGCAAACAAGCCGTACAATACTTACGATTTAGGCACGACGAAAAGGCTGATATAGGCCGTATTCAGCGCCAGCAATCGTTTTTAAAAGCGGTGTCTGAACAAGCACGCGATGCCTTATCGGTAGGCGAAATACCAGGGCTAATACGACAACTGAGTAAAAACTTTGAAACTGACCTTAGCATTCGTCAAATTATTGGGCTTGCTGTGCAATTTAAGCAGGCTTTTGCCAACGGAACCATTCAAACCGGTACCTTGCCTGGGGTGCCCTCGATTATTGACAACATTAGCTATTGGAAACCCGAACTACAGCTGGTAGATAAAACCGTTCAAGACGTTTTAATGGGCTCTGTTCAGGAAAAAAGCGGCATCGTATCAAAAATTGAAACCAAAGATAAGCAAGCTAGCCAAACCGATAATCGTCGAAGAGTAACCTTAAACGAGTTAAACCGAGTGGTAAATCAAACCGAATCAAGCACCAAAGAATTAAAACTGCTTAAAAAGCCACTTTCTATAGAAATTTTAAATGGATGCGGCAAACCAGGTGAAGCCCAATACGCGGCTAAACTTCTAAAACAATTGGGCATGAAAGTGGTGCGTTGGGGCAATGCAGGCACTTATCGGTATGATGAAACCCTAATGGTTGACTGGCGTGGCGACGTAGAACCCGTTTTGGTGCTTGCGCGAGCTATTTCAATTGACCCTTCTAAGATAATTGTTTATGATAAGCCGTCGAAAACAATAGACGTTACGCTGGTTCTTGGAAAAGATTGGCCCGAGATTAAAGCAAGACTAGATGGAGCTACTCGTGGAAAGCGTAGATAAATTACTGGATAAGGTGATAAAGATTGCTGAAGACAAAAAAGCAACCGATATCCGTGTTTACAAAACCCATGAAGGGCATTCAGTAACTGAGTTTTTTGTTGTGATCAGTGTGGCTAACCGTATTCAAGCCAATGCGATTGAAAACGACTTTGACAGTACTGTTTCACAAATGATGCAAAACGATCCGACAGATTTTTATGATCATCCCAAGCGATCTGGAAAGCCTGAAAGCGGTTGGGTTGTGTTAGACTTAAATTCTATTGTTGTTCACGTATTTCAAGACACTGTCAGAGACTACTACAATTTAGACGAGTTGCTCGAAACAAGAGCCACCGTTTTTCACCATTAATTTGGGGCTATAGCTCAGCTGGGAGAGCGCTTGCATGGCATGCAAGAGGTCGCAGGTTCGATCCCTGTTAGCTCCACCATGTATCCATTTCTGTCGAACTTTTATCAATTTTGAACTCAAAATTGAGGGTTCGATCCTCTTTCTAAGATTTTGTTATTATTTCCATAAAAATGTTGAAAATTGTGTATTATAGGCTCAATATTTTGGGGTTCGAACCTTCGTTTGGGTTTGATAGTTTTTTAGGAAAATATTACTATGAACGAACATGGAAATTGATTGGAAAATTCTGATTCAAATAGCTTCGGCGATTATTATATTTCTTTTTGGGAGACTATGGGATTGTTTGTTCGAGAAAAAAGCAAAACTCACCGCATATTATGGTCATGTTTCAAGCTTTAAAACTCAATCTCCGAATGAAGGACATGATATTCAAGTCCATACTCACTCTATTGTTATTTTTAATCCAGGCAAATTATCCGCAAATAATATAAAGATTAAACATAGAATACTTCCTGGATATGAAATCTATCCACCGATTCAACACTGCGTCATAGATATTGAGGGATCAACTGAAAAAGAAATCTGCATTGCCAAGCTTGTCCCGGCTCAGCAAATTACAATTTCCTATTTGTACTTTCCCCCTCTAACTTACCAAAATGTTACTACTCAGATCATTTCTGACGAGGGTTTTGCTAAAATTTTAGATGTATTTCCTACTCCTCAGGTACAAAAATGGAAAACTTATACTCTATTGGGATTTGCCTTATTGGGTTTGATTTCAGTTGTTTATGTAGCAGTAAACCTCTATTTATTGTTAATTAAATGAGCCGCCCATCCCCTTCACTCTTCGAAAATTACCGCATTCGCCGCCACTACGATGAAAAAACCGAAACGTGGTTTTTTTCAGTTGTAGATGTTATTCAAGCTCTGATTCAACAACCTGATTTTCAAATAGCTCGTAAATATTGGAATAAACTTAAGGAGCGATTGAAAAAAGAGGGAAGTCAGTCGGTGACAAATTGTCACCGACTGAAATTGGAAGCCGCTGATGGGAAGAGATATTTAACGGATGTGGCCAATGCTGAGACATTGTTACGTCTCATCCAATCTGTTCCTAGTCCTAAGGCAGAACCAATCAAATTGTGGTTAGCAAAAGTGGGATATGAACGGATGCAGGAAATCGCAGATCCTGCACAATCCTTAGATCGTGCCCGCGAAAATTGGAAAAGACACGGACGAAGTGAAAAGTGGATTCAGCAGCGGATGATGGGACAAGAAACACGCAACAAGCTAACGGATTATTGGAAAGAGCACGACATTAAAGAGGGCGAAGAGTTTGCCATTTTGACTAACATTATTCATCAAGAGTGGGCCGATGTGGACGTTCAAACTCATAAGAAAATTAAAGGGTTAAAGTCACAGAATTTGCGAGATCATATGAGTGAGGCGGAATTAATTTTTACAGCTTTAGCCGAAATGTCGACACGGCAGATTGCTGAGGCGATGAATGCAACAGGGATGCCTGAAAATACTATTGCAGCACAAAAGGGTGGGCGAATTTCGAGGAAGGCGCGTTTGGAATTAGAGAAAAAGACAGGTAGTAAGGTAGTGGATAACTCAAATTATTTGGCACCCAAGAAACCTCTTAAAAAATTGAAAGACTAATTGGGTGAATAAGTTTTATTCTATACTTACACTCAAAACGCTGGTTTTAAGCTTGGTTGTAGTAGGCCTCCTGATATTTGGACTTTATCTAAAAAGTTACTTTAAACCCCATTATCAAAAAGTTGAATTTTCGACGACGCTTTATCCTCAAGAACGGGCCATTGTGCGAAAGATGTTCGCCGAGGATTTTTTGGAGTCAAAAAGAGTCATTGGGTTTGATGATGTAGCAATTTTTATCGCTAAATATGATCTCAATGATGATGGAATTGAGGATGTTTTTGTGCAAATTTCAGGTCGATATTTTGGCGGAAGTACGGGCTGGGATACCTCTATATATCTTGTTGATAAAAATGGCCATTGGAACGAGGTGTTTAGCAATACAACCTTTGGTTTATTCGGAGTTATGAACACAAAACATAATGGGTATCATGATTTTGTCAGAATTGGCCCCAAAAAAGACCGACCCTTGTGTGAAGACTACTTACTTGTTTATCAATGGAAGAACGGTGGATATAATGGGGGCTTCATTCGAGCTCTAACAAAAAGGGATAGGGAGATATTCAAAGATGAAGTCATACGATGATTTTTTTGAAGCACTGGGTCAGCAAGAATCTGGTGGCGATTATCGAAAAATTAATACCATAAAATATATGGGAAAATACCAGATGGGTGAAGCTGCTTTGATTGACCTTGGGTACTACAAACGGGATGGGAAAGACCCAGACAATCGTTATCAGGATAAATTTTGGACTGGGAAAGATGGGATTAAGAGTAAAGAAGATTTTTTAAACAGCCCGGATGTGCAAGAAGCGGCTGTAAGGAAATTCGCAGAACTGAACTGGAGAACAATTCAAATCAATGATCTGGATTTATTTGTTGATCGTACAGTGTATGGTGTCGAGATTACAATCTCTGGCCTATTGGCGGGTGCACATCTTAAAGGTGTTGGGAAAAAGGGGCTCATGAGTTTTTTGAGGCGCGGCTACAATGGGAAGGATCAATACGGAACAGCTGTTAAAACTTACATCATAAAGTTCGCTGGCTACGATACTCCCTTTAAAGCTCGAAAAAAACTAACCGGACTCAAAAAAGATAAAAAAGGTAAAACGGTGATGTACCAAATTGATGGAAAGGAATGGGTTTCTGTTGAAACGGCCATTCAAATGGCAAAAGACAAACTGTTGGATGGTGTCATTGTGACCAATTCTAAGGGAACAGTGTTTCTAAAAACACGTCCGGATCAGAGTATCGAAAATAATTTGGCATAGTCCGGGACATGTATTTTATACCCCTGAACATAGAAAAGGGTTCGAACTTCGTCTACTACGGTCCACCCAATTTTCCTACTTTCCCAGCAATATTTTTTTATCTCCCTATTTTGAAGGTACAATCTTTACCCGATAATTTTTTTATAAAATTCTATGGATCTATACTGCGCTGTCACTTATTATTCCCATCGAGACCCCATTGCCCCCAACCCACACAAAAACTATTCAAATTTTTTTTTATTATATTATTTTTTATTATATTATTTTTATAAATTTTTAATAAACTATACCTAACCATAAAAAAGCCTGAAATTATTTATCCATTTTTACGATAATTTAATAGTACTAGTTAGTTTGAAAAGGCGTTGATATTTTTTGAATTTACAAAAAAAATGGGTATCTTTTCCAGGGATTTGCATAGAAGCCCTTCAAACATTTGCCCCTTTACCTGAAAATTTGTTTTATGAGATTACAGATCCAGAACAAGGGCCCTTTATTGCCTTAGATTTCAAAAGACGCTTTCCTAAAACAACGGTTTTGTACGCTGAAAGCATTGAGTCACTTCATGACCGCTTAACGGATGTGGTTGTTACCAATGGAACCTTGTTAAGCGTTAAAGGTGAAACGGCATCTGTATATGAACGATCCGCAAATGAGTCAGTTATTGTTGTATTTAACTTTGCCAAACTTACACCAGGGGAATTAGCTGGAACTAACGAGTGGTTCGATGATCCGGCCATGCTATTGGGCTTGCCCATTTATTGCCGTTTCGTATCTCTTATCGATAGTCACATGCTAATAAATGCTCCCGGTGACCACCTTAACAGGCAAGCCGTTTTGCAGCGTTTCCCAAATCAAAATCTCCCCTTATCCAAAATTGCACAAGCATTTGAAAGTGACCTTTATGAAAATCAAGCTGTTCTTGAATTTCATCATAGACCTGATTGGCGCACCTTAATAGGAGGGGTTCCGAGCTTGAACACCGAAGGCCAGCTTATTGCTGCAAAAGATCAATTTTCCACTGCGGCGGACTATGCCTCAAAAAACGGCAAACCCCTTGTTATTAAAAATGGCCCGAAAGATGGCGAGCTTACTTTCTTTCTTGAAAATTTTGCTATTCAAAATGAGGGTATTCGTATCCTTTATTTTAATGGCTACACTGCAAGCGAGATTGAAAGCATAGGTAACAATGTAAATTACATTCGTGACCCACAAATGATCACAGGATCGGTTTTTACTGTTAACCCCAGTAACATGGGTACATTATTTGGATCCACCCGTGTTTTACCTTCAGGAACTATGGTCACAACCGGTGGACTTGTTGAGGAAATGAAGGCCAACAGTGTTTTAAAAACAAGCCCTGATTTACCTTTTGAAACCTGGTGTACAATTTTTACAACAAAAACACCTTCAAAGCTAACCTTATGGATTCCCAATCCAGAATCTGCTCCCCCAGCTCTATTTCAAACCCCTAATTTTTACATCGCTCATTCAAAACCAGTACCCCCAATTACCTTGGATATTGAGGGTCTGCGGGCTATTCCAAAGGGCGCTTGCCTTATTCAAACCCGAGACGTCTATTTTGCATCACAGGTATTGGAATCTCGATTTGCAAACGCACTGGTTATGGATATGTCTAAACTAACAGATGAGGGTGATTTTACAGGCTCAATAACAGTAAATTCATTTTCAAATCGCCTAGCCACCTGGCAAGACTCTGATTTTATACAAGCCATTCAAAACGGCAGCCCCATTATTATTCGAGGACTTACCCCTTTTATGGCCTCTCTTTTAGAATCGTTTTGGGGTCATACGCCTTATTTCATGGTTAACGGCCAGGTTATGCATTTTCCCAAAGAAAGTTTTCAATTGATAGCCTTAGCAGAGCAAGTTCCTGACTTTTTTTTACAACAAAGAACCCCCACTTATGTACTACAGCTTGGCATCTCTCAGTATATGGATAGACTTAAACACGAGTTTCCGAATGGGTTTCAAGCTCAATATCTTGAAACTATTATGCAGCATTGGCCAAAGTTCAAAGACGCCGTTTCACCCATAAACAATACCAGCCCTGCCCCAGAGTTGACCTATCTTTGGTTGAAAAAAATAATGAATCAAATAGAAAAAATGGGCCCTTCAAATTCTGCTGAAACGTGGTTGTCGGCAGTAGACAAGGTCGTACTGAGTGAATATAAAGAAAAACCCGAAGTTCACGCTTATTTAAGCATTTTTTGGGCTCAGGTTTTAAATCCTTCTCAAGAAAGGAGCTTCGACAAAAATCGATTGTATGCGCTAGCCCAGAAAGAGTCTCAAGTATGGAGCGAATTAGGCATTCCATGCTCAACTTTTTGGCAGGCAGCCGCTTGTCTAAGCCCTGCTTTAATCAGAAACCACTTTAAAAACTCTTCATTTAATAACCCAGATTATAGGCTTGTTTCCACACTTAAAAACATCATTTTGAACCACATTGCAGTCTGGGAAGATTTAACTTGGTTTGAAGACCTATTAAATCAAAAAAAACCTACTCCAATTGAAGCTATGCCTGTTGTTAGGCAGATGGATGAAGTAGCTCCTGAACAAGTCATTTGGCAAGCCATACAAACGGAACCCATTGTTCTCATTAAAGGAAGTCCGGGTACTGGAAAAAGCCATATTCTTCAGCATTTATCTGAGCTTATTAACAATTCAAACCTCGTGGTATCAGAGCCTTTACCCATGGGGCCAGCTATAACCCGTGAAGATTTATTAGCCAAACCCGTTGTGAAAGACGATCAAGTACTGTTTCAAAAAGGTCCTGTGACCCATTGGCTAGAAGCTGCAGCTGTTGAATCAAAATATGGGCTTCCTACACAACTATTGTGGGCCGACGAATACAACCTTGCGCCCTCACAAACCTTGGGCTTGGTTAAAGGCCTTCGTAACCAAAAACCCAGCAGCTACGTGCAGGGTAAAGATCATCCGTTAACTCATGCTGGGTTTGTTGGAACGGGGAACGATGACCTAGTAGAAGGCCGTACCGAAGACCCTGTACTTCGTGAATACGCACTCACCGTACATTTGTCCCCCATGAACGAAAACAGACAATTGCAGATTCTTAGAAAAAACTTTGCCTCCGTTTTTTCAGAAAATGAATTGCTGTTAAACGCCGGCCTGCCGTTTTTAATGGTTTTACAACGGGGTATGATGGCCCTGGTTCCTGAACATGATTATTCGATTCGAGATCTCTCTCACGCCCTTCAAGTCGCTTGTTCGATAGATCAGGTAGCTTCGATTCGTGACCCCGATCCTTTGGCGAGGGCTTTGATTAAAGCCTATATGTCGGTGTTTCACGGCAAACTAAGTGATGGCACAGCAGATGCCTTTTGTGATTGGGCAAGCTCGGCACTGCCAGCGCCAATGAATGAAATCAAATCTGCGTCCCCGGCTTTAGAGTCTAAAACTCTAGACGAACGGTATCCTGATTTTGATTTTCAAAACCCTGGAGTACGTTTTATTCAGCAAGGTCTTGGCCAATTTCTTAAAATGGCTGCTTACCATCGAGTAAATCCACAGCTTGCTTACCACGGGAAACGGATGTTTCACATTGAGGGAGAACCGGGTTGGGGTAAAGACCAATTACTTGGCATTATGTTAGCCGAAACCGCAAGAGAATTGAGACTGCCCCCCCCATGAGCTTTACGTTCATATTTCATGTAGCAACACAAGCCAATATACCGAAAATCAAACCAAAATTAAGACGGCATTAAGCGAGGGGCTTTGGATTTGGCTATCCGAATTTAATACCCTTGAATCACATCATCGCGAAGGAATTTTTAATATTTTAGGGGCTACCACTCGTTCTTTTACCTTTATTACAGATAATCCGCCTAAGTACTATAAACGACAACCCCCCTCTTCTGCCCTTAAAACCCGAATGATTGAATACACTACGCCCTCTCATGACTTTGAAACCCTAAAAAAAATTGCCCGCAAATACAAGTTACCTGAAACCCACATTGTACCTGTTTTAATGTGGCATCTGTTTCTTAAACACAGTTTGCTCTGTCGTAAAATCCACTGCCTTCCCTCTACCCGAACCCTTAAACTGCTTGCACGGTTTTTGAAAAGCAACCCTGATGCCAGTATCCAAACGCTTGTTGAAACCCACTACGCACTTTATTTGCAAAAATTGGACACTACATTTAAAACTGAAGAGCACGATGCCAGCTGCTTTAAGCCAGAAAACTATACTGCACCTGTAAGCAACGATACAACCTATTCAGAGGCAACAAAGACACTTTTATGGCATTCGTTAGGGTTTTCTCAATCCCTTAGAATTCCTACCTGTTTGCCTCACTTGAACACTGAATTCTGCTCTGAAAAACATCCTTTTCGAGAACTAGCACTTCACTATTTGCTTCAAACTGCAGGGCATTTTAATGCTCAAGAACCTGCAAGCTTAGCTAAAGCCGAACAACTTTTACATAAACTGCCTTGTTTTCCACGGTTTGAACTAGATTCTAAACTTAGAGATCCTCAAACTGCAGCCCAAACCTTTAGAACGATTTCTAGTTTTTGGCAGGGAAATACTGCATCACCCCCCCAGCAAAGTGATCTAAGCCCCTTAATGATTGAAAGCAAGACCCCTGAAACAACAGCTGCTGCTATTTCCGAGTCTCGGGCGATACAGATTTTAAAACAACATCCTGGTAAAAGCGCTGCGGTGGTGGTTGCTCTAGTGTTATTGGGTCTACTTATTACGTATTTTCTGAAACTTAGCCAAACTACACACTCTGAAACGACGGGTCCTACAAACGATCCGTTTGTATCTAACAGAACCCTAACTTCCCCTTCAATCCAACGGGGTGGCTCTGATGATTCAAAAAACCTTGGAGTCATTTTTGGAATCATTGTTGGTAGTTTGGCTTTGTTTTATTTTTTAAAAAAATACTGTCCAAACCCTCTACAAAGCGACCTAAACTCGATCGAATCAGGGCCAGCTCCATTGAATAACCGTCTGGTTCGTCCTAAAACAGAGCCATCACAGTTGAGTAAAAATACAGCTAAAAGTTCGGCTTCTTTTCTTTTGACAGAATATTATGAAGGCATTTCACCCTTAACGTATTGGATGGATGTGCACACTCGGATAGACTTTAATGGTATAAGCAAAAACAGATCCACCTATGAACTCATGCCCATCTCTGTTCAGGCAAAGCAGGTTCCAAATACTCGCCAACTTTGGGAACAACAAAAAGATAAAATGTACTATGGATCTTTTGTTTTAAACACATACTATTGGACGTTTATTCCAGGACATGGGAAAATGTGGCGATTACCCGGGGTTTTGTCTACAAATCAAACACTTTCGCACTACACCCTATCTGCTCCTGCAACGTCTTTACTTTTTTTTAGAGACCAAACAACACGAGCCATTTTTGTTACCTGCAAAGGAGAAGTACCCGCTGTTTTCAGCTTAGAAATTATGGGGCCCAGAATGGGAAACCCTGTAGCAAACGACTGGATGGAACAAAAGGTTCCACAAAACACTGCTGCGCGTTTAAACGAATCTTTGAAACAGACTATTCAACGTTACTTACCCTCTATTGCATTAGGTATAAAAGACACTGACAGCACCGACGAAAAAATTAAGAAACTTGTAGCGTATGGAAGCTCATTTACTCCAGGGGAACTTAAGGGGCCATACGATTTTCATGCGAATCTTTTAATTGAAAGAAAAGGCAGTTGTGACCACAGAAGCTGGGCCGTGCTTGCACTGGGTCTTTATTATGGGGTAGAGGTGGTTAAAATTATAACCCAAGGCCATGCCATTCCTGGCTTTAGAACTAAGACCGGAGACATTATTGCTTTTGAAACGGGGGGAGTACCCGTAACCACACAGCTAGAAAAGTCAAACTTTTCTTTATTTGAACAACTTCCTTCCCTTCACACCGAGGAAACGTTTTCAACCGCTTTGCACGCGCATCTTGAGAAAATACACCAAGTGCTTTTGGCAAACTCGCAAAATCACTTGTCACCCTCTTATCCTGATTTCAAGCCCCTTTTGGCATTGTTAGAAAGTGGAAAACTGCACAATTGGGTGCCAGATAAACTTTTTTTTGAAAAGATAACAAATAGTGCGCTTATAAATTCATCAGTTCAACACGTGGTTCGGATGGTCTTTGCTATGTATTCAGAGCATTTTTTAGGAAAGCCCGAATACCTACTTGGGCTTCAGAAAGCCTGGCTGGGTCCCAATGAATTGAATCCGTATATACAAAGCTTAATGAGTAGACCCCTTCGTCCACATCCCTTTAAGCTTAAGCGTCCTGTTAAACCCATTCCTGATGCTATTCCGTTTTTATTGCAAGCTCAAATTAATGGGGTTCCTTTGCGCTACACATTAGCTCAAACACGTCTTGTTCAAAAATCTCAGATGCATGGAGGTTCAATCAACATGAACCGCTTTGTTCAAAGAAAAGCCGATTTCTTCAGCACCCCTCAGGGGAAGATGCTTATCGACAAACCCATTGTTGTTTTATGCGAAATGGATAAACGCTGTTTACCCGAATTTTTTGAAGCTCTTTGGAAAACTGTTGGACTTAAAAAAGGAAATCTAATTTTTTTAACTGCCTACGGCCGTTTTGAACCCAACTCTCTTACAGATCTGTATGATGGGCTAGCCTTTTTTCATGAAAACCCAAGCCCAGACATTGATCAATATTGGCATTATGAACTCAATATACCTCTTCCTAAACACTGTTTAATTCTCACAACAGATGAAATTCATGGGGGCCTTTCTAATGGATTTTCTGGGATGGTTAAAAATTTTTCAAGGCAGTTTAAAGTGCCTCACTATCCCTTCTTTTCAGTTAGTGATTTGGCACACCAAGAAATATCCGAACTTAATGACAGAATTTGTGCTGCCGTCGAAGCGTATCTTGCTGACCCAACCCAGCTTGATTTAAGTTTTGCTGAACACCGGCGTCTTATAAACAATCAGTTAAAAACAATGGAAATAGTCATTACATTCATCACAAGGTACTTTAACGAAAACATTCCACTTACCCGACTTATTTGCCCTGATCATATCAAAACTGATGCACATTCGCTTTTACACTTCGAACACCCGAGTGCGCTTTAAAGTGCATTAATAAACCCTTGACCCCCTAATATTACCCGGGTAATATTAGGTTTGAGGTGATTTATGAAAACAGAGTATACATACACAGTTTTTGATGGAAATAGCATTTTTGTTCGGGGAACTTTGCACGATGTGGTGCTGAAGATCAAAAGAAAATTGGGCGATAACTCAAACAACCCCCTACTTATTTTTAGCGATGAGACCGGAAAAACAATGGACTTTAACTTTCAAGGAAGCGAACACGACGTTTCAAAGCGTCTAGAGGTGTTTGTGAGTAACGTATCGTCCGCTCAGGAGGGCCCTGGAAGGCCTAGGCTTGGCGTTGTATCACGCGAGGTGTCTTTATTGCCCCGACATTGGGAATGGCTTGCAACGCAGTCTGGAGGGGCTTCGGTGACACTTCGTAAATTGGTCGAAGCGGCCCAAAAAGGATCTTTTGGAAAAAATACAGCAAAAGCCTCCCAAGAAAAAACACATGCCTTTATGTCGGCCATTGCGGGTGACTTAAAGGGCTATGAAGACGCCCTAAGAGCCTTGTACCGAGCCGACAAGGCCTCATTTGAAACCCATACCCAAACCTGGCCAAAAGATATTCGAAGTTATGCAAAGGAACTTACCCAGGGTGCGTTCTAAAATCCCCAAAAATATTTGGGTGAGTTTTTGCAAACTTCCAGTACCTGCTCCACCACGTTTGCCAACTTTGAAAAATCGGAGCTTGGGTCTAGCCCACAATAAAGTCGAATCCTATTCAGTTCATCTGGGGCAGTTGTCGATGAATGTAAAAATCCAAACGCCTCTCTTACTGTTAAGGACAAGCCAGCCTGATTAGACAAATCTACTAAGTGCTGCTGTATTTTTTTTGTACGTATTAGTTTGGTATTTTCACAAGTCCAGCCTAAAACAACAAAGGGCAAATGATCATCTTGCCTTTCTACAAGAAAAGGGTTGGGTTTAGACTTTTTATCAATCTCTTTAGAATCAGGAGTTGGATTTTCTGATTGGATGGGCAATTTAGCATAAACCTCTTGCAAGGCGTTATACAACGTAGTGGCATTTGCACAAGTTTGCAAAAAATACGGTGCATAAAAAGTATTCAAACTTTTGAAACAAAGGGTCATCCACTGATAGGGAGTACTATCGGAGGGCACCCGAGATTCGGGAGTGTTGGCTGTAAACAATGGTGTGGAACCATACGACCATGCCACGCCCATATTTACTTTATCGGCTCCACCCTGCCAAAACTTACCGGCATTCTGAAAGGTGATTAATTGCATAGTACCCTTTTGTATAAGGTCTCCATGTCGGCTAAGAAACTGTTCTAATTCAGTTCCTTTAAAGTTAGATAAGGTGGTATCTGTCATTACTGTAAAGCGAGGTGAACAAAGCGGGTCCCCATTTTTTGTTTTAGCCTTTAAGAAATCGGCAGTTAATTGGCTTATATCTTCAGATTTCTGAATCTCGATGCCTTTTGTTAAATTATAATGCGAATCAGCAATGAGCACGTCCACATGAGACTGCCATTGCAAGTCTTGGGGGAATCCTCGTCCTTTGAGCACAGTAACCCGCATGCGCTCAGGGCTATATTTACCTAATTTAAGCAGCTCCTCATTGATTTCGAAGTACACTTCTTCAGCAATACAAACATGCAGCGGCCTTTGTAAGCCCACTGTTTCACAAAGCTGAATTAAACAACTAAAAAAAGCCTGGGAAGCACTATTAAATACGGCTGTTTCTGGTACCAAATGAGGGCTAGACGCAAAGGTTTTAGCCTGCTGTACCATAGTTTCTAAGGTTCCGGCTGGGTATACTTGAGAATGACTACAATGCACTAGCCCAAAATATTCTTCAAACAATAATTCATGAGCCTCATATTGTTCTTTAAACGATTTTGCCTCGTTAAATTTACTGGCAAAATATAGCACCCGATTCATAGACCTATTAAATAACAATTCAGCCCCATGAGAAGCAAAGGTTGTATGTAATTGAAGATCCGCTAACCCATGTAGCATAGAGGTATGCATACGTGCCAAAAGGGTTTCTGAGCGTGAAAGCGTCTTAATTGCTTCTTGCTGTATTAATTCGGTTACAGAGCCTATAGGCTGCCAGTTTTTACGAGTGGGGTCCTCCACAATCGCATAATTAGTCCATCCTACAGACACTGTTTCAGTTTTGTCTTTAGTGGTTCCAAAAAGTGTAGCTGGGTCAGACCCCAGGTTATTAACTAAACTTTGCTGAATTAAAAATCGAGGCACCACCGCTCCAACATGAGTCAATGTCTTCACTATAGGATCTTCGTAAAAGCCTGCAAGCTCAGAGGGTATAAAAACAACCTTAAATGTATCTAGTTTACTGATCATTCCCATATGGATAGCTTCATACATTTGATCCAACGCCTCGGCCAAATCAGGATTTTCACCCTCAACCTGCTTCAACACCTCGTCAATTTTTGTGTAAACAACTTCGAATTGATTAACAAATGCCTCAGAAAAAGATAAATGCCAGGTACCGAAGGTCTCATTTGTTGCCTGTTGAACCAAGCCCTCACCATGACTATCGGGTAAAATAATTACTATTGGCATTTGTTTCCTAGAGTTTGGATCCCAAGTGGAAACGACCCGTTTAAAAAATTGAGCAAGATCTGCCTCTAAGGTTGGGCCATTATGATATTGAAAAATAGGGAAAGTGTACCCAAGCCAGGTTAAGGCATCCTCATGAGCAATACTCAAGGGCTCCAAACGTGCCTTTGGAAAAAAAATTTCACGAAGCCTTATATTTAGATTTCTATCAAATTTTTTTTCTTGAAACATTCTTTCATAGGCAAATTCATTTGAAATAGGATTCGAGTGATTAACAAAATTATAAGGTGCACCAGCCGTTTGTATGGGGGGCGAATATTTGACCAAATAATGCATGGCCCATAAGGCGATAACCCCTTTAAATTCAGGGGTTAAATGGGGTTGCTTGATCATCTCTTTTGCAAACGATAGCGTTAACACAAATTGAAATAGATTTGGAGTCCAGGCACCCACTTCATCAGAAGGCGTTAAGTCGCATAAGTTTTTTGCAACCTTTAGGTTCGGGAGCAAGCTTTTAGTTGGCAAACTTTCGGAAGAAGTCCCTGCAATTATTTTATAAAAAAAATTTATTCCCATCTTAATTATTATCGTATAAAAAAATATTTTATTTCACTAAATGACAATACAGTTAGTCATCACAGCGAAAAAAATCATTAAGCAGCCCCTGGCATTTCCTTCCACCCCAACTGTTCTCTTACAAAGGGGACCCGCTGTTTTAAACCGCGCTTGGTATAGGTTTTTTCTAAAAACTCGGTCCAGTCTTTTCGTTGGCTAGGCGCGATGCTTTGATTTAAAAAAAATAGATCTTCTTTGCTTAAGGGCAATCCTTGATAAAGCCTAAAATAAGCAAAGGCACTGCGTACGGACGGATCTTGGTAGTCGTCAGACGTTACGGCGTCAGTGTCTATTTGGTACGACTCTTTATCGGTTTCACGCAAGCTTACCAAGGCCAACTTTCGAGACGCATTCGTTTTTTGAGTCCTCAAAATAGGTTCAATACGTCCTGCTTCAGTAAGGCTTACCCCATACACCCGTGCGCCGGGTAAAAACTGAACTTTATCGTCCCAGTCAATCAGCAAATAAGGGCTTACTTTAAGCCGAATATCGTCGCCTTCAGCGTATGCAGGGGTTGTTTTAAGTGCATTTTCGGTCATAAACAAATGAGGCGGACACCCTAAATTGTGGGGTTTAAAAACAATGTCCATAGATTCATGAGGCGGGCGTTCAATAAATTTGTTAAACAAGGTATTGGGGTCCCAATCCAATTGCATATCAAATCCTACCAAAAAGTCTATTGATTGATCTTGAGACACGGTTTGATGAGAAGACTGGGTGAGTGCTTGAGTAGACTCCACTTCGATTTCATCCAATTGTTCCAGTTCTTCAATCCCAGAGGCGAGTACGGTTTGAGACAAAACGCTAAGGGCTTTTTGTTTTGCCTGATTCAGCTTATCCGCAACGCCAGTTAGCCCTGAAACATGAAAGTGTTTGCGTTTAAGCCTAGTTTGGGCTCGCTCAAGGAAGGTTTCTTTAGACAAAGTTTCCTTAAAATCAGGATAGTTTAAGGGATCTTTGTAGGGTGTATCGGTATTGCTTAGTACGCAGTCCACGTCTAAGTAATCCGCCGGTACCTCCGTCGATTCAAGCCCTAAAAGGGTCTCGAGCTTTTTGTCCTCAAGCCCTACAATGGCCTCAAGCCCTTTGGCACGATAAGGCTCTCTAAGCTCCATAACCACATGCTTCAGCTTGGCCTGGTCGTTATCTTGGCCTTCTTGAATGGCAAAGTAGGTATTCACATCGCGGGTGGTTAAGGTTTTTTTAGACCCCGTTTTCCCAAAAAATGAACAGATCGTTTCATACAATGCATCTGGCATCCACAAGGCAAAGCTATGGGGCTTTTTCCCGGTCATAGCCCAAGTATCCGATTGGGCATACTCACGGGTGCGGTAAAGGGTTTGATGAAAATCGCTGGCTGTTCCTTTTTTAGGCACAGACACCAAAATTGTACTGCCTTCTTTAGGTTGTGAAATGTCTACCCCTCTACGATCCGCATGGCGGTATAGTACAAATCGATTGGTGACATCATTACCCTCTAAAGGCAAAATGGCTAACTCAAAGGAACCCTCGGCCCTTATTTTTCGTTTGGCAATAGAATTTATTCCCTTATCGTTTACAAACACGATAGCCTCAAATGGGGTGTGCTCTAAAAGATAGGTTAATAAGCGTGTAGTGGGCTGTTGCGACAAATACCCGCCTCCGTCGATGTACACATTAAATCCACCCTCAATAATGCGTTGCAATAAGCTGTCCACTATCGGCTGACTACGCTCGTTAAAGGTGTGCACTACTTGATTGCGTTCATGAAGCACCACGCTTAAAATTTCACCCAAAACCTCGGGCTGCCGCAACACGTTGTAATAGCTTGACCACCCTTGCGACAATCCGTCGGTGCCTGAAAACCCAACGTTGGTAACCCCATGGGTTAAGTCAGAATTAAAACTAGAATAGGCGATATCGGTAAAGGGAATTTCACGCGCTAAATGGTCTTGAAAAAAATAATCAATCAGATGGCGGGACTGAGCCAATAGATCAAAAATATATTGTGCTGCTGGTGAATTTAAATCAATGTCCTGTAATCGACCGTGTTTAGGTAACATTTTTTTCAAGCGTCCGTTGTCGGCCATTAACCACTGGTCGTACAATGCTTGGGCTTTAGATGTTTCCCCATTTAACAAGCTCGAACGGTTTTCCTCTTGAAGATGAAATAAAATATCGCGTACCGAATCTGGGCTTAGCCCATAGTGGTGTATCGAGTAATACGACAAGGCAAACGTCACATCGAGGCTTTGATACACCGTTTTTTTACCTTTTGGTGTATCGGCATGCATAAAGGGTTGGGCAATATTGTGATTTTTGAACCGAACCACTCGGCCTTCATGTTTTTCAAAATAAGGCCCAAAATCTTTGCCTGGTATTTTTTCAAAACACATCGGTAACAAAGTATTTAAATACAAACGATACAGCTTCAGTTTTCGAACAGTGTCTGGGTCTTTGGTTTTTAACAAGTCTAGTGATCTTGAAAACGCGGCCTGTTTATCCACAGGCAAGGTATCTAGCAAATAAGGCACGATGTCGTAGGCTAAGGAACCCATATGGGTAGCGTCTAGGCTCGCCGATAACACAAGTGCCCATTTTTCTTTAAATTGGGCATAAAGTTGGGGTTTTGAGCTACTAAAGCGAAACGCCACAACCTGGTTGGTTCCTTTTTCTCGAACTAAGTTGACTCCTTGATGCTCGTGAGTGTTTAAAAACGAAAGCAGCTCAGGGGTGTTTAAGGCTGTTTGCATCAGTGTTACGGGTGCTTGCACATGACATTTTGGCAGCTCTTTTTGTAAACCTACCCCGCGAATATAGCTTTTAAAAATCGACAATACGTCGTCGCCTTCTTCTAAAACCCAATGCCCCGATTGTAAATAGTTAAACAATGCTTTGGCATTAAAAAACACTGAAAGTACATCTTCGAGCAGTTCGTTGCTGCCACGGTGCATGGAATGCGTGGTTTCAATAAGGGTTTCTCGAAGGGCCTGCAATGCCACCGGTGAGGCCATAACAATACCGTGTTTAGAGATTGTTTCTTGAGCCTCAGCCAATAGCCCTTGAAGTTTGATAGCGTCTTTTTGTAACGATTGCCCCGGAGCATAGTTCAAAACATACACAGGCCGCCCGAGCACTTCAAATTTACTGCGTATTCGAGAGGCTGTAGACATTAACAAAGCCGGCGGCACCACCATTAACACCGGAATAGTTCCATTGCTTAAAGCAATGCCAAGCCCTGGAAGCCCCACCTCGGTTTTTCCACTGCCCATAATGGCAATGGCTACCACACGGTTTTGGCTGGTCATGCTATTGAACAACTGTATTTGCTTAGGGGTAATGATAAAGCCTGTCGCATGCTCAATCGCCACATGGGCCATAACATAAGGCGATTCAACGGTATATGCGGTTTGTTTCGCCAACGATTGCCCCAGTTGGTGCAACAAATCATCAGATACAAACAACGATTTTAAGCAGGTGTTTAAAATCGCCTCAGTCACCTTTAAATTTTTTTGCAAATGTCTTACACGGCTCCATTGAAAGGTTAAATCAAACACGGTTTGCCGTTCAGCGGGTGACAACAGGGGTAACCGTTGTTCATACAGTGCCGCATCTTGGGTCAGCATGAGGTTAAACAAATTGTCCTCGGTTAACTCTGCCCAAGTTTTATCAAGGCGCTGAAGCTGCAAAAGCCGTTCTGAATCGGTACTGGCTTGGTCTTTGCAGCGAAGTGGGTTTTTATTGGACAAAGCCAGCAGTTTTAAGCGGGTTTCTTTTTCTGCGGCTCTTGCTGTTCGCAAGGTGTCTTGCATTTGGTCATACAATTTTAAAAGCTGTGTCGATTGTTCTTTGGCGCTAGCTTTAAAGCGGTATTGCAAAATATCGGTTTTTGCAAAAGCCTCTTGAGCGGTTTCAAACTGGCTTAAAAGGTCTTGAGCCTCTTTTGATTCAGCCACTGATACGGCTGCCTGACTAGCCTCTTGCAGGGGTGCCACTTGGGTTTTGGGCTCGGGTCTACTCCAGCGTATAGGCTCAAAAAAATCAGCAAACAAGCGTTGAATCTCGGGATGGGTCAACTCTTGCGACCTAGACAAGAATATCGTTTTTTTAACCGGTCTTTCACTACCCAATAACGGCTCAAGTTCTTCGGGCTTAAACAATGGCAAGGCCATGCTTTTTACCGTTTCTTTATTTAATCGACACTGTGAGCTGATGCGATTTTCAAATTCAAAATACGCTCTCATATTGGTTATATATCTACCGCGAAGGTTAGATGAATTCTGATCCGTGTAATCCGCCTCTTCTTCAGAACCCAACACCAAGCGTGCCGCCAAAAGCCAAACGGGCAAAGCATCGGGGTGAGGCATTTCATAAAAATGGTCTTTTGCTATCGGAATGACACTTAAAAGATCGTGAAGTATTTCCATGTGATGTGGCAAATAGGGTTCAAGCTCAGACAGTCGCGTGGCTTTTTCAAGCCATTTAAAGGCTTCAATGTAGTGTTTAGTAACCGTCATTAGCTTAGCCATAGCAAGTTGTTCGGTTAGTTTTCCAGTTGCTATCGCTCCACTGCTGTCTAAGGTATAGGCCCAATGCCCCTGAGCTTTAAGCGAAAAAGTACCCGTGGGCTCTTCAGTTACCCTAGTTTGCTTTTGGGTTTTATAGGGTGAATAGATTTTTCGGTTAAACACCAGCAACATTCGGTCTAAACTTGGATTCAGGGTATTTTCAAGTACCAGATAGTGGGGATACCCTTGCATAGCTACCACTTTTTTATCCACTATTTGATAGTCAGGGTACTCTTTGGATAAAAACACTAGCCTTGAGTGTTTATATTCGCATTCAAAATGAAGTTGTTCGCGGGGTAAGGCTAGTTCAGAAAGTCGCGGGCTTTCTAATGTTGAAAAAGCCATGTAAGGAGCCCCAAAAGCAGTGCCCCCTGTAGCAGTCTCAATTATTTTTTGAAAAACTTCCAAAGTATCTTGGGCCAATTGAGTGACTACCCTTTGAATAGGCGTGCCAGAACTATCCAGGCGCTCTATTTTTTGAGCAGATCCTAAACTGGCTTTAAAATGGAAACGGTTGGCCTTGTCTTTATAAAACAACTCAAATTCCTTGTTTTCTCTGCGTCTTAGCCAGGCTTCCCCATCTACCTGGTAAAAAATCGATCCTAAAGCTGTATCTAACAAATGCTCCGAAGTGTTTCTATCTAGCCATTCAAACCAATCGCTTACCCCAAGCAGTGTTTGGTAATGTCGAATACTATAAGCAAACCCAGACTGTCCATCGAGGGGCGTCTTTATGAACATCCATCGACCATCCATGCTTGTGTACACCTGTGCTCTGCCCTCCGTTTGAGGACTTGAAACCACTGCCGTATCTAAGCCCTTGCCAGTGATACGTTTATAAATATCCCCTATTGCTTCAAGGCCTCCTTGAAAATTTTGAGGCAAACTTCCTATCAGCTGAGCATTTTTTAAAAATGTTCCTGTACTCAATTCTATGCTGTACTCATCTTGGTAAGCCATGCCAGCTTCACTAAGCACCCAAGACCCTTTCAAAGCCACCCCTAAACTTTGCTTTAAAACCCCGTTTAAAATAAGATCTCTTGTCTCTACATTTTGTGCTAAAAATTCTAAAATGGGCTGTCTAAAGGCTCTAAAGGAACGCCATGTTTTTTGAAGGGTATTTCTGGAAACCTGACCTTGCCCCACATGGGGATTGTTAAGTTCAACAAGAGCTAATAGCAGGTCTTTTACTATCCATGCTTGCGTATGTTTATCTACACTCGATAACGATACCTCCTGATACAATAACGCCAGTTGAGCCTGAGCCAATCGACGATTGGGCACCCCGCCATTGGCAATATGCCCCCGCAAGGCAGCCGCCATTTTAAAAGCCATACTTTGCCCTTCGCTACCCTCTATACTTGCTTTTATCCATCGAATTAAGCGTGACAGAACGGCTTGTTTTTCAGGCAATTTTAAATATAGGTCACATTGCTGATCCAGCCAGCCTAGCCATTTGTCTTTAAACCCTGGCGACTCTAAGGCATACCGAAGCAGCGAATGCTTCGGCAGGGTTCCAACCTGAAACAGTTCTTGATCCAATAACTCGGCTACATCAGGCCATTCTAAAAAGGGGGCGGCTGTTGGGTGTGACAACTGTTCCAACAACAACCGCACTTGAAGGGTCGTTGATACTTTATTTCCAGCAAAAACATCCCTTAAATAAGGGGTTAATTGAGTCGACCCTTCAAACTCTCTCATCAACAACTCATTTTCTACAAACTTGTCACGACTCTCTTCTGTTAAATATTTTATTAATCCATCGTTTATTGACCTCAACCCAAAAACTCCATCGGGGCTAGACACTTGTCTAATCTGGTCTATTGAACAGGTGTCAATGATAGAAAAATCATGGGCAAACCGGGCATAAGCAACAGCCACAAATACTTTATCGCCATCCATACTCGTATCAAAAGAAAATCCAAAGTTCCCTATATGCGGAGCTACTCGCTTTTGAAAATAATCGTCTTCACTGGTCTTTCTAAAGTCCCACAAATTAGCGTTAAAAGCAGCTTGAACTAAGGTTCTTAGCAGGGGAACGGATTTAGAGTTTTCAAATAAAAATCTTACGGTTTCCAGAAGCCCTTTAACCGGGGTTCCTAAACGTTCTGCCAGGGTTTGAGCCAGTACTAATTCGGGGACTCCTTTTGACAAATCTTCCAGGGAATACACTATTTCTACCCCGAACCGAAATTTCGCACGGTAATCAAACGCAAACAACCGTTTTTGTGGTAAAGCCTCTACATAGTTCAACGCCGTTTTTAAATCGTTGGCCAAGCGACTGTCATCAAGCTGCATTTCGCCAAAATGAAATTCAAAGTACTTGTAATACAAAAGCACGGTTTTACTTTGTCCATAGTTTTTCAGAAAAGGCCCCAAATCGGGGTCTTGAAGCGCCAATTGGTAGGCCACCACTTTTAGCTTTGTGGCCATGGCATAGTAGGCCGATACATCGCTTATACGTTCACTGTCACCAGGGCTACTGTTTAATTCGGCTATGGCTCGTGTTCTTGAATAATGCACCATCGAAAAAAGATCTTGTAAATGGTCTCCAATAGAGGCTAAGTCTGACTTGGGCACCTGGCTCCAAAAGCCCTGTGTATCAGGGGTGTCTATAGGCAGAGCTAAAATTAAATCGTAGGCCGCCGCTTCCCATTCCAGCTGAGCCGTTTGGGGATGAGACATAAACAAGGGCTTAAAGGCTTCCCTAAACTCAACCAATACCCTCAGCATATTTTTAGGTGTTACATGTGAAACCAAGGGCACAGGTTTCATCGCAGGGTATTTTTCTTCTGTTGCCCTTAACGAGGTTACATCCACCCAAACTACCTGTAGTTCAGAGTGCTTTTGTTGAACCCATTCTGTGGGGGGAGTCACAACATCCATCGATTCTATGTGTTGAGCTAAAGTGGATTCGTAATTTTTTTGTGCTTTGGCACTTTCAAATCGAAGATGGTCTACTAATGCTAAAACAGGCTCGGCTTCACTTGGGCCAAGCAGCCCCACTTGAATCATGTTGTGGGTACGGAACGCGTGTTCAGACGCAGCAGCCTCTACAGCTCGACTAGCCTCTTCAGAACTAACTCCATGCAACAACTGCAGTCTACTAGACTGGATATCTCGCAATACCTGGGCATTCATCAAGGTGTTTCTAACCCACATGATCGATTTATACAGCTTCACTTTTTCAACAGTAGACAATCCACTTTGTAAAAGAATTTGTACTTTTAAAGCCGCATGCCATACTTTTTCATAGCAATTTTCTTGTTCTTGGGGGGTAATAGGATCAAAATCAGTTTTTATACTTGCAGACATTTTTTGTAAAACAAGGCGTGGGTACATCCACTTTTCAGCAAAAAAAGTAGGGATAAATGAAACCACCAAAAAATCAGCTAAATACGTTTCAAGTGTTTCTAAAGACACCGGCTCTGATAAAGTAAGTGGACTTATTTTTGCACGTAATTCAAGCGTAACACCTTGGCCTAACTGCGAGTCCACAATGCCCCATTGAAAACGCCTGTCCGCACCTGTTCCCAGTGCTAAAATATGGTAGGCCTGTGCATGGCCAAGTCCCTGGTCTACAATCTCGGCATCCCATATCACGATGTCGCCCTCGTTAAGGACTTTTAGTTGTTCTAAGCGTTGAGCCACCAACGCTTTAAACCCGTCATTCCCCTTCACAAAATCAACGTGTTCCGCGTACGTACGAAGCGATCTCACTGGAGGAGTTTCAAGAAGCGAGTTCTTTATTTGGTCAAACCCTTGATTGCTGTCTACGGCGTTTTGTAAGGCATCTGAAAATTGTTTTAAAATCGGAAAAAGTGCTTGTATACCCTTTTGGGTTTTAGCTGGAAACAAGTCTAGATGTTCAGGCAATAAATTTAACACATGCACCCACAATTGGGCTGTTGCCAACGACTTCCCTCCGGCCTTTTCACCCCGATAAGGCCCAGTTAAGGCGTCAAAAATATACTGAGGATCTAAGCCTTCCGGCAGTGATTTTTGTACCGCTTCAGTTAAGTCAGGTAGCCTAGCCATAAACACCTGCAGTTGCTTCGAAAAAATCGTAGCATCCACTTGGTCGTCACAGGGTTGTTCTGCCACAGCAAAATCATCAATGCTGGGCTGTCCTTCAACAGCTACCGTTACCGGTTGGGCCAATACCCCTAAAAAAAGGCTAGGAATAAAAGTCGATACACCCGAATCAACTCGTTTTAAAGCCTCTAAACCGGCACTTTTTACAAAATCAAATACACTTTGCTCTGTTTGTATCTGGGGCTCTGTTTGTGGCTTGGGTTCAGCTTGTTTTACTATGCCCAATTTCGACAATGCCCAGTCGGTCACCTTACTGTCTGAACTTTTCACACCCAGTACTGTTTTATCGCTTGTTTTTGTAAACGTTAACCTTACCGGCACTACCGCTCCATCGTCTTTACGCACCTCAAATTCAATTTCTGTAAACTCAGTTTGAAATAAGGTATCTTTTTTTGCTGTTTTCTTTTGGGTCAGTGTTGATTTTGATGGAGCTCCATCGACCTCCACTTCAAACTCTTTTTTGACGTGAACTGAGTACGTATCTCCTACCTGGGTATGCACTTCGGTAGGCAAATACGACACTTTGTGTACCTCTAAAAACCGTGCAAAACGATACTGCAGTTCGTCTTCTTTTGCTGAGGTTTTGGGCAAAAAGGCTACAATAAGGTTTCCCACCGCTTCAAGCCAGGGTCTCAGCTTGGCATTTTGGGCATCATCCCCCTCCATTTTCTCCATCACTGTATCTAGGGCTGCGTTCAACAGTGTTGGACCCAAAAGTGGCGCTGTTGCGTATCCAATGGCTGGCAAATGCTCAAGGCCTTTCTCGGCCACTGATTTTGAAACATCCCAAATATTTTTTCCGGTTAACCAGGTTGTTGAGTACGACAAACCTTTTAAAATTTCGCCCATCACATCCAAGGTTGGTGGCGTTTTGTCACACGCTTCTTCGTAGGCTTTCTCTGCATCGCTTAGTTCAAGCCACTTTGCAGAAAACCCCATTACATCGTTTACCAGCCACCCAGCTATTGATTTAAGTTCAGTTCCTACTTGAAGAGTCGGGGGCATATTTTGCTTTTTTGGATTTAAAAGGGTATATAGCGAATTGGCTAAAGACAGCAACCGTTGCTGTGAAATGTCAAAAGACTGAAAAAAAAGCCCCGAAATGGCGGCTTGCCCCAGTGTTTCAGCAGCCGATGCCGCCAAAACATGAAACGGATCTTGCGGTTTTGCCACCCGTTTGAAAAATATATTTTTTTTAAACAACATACTAAAGCCCCTACATAATTATCGGTCAAAGACCCATAATTATGTAGGGATTAATTTCGGTAAATGGCCTTAGACTTTTTAAACAGTTCTAAACATAATGTAGGCATCCACATAACCTAAGCTTAAATGCTTAAATCCTTTGGGTACTATGCCAATGCGTTGAAACCCTAAACTCTCCCACAACTTAACGGCCACCGCATTGGTGCTGACAACCATATTAAACTGAATAGCCTGAAACCCTAAGTTTTTAGCCTCAACTATCGAATGCTCTCCCATGGCTCGACCCAGTCCTAGTCCTTGGAACCGAGGATGCACCATGTAAGACCCATTAGATATATGCGAACCTAAGCCTATTTGATTGGGCTTTAAAATATAGGTACCCGCAACAGCATTATCCCATAAAGCTACATAACACTGCGTACCCACGTGAAACCAGTAGGCTTTGGCCTCTGATTCAGTGAAATCAGGCGGAAAAACGTAAGTATCCCCGGTTTGAATGATGGTGTAAAAAAAAGGCCAAATAGCCTCCCAATCAGAAACTTTGGCTTTTCGAATATGTAAGGTTGAAGAATGAGACATCTTTTTAATTTTAGCTCTCTTTTTCTAAACCCCCAAAAAATGATACAGTAGTCCTCTATCCATAATTTTCAATTTCAGGGAGACCTAGCATGACAGACAGCACCACACTTCAAGCCATTATCAAAACCAATAAAGGCGATATCCAACTTACCTTAACCCCCAATGAAACTCCGTTAACCGTACTTAACTTTGTTAATTTGGCTGAACGCGGATACTACTCAAACCTTATTTTTCACCGCGTGATTCCTAACTTTATGATTCAAGGCGGTTGTCCTCAAGGCCGTGGAACCGGTGGACCTGGCTACACCTTTGACGACGAATGCAAGCCTCAATTGAAGCACGATAAACCTGGAGTGTTATCGATGGCCAATGCTGGGCCCGGTACCAATGGTAGTCAGTTTTTTATTACCCATACCGCAACCCCCTGGTTGGATGGCAAACACACCGTATTTGGCCATGTGGTATCTGAACTTGATCAGGCTACCGTAGACACCATTGCTCAAGGCGACACTATTTTGTCTATCGAGATTGTTGGGGATACCAGTGCACTTAAAAACGAAAATGCACCCACACTTGCAGCTTGGAATGATTTACTAGATGAAGCTTTTCCAAAGCTAAAAAACCAGTAACCCCGCGGATTGTAAGTGATAACCCCGCGGATTGTAAGTGATAACCCCGCGGATTGTAAATTTAGGTTGAAAACAAGCCCCATTGTCTCTATACTAAATTCCATCGGCTATGGTTAAACGAACACTAGAAAAAGTACTCCGAGAAACAGCCTCAAAATACAGTGTCATATCTGTTACGGGGCCTCGACAATCCGGCAAAACCACTGTTTTGCAAACGGTTTTTCCAGGCTATACCTATGTTTCTTTAGAAAATCCAGATATCAGGTATTTTGCTCAAACAGACCCTAAAGGTTTTTTAGCCCAGTACCCGCGCCACGTTATTTTTGACGAAGCGCAGCATGTCCCTGAATTATTTTCATACCTTCAAGCCGTTGTAGATGCCAACAAAGAACCTGGGCAATTTATTTTATCGGGGTCTCAAAACTTCTTACTGCTTGAATCCGTAAGCCAATCGTTGGCGGGCAGAGCTGCTATTTTAAAACTCCTGCACTTTTCTATCACAGAACTCTCGGAGGCAACTTTGCTTCCTGATCTCGACTCACTCCTTTTAAAAGGAGGCTATCCCCCCATTTATGACCGAGAATTTAACCCCGCAGACTGGTACTCAAACTACATTGAAACCTATTTAGAACGAGACGTTCGAAGCATTAAGCACATTTCAAATCTATCCACATTCAAAAAATTTCTTACTTTATGCGCCACTCGAAACGGACAAATTTTAAATTTAAGCAGCTTAGGCAGCGACTGCGGCATCACCCACAACACGGCACGAGACTGGCTTTCAATTTTAGAGGCCAGCTACATTGTTTTTTTACTTCAACCACACACCACACATACCTCAAAACGGGTTATCAAATCACCCAAACTCTATTTTTACGACACCGGGTTAGTGGCCAATCTTTTAGGTCTTTATTCAACTCATGAATTGCAACTATCACCTCACAAAGGCAGTTTATTCGAAACCTTGATCATTTCTGAAATCGTCAAATCTCATATCAACCAAAAAAAACCATTTCGAGGCACTTTTTGGCGAGACCGAGAAGGACACGAAATTGATCTTGTTTTAGAAACATCCAAAGGTATCACCTTAATGGAATGTAAATCATCCCAAACAATCGGGGCTTCGTTTTTTAAAAATATCGGATATTTCAGCAAAAAAAACGACTCTTTATTGCTCAATTCGATTGTTTTTTATGGCGGATCCGAAGACCAAAATCGAACAGACATTCAAGTTCAAAGTTGGAAAAAGGCAGGAGATTTGGCTATTTAATAAATAGCTCCTTTATCTTCCCTGTGGGATAGTAATAAAAGTTACGTCCGCTTCGGATTCTATTTAGGAATTCCCCTTTAACCAGTTTATTCAAATCCTGGGAAGCGGTAACTGTTTTTATGTCTGTATTCATTTCCAAATGCGTTTTAAGGGTTGTGAATCGTTGTTCATCTTTTGCAAGATAGTGTAACAACTTAAGCTGCCTTGCATTAAAGTCATATCCATTTTTCAAAATCTGAACAATGCTTTTATTTTCCAATATTTTTCTTTCAAGGAAAATTCGAAACTCTTCTTTTGCTAATTTTAATTTACTTACATTGTAGTGAATAAAGTAGTTCAAATCGTTCATATCTTGCTCTGAATTAACAAAGGCCATAGCATATTGTTTTGGAGATTTTAAAATTCGTTCTGACAGTGAAAGATACGAAAAACCCCAATAGCCCTTCTTAAGCATATACCAATAAAAAACAATTCTCGCCAATCGTCCATTCCCATCCTCAAAAGGATGCACCAATCCTATCCAAAAATGCAGCATTATTCCTTTAATAAGCGGATGAACAAACCCAAAACTTGGGTCATCGTTTGCAAACTTAATAAATTTTGGCAGTTCTCTTTCAACAAATTCTTTATCTGGAGCCTCGTAAGTGATTGTTTCTTCATCCCAAGGCTTTATGATTAATCTTTTTCCGTTTTTATTAAACGTCTCTCTAAGCTGACCCTGGTATTCTTCGTTAATGGTTTTTGTGGTCACCATCTGATGCAATGCAGTTAGCAATTCCATCGACATTTTTTCTTGTCTTAAATCACTTTCAATAGCCTGAAGAGCTCTATGATTGTTTACTATCATTTGTTCTCCTTTATCTTTGGGAGAACGCCCTTCGTTTAGTAGTTTTTTCGCAGCTTCTCTTGAGGTATTTGCCCCCTCTAACTGAGAAGAAGCAATCGATTCTTCGATGAGATTTCTACGGATAAACTGTTTTTTATCTGCTTCTGTAAAATGTTGAACACTCATAAAAGTCCCCCCCAGTTCTAAGTCAATTTCATGCAGAAATTGCACGTTTAACTGTGGGTCATATTTAAATGGATGTCCTTTTTTATCTAAAATAGGGGTGATCTGACCTCGAGTATACCTTGTAAAATTTAGGGCCAACCAGTTTTTTCTAGGGTCTTCTCCAGCCCAAGATTTGCGTTTAAAGTCACTCCAAGACAAATATTTTTCTTGTGCCTTCTGCACGATCATTTGAAATTCTGGAGATTTCAATCTATGCATAAGATCTTCAAAATCTTCAGACTTTTCATTCAATTTAGGAACTTCGATTTCGTAAAATTTCTCTAACATAAAAAAGCAAGTCTTTCTCTTTTTATAGTGACTTTTATACTAAACCATTCACAAAATACATTCAACGCTGAATGTATTTTGAATGTATTTTGAATGTGTTTTTACTGCAAAAACAACCCCTGAATATCGGTTACTTGAGTAGCCAAGGCCAACATCAGCAATATTCTTGCTTTTTGAGCAGAAAGGCTCCCTCCAGCAATAAATCCGTTGGCGGTATCATTAACTTCCATATTGGGCAAAACAGCCCCTGCCCCTACCCGACTACACCGCACGATAGCCACTCCTTTTTTTCGGGCTTCAATCAACGCCTCCTCCGTATTTGGATTGACGTTCCCATCGCCTACTCCAGCGATCACTATGCCTTTAGCACCCGAAGCTACACTGGCTCTTACCAAGTGTGAAATATCTCCAGCATACCCATACAAAATATCTACCTTAGGAAGGTCTGAAAGTGTCCTGCAATCAAAAAGGGCCGTAGAAACCGTAGGGGCAGCCTGTTTAAACCAAGGGGTATTGTCATACATTTCACCCAATACGCCTCCCCCTGTCGAGCCGAACGCCGCCGGGTTTGTGGTGTGTTTTTTAGTCACCTCTCTTGCCGTAAACAACCTATCGTTCATGAGCACCATAACCCCTCGGGCTTGTGAGTCTGTGGCTACCGCGGCGCAAACTGCCTCATACAAATTGGCAGGTCCATCTGCCCCTAATGCAGTTGAAGGTCGCATAGCACCCACCACCACGATTGGATTTTTTGACTTTACAGTAAGACTTAAAAAATAGGCCGTTTCTTCTAAAGTATCGGTGCCATGGGTCACCACAATGGCGTCCGCTTCGTTTTTATCAAACACCGCTTGGGCCCGTTTAGCCAAAGTCAGCCAATGGGCTGGGGTCATGGCCTGAGACGCCATTTTAAACACTTGGTCACCTTTTACATCGGCCACTGTTTGCAACTCGGGAACCGATTTAAGCAAGGTATCAATCAGCAATACACTGGGTGTATAACTGGCTTGAGTAGAAGTAGCCGCAGCGCCTGCAATAGTGCCTCCTGTAGCCAGCACCATCACTTTGGGCTTGGCTTCACATACGGTTACAAGTAAAGCTAAACATCCAACAATCATCCCACTTTTTAGGTTTAACATAAATTAAGTCCTCTCTATTTTTTGAGTCATTTAAAGTATAGCAAGCCCTTGCATAAAAATTTAAAAAGAGGGAATAATAAACACATGGGTGACTTTAAGAAAGTATTTATTTCGGTTCTTAGCTTGGTGTTATTTAGTGCAAGTATTTTGTGCTTCAGCCTCTGTTCCAATACGCACACTCTGTCACAAACTCAAGCTACACACTCCTGCTGCCCCAATAGCAGCACCGATGCCTCTGCCGATGCACATATGAATTGTTCTTCGCATTCAGACCTCGTACAAACACAGGCCTTCAACTTCAATGCCACCCCTGTTGTTGCAATCGTTTTTGCACCTGTTGTTTTTAATGCTTTTAAAACATTAGAACAAGCTAAACTAACTTTTTTGGCTTTCGAGCCTCCTCCTCAAGAACTGTTGGTTCATCTTAAAACTATCCGCCTGAACTGTTAAATTTTCTCCTCATTTAGCTTAACTAAACTGCGGGATCTGTCTTCGGAGACAGCCTTGGTTTAGTGTCGAAATTTGTTACCTAGGAGATTTTTATGTTCAAAAAACTAGCCTTATTAATAGGCTTTTTATGTCCGTTAGCCATTGCTGCTAACCCCGTTATTTTTCAAGATGGAAAAATGATAGAAACCATTGTCGACTCTAAAATGACTGAACTTGAGATGTTTTATAGTGTGACCTCTCAAACAGCAGTTGGATATCGGTATTACAAAGCTGAAAATCAGTCTGATCCAGTTCATTTTGCACAAGTTAACCAGCTTCTAAAGCGCTGGAATGAGCCCGACTCTCAGGCCAACATTTATTTGTTGGGAGGGCTGGGTTCACAAAACAGTAGCTTAGTGGGCTATTTTGGGCTAGAAACCGACTGGGAAACTCGGCAATATTACCTATCTGCTTGGGCTGACCAACTGAGTGGGAAAAGCGCTTCCACCACCCTAGGATTCCGAGCCGGATTTGCCCCCTATGTGGGCGAGTATGACGATTTGCATACTTGGCTAATGCTGCAAGTGACCCATGAAACTAGTTCAATGGACACCTCAACAACCGTGATTCCATTGGTCAGAGTATTCAAAGACAATATGTTGACTGAGCTGGGTTCGAATGGAAGTTCTCACTTAGCTTCATTACGTTTTCATTTTTAAGGAGATTTTTATGAAATACTTTACTTTGTTGATCATTTTAGTAGGCATTACCTTGGGCCAAGCAACACCTATCAGCGCACAAGTGACTAAGCCAGAGACTGTTGCAACTCAAGCTCAATCAGGCTCAATTATTGTGGTTAAGGTCAATGGATTGGTTTGTTCGTTTTGTGCTCAGGGTATTAAAAAGAGTTTTTTAAAGCTTCCCGCTGTAAAAAATGTTCAGGTGAGCCTAGAAAAAAAGAAAGTCACCCTAGAACTTAAAGACAAAGCGACTCTGTCAGATAACGAGATCCAATCAACCATCAAAGCCGCAGGATATGTGGTTGTGGAGATTCAACGATGAACACCTCTTTTTTTCAAAAATGCAGTTTATTTTTGACGGTATTAAGCTCAAGTTCAACCCTTATTTGCTGTGCCATTCCGGCCCTACTGGTTTTAGTAGGGGCCGGGGCATCGTTGGCTGGGTTTGTTGGATTTTTCCCGCAAGTAGTCTGGCTTTCTGAGCACAAACTATGGGTCTTTGGGTTTGGCGCCCTAATGTTAACCGTATCTCGATTAATGCAATTAAGCCAAACGTCTTGTCCCATTGATCCTGAACTTGCCAAAGCCTGCAAAAGTACACAGGCTTGGAGCAAAGTCCTTTGGTGGTTTAGCGTAGCCATGTATTTTGTAGGTGCAGGAGTAGCCTTTGTACTACCCCTGTTTCTAAACTAGAAAGGCCCCCTTTATGACTACTCAAAGCAACCCCAAATCGTTTGAAACAACTCTTCCAATTGAAGGCATGAGTTGTGCCTCTTGTGCGTTACGTATCGAAAAAACCATCAAAGCACTTCCTCTAATAACCAACGCTTCGGTCAGTTTTGCAACCGAATCAGCAAAGGTGTCTGTTCAGCATTCTGACGCCATCCCCCAGGTTATTGAAGCCATAGAAAAACTAGGTTATAAGGTTACTCCAAACACCTTAAACTCCAGTCAAAAACAAGATGAAAAAATGGCTCAGCTCAAAAAAGAGCGGTTTCACATTCTGTGGGCGGCTGTATTGACGGCCCCACTTGTTTTGCCAATGATTTTATCTTTTGGCGGTATCCATTGGATGCCGCCAGGGTGGGTTCAGTTATTACTTGCAACCCCTGTTCAATTCATTTTTGGAGCCCGCTTTTACAAGGCAAGCTTTAAAGCACTTCGTTCAAAAACAGCCACAATGGATGTTTTGGTGGCTTTGGGTACCACAGCTGCCTTTGGATTAAGCCTCTATCAACTTGGCAAAGGGGGCCATTCCCATCTTTATTTTGAAGCCTCAGCTGTTGTTATCACCCTCATTTTGTTAGGCAAACACCTCGAATCAAGGGCCAAACAATACACCTCAAAAGCCATCCAAGCGCTTCAAGCCCTCAAACCTGAAACTGCTCGTGTTTTAATTCAGGGCCTATTTTTAGAAGTACCTTTGATCAAGGTTAAAGTTGGAGACACTGTGCTGGTGCATGCGGGCGAAACCATACCCGTTGATGGACGAGTGATTGAAGGATTCAGCGAAGTAGATGAATCGCTTATTACAGGTGAAAGTTTGCCAACCTCAAAAACTATAGGCGACACAGTAACAGGGGGATCGTTGAATACCGTAGGACCCTTAACCGTTACAACTACGGCCATAGGGAACGATACCTTGCTATCATCTATCATTCGATTGGTTGAAGCCGCTCAATCAAACAAAGCACCCATTCAACGATTGGTCGATCAAGTAAGTGCTATTTTTGTACCTGTTGTAATGGGGTTTGCCTCCATAACCATTCTCACCTGGGGCTTAGTCACAGGACATTGGGAAGCTGCGCTTATCAATGGCATATCCGTTTTGGTTATTGCCTGTCCTTGTGCCTTAGGACTAGCTACCCCAACCGCACTAATTGTAGGTACAGGGCTTGGAGCTAAAAACGGAATTTTAATCAAAGATGCAGAAACCCTAGAACGAGCTCACGCTTTAACTGCTGTGATTTTTGACAAAACCGGCACGCTCACGGAAGGAAAGCCCAAGGTCACTGATTTTATAAGCATCCAACACAACACCTCCGAATTGTTTGCTTATGCCAGCGCATTGCAACAATCTAGCGAACACCCCTTGGCAAAAGCCATACTTGAAAAATCGTCTGAACTAAACGTGATTCCTTTGAAAGCAAAAAATATCACCATTTATCCAGGACTGGGTCTTCAGGGTCATGTTGAAAACAGTAGCTTGGTTTTAGGAAACCAAAAGTTAATGCAAGACCAAGGATTTGCAATAGACACCCTGCAAACATGGGCTCACTCTCACGAAAAAACAGGGGCTTCAGTGTCCTATTTAGCCAACCTTAGCCTACAGCAAGTCATTGGAGCCTTTGCTTTTAGCGACCCTATCAAAACCAACGCACTAAAAACCATTCAAACCCTGCAGACACACCATATTAAAACGTATTTACTAACTGGCGATAACGAAGGTACTGCAAAGGCAGTGAGTCAAGCATTAGGAATGGATGGATTCAATGCGAATGTATTGCCCGATAACAAGGCTCTATTTGTGAATACCTTAAAAAGTCAGGGGCACACTGTCGCCATGGTTGGCGATGGCATTAATGACGCACCTGCCCTTGCGGCAGCCGATGTAGGGATAGCTCTTTCAACGGGTACCGACATTGCGATGCATTCTGCGGGCATTACCTTAATGAGCGGAAATCCGTTACGTATACCCGATGCTATTCGCATTTCTTCAAAAACGTATTCCAAAATTAAACAAAACTTGTTTTGGGCCTTCATTTACAACAGCGTGGGCATTCCGTTGGCGGCTTTTGGTTTCCTAAGTCCCCAACTTGCAGGAGCGGCTATGGCCTTCAGTAGTGTTAGTGTTATTGCAAATTCATTATTACTGAACTTTGCAGAGCCATCGAGGAATCATTAGTCTTAAAAATATTTATCCAAACAAGGCTAAAGGCCTCCAACTGCTCTACTGTATACCTACGATATTCTGAGGGAAACAGTGGAGCAGTGAGTATTTTTGAGTGTGAAGAGCCACTTTTAACAGATTTACCTTTTAAAATATAGGCCACAAGCGCAGCTTGCGCTTCGCTCGAAAAAGAAACTTTATCGGTTATTTTGTGGGTTTCAAGATGACTATTAAAAACCTCAAGCTTTTGTTTGATTTGATCTTTAATTTGATTTTCGTCCGTATAAAAAGGGGTTTCTGCTTTAAACCCATGAACCGCACACAAAAGCCATGTTTCCTGAGTGTGAACCTCCTTGGTCTCTACACTAACCCACTGCCCACTGGGTTTACCCTCAGTAAAAACCGACGTATCTGTAAGCTCTGGAACCTTAACCAAAGCCCCTATATGACGCAAAAGTTTAGCTAACTCGTTTGCAACTTTTTTAATCCCTCCCAATTCAATAGAACTTGGGAGCATTGTTTCAAAACGCTTTTTTGCGTCCCCATGAAGCAAAGCGAGTTCGGTTTCGTGGTTCGTTTTATCCCTTTTTTTCAACAAAAAGGCTAGCTCAGCTCTATAAAAGAGATCTAGAAAAACAAGTTCTTGTTTTTTGGCCACCGTCACCAACTCACCCAAGTCAGTGGCCCCTAAGGTTTTTTGGGCTTGTTCAAACACACCTTTAGCCACTGCGCAACACTGGGCCAGAGCCTCCGCTTTCTCTTTACCCACATCTTGAGATCCCATCTGTCCGCTAAACGTTTCAACCTCCCTCAAAGCCATCTCAAGTTGCAAAACATCACGCTGACCCACCATAAAGTGCTCTAAAAAAGTTCTCACTTTTTCTGCATAGGGCTCTACGTGTTTTTGGGCATTGGCTCTAGCATGGGCTTCAGCACTTACATGGTTGTCTAGCAGGATTTTCATCCTTTGCAAATCCAATTTCAACTGCTTCACCTTATCAGGGTATGGATGATTTTCAACATTTTTGGCCCTCCGCATGGCTTTCCCATAATAAAGTTTAGCGGTGTCTATATCCTCATTGGCATAGGCTTGTTCAGATCTTTGTAGAAAAACCCGGGACAAATTGCCAAGCATTTCCGGATCTTTAGGTGAAATAGCCAAGGCCTTTTCAAAGCAATCAATGGCTTCAGCATATCGTCCCAGTTCCCCGTAACATCCCCCCAAATTTTTAAGGCCAATAAGATGATGCGGTTTCTTTTTTAACAGCTCTTCCCATAACTTAGCGGCTTCAACAAATTTTCCTTGTTGCATGTGTTGCGACGCCTGCGCGACTTCTTTTTGTTCATCGGCTAAAAGGGTATTTTTAGATAAACTCTGTACAAAACTACTGTCTTTTTTCAAGTATTTACAAGCTAAAGCTAGTGCTTTTTTACAAAGCTCTAACTCCCCTATTGTTACCCCAACGTCATTTAGGCAAATGCAGTAAGTCTTCACAAGCTCCTCTTTGGGAAGACCCTTTTCCATCCCGATTGTAAATCTCTTTTCCGAAAAGAGAAGAGCATTTGCAAAGTTTTGGTTTGAAAAAGCAACCCGAGATTTAATATTCCACATATCTGTGGATTTTAGGTCAAACACCAACACCTGATCGGCCAATTGATCAGCCTTAGTAAAATCCCTTGAATTATAAGCGTTAACTGCCGCTATTTCCCGTTCTTTCAAGGCCTTTTCTCTAGCTTCTTTTATTGCCTTTTTAACTTTATCTTTAAGTGCAGGTATCTTACAGAGGTCTTCGCCCTCGATTCGCACAGCGTCTTTATTGGCCGCAGCTTGTTTCCACATCGCTTCACCACTTTTTTCTCCAAGCAAGCCGCAACAGTCTGCCAATCGCTCTGCAAACAGTGTCATTTTTTTGCACTTATACCCCGAAACAAAGGCTTTCTTAGCTTCTGCGACGTATATTTTTGCCGCCTCATCTTCCCCCTGCTTAAGAGCAACATAGTATTTTTTCAAATAGCTATCCCCCATCACCTGATAGAGACGAAAGTCTACTTTTTTTGAACTAGCGTGTTCATAAGCCTCCAAAATCCATTGGCAATAGACTATAGACTTATCGTATTCCTGACTCTTAAAACAATTAATCGCAGCTATCATAAACGGAGATAATGATGAAGCATTTGTAACCGCAACACGTTTAAAATACATACTCAGCCTTTTCCCCCGCCCTTAAGGATCTAAAACATTCCCTTACTCGTCTACCGACTAAAACCATAAATACGGTAGCAGTTCCGCATTTTTTATGTAAACTATAAATTATGACCAAATTATTTTCTTGTTTAGGTTTATTTTTAATAGCCGTTCTATTAACAGGAGGAAAACCCATGACCACAAAAACCCAAAAAGCCCTATTTGCCGGAGGATGTTTCTGGTGTATCGAAGCCGCCTTTCAACCTATTCCTGGGGTTCTTTCTGCACAATCAGGATACACCGCTGGGCATGTAAAAAATCCCTCCTACGAGCAAGTCTCTACGGGTCAAACGGGTCATGTGGAAGCCGTACTAATCGAGTATGATCCAAACGTAATTAGCTACGAAAAATTATTATCCGTTTTTTGGCTTAACATCGATCCCACCGATGCCTATGGTCAATTTGCAGATAGAGGAAGTCAATATGAAACGGGTATTTTTTACTTTAATGAGTCTCAACATAAAGCAGCCCTACAGTCAAAAAAAACCGCCGAACTAGAACTTAAGCAGCCCACTAAAGTTCGCATTGAAGCTGCCACCACCTTTTACCCTGCCGAAAGCTATCATCAAAATTATTTTCAAACCAACGCCGCGCATTACCAACGCTACAAAGTAGGCAGTGGAAGACCCAAGCGCCTGAACGATATTTGGGGCACTAAGCATTAGCCTGTATACTGTATAGACCATGGTTCGTTTCCAAAAGACATTCATTTTTTTTGCGCTTTGTATTGCCCTACTTTCAGGTTGCGGAAAAGTCACTCAAATTACATCCTCCGAGTCAGAATCCCAAGGTTTTGACTTAAGTTCATCCCTACTCATTAATGCTACCGAGCTAAATCCTACCGCATCAACTTTGCTCAAAACCGGGCCTTTTTCTTTGGCTCAAAAAACTTTATATGTCACCATTTTAGGCTTTCAAAATCAAAAAACATTACAAGAGTTAAGCTACGGTAAAGCCGAGCTTAAAAAAGTAGCACGTGGCTCAACGTTTACATGGAATTCAACGGCGTACCGAAAAGATGGCGTAGAATTATCAGCAAGTGATCATACCTGGAGCAAACTTGACTATATACCTGAGCAAAGCACCTGGATTTTAGACAGCAAAAAAGTAAACAAAGGATTTCCCCTTTATTGGATTGCCGTTTATACCGATAAAAACACCTATGCCTTTAAACTATTAGAGGCCAAACAAACTTCAGGAAACAAAATAGTCAATTTACCCGCAATTACCCCTTACGATACCTTTCTCACCGTTTTATTTTTAACCCATCTCGACAAAGCCAAAGACCTACAATCCAGTCAAAAAATACTTCAAAAACTGGGACAGTTTTATACCTTGGGTATTTTTCAGTCGTTAAATTACCAATGCCCCACCAACAACAGTTCTTCCTTCAATTTAGCCCAGCCAACATTTCAATTTAACCGCAAGTTAGAAACTGAACTGATTCGAATTTTTGAAAAAGCCTTAGACAACCCTCAAAAAACAAAATTATATGTCGAAAAAATTCCTACTTCTCTACTTTCAGAAAACACGAAGCAGTTGTTAATTCAAAAACTATCGGGTCCTTTTTAATGTCCAATTTTAACAACCAAACCGGTAGCATGCTTTTAACCACCGTCTATATTTTACTTATGATCACTTTATTGTGTGCGGCTTATTGGCAAATGCTTCGGTTTAATACACGTATGTTAGAGGCTAAGCAAGGCCATCTTAAAGCCTACTATGCAGCCCGAGCTGGACTTGCAGATGCTTTATCTGAAATTAAACAAGGCCATACGTGGGGAAGTTTAAATATGGATCCTCAGTGGGTATTTGATACTGGAACCACCTTTTATAAATCAACCTCTGCAACCCCCCCTTTAACCCATTTCGATTCTCCCACCACCTTATCTGTTACAGTAGTAGGTAACCCTTTAATTGAAACCATCAACATTACAAGCCTTGCAAAGGTCTACAGTAGTCAGCAAGAATATATTACAATCTTAAAAGCCCAAGCTATCCGATCTAGCCCAGATAACGAAATTCACATTTTAGGAGTCCAAGAAATTCAATGAGTCGTTTAAAAGATGTCACCCCAGGGGTAGGCATTGAACTAACCGAAGATTATATTTATCTTTCAGAAATACAAGTTAATTCTGAAGGCAGCATTCTATTGCTGAATGCAAAAACACTGACTACTCCACCTAAATCCATTTTAAAAGGCAGCATTCAAGATTTTGACAGCTTAAACGATCCTTTTAGCAAATTAAATGACATCAATTTTTCCGATGCAAACGTGTGTATCGGACTTGAGAATGATTTTTTCTCCAAACAAACCGCAAAACTATCCACAGCCTCACTTGATGAACTCAAAACCGAAATTGAAAATCGCCTTTCAAATACTCTGGTGTTATCGAATGATGAATTTGAAAGCGGCTTCGAATTTTTACCCCTTTCTGCCGACACTACCCATAAAATCGCTCCAACATTTTATGCTGGGATTCGAACTTCAACCGTTGATTCTTTAAAAGAATTTTGTGAAACACTGAACTACTCTTTATTTTCTATTGAGCTGGTGTGCAGAAGTACCGTTCGTGCGATTACTTGGAGCGCTCCTTATAATACTGGCTTATGGTTGGTAGTGCATTTAAGCGACAATTACATCGATTTAAATGTAGTGCAAAATCAGCACATTCTATTTACCCACTTAATTCACTTTGGCTTATCCGATTTTGAGCTTCACCCCGAGTTTATGGATGAAGCTTGGAATACTATTCAATCGTTTATTTATGGTTTTACAAATGAAATGCCTAAATCACCCTCTATTGAACAGGTTGTACTGTTCAACCGTACTGAAACCCATTTACTGGACAGATTTAAGCTCTATTTCAAAGACTTCCAAGTTCATATCTATATCCCTTCTCAACACATTCAATCTCAAATAGACCTAGATAAAGCAGCCCTTCTATCTTTGGTTCCGGCTATTGGTATGAGCTTAAAAGCTTTTGAGCCTACCCCTCAAAGCCTCAGTTTTATCCGAGCTCGAAAACATATTGGATCCTTTATCCATTTGCTTGATATGAAGCAGCTTATTATTTCTGGAGTAATATTTGCTTTGGTCTTAATTGTATTTGGTTCCACCCTTGCATTTTTCAAAGTATCATCTAACCGTATTGAAGCTAAAATTGAAAAATCAAAAGATCAAATCCGATCCCTTCAGTCGGGGGAATACCTTTTAAGGCAAAAACGTCTCGAGGACTTACAAAAACAAATCAATGTATACAGCTCGTTAAGAACACAAGCTAAAACGAAACAGCTATTTCTTGAAACCATCGCCTCCGATTTACCTAAAGACCTTTACTTTGATTCGGTCATGTACCAAGATGAAAAACGCATCAACATCAAAGGGGCTTCCCTATCTCAAGACTCCATTTATTTGTTTTACAACAAACTTACCAAGCAATTTTCAAATGTACGCATTTCGGGTATTAGTATCGACACAAATGCCATCCCACCCAACTCAAAATTCGACATCTCTTTCGAATGGAATTAAGCTAATATGGATTTACTCAATATTGAATCGCTAGAGTCTAAAGTTGAATGGATAAAAAAATATCAAAAGTATGTCTATGCTTTTGTTATTTTAGCCACAATCGCGCAACTTACTCAACTGATTATCCCCCAATTTTTAAAGTACAGAGAGCTTAAAAGCAGACTCAATAGCTATGAACAAACCGTAAATCGTACTAAACAAAAAGTAATGGATAAGGTTCACATCGAAGAACGTATTAAAACGCTTCAGGCCGAATTACTTTTACATCAAAACGAGTTGTTTACGGAAAATGAATTTAGTGAGTTTTCTTTAAACACTTTGTCTCAAATTGCACAAAAACACGGAAACAAAGTTTATCAAATCACCTATAAACCCACCCAAAACTCTATTTCTGGAGTTTTTATTTTTCCTTTGCAAATTAAAATGGAAGGCGATTTTTTTGGCCTCTACTCATTTTTTAAGGAACTAGAAAATTATTCAAAAATCATTAAAATTCATCAGTTTTCTGTAAACAAGCAACAAACCATGACAAAAAAGTTCAAGCTCGTTACCGATTTTGAAATTCAAGCTTTTGTAACCAAAGAGGTCAAACCATGAGGTCTATTGCTCTGGGCTTAATGATTCTTTTAAATGTTTCTTTTATTTGTGCTCAAACAAATCGAATTGAAAGAGACCCTTTTTCCGGCCCTACTGGGGGTGCACAAACTTTTGGTCCTTCTTCTGGGATTAACGTTTCGTCTCCTATCAAAGTTTCGGGTATTATTTGGGATGAAGAGTCTCCACTTGCAATTGTGATTTACCAAGAAAAGAAAAAGATTATCGGGATCAATGACATTGTTGATGGCAAAAAAGTCATCAATATCACCAGAAATTCAGTTTTGTTGAAAAGTGGAGCTAAAACTCTTATACTGAATGTAGGAAAAGAAAGTTCAATGCTTTCAAATTAGCTACCCCATGAAAAAAACCATAAAAAAACTTTTTTACAGTATCATTGTCTGCTTATCCATCATACTCATTCAGGGCTCTTTGCAGGCGCGTCCCTTACTCAATTTATTGTACCCTTTTAACGACTTTAGCACGTCGTCTGATAACGTCACACTAAAACTACAACTTACACCTTCATCTGAAAACCTAAAAATATATGTTCAAAATTCTGAAATCCCTAAGCCAAAAACGTCGTTTATTGAACATAGTTTAGCTCTAGATCCAGGAAAAAATACCATTAATCTAACGGTTGCTAGTGCCAGTGGGAATATCTTAGAAAAAAATAGTTTAACCATTACCCGATTGGCCCAAGAACCGGGAATATTATTTTTCTCACCTGAAGATTACCTCATTACTACTAAAAACGTTGTCTTGTTTAAAGGTAAAACGCTCAATGCCTCTAAGCTGCTTATTAATAATTCTTCTATAGATATAGATCCAAATGGAAAATTCTTTTTCAAACAACGACTTTCTCTAGAAAATGTAGCCACTCCTTTTAATGTTACAGTTGTTTCACCTGAAAATGTTTCTAAAACGATCGTAAAACAGGTTTTCTATAAAACTAAAAGTGATGCTTTACCTCCTTTTCTTACTTTATTATTTCCTCCCGCACAGTTTACAACAGACAAAAACAAAGTCTTACTTAAAGGATTCACTCATCCATCCCATCAATTAAAAATTAACAGCCAATCGGTCTCCTTAACGCCTAAAGGGCAGTTTTACCAAGTATTTCCCCTCACAAAAGTAGGCGAAAATTCATTTCTAATTGAATCAGTATCGGGTAATAAAGTGATCAAAACCGATAAACGTATCGTTATTTACAGTCCTCAAAAAGAAGCTCCGCTGGCCATACCTACCGAATCTACACCTTCAGCCACACCTGCTGTTACACCCATTAAAAAAGACAATGCAAGTTCTTCTCAACCACCTATTATCCAGGTAGAGTCTCCAGACAACAATAGCTACACCTACAACAACGAAATCACTCTACAGGGTACGGTGTTGAACGCTACAGAATTTTTTATTAACAACAAGCCCGTTACCCTTACTAAGCGTCAGCGTTTTTCTGAAACTGTAGCGCTTGATGAACTTGGAAAACACTCGTTTCAACTGTATGCCATTGGTAAAAGCAATCAATCTAGCTCAACTACCCATACTGTTTTTCGTGTTCACCCTGATAGTGATCTTTTGGTTCCGGTTTCTTCTACTGATGAAAAATCCGAACTTAACCAACTTTTATCCAAAAAAATATCTATCGATCTATCGGATGCCGACATCAAAGAAGTATTTAAAATTCTCTCTCAAAAAAGTTCGTTAAACATTATTTCAGATACTAGCTTAAGTGGCGTTGTTACCATTTATTTAAAAGACATTAGTGTGAAAAAAGCCATTGATTTTATTTTAAATACTCAAGGTTTATCGTATCGCTTTGAAGGTAATACTTTGTTAGTTGCGCCTAGTAAAAAACTTTCTAACGTTGAAAACTTTGCAACAAAAGTTATTAAACTTAATAATACCAAAGCCAAAGATATTGAAAAATTTCTTACTCGTTACCTTACTACTGAAGAATCCGCACAATCAGTAGAACAAGATAACCTCATTGTTATTAATGCCTCTCCCTCAAAAATGCCTGATTTATTAGCCCTGGTTAAACGTGTTGACGCCCAACGAACCCCTCAAGTGTATTTAGAGGTTGAAGTTATTGAAACATCTGTAACCGCTCTTGAGTCTAAGGGAATCTCATGGCCGCAAAATATTGGCGTAGGCTTTGAAGCCACAGTAAGAAGTAACGAAAGCACTGTTATTCAAAGCAGTCCTTCATTTAAGGCTTTAATTAATATTTTAGAAAGTGAAGGGAAAGCTAAAATTTTAGCACGTCCTAGCTTAAAAGCGGTTCACGAAGAAGCCGCTGAAATTTTTATTGGAGAGAAAGTGCCCGTTGTTCAAAGCACCGTTGATACTACAGGTCGAATTACTGAAAATACCAATTTTGTGGATACGGGTATCACGTTACGTGTAAACCCTTCAATCAATTCACAAACCAAAGAAATTCTTTTAAAAATTAACCCCGAGGTGAGTATCATTAGTGGGTTCACAGGCACCAATAACGACAAGCCAATTATTAGAACTCGAAAAGTAACTACTTCCGTTTGGGTTAAGGACGGAGAAACAGTCATTATTGGTGGTTTATTTAATTCAAACGACTCAGATTCCTCTTCTCGAGTTCCATTGCTTGGCAACCTTCCGTTATTAGGCAATCTTTTCTCAAGCAACCGTAAGGATAACGGACAAACCGAGCTTATTATTTCGGTAACACCTCGTATAGTAGGCCGATCAGAAGATTTGAAGGCAACTAAGTAAACTCTGGTTTTAGCTCATTATTTTCCTTGAGCTGAGTCCTTTTAGATAGCCCCAAAGTTATAGCAAGTACTATTAAATAGTTTTTGAAAAAAGGAAGAGCATTAAAGAAAGATAGAAAAGAGCGTTTGGCTTCTGAAGAATCTCCGTTGAGAGACCCTTCAGAAGCCCTTTGACAGCGTTTTGAAATGTCTAAGCGGTTACTCCACCACTAGTCTCTTCCAAACGAATTGCAGCGAATTCTGCTTCATATTCTGAGAAGTCAATATCATCATCATCCGCAGAATCAGAGTTATTAGACTCAGTATGCAAATCAGACTCTGCATACTCTAATCCAAGGCGATGGTAAGAGGTCATACCTGTACCTGCAGGGATTAGTTTTCCAATGATCACGTTTTCTTTTAAGCCGTACATTGGGTCCATTTGTCCTTCAATAGCAGCCTTAGTTAGTACACTAGCAGTTTGTTGGAACGAAGAAGCCGAAACAAAGCTTTCAGTGTTTAATGAGGCACGAGTAATTCCTAAAAGAACTCTTTCTCCAACACTGGGTTCTTTACCTGCTTCTAACATACTCAAATTGTTTTTTTCAAATAAACGAATATCTATCAATTCGTTTGGCAAGAAATCGGTGTCGCCCATTAATACAATGTTCACTTTACGTGTCATTTGTCGAACAATAACTTCAATGTGCTTACCGTTAATTTGTACACCTTGTGAACGATACACTTTTTGAACTTCTTCAGTTAGGTAATTCTGAGCGGCATAAACACCTTTGGTTTCCAAAATATCGTGCGGGTTAACTACCCCGTCTGTAAGTTGGTCGCCTTTTCTTACTTTTTTACCCGAATACACTTTCAAACGGGTTCCATATTGAATCTTGTATTCCTTACGGACTCCATTTTCACCTACAACTATGGCTAGTCGATATCCTTCATCGTCGGAAATATCTACAACTCCATCAATTTCAGTCAAAATAGCTGCATCTTTTGGTTTTCTAGCTTCAAACAATTCTTCAACACGAGGCAAACCTTGAACGATGTCCTTGGTTTTAGAGGCATCAGACGTTCCAATACGTTCACGGGCCATGATTTCACCTACGCGAACTTTTTCGCCATCTTTGGCATAAAAACTCGCACCCGATAGAACCGTATAAGATTCACCTGGCGATACTGTAAGTACGTATAAATCATCTTTTTTGCTGTTTGCTTTTTGTTCTTTTGACTTGGTTACTGAAACAACAATGCCTCCAATGTCTAAAGAAACACCCGGTGCTAATTCGCCTTCAGCGCGAATACGTTCACCTTCTTTATATCCGTCCGCAATTTTCTTAGGAATAATGTAATCGTGTGAAATTTTTGGATTGTACACAAAAATTTCTCCGTCTTTTTTAGCTACGGTTTCTATTACGTTTCCTTCTTCATCTTTACGAACGTGTAAATCAATACCAAACAGTTTTACTAGTCCTTCACTTTCTGAAATAACATACTCGTATGAAGGATCGTATTCGGCAATAACATCGCCTATTTCAACAGTTTTATTTGGTTTTGCAAAAACTGTACTTCCTCTAGGAATAAGATAGGCACGTTTTTGCTCGGAACCCGATTGAACAAACAAGTTACCTTCACGGGTTGAAACCCACATCAAATTTCCTTGTTCGTCTTTAATTTTGCTTAAAGACAAGTCTTCCGGAATTTCAATTTTTCCACCATGTTTAGCCTTAATTTCAACTTTTGATGATTTTCTTAAGTCAACCCCCCCAGTGTGGAAGGTTCTCATGGTTAACTGCGTACCTGGTTCACCGATCGATTGAGCGGCAATAATACCCACAGCCTCACCAATGTTTATCACTTTTCCTGATCCCAAATCAAGACCGTAACATTTTTGGCAAATTCCGCGTTCAATTCTACATTTAAAAATGTTTCTTACTTTTACTGGTTCAGTTACGAATTCTTGAATTTCTTGTGCTTGTGAAGGAGTAATTAGCTCGCCTTCTTTAACAATGATTTTCTTTGAAGTTGGGTTTACAACCGTTTCTAAAGAAAACCGTCCTTCGATAAGTTCTGACAAAGACACAATAATGTTAATTCCGTCTTTTACTGGAACCATCTCAACACCTTCATCGGTGCCACAATCTTCAGAAATAATCATTACATCTTGAGCAACGTCAACTAGTCGTCTGGTTAAGTATCCTGAGTCGGCTGTACGTAAGGCGGTATCTACCAACCCTTTTCTAGCTCCATATGATGAAATGAAGTACTCAGTTAAAGAAAGACCTTCTTTAAAGTTTGATTTGATTGGAATGTTTACAACACGACCTTGTGCGTCAGACATCAAACCCCGCATACCGGCTAGCTGTCTTACTTGGTCCATGTTTCCTCTAGCACCTGAATTAGCCATGATAAACAAGTTATTCAAGCGACCCAATTCATTTTCAAGAGCGCCTGCTACGTTTTGTGTAGTTTCACGCCAAACATCGTGGGCCCTTAATTGCTTTTCTCTTGGAGAAATAGAGCCACTCTTTTGTAATTTTTCTAGTTTTTCAATTTCTTTTTCTGCTTGTTCAAGAATTTCAGCTTTGTTTTTTGGAATTCTTAAGTCAGAGATAGAGATAGATATCCCTGAAAGAGTTGAATACCTAAATCCGATTTGCTTAATATCGTCCACCAAATGTGAAATGACATCATTTCCATAAAGGTTAAACCATTTAAGAACTAAATCTCCTAATTTTTTCTTTCCAACTACATCATTGATAAACTCTTCTTCTTGATCTAAACCATACTGCTCCAAAATGTTCCACACTGTACTATTAAAAATAATACGTCCCATGGTAGTTTTGAAACGTTTTCCTCTAATTTTCACATTAATTTCAGTTTGCAAACCGATAGCTCTGGCTTCCCAAGCACGTTTTGCTTCATCAATATCAGTAAAAAATTTACCCTTACCTTCCATAGAGGTTGGGTCTTCAACTGTTAAAAAGTAACATCCCAAAATCATGTCTTGAGTAGGAGTTACAATCGCTCTTCCGCTTGAAGGAGAAAGGATGTTATTTGTAGATAAAATTAACAAACGACATTCGGTTTGAGCTTCTAACGATAGAGGCACGTGTACAGCCATTTGGTCACCGTCAAAGTCGGCGTTAAATGCTGAACATACCAAGGGATGAATTTGAATAGCAGAACCTTCAACTAGGATGGGTTCAAATGCTTGAATCCCTAGTCTGTGAAGTGTAGGAGCGCGGTTAAGTAGTACCGGTTGACCTTTGATGACTGTTTCTAAAACGTCCCAAACGATAACTTCTCTGTTTTCAATTTTTCGCTTAGCACTTTTAACATTGGTTGCATGGCCTTGTTCTACAAGTTTTCGAATAATAAATGGCTTAAACAATTCTAAGGCCATTTCTTTTGGAAGACCGCATTGATGAAACTTCAAGTGAGGTCCTACAACGATTACTGAACGCGCTGAATAATCTACACGTTTTCCTAAAAGGTTTTGTCTGAATCGTCCTTGTTTACCTTCAATAATGTTTCCTAACGACTTTAATGGCCTACCATTAGAACCCGTTACTGAACGGCCCCGTTTTCCGTTTGAAATTAGCACGTCTACCGCTTCTTGAAGCATTCGTTTTTCATTACGTACAATCATGTCAGGAGCGCCAATATCAATTAATCGCTTTAAACGGTTATTTCTGTTTACAACACGGCGATATAAATCGTTTAAGTCAGACGTAGCAAAACGTCCACCTTCAAGCTGAACCATAGGTCGCAAATCAGGTGGCATTACTGGAATAACTTCTAAAATCATCCACTCAGGTCGGTTTCCTGATTTATAAAGCGATTCAACAATGCGCAAACGCTTTGTAATTTTTAAACGTTTTTGTCCTTTTACATCTTCTAGGGTTGCTCTAAGTTCGTTTGCAAGCGGCTTAAGATCAAGAGAAGCTAACAAATGCTTGATTGCAGAAGCTCCCATATCCGCTTTAAATTGGTTTCCATATTTTTCTTTTAATTTCGCATATTCAGTAGTAGAAAGGGTTTGTTTAACCTGCAATACATCAGCAATGGATTGAGATACCTCTGTAACAATATACGAATCGTAGTAGATAACCTCTTCCAACTGTCTTGAAGACATATCTAGAAGAAGGCCGATGTAACTAGGAATACCTTTTAAAAACCAAATATGACACACATCGGCAGCTAACTCAATGTGACCCATGCGTTCACGACGAACTTTTGAATGGGTTACTTCAACCCCGCAACGTTCACAAACAATACCTCTGTAACGTACACGGCGATACTTACCACAAGAACACTCCCAATCCTTTACTGGACCAAAGATTTTTTCGCAAAATAAACCTTTTCTTTCAGGTTTAAATGTACGGTAGTTAATGGTTTCTGGCTTTTCAATTTCACCATACGACCAAAAGCGAATACGGTCTGCAGACGCTAAACCTATTTCAAGAAAATCAAAATCACTTGGACTGTTTACGAGCATAATGTTTTCTCCTTCAGAATTTAACGAGTATCTATTTCTGATCCATCCGCCGATTTCACTCGAACATCCAAAGCAATGGATCGTAACTCACGAAGCAATACTCTGAATGACTCTGGAGTACCGGGGCGAGAAAGCGGTTTACCTTTGATAATGGACTCGTAGGCTTTAGCACGACCTGTTAAGTCGTCAGACTTAATGGTTAACATTTCTTGTAGTGTATGCGCAGCACCATAAGCTTCAAGTGCCCACACTTCCATTTCTCCGAAACGCTGACCTCCATAGTGAGCTTTACCTCCCAATGGCTGCTGCGTAACCAACGAGTAGGGTCCAGTAGAACGAGCGTGAATCTTATCTTCAACCAAGTGAATTAGCTTCAACATATACATACAGCCTACGGTTACATCTCTTTCAAAAGGAAGTCCTGTACGGCCATCACGTAAAGCCACTTTACCGGTTTCATTCATCCACTCAAAACCTTCAACTTTTGAGGCCTCAATCAGTTTCTTTTCTACTTTTTTAACTGAAGCTTGTTCTTCAAAAATTTCATCGAATAACTGTACTTCATAGCTTGCACCGGTTACATAAGAAGCTAATCCTAGTAGGGTTTCAAACAGCTGTCCTACGTTCATACGAGAAGGAACCCCAAGTGGATTCAGTACCACATCGATTGGCGTTCCATTAGGCAAGAAAGGCATATCTTCTTCGGGTAAAATAGTAGAGATAACACCTTTATTTCCGTGTCGTCCTGCCATTTTATCTCCGATAGATACTTTTCTTAGTTGCGCTACGTACACACGAACAATACAGTTAACACCAGGTGGCAAGTTATCGTCAGTTTCACGTGAAAACACTCGAACTCCAATAACTTTACCTGAGCTGCCTGAGGATACTCTTAAAGAGGTGTCTCTCATGTCACGGGCTTTATCGCCAAAAATTGCTCTTAACAGCTTTTCTTCGGCAGGGGGTTCACTTTCGCCCTTTGGTGTTACTTTACCCACCAAAATATCTCCGGCTTTTACAATAGCACCTACTCGAATAATGCCTTGTTCATCTAAATCTTTAATAGAATCTTCAGACACATTAGGGATTTCCCAAGTAATTTCTTCAGGACCTAACTTTGTAGTACGTACATCAATCTCATATTTGTGAATGTGTATCGATGAAAAAACATCATCTTTTACCAAACGCTCTGAAATAATGATAGCGTCTTCGAAGTTGTACCCTTCCCAAGGTAAAAAAGCCATTAAAACGTTTCTACCTAAAGACAATTCTCCATTTGAGGTAGATGTTCCATCCGCAATAACTTGTCCTTTGGTCACCTTATCGCCAGGGCGAACTAGGGGTTTTTGGTTTTTACAGGTGTTTTGGTTAGATCTAAAGTATTTCAAAAGTTCATAGGTTTTTTCTTTTCCTGAACTGTTTTTAATAATAATTGATTGACCAGTAACAGAAGTAACGGTACCCGCTTCTTGTGCTTTTACTAAGGTGCAAGAATCACGAGCTATCACTCGCTCAAGACCTGTTCCGATGTAAGGGGCTTCAGGATAAATCAAAGGTACGGCTTGACGTTGCATGTTAGCACCCATCAAGGCACGGTTAGCGTCATCATGCTCTAAAAATGGAATAAGTCCACAAGATACCCCAACAATTTGTCGAGGTGAAACGCCAATATATTGAATATCTTCAGCACTTACCAATCCAAATTCACGGTTATGTCGAGCAATAATTGATTTACCTTTTAACTTCCCTCCATCTGAAGGACTGTCCCAAGGGGCAATGTAGTACTTGTCTTCAACATCAGCTGTCAAAAACTCAATGTCGTTACTAATTTTGCCTTTATGTACTTTTCTGTAGGGAGTTTCTATAAAACCATATTCATTCACACTTGCATAAGCCGCTAAAGGACCAATCAAACCAGCGTTTGGACCTTCTGGTGTTTCAATAGGACAAATACGACCGTAATGTGAAGGATGAATATCACGCACTTCGAAGCCTGCACGTTCTTTGGTTAAACCACCTGGGCCCAAAGCACTTAAACGGCGCTTATGAGCTATTTCAGCTAAAGGATTAGTTTGATCCATAAACTGAGATAGCTGAGAGCTTCCAAAAAATTCTCTCATAACAGCTACTAAGGGACGAATGTTAATAAGTTGCTGTGGAACAATTTTTTCATTGCCTTTAACGGCTAGCTGTTCCTTAACCAAACGCTCTAATCGAGCTAAACCAATACGAAATTGTTTTTGAAGTTGTTCGCCCACACTTCGAATACGACGATTTCCCAAGTGATCAATGTCATCGGTTACACCTTCGTTTTTGATTAGGCCAATAACGTAATTAACAATGCCCACTATATCTTTTGTAGATAAAACGGTTAAATTCATATCTACATCAAGATCTAGACGCTTATTAATTCTGTAGCGACCTACATTTCCTAAGTCGTATTTGCTTGAATCAAAAAATAAATTGTTAAGTAATAACTTGGCACCTTCGATGGTAACAGGATCGCCAGGTCTTAGTTTTCTATAAATATCTAAAAGAGACTCTTGAACAGACTCAATTGGAGCTTTTTCAAGAGTTTTAGAAATAATTTCTTTATCAGCTACTTGCTTTAGAACATCTTCATTGGTTAAGCCTAAAGCTCCCAATAAAGTAGTTACTGGCAGTTTTTTAATTTTATTGATGTTGGCATACACGATGTTGTTAGCATCTGTTTCGATTTCTAGCCAAGCACCTCTAGTTGGAATAATCGTAGCTAAATAGGTGATTCTATCTGCTGTGGTACCAATTTTTCTTCTGAAATAAACACCAGGAGAACGTACAAATTGGCTTACTACTACACGCTCAGTACCGTTTACTAAAAAGGTACCCGCTTCCGACATCATCGGAATAGAGCTCATAAAAACTTCTTGTTCAACGACTTCACCGGTTTCCCGGTTAATTAAACGAACAGGAACTCTCAACGAAGTTGAATAGGTTAATTCTTTAATTTGGCATTCTTCAAAAGAATGATCTGGATCATCTAATCTATAATTATCTAAAAACTCAAGCTCATATTTGCCATTGTAAGCAACAATTGGAGATATATTCTTAAGCTCTTCTTTTAAGCCTGATTCTAGAAAGTTTTGAAACGATTTAAGCTGAATCTCAATTAAATTGGGAATCTCTAACGTTTCTTTTTCAACTTCTGGATGGAGGGCAACTCTTTCGCGTTTTTTTTGATCAATCACCAGCTTCACCTCGAGACAAAAACATGACCTGAGCCGCGTTTAGCTCAGGTCAGTTTGGATTAGTTTATTTTTTGGACTACTTAATTTCTACTTTTGCGCCTTGCTCTTCTAATTCCTTCTTCATCTTTTCAGCTTCTTCAGGAGTAACTCCTTCTTTCACTGTTTTTGGAGCTGCATCTACTAAATCTTTAGCTTCTTTTAAGCCTAATCCGGTTAACTCTCTCACTACTTTTAAAACTTGAATTTTCTTATCTCCAGCTGAAGCCAAGATAACTGAAACGGTTGAAGAACCTCCAGCATCAGATGAAGCGGCAGCTCCACCAGCACTTGGGGCTGCAAACGCTACAGGAGCCGCTGCTACCACACCAAATTTATCTTCTAAAACTTTAACTAAATCTGCTAATTCAAGAACCGACATTGATTCGATTGATTCAACAACACCCTTTGCTTTTTCTGACAACTTAATTTCAGTTGCTACGTCTGACATAATAATCCTCCTATTTCTTTTCCTTGATGGAATTTAAAGTGTACACTAAACCACGCATTGGACCTGAAAGCGAATTGACCAAACCAGATAGAGGAGCCTTGATAGAACCCACAACTTTTGCGAGCAACTCTTCTCTTCCTGGCAATGATGCAAAGGCTTTCACTTTTGCTTCTGAAAGGGCTGATTTTTCGTAAAGTCCACCTTTAATTGCGAAATTTTGTGCTTCTTTAGAAAAATTAACAACTGTCTTAGCTACTTTGGTCGGATCTCCATTACTATAAATTAACCCTGAAGGGCCAATTAAAAATGTTTCTGGAAATTCAATATTAAGTTCGGCTAACGCCCTCCTTGCTAAAGTATTTTTAAAAACCTTCATTGAAGCGCCATCTGCTTTTAGCTGACGACGTAATTTTGTGACCTCTCCTACTGTTAAACCTTTAAAATCAGTAAACAGAACAATAGAAGATGCCTCTACATTACTTTTTATTGCCTCAACTACATCGGCTTTTGCATTTCTAACTGCTTGAGCCATGATTATGCTTCCTTCCCTCTCAACTTAAGTGTATCTAAGAAAACACCCGGGCTCATAGTAGAGCATAGGGAAATAGATTTCATATAAATACCCTTAGATTTAGCTGGCTTAGCCTTTATTACGGCATCGACCACAGCCATAATATTTTCTTTCAAATTTTTATCTTCAAAAGATTTTTTACCTACTGCCACATGCACGATTCCGGCTTTGTCATTTCGGTATTCAATTTTTCCTAATTTAAATTCTTTAACTGCAGAAGCAACATTAGGGGTTACAGTACCGTTTTTAGGATTTGGCATCAATCCCTTAGCGCCTAAAACTTTACCCAATTTTCCAACTTTAGCCATCATATCAGGCGTAGTAATAAGCAAGTCAAAGTCTAAATACCCAGCCTGGATTTTCTCAATGAAGTCTTCGGCACCTACTTCATCGGCTCCTGCTTGCTGAGCTTCAGCTAACTTATCAGCTGAGGCAACCACTGCAATCTTAACAGATCTTCCAGTGCCATGAGGCAAAGTTAAAGTTCCTCTAATTTGCTGATCAGAATGACGAGGGTCAATTCCTAAGTTAAAGTGAAGCTCAACAGTTTCATCAAATTTTGCGAAACTAATTGCCTTTAACTTTTGAACTGCCTCAGTCACATCAAAAGTATTACCTTCTGACAAAACCTTTACCTTTTCTAAATAATTCTTACCGTGTCTTTTCATTCTACTTTAACTCCCATACTTCTTGCTGAACCTGCAATAATTTTTTTAGCAGCTTCGATATCTGTGGCATTTAAGTCAGTCATCTTTGCTTTTGCAATTTCTTCTAACTGAGCTTGTGTCAAAGTACCCAAAAAGTTTGTATTTGGATTTGCCGAACCCTTATCAAGTCCCAAAGCTTTTTTAATAAGAATGGCTGCAGGCGGAGTTTTTAAAATAAATGTAAACGTTTTATCTTTAAAAATACTAATTTCAACAGGAACTACAGTGTCGCCCATATCTTTAGTTCTTTCATTGTAGGCTTTACAAAACTCCATAATATTTACCCCATGCTGACCCAATGCAGGACCGATTGGAGGAGCAGGATTTGCTTTTCCGGCTGGAATTTGCAATTTAACTAATGCATGAACTGGCTTACCTTGTGACATAAATACCTTACCTTCTTAAATTAAGTTATTCGACAGCTTTTTCGACTTGATCAAAATCTAGCTGAACCGGAGTCTCTCTACCGAATATCGAAATGAGAGCTTTAAGCACCCCTCGCTCAGGATGAATTTCAGAAATACCTCCTGAATAACCTCTGAACGGTCCAGATATAACCTTAATAATTTCACCCACTTCGAAATCCACATCAATTTTTCTTGTTTTATCTCCAACTTTACGAAGCACTTTAAGAATTTCATCTTCTAGGACAGGGGTTGGCCTTGTTTTGGATCCGATAAATTTAACCACGCCAATAATTGACTTTATTTCAAAATACATCTCATCATCTAGAATCATCTGAACGAAAACGTAGCCAGGGAAAATTCGAGTTGTCCTCTCCTGCTTTTTGTTATTTTTTATCTCTATGGTTTCTTCTTCAGGAACTAAAACACGAAATATTCTCGAGCCCAGGCCTTTTTCTTCAATTAATTTCTCAATTTTAGCCTTAACTTTATACTCTTGATTGGTATAAGCCTGAACGATATACCATTCACGACCATCACTAGGCTGCGAATCGGTTGTTTCTTGAATCAGAACGGGCTCCTCAGGAGGTACAACTGATGTAATGTTATCGTTTTCTTGTTCAAACTCTTGCATATTCTCTCAATTCCTAAATAAATATTTGATGTCTTATACGTTTCGTAAATCTGTCATAAAGCGAACCACTTTGCTAAGACCAAAATCAAGCGCACCAACTAATACCATAAAGAAGACCAAAACTACAAGGACCATATTTGCCATTCTTACAACCTGAGCTCTACTAGGCCAATCTACTCGTCCCAATTCAACTCTTACATCAGCAGCAAAATTACCTAGAGGCTTTTTCTTCTGATGAGATATTGTCTGGGATTTCGCTTTTTCTAGAGTTGACTCGGACACAATTTACTCTTTTCTCAAAAATTTAAATAAGTACACCCAAGAGTGGCTGGCAGGCCCGGTCGGATTCGAACCGACAACAATCGGTTTTGGAGACCGACGCTCTACCAGTTGGAGCTACGGACCTATTATTTTGTTTCTTTATGGGCTGTGTGACGCTTACACCACTTGCAATACTTTTTTAAAAGTAATCGTTGGGTAACTGTAGTTTTGTTCTTTGTAGTATGATACGAACTTCTTCCACAATTTTCTTCATCACATCTTAGTATAACCTGTACTCTCACTGAAAAACCCTCTCAAATAAAAAATTAGCAGAAGGGAAAAATACCACGGAGTCAAGAGCATGTCAACCATTTCAAAGCTTTTCTAAGTAGTCTTTCCAAGCATTGAATTGAGCCATGTTACTGATGGGATCCAGTTCTGGAAGAACCTGTAGCTCTATTTTTTTAGAAAAAGCTGAAGATTTTATTAAATATCCCTGTAAAGCTGCTTTTGCACCCACCGCATGGATCAAAACTGACTCAGTAGAATAGCGGATAATTGGAATTTGAAGGGCATCAGCTAAGATTTGAAGTAATCGAGGATGGTAAGCTAGTTGGCCATAAATAACGAGCTCCTTCGGGAAAAATCCTAAAGCCCCCTGAATGTGAGTAAAAAACAAAAACAACATATAAGCAATATTTTGGTAAAAAGCCTGAATAAAGTGTATGGGCCGATGAACTGGGGTGATCCCAATGATAGACGTTGGAACCTCTCGTTTTAATAATGCTGTATGGGTATATATAAACAAAGGTGGGGTTTCGGTTTGAGAAGGATTTTGATTTAATTGCTCAGCATTATCGCGCTCAAAAAAAGCATTCAAAAGTGGATAAGGCAAAACAAAAGGACCTTCAAGTGAGTATCGAAACGGCTCCTTTCCTTGCTGAAAAAGAGTTTGTGAATAAGGCAATTTTGACTCAACCTTTACCCCAATATTTACAAAAACACGTGACGTATCTTCAAACTCAACTGAAGCGCTCTGATCTAAATACAAATGCTGAAAGGTGCTTAATCCTAAAATAGCAACTCCATCTGGAAGTGATAAAAATCCTTGTGTTTCGCCTAAAATAGAGTCAGTGGGTACGAGTTGTGGCAAACTTTGCAGAGTTAATCCAAATTCTCTAAGTAAAAATTCGTCCCATTCTTTGTTTTCAAGATGAAAAAGCTGAGTTGAATTGGCCGTTGAATAGTCGATAACAAAGTGCTTTTGGCCCGTTAAATTAAATACGATCCAACTTCCCAGGGTTCCAAAACAAAGTGTTGCACTTTCTTCATTTGTTGAGGCTATTTCTTGCCAATGGAATCCCACGCTTGACTCATCAAGAAGCCTACCTGTTCTTTTAAAGACATCTTCATCTATCTTCTTTTTCTTTAAGCCTAAAATTTTAGAGTCTGTGCCTATTTTTACCCCCTGAAAAGCTTGATAAACGGGAACCCCTGTTTTCTTATTCCAAATAACAGAAATGTGTGGCGTTGCAAAAATATAGATTCCTATGATTTCGGAAGATTGAAACGATTGACTAAATAATTTTGTAAGCACAACTCTTAAACTAAAAAGCCACTCGAGGGGATCTGAATTGATTTGGGTTGGAGAATCTTTTTGTATAGAGACCGAATGCTTAGCCCTTGCCACTACCATTGCCTTTTTATCGATAAGGTAGGCGGTTGTGTGTTCAGAGTCAAAGGTTAGGGCTACAAAATACTTTTTTACTGACATACTTTTTATTATAAGCGGTAAGGCAAACAGGTTTAGTAAGATTCTATTTTGGGCATAGAGAACATTGGGGGGAACCCATGATTGAAGATCAGATTTTAGAAAATAATGAAGAAGGGGTTTTACTTAGGAAAAGCAATGTTTTTTGCCTAGCAATACAATTTCCAAATAGTCTTATTCAAATTAATATGAGCAGAAATTAATGGGCTTTTTGTTTGACAGCCTCTATTGTTTCCCCTAGCTTATCAAGTTTTTCTCCCCACTGTTTCCAAGACGAACTTTGTTTTAACGCCAAATAATTTTGTTTAAGTTGTTCTAACAAAGTTTTCAGACTAAGTGAATCGGTAGTTTGAGTCTTATTTGTTTTTGTTTGAGCCTCCCCAAATACCTCTTGGAGGCTGTCCTCAAGTGTTTCTGACATAACAATAACTTCATTAGCCACGGTAATAACCCGCTTGAGTTCAGGTAAACGACCCGAAGTAGACTGCAAAAATATAGGTTGAATGTAAAGCAAAGATTCTTCCACAGGAATAACCAATAAATCACCTTTTACAACTTGTGAGCCAACTTGCCCCCAAAGTGTTAATAATTTTGATATTTCTGTATCTTGATCAATTCGCGACTCAACTTGGGCTGGCCCATAGACCGTTCTATCTTTAGGAAATTTATAAACTGTGATTCGTCCGTAATCTTCAATATCACAATCGGCTCCCATCCATCCGATCATGTTGTTTTTATTCATGGGTGTAAAAGGCACCATAAGTACAAACGAAGTATCTATGTCTTGGTTCATTTTGATAACCATATAGTAGGGTTCAAGTAATTCTTTATTTTCGTCCGAACCTTTTTTAGACAACTGCCAAACATCTTCCCGGTTGTAAAAAACCTGAGGATCCGTCATATGAAAAGTGGCATACAGTTGAGCTTGGATCGAAAATAGACCTTTTGGGTAACGTATATGTTCTTTTAGCTCGGAAGGCATTGTGTTTAAGGGCTTATAAACATTGGGATACAGCTTTGAATACGCTCGAATTAACACATCTCTTTCAGGGTATACAGAATAAAAATTAATCTCACCAGTTTCAGCGTTAATGGTAATTTTTACAGAATTTCGTATGTAATTTAAACCGCCAAAAGGTTCTGAATAGGGCATTCTGTCAGACACAGTATAAGCATCTACAATCCAAAATAATCCTTTAGATGTAATGACGCTATAGGGGTCTTTATCAAGGACCAGATAAGGCGCCAAAGTAGTCACCATCTGCTTTATGTTTCGGTTATAAAGCAGTTTACTTTGCGGAGTCAGCTGAGAACTGATGAGAATGTTGATATCAGAAAATTTAAATGCGTACACCAATCTTTTTAAAGCCGAATCTAAGACAACTCCTTTTGAAAATGTGTTATTGGCTAAATATTCATTCGAATCCCCTTTGGGGTAGTCAAACTCGGGTTGTTTGGTATTTACAATGGCATAGTGGTTGGTATTTTCTCCAAAGTAAATACGTAAAAGGGGTAACGAATAAGGCCAGTTCTCAAAACTCGAAGGGATATCTTTAATAAAAAATAAAGGTAGCCCATCTGAAGTAAACTGATTTACAGGCGACATGCAAACGCCAAAACCATGGGTATAAATAAGATGCGTATTGGTCCAAGTTTGGGCTTGTCGCGGCAGTTGGCTAATGTCAATTTCACGTGGAGACAGCAAGACTTGTTGTTTTTGTCCCTGAACTAAGTACCTATCTACATCGATATGATTAAACTCGTAATAGGGTCGAATTTCTTGTAATTGCCTAAAGGTTTGTTTTAATGGCTCTTCATTCCATAAACGAATGTTTTTCATTACATGCGGATTACGCTGAATGGTCTCTTTACTTAAGTTGTTTTTAGCAGGAAAAGAACTTTCTTGAATGCGATCTAACTCATAGGCTAAGCGAGTGAAAAAGATAGTATGCTTAAGATACGGTTTTTCTCGAACCAACTCGTTAGGTGCAACAGAATAGGTTTGTACTGTAGAGGGTAATAACCCCAAACCTAAAACCCAAATGGCTACAACTACAAAAAAACAAATGACTACCGATTTACCAGGTACCTTTGTCCATCCCCACACCAAAATCGAAATAGCCAAAATTCCCAATGCCCCCGTTAATATGCGCAAAACAACTACTTTCACAGTTACATCTACATAATTGGCTCCAAAAATAAGATGGTGGTCTGATAATAAAAGGCCGAACTGAGATAAAAATACACCAAAAGCTATCATTCCTATTACCCCGGCAACAAGTACGCTTAGATGCCGCCTTAAACCTACGTAGGTATATAGCCCAGACATGTTCAATAAAATGGGAATTGTATTTTTAACAAAGTAGATTCCAATTGAGGCCACCCACGCCAAAAATAAGGCAAACAAGAAAAAAGATTGAAGCCACTCAAGTGCAGGCCACGTTAAAGCATAAAACCCTAAATCATGTTTAAAAATAGGGTCGCTGACACCCCATACTTCCGACATTGATCCTAGCTTTACCAACTGCCAAGAAGCCGAAAAACTCCAGGCCAAAAGCACTGCGACAACACTTAAAAAACCGCCTATCCCCCACTCTGCCTTTTGTGAAATACGTGCCAATTGAGGCTGCCATTGGTATAAAATAGTATTTAAAAGCGGAAATCGGGTTTGAACAACAAAAGTCTGAGTTGCAAATCGCTTTCCAATCAATGCCCCTATACCTATATTTATCCACACTGAGGCCAACAATATCACCAAACAAAATGCAAAAAGTTGTAGCCTAGAGACTAATTCTATCCACCAAATAGAGGCAAACCCAAAAGACGAAAACCATAAAAAATCGGGATAGAAATTTAGCACTACTTTAGATAGAAAAAACAAAAGAAGAAATAAAAAGCCCCATTTTAAATAGGAAACCATAGATACAAAATCCTCTTTCCTGTTAATTGGTAGCGGCGACTGGAGTCGAACCAGTGACACCACGGGTATGAACCGTGTGCTCTAACCACCTGAGCTACGCCGCCAAATTTGACTATAAATGAAGCCTTCTCACTTTATAGGATGTGCAGAAAAGATGTCAATGTGGTAAAATACCCGAAAAATTTTTGTTATGGGAGGACCTTATTATGGCGGTTTTAGTTGGAAAACAAGCCCCCGATTTTTCGGTAAAGGCAGTTGTTAATGGTAAAGATATTGTAGACAATTTTACTTTGTCACAATTTAGTGGAAAAAAATATGTAGTTTTATTTTTCTACCCTCTTGATTTTACGTTTGTTTGCCCTACTGAGCTTCACGCTTTTCAAGAACAATTGGCAGAATTTGAAAAGAGAGATGTTCAAGTTGTAGCATGCTCAGTTGATTCTTGGCACAGCCATTATGCTTGGTTAAATACACCTAAAGAATTAGGTGGAATTCAAGGTATTACTTACCCAGTTTTATCTGATTTTCACAAAGAAATCTCAAGACAGTATGATGTTTTAAAAGAAGACCTAGGTGCTTCATACCGTGGGTTATTTTTAATTGATAAAGCGGGTGTCGTTAGACATCAAGTAGTGAATGACAACGGATTGGGCCGTAACGTAGACGAAACTTTACGTATGGTTGATGCTTTGCAATTTACTGAAAAGTACGGCGAAGTTTGTCCAGCAAATTGGAAATCAGGAGACAAAGCTTTAAAAGCTACTCGTGAAGGTGTAAGTACTTACTTCCAGTCTCAAAACTAACTTATTAAGACTCCATCCACAGTAAATTCATCATTAACAAATGCAATTTCTCGGGTGGAGTCTTTTTGTATATCGATAACTGTTACATAGTGATGCTGAGTAGTATTTATCGCTTCGTAATTTGTAATGAGTTTGACCCTTCTATTACTTTCTTCTTGCCATTTGAGCTCAACGACACCTTCATTCATACATTGAAATTGATCTAAAACAATACATAGCTTTAGGTCATGCAGGTACTTTATTTTTCGCTTGTGGGTAATTCCGTCGGTAGAAAACCGTTTGATGGTCCATTGTAACCCATTCGGTTGATATACAATGCCGTCTACCTCAAATCTATTCCAGGTTACAGGCTGAGCATTCAACGACACACGTGGGCCATTGTATCCGTAAGATGCATTTTGAGCGCCTACCAACACGCCTTCTGAACCCCATATTTCTAAATGGCAGGCCTTATTGCTGATTAAAGGAGTAAAAGCTTTATAACTGCACAAATAAATCTGTATATCTGCAAATGAGTAAATATAAAGCCCTTCTTGGGCAAATTGAATCTGAGTCTTAGGCACTAATTCTGCGTTCACAGTTCCTGAAAAACCCATCCAAAAAGCCAAGTCGTCAAATAAAGGATCAAACATACGTTTTTTCTTTAAAAGAAGGCTAAGCCATTGAAGCGTATACCGTCCATCAAACGGGCCAGTTTTCCAGCCCAAAAACGAGCTAACTTTGGACTCTTCACCGAATGGAAATCTTCCTGTACTTGGGTGAATTAATACAGTTAAAAAATCAAGATTTTTTTCAAGCTTTCGAATACGATGCATCCCTAAATTAAGATTTGAAATAGGCTCAAGTGTTAGTAGCCAGCACCAAAGCTGTGCCAATTTACACTGATCGTCTAAACAAATGTCTTTCACAACACCCTCCAGATTATAAAGTTTATCTAGGGTATCTAAAATTATTTTTGAAGACTCTTTTTTTACAGCTAAAGAGTTGGATAACTGAGGGAAAAAAGCAACTAAGCTAAGCAAGGTACAGTGTTTTAAGACGAGTTCTATTTCAGCTTCTGGATCTGAACTTAATTGGGTGATCCAGTAGACTTTTTCAATCCAGTCCAAAACCATTTTTTCTTGTTCTGAACTAACACAAAAGTCATAGAAATAAAAAAAACCTAATAGTATAGGGAAAACTCTTCGTTGCACATATAAAGGGGAAAACCAATGTGCGGTTTGCATAAATGGGTTTCGGTGAATCCAATCGCTCACAAGAGTCCAAAATTTTAACGCATACTGCGTATCGTGAGTAAGGTGATACGCCTTGATTAAGTCAAACACAAAACTAAATTCAGACAGCAGGATTAATTCATTAGCCTCATTTACAACACGATTAAAATATTTTTTTGAAAACAATGGATAACTGTATTTATGGTTCGAGCCTACTTTTTCTAGCCAATTTACTGTAAGGCTACTTGGAATCGTGTATCCTTCTAATTCAAATCGATTATGTAAAATTCCTTGAGCTCGTTGAATATCGAGTGGATGAACCTGAAGTTTTAAAGAACTGTTGGCTAATTTTCTAAATGAAAAAAGCTGCTTTGATTGTTCTTGAACGCTTAAATTTTTCTTTAAAAAAAACCTATTTAAAATGGGAAAAGTAGAGAGTAAGTATAACCAAATCATGCCCGTACCACTCTTCTAACCCGAAACAAAGACAGAACATAGGCGAAATAGATAGCAAAAAAGATGTTTGTAGGAAATAATTCTGGCACAGTTGTTCCAAAAGAAAAGATATAAAAAGCCGCTACAAAACAGGTGATATCTTTTCGCTGAAAAAATAAAATGGCCCAAATAAACAGCAAAGAAAGTACTAAAAAAACAGCCGCCCCAATCCACCCAAAATTACCTAAAATTTCAGCATACGTTGTATCTGCAATAAACCCCTTAACTCCAACATCATACGTTTTAGACAATGCGACACTTGAGTTGGTCGCTATGCCAAATGTAGAAGGTAAAAAATGAATATTGTCTATTACAAATTGTATAATATCAAAGCGCCCGCCTGCCGAAGCCTTTAAGAATCCATGTCTCCCTCCATATTCTTGAAAAAGAAAAATTGCTCCAGCTAGAGTGACGCCAAGTAGAGAGGCTATTACTGGGATTAATTTTAAATATTTTTTCTTGAAAAGCACTATGGTCAGTAAAATAAAATACCCTAATAACCCCCCCATTGATCCAGCCAGTAAAAGAGAAACAAAAGTTAAAACATGCAGTATTTTTTTTATAAGTTGGGAAGGACCATAAAAATGATACAAAAATAAAACCTGGCACGAAAAAATACTTCCTGACCCCGGTATTACAAACAACCCTGAATTTCTAGCATTTAAACCTAAAAAATTAACTCCAAAATATCTTGGGAAAAAAAATAACTGAAAAAATTGTAAGGCTAAATGAAATAAAAAAAGCACAAAAAAAACTGTCGCTAATGGCTTTAAAAAAGACTTCGAGATATAAGGAATTAATAAAAAAATGAGTATAAAGGGCAAAATCCAACGGATACCAGCTAATGCAAATAATGGAATTTTAATAAACATAAGCCAAAAGCCAAGGAAACAAAAAACCAAAAAAATAAGAACCCCCACCCAATAAAAAGACCATTTTTTTGTTTTCAAAGCCATTAAAAATAAAAGCCCCAGTACAAAAATCAATATAAGATCTTTTATAGCCTTTATATAAACCGACGTGTATACGTTTGAGTGCGAGAAAGTAATTCCAGTGCCCCCTCCTTTTGTAAAAAAGGCCATTAACTCAGAAAAGTTAAAAATGGGAGTAAGTGCCACTAGAAATAGAAGGGCTCCAAGTACAATTTTTTTTAGATCTAGTGTTTTTTCCATATTATTGAATTGCCTGCACAAGCCAAGTGTAATACTTTGGTTCACAGTACAAAACCGGCGTCACAAAGAATTCTGGAGTTGAGTATGGATGATGTTGTAATACAAATTGCTCTACATCAAAAAGCTTGTGTTTAAGAGTTTTAATGCTCAATCGAAATTCATGAGATGTTTCAAAGGTGCCCTCCCAAAAATAATGACTGGTTATGGGCCCTTCTATTTGAACGCAGGCCGCTAACTTTTCTTTAACCAGTATTTGCTGCATGCTACTGGCTTGCTCAAAAGAAGATGTAGTCGTTTGAACAATCACTACATCGGTCATACTCGGTCGGTTACGGCTCCTTCGGAAGCTGACCTTACAACACGAGCGTATTTTCCTAAAACACCCCGAGTGTAATTTGGTTTTGGTTGTACCCAACGTTTTAAACGCTCTTGAATGACAGCTTCAGGAATCTCTAATCGTAATTCGTTTTTTTCAGCATCAATAGTAATTGGGTCACCATTTTCAATAATAGCTATAACCCCACCTTCATAAGCCTCAGGCGTAATATGCCCTACTACGAATCCATGGGTACCCCCAGAAAAGCGTCCATCGGTAATTAAAGCCACATCTTTGCCCAAGCCTAAACCCATTACAGCTGAAGTTGGAGATAACATTTCTCGCATACCTGGACCACCCTTAGGACCTTCATAGCGAATTACAATCACGTCGCCTTTTTGAATCTGTCTGTCTAAAATATTTTTCAAAGCCGACTCTTCTGAATCAAACACTTTGGCTTTACCTGAAAACAACAAGCCTTCTTTACCTGAAATTTTGGCTACGGATCCTTTTGAGGCAATGTTTCCATAACAAATAACCAAGTGACCATAAGGTTTAATAGGATCAGAAAAAGGACGAATTACTTCTTGGTTTGCAGGATAAGGCGCTACCTGACTTAAGTTTTCAGCCACCGTTTTACCAGTAACAGTTAAGCAATCGCCGTGCAATAATCCCGCATCTAACAACATTTTCATTAAAGGGGTTACTCCACCTAACTCTACCAAAGTAGACATAGTGAATTTTCCACTGGGTTTTAAATCAGCCAACACAGGGGTTTTCTTTCCGATACGTGTAAAATCGTCCAAAGACAACAGAATTCCTGCACTATCTGCCATAGCCAATAAATGCAAAACGGCGTTGGTAGATCCACCCAAAGCCATCACCACGGCAATGGCATTTTCAAACGATTTTTTAGTTAAAATATCTAGTGGTCTTAAATTGTTCTTCATTAAGTTTAGAACGGCCTCACCGGCCTTGATACAATCTATTTTTTTAGCATCAGATACCGCCGCTTGTGCTGAACTATTAGGTAAACTTAAACCCAATGCTTCGATGGCACAGGCCATTGTATTGGCGGTATACATGCCCCCACACGAGCCTGGTCCAGGAATCGCACAAGACTCTATATCGTATAATTCTTGATCGGATATTTTTTGATTAGCATGCGCACCTACTGCCTCAAATACCGAGACCACATCCACATCTTTTCCGTTATGGCACCCAGGTAAAATGGTGCCTCCATATACAAACACTGAAGGTCTATTTAAACGCACCATGGCCATCACGCAGGCAGGCATATTTTTATCGCAACCACCAATGGCTACAAATCCATCAAATCCTTCACACCCTACTACCGTTTCGATAGAATCGGCAATAACTTCTCGAGATACTAAAGAATATTTCATACCTTCAGATCCCATCGAAATACCATCAGAAATGGTAATGGTATTAAAAATAACCGCTTTTCCACCCGATTGATTAATTCCTAATTCGGTTTGTCTTGCCAATTGATCAATGTGCATATTGCAAGGGGTAACCATGCTCCAAGTTGAGGCTACTCCAATAAGGGGTTTTGAGAAATCGTCATCTTTGAAACCCACTGCGCGTAACATGGCTCTAGAAGGGGCGCGATCGGGACCATCTAATACTTGAGAAGAAAATGGGCGTTGAGAATCTGACATAGTAGCGTGTCCTTTTTATATAAAAAAAATCAGCCGGAGGGTATCCGGCTGATTAGTATAATACTGAACTAAAAAAAGAGCTAGAAACTATTGTTGAGCTTCAGCTTTTTTTTCTGCTTTAGCTTGGTGAGCTTTTTTAGCTTTTTTAGCAGCTTTTGGCTTTTCAGCTTTAGCTTCTTCTTTTTTAGCTTCAGCTTTAACTTCAGCTGGTTTAGCAGCTACTTGTTGAGCTTGAGCTTGTTGTTGAGCTTTAGGAGCTGCCTTTGCTGCTGCTTTAGGAGCTTCTGCACAAACTACACTAGCTGCGAATACAACGGCTAATGTTGATAATAAAAACTTAGACATATTTACCTCATCCTTTCGTGATGAAAAAAATTTTTGTACAATCGAATAGTATTCGCCTATCTGTTATAATTGTCAATCATGTTTTTTAACCTTATCGTAGCCACAGATTTAAACAATGGTATCGGAAAAAATGGGGTGATGCCTTGGCACTTAAAAGCTGACCTTCAATTTTTTAAAAAAACAACCTCGACCACTGTTTCAAATTTGAAAAAAAATGCAGTTATCATGGGAAAAACCACCTGGAACTCTATTCCTGAGCCCTTTAGGCCCCTTTCTGGCCGTGTGAATGCCGTACTTTCAACTCAAGAACTTTCTTTACCTGAAGGTGTTCAACATTTTTTTAGCCTTGATTCAGCCCTAAACACCTTAAGCAAAGACTCCTCAATTGAAACTATTTTTATTGTGGGTGGAGGCAAAGTGTATGCTGAGGCCTTACAACATGGGGCTGCTCGTACGTTGTACTTAACTCGAATTCATGCACAGTTTGACTGCGATACTTTTTTTCCAACCTATGCCACCCTTTTTACATTAGAAAATAGTTCGGAAAAATTTACAGAAAATGGGCTTTCATTTGCCTTTGAAACATGGAAAAGACGGATATAACAGTTTTAATTGTTTCAAATGGGTATGGTGAAGATTGGATTGCGGCTAGGCTGTGTCTTGCCCTAAGAGCCCTTAACCCTAACATTCAATTTGAGATTGTGCCTTTAGTGGGCGAGGGTTTGCATTATTTGAAATCAGATTTAAGAGTTCGAACACAAAACCCTATTTTTCCAAGTGGGGGATTTATACGCACCTTTAACGATCTGTACGGAGACCTTAAAGCTGGACTTTTGGGGCATATTTTCGAACAAAGAAAGATCCTGAAAACCTTAGATAAAAAGGTGGATATAGTGATTTGCATAGGGGATATATTTTGTTTGTGGATGGGACATGGCACAAAGATAAAAACAGTGTTTCTTCCCACTGCTAAAAGCAATTTGATAGATCCGCACTCAAAGCTAGAAAAATGGCTCATGAGGCGTTGGTGTCGACTTATTTATACTCGGGATAAAATTACCTGTACCGATTTAAAGGTTAGTTCATTGCCTGCTCATTTTTTAGGGAATATCATGTTAGATAAAAAGGTTGAGACCAGACCTTTACCCCTAAACCCAAACGCTCCTGTTTTGGGGTTACTACCTGGCTCAAGAGAAGAAGCCTACCCCAATGTTGATTTTATGTTGAGCTGTGTAAACGATATGTTACTTTCTCAGCCTAACTTACAAATTTGCTTAGCCAAAGCCCCTTCATTAAGCACAAAACGACTAGTGGAACAGGCCAAGCAACACGGGTGGATTTTAAAGTCAGATCTTAGCCAAGACAACTTACTTTTTTCACATGAAATATTGGATGGGTCCACGCTAGTCATTAGCGAAAATTTTGAAAGCTGCGTGGAGACTTCATGGGTGCTATTTGGATTATCAGGAACCGCCAATGAACAAGCGGTGTATTGGGGAAAAACCGTGGTGTGCTGCCCTGGTTTTGGGCCCCAATCGACCGCTTTACGGTTTGAAGAGCAACATCGACTTTTGGGCGATCGGCTCATTTTTGAACCCCACCAACAAAACGTTGCCGATCAATTACTAAAGCATCTTGTTAAACCCAATGAACTATTAAAAAAAGAAACATCGCGATCATCCGCTCACGCTATCGCAGAGCATATTCTAGCTCAGTTATGACTAGCCATTTGGTTTGGTTTGAGCCCTTTGGAAAACCGTGGACCTCTAGTTCTTGGCAAAGCATCGTAACGACCTTAAAAAACACACCCGATTCTGTTTTAACTTTAGTTCCAAACTCACTTACTAAAACCACGGTTCAAAACCAACTTATAAAAACGTTTCCAAGCGAAAGTTTTTGGGTCATGACCTTTCATGAGTGGGTGTTAAGTATTACGGCACTTTTTGATCCCTTAAGTGCTGCCGATTCTTTTTTGGTGTTCAAAACTTGTTTAGCTTCGTTAAGCAAACAAGAAATACCCTTAGGTACTCAAAAACAATTGTGGCAATTGATCGAAGAGATACCTACCTATAAAAAACGGCCTCATTTTGAACCCATTAACCAACGCTTACAGACTTTAAAGTTACCCTCTATTGAAACTCTTTTAGAGGCTTATTCAAACACATTGTCTACTCAACAATTACCCCATAAAAACCTATTGTTTACCCAAATCCCTGAATTCCCCCCCCACTTAAATACGATCATTTGGGTAGGTTTTGAAAACCTGACCGAACTTGAAAAAACCTGGATTAAGACGCATATACTGGAGCGTTACAGCACCCTGTGGTCAGTGATGTTTCAACCTGGACTTTTACACTACGAAGGCACCCAAGACTTGGCTGAATGGCTACAAGGCCTGCCTGATGTTCAGATCAAAAATGGAGAAATTACTCCCATTAACGGTTACGATTTAAACCTCAGCACTCGTAGTTTTTTAAGTTGTAAAGATGAGATTCAGTGGCATTTAAACTATTTCTACACTCAACATGCCCATTTGACTTGGCATGACATGGCCCTGATAATGCCCCAAACACCCGAGTACACGCTCGCTATTTTTGAACTTAGTGACCCTTTTAAAATCCCTATCAGCGAACTTAAACTTCACCTTAAGTACTTGCCCACTGTTCAACATTGGCTTAGGTGGGTAGACAGCTCTCCTTACGACAAAGTGCTTTGGTCTAGCTGCGTACAATCGTTATTTCCGTTTTTAAGTGCCGAAAAAAAACAAGCTTTTTACATGGCCTCTGAACAACTGTACAGTGCAAAACCTCAGCAATTTATGGAGGCCATACGACACATGTGGGCTTTGTTTATAGCCGAGCATCCCTGTAACGAAGACTTAGCTGCACGTATCGACACCCTATTTGACAGTTTTGACTTTTTACAAGAGCAACTCCATTTACGCCTTCCAAATACCCCTTTAAGTTGCTTTAAACAGTATTTAGACGAAGAATCCATGACCTTGAAACATCCGGCTGGAATTACCCTGGTTTCACCTTTGTACTCAGGACAACTTGAAAAGCCTTTGATTGCAGCCATAGGCCTACAGCATTCCAGTTGGCGCCATACCCGAAATTTAAATGCTTTTATATCGGATACCTGGGCTCAACACAATGAATTGCCCTGTTATAGCGACTTTAAAGCGCAAGCTTATACTCGGTTTTTAAAAATGGCTCATCAAAGCACCCACAGCTTGCTGTTTAGTTATGTGCCAAGTGACGATAGTGAACCTACTTGGCAATACGAAGAACTTAGCCGGTTTTGGGCGAGACCTTTTAGCGAAACGGCAACCCAAATTTCCATTAACTCATCAGCACCTACTGAGGCTCTTCCTGAACCCAACTTTCACACACCAGAGGCTTTAGTTCAAAACTGGCTGGCTTCAAAAAATTATGAATTAAGTCCCTCGATGTTAGAAAGTTACCAGCTTTGTCCGCATCGGTTTTTTTTCGATACCTTATTGAAACTTAACAAAGAACAAACCGAAAAAGAGCCTATTCCAGCCTCGCTTTGGGGGCAAGTGATTCATAAAATGTTAGAACTCTATTACAAAGAGTTAAGCGAAAAAAAACAGCTTATTGCAAGAACCAACCCCCAGTCGTTTGTAAAAGAATCATTAAAAAAAGCAGCGCTTGAGGCTTTAAAGATGTTTAAAGGAAGTTCCGGCTATTGGACACTAAAACAAGAACTTTTAGAAGGTTACCCATCAAAAACAGGGCTTTTGGACGCATTTTTAGAAGAAGACGCTGCGTTTCCAATTGGGGGACAACCCATAGCTTTTGAACACAAGGCCTCTTTGTTACATTACGATACCGCACCCCACCCATTTGCATTAAAAGGAACTTTGGATGCCGTGTGGCAACTAGACGACATGATTGTGGTGGTCGATTACAAAACCAGCAAAACCTTGCCCGAACCTTCTGAAATTTTAAAACTACGCTCGTTGCAAATGGCCTGGTACCTCAAAATGGCTCAACACGATTTTCCAAAAGCCACTCATTTTGTAGGACTTATTCACCACATTAAAAACCCCCTACACATTGAAAAACGCATTTTATGCGCAACCCCTAATGCCCCCTTGGACAAACTGGGGGCTATTGAGTCTAAAAAACATGCGATTTTAGACGACGCATTTTGGGTTAACTGGATACAGCATATTCACATGCTTTATTCAAAACTCAACGAGGCCCAGTTTGGTTGGGAATTGTACGACTGGTTACCCCACACCAAATCAAAGCGCAATGAAACCTGCCGTTATTGTAACTATGCAGGGATTTGTGGGTATGGGGGAGCTTAGCTAAGGTTTAGGCAGAAACGGGCTTGTGGTTGTAATGCTTAAATCGGGAAGCTGATAGTAAATTGTCCCATTTTTACAATAAACATTGGGAATGCCTTTTTTAAGGTTATCACGTTGAGCCTGTCTAACCGCAAAATTACCAATGCGAATAATATCTTCTCTTTCTCTTGCAAATTCGTCTAAGGTCATAGGGGGAATCCTTTAATAAAATCGTTAAGCAATAATTGATCTAACACAATATTTTCAGATGCAATTCCATAGGCTACTTCTTCAAAACTTTCATCTGTATTATAAACAAGCAGCCACTGATCGCACAATTTTCTATAAGTATTCCAAAAAAAAGCTTTACTACGGTAAAACCGTCGAATGATATCTGACTCAGGAACATCATGTCCGCCTGCTAAAACTCGAGTTTTTACCCTATCGATATTAATGGCAGGGTCGTTAAGATAAAGATAGATAATATGAATTTGGTAGTTAAGTGACTTAGCTTGCTCAATAATTTTGATCAGATAGTGTCCTGATAACGTAGACTCAATTGCAAAAGAATTACCTAGTTCTAGGTGACGGTTTAATTCTTTAAAAAAAACTCTTCCGGCTTGAACTTTAGCTTTTTCAAGATTAGTTGGATTGATAGATTTTGCTATTTCATCCGCATTGATAAAAGCCAAATCATGTTGCACTGTAAACTGCAAGGCAAAAGTGCTTTTACCACTACCATTGGCACCTGCAATAATGTAAAGAACTGGGGACTTCATTGTCTACTATTCTACTTTAGATATAAGAATTTCGCATCTCAAGCAAGGTAACCCTTTGATACATCAGAGATTTTTAATTATGCCCTGCAAAGTGTGTAGGCCGTAGGGGGGCTATCACTTACATCTATTTACTACCTAGAAACTCTACATTTTGCAACTAGAGTATAAACCTGAGGGGTATGATTTCCTGGAAAAGACCTTATCTTTGTGTAGGTAAGTAATTGAGTTTTTTCAAAATAAGTCCATAGAATTAAACCCGCCCCAGGTTGTTGGTAGTATCAAACATTATCTTCAACTTTTATTAACTCTAAATCAAAACTCCCGAAACTTTCACTAACAAACCTAGCCTTTCGTTCTCCCAAACCATAAATCTTTACTTGAATGGTATCGTTATGGGTGACCTTAGTTGCTAGTTTCCCTGCATTAGACACTGTAAGTTCTGTACCTTTTTTTAACAGACACTCGATATTAATTGCGTTACATTGAGTTTCAAAAAGAAAAATAATAAAAGTAGACCACAGTAAAATTTTACTCATCATAACTCGGGATTATACCCCGCCCTGGCTTGCCCCACAACTTGACCTAAACCAGGCTTGGGAATAGGCTAAGAGGATGATAGTAATTGTAGATTATGGCATAGGTAATTTAGCCTCGATTGCCAATATGTTTAAAAAAATAAATGTAGAGGCCTGCATCAGCTCAAAACCCGAACTCATTCAAAGCGCCAGCAAACTGCTTTTACCCGGAGTGGGGGCCTACGATGCCGCCATGGAAAATTTACAGTCTACAGGACTAAAAAGTGTTCTGGATCATTGCGTTCTTGAAAAGAAAATTCCCATTTTAGGCATTTGCTTAGGCCAACAAATTTTGGGCCTTGCCTCAGAAGAAGGTGAACGCCCGGGCTTAGGATGGATTCCGTTTAAGGTAAAAAAATTTCAGGTAGATCCAAAACTTTTTAAAATTCCACATATGGGCTGGAATACTGTATCCATCAAAAACCCTCATCCTTTAATGCAAGACCTTGAACTGAATCGGTTTTATTTTGTGCATTCGTATCACGCCGATTGCCTAGACACCCCCTACTGCATTGGCAGCACTCACCACGGTTATGCCTTTGCCTCGGTAGTAGCCAAAGACCATATTTTAGGCGCCCAGTTTCACCCCGAAAAAAGCCACACCTTTGGCATGACTTTGTTAAGAAATTTTGCCGCCTTATGTTAAGAAAACGGGTGATTCCTTGTTTATTGCTTCAGAACAACGGCTTGGTTAAAACCAAGCTGTTTAAAGACCCTGTGTATGTGGGTGATCCCATTAATGGGGTACGAATTTTTAACGGCAAAGAAGTAGATGAACTCATTTTTTTAGATATTTCTAAAAGCAAAGACCATTTAGAACCCCAATATGACCTGATTGAAAACATTGCCTCAGAAGCCTTTATGCCTTTTGCTTACGGAGGCGGCATTAAAACCTTAGACCAAGCCGCCCGATTGTTTAAAATTGGGGTAGAAAAAGTGATTTTAAACACAGCCGCCCTTAAAACGCCGCAACTGATTCACGATATCGCTACCCGATTTGGAGCCCAAAGCATTGTGGTGAGCATTGATGTTAAACGCAATTGGCTCGGCAAACCCAAAGTGTATTCTCATACCCAAAATACCCTCGAGTCAATCGACCTATACGACTATGTTAAAGAAGTTCAACGCCTGGGGGCAGGTGAAATTTTTATTAATGCGGTGCATTTAGATGGCACTCAAAAAGGCTACGACTTAGACATAATTGAAAATGTTGTTAAAATAACAGAGGTCCCCGTTATTTGTTGTGGAGGAGCCGGTCAAACGTCGGATTTTGTTGCCGCCTTTGAAAAAGGAGCCTCAGCCGTTAGTGCGGGGAGCTTGTTTGTGTTTCATGGGAAACATAACGCGGTGCTGATTACCTACCCCAATGACTTTGTAAATACCTTATAAATTTAGTTAGGAACATTATGCTTCATTTTGCACTGGTTGGCTGCGGACGAATTGCCAAACGTCATGCAGAACTTTTAGGAAACGGCGTTATTGCAGGCGCTAGATTGGCAGCGGTGTGTGATAGAAATTTTGAAAAAGCTGAAGCATTAGGCAAAGCCTTTAATGTGCCTTTTTATACCGATTACCACCTTATGATGGCGAAAGAGCAATTGGATGTTGTGAGTGTACTCACCGAAAGCGGCTACCATGCCCGTGATGTTGTGGCCCTTGCTCCATACAAAAAACATATTGTAGTTGAAAAGCCCATGGCCTTAACGCTGAGCGATGCAGACGCCATGATTAAAAGCTGTAACGACAATGGCATTAAACTTTTTGTGGTGAAACAAAACCGATTTAATAGACCCGTTGTAAAACTACGTGAGGCCTTAGAGGCAGGGCGATTTGGAAAATTGGTTTTAGGCACTATTCGGGTGCGTTGGTGCCGGCCACAAAGTTATTACAATCAGGATGCTTGGCGGGGGACCTGGGCCCTTGACGGTGGGGTTTTAACCAACCAAGCCAGCCACCACGTGGATTTATTGGAATGGATGATGGGAGACGTAGTCAGTGTGTTTGCAAAAGGCAAAACCGCTTTGGCAAATATAGAAGCCGAAGACACGGCTGTTGTTGTTTTAACCTTTAAAAACGGAGCTTTGGGCATTATTGAAGCGACTACAGCCGTAAGACCTAAAGATTTAGAAGGCTCAATTTCTATTTTAGGCGAAAAAGGTGTGGTAGAAATAGGGGGTTTTGCAGTCAACCAATTAAAGACTTGGAACTTCCAAGAACCGCTTGAGGCCGATCAAACCGTAGTTTCAGACTATTCTGTAAACCCACCCAATGTGTATGGATTTGGCCACCAGGCCTACTATGAACACGTGGTAGATTGTATTGTAAACAATACCCCCCAATTGGTAGATGGATTAGAGGGACGCCGCAGCTTAGAATTAATCACGGCCATTTACAGTTCTATTGAAACCGGTAAAGAAGTGTTTTTAAGCGATGCTCCCCAACACTGTAAGTTAGGACACCCCCAATGATTGCTTTATTAGATTTAAAAGATCAATACGACCGAATTAAACCCGAAATTGATGCCGCTATCGAGCGCATTTTAACCCAAACCTCGTTTATTGGGGGCAAAGAAGTCACTGATTTTGAAACAGCCTTTGCAAAGTATGTGGGAGCTAAACATTGTATTGGCGTAGGCAATGGAACCGATGCCATTGAAATAGCCATTGAAGCCCTTAATTTACCCCCTAAAAGTGAAATTATTGTACCTGCAAATAGTTTTATAGCCTCATCTGAAGCCGTTACGCGTGCGGGCCATAAAGTGGTATTTTGTGACTGCGACCCTGACACCTACACGGTGTCTATACCCAGTGCAAGAGCACGTATTACCTCTAAAACCAAAGCCATTATTGCGGTGCATTTGTATGGGCATCCCTGCGATATGGATGCACTCATGGACTTTGCAAAACGCTATGAACTTGCCGTTATTGAAGACTGCGCCCAAGCTCATGGAGCCGAATACAAAGGCCAAAAGGTAGGAACTTTCGGCGACTTTGGCACCTTTAGTTTTTATCCGGGTAAAAACCTTGGCGCCTACGGTGATGCCGGTGCCATAACCACCCAAGATGAGAAAAAGGCCACCCGAGTACGCATGATTGCAAACCACGGACGAATCGATAAATACAATCATCAATTTGAGGGTAGAAATTCTCGTTTAGACAGTTTGCAGGCGGCTATTTTATCGGTAAAACTAAACCATATTGAAACATGGACAAAAATTCGGCGCCACTGTGGTCGGTTATACCAAGAAGGGCTAAAAAACATACCTGAACTAAGTCTACCTACTCACAAAGACTGGGCCAATCCGGTATACCATTTATTTGTCATTAGAACCCCAAAACGAGATGCGCTTCAAGCCTATTTAAATCAAGAAGGCATACAAACCGGCATTCACTACCCTATTGCTTTACCTAAGTTAGAAGCGTATTCCTACTTAAATCAATCTCAAGAGCCCTTTTTTGCCCATAAAACCGATACCCAGCTTTTAAGTATTCCCATGGGCGACCATTTATCCGATGAACAAGTTCAGCACGTTATTTCAAAAATCAAGGCATTTTTTAATTAAATGAGCACACAAAAAGATCCTATTTTATGGATTCCTAAGCCTGAAAACACCCGTGTGATTGACCGGTTTATTCAAAGCTATCGTCCCCAGGCCAAAAACTATCAGGAACTGCACACTTGGTCGGTAAACCATTTGTCAGAATTTTGGACTGCAGTACTAGACTTTTCAAAGCTGATTTACGAGGGCCAAGCCAAAGCGGTGGTAAGCGATGAAAACCTTATGTGGCCGCGCCCTGAATGGTTTAAAGGGGTGCAATTAAATTTTACCGAAAATGTGTTTCGCCATCCCGAAGATGCCCTAGCCATTAAGTATAAAACCCAGCTTGGAACAAAAAACTTAACCTATCAGCAATTGTACAATCGGGTGGCACAACTCAGTGAGTGGTTTACCCAACAAGGCCTAAAAGCTGGCGATTGTGTGGCCGGCTTTATACCCAATTGTCCTGAAGCCATTGAAGCCTTTTTAGCTGTAGCGGCCTGTGGAGGCGTGTGGACCTCGTGTTCGCCAGAGGCAGGCACCCAGTTTGCCTTAGATCGCTTTAGCCAAACTCAACCGGCTTTTTTGGTATCGGTGCAAGGCTACACCTACGATAAAAAATGGTTTGACCTGATGCCCAAAATTCAAGAACTCAGTGCTCAGCTACCCACTCTCAAAAACACCTTGATCATCGAAAGAACCACCCCTATCGCATTTCGTAGTAGTCCCACTATGACAGGCTATTCAAGTATTGTTTCTGAAAAGCTTCCGGTTCCCATACTTAAATACTCTCGAGTTTCGTTTTCTGCCCCTTTGTTTTATTTGTTTTCGTCGGGCACAACCGGTAAACCCAAGGCCATTGTACACAGCTTGGGTGGCACCTTGTTGCAACATGTTAAAGAACATCAGTTACAGTCGAACATGGAACCTGGTGACAACTTGTTTTACTACACTACCACGTCGTGGATGATGTGGAACTGGATGGTCAGTGCCTTGGCCTCGGGGGTTAGCCTTACCTTGTACGACGAAAAACCCGACCCCCTGACTTTATGGAACTTGGTTAAAGACGAAAACGTAACCTCGTTTGGCACCAGTGCCCCGTGGATTTCGCTATCTCAAAAAAGCAAATTAGTGTTTAAACCCAATAATTTCCCCCATTTAAAACATATTTTTTCAACGGGGGCCCCTTTGCTTCGTGAGCAATTCGACTACATCTATACGTCGGTTTCATCCCACGTTCAGCTGATTTCTATTTCAGGCGGCACCGATATTATTTCGTGTTTTGCAGGGGGTGGGCCAGTACCTGTTCAACGTGGCCATTTACAATGTGCAGGCTTGGGCATGAGCTTAGATAGTTATGACGAAAACGGAAAACCGATACGTAACAAAGAAGGAGAATTGGTGTGTACCAAGCCTTTTCCTTGTATGCCTATTTATTTTTTAAACGACCCTGAGGGAGCTTTGTACAAAGCCGCTTATTTTGAGGCTTTTGAAGGCATTTGGGCCCACGGCGATTACGCGGTTTTATACGACGATTTAAGTGTAGAAATTATCGGGCGATCGGATAGCACCTTAAAGCGCCATGGAGTGCGTATAGGTACAGCCGATATTTACAATGCCATTCAAAATCACCCTGCCCTTGACGATGCTTTGGCCATTGGCAAAAAGAAACAAGATAACGAAGATTTACTGTTGTTTGTAAAACTAAAGCCTCAGGTTGAACCCTCACCTTCTTTAAAGAAAGAATTTCGCCAGCTTTTGGTGGCTCAGTCACCCTGGTTTAAGCCTGATGGCATTTATTTTGTAACCGATATTCCGTATACCACCAATGGCAAAAAAAGCGAGGTTTTGGTTAAAAACCTACTGAACGGAAAACCCATTACCAACAAGGGTGTACTGCGTAATCCAGAATGTCTTGTTCAATTTGAGGAACTGTTGGAAACGCTGTAAAGATGACTATATTTTTGCCCGTTTCAAAAAACACCCCGTAACCACTTGTTTGTTTCCCGGGTACGAACGGTCCATTTTAATTTCTCTAAGACCTCCTGTTTTAAGATCTTTTTCATCTTCAAGACCCTGCAAGCGGGTAAATACAAATTTAGGCTCAAACACATAGTCAGGCCCCGATGTAATGGTATTTGAAGGACGATGTACAGGATCTGCCTGAGCAATCCATTGAAATCCATGCGAAAAAAACAAGCGTTCCACCTCACCCCAAAGTGCTGCGTGCATTTTTTTTGAGTTGTGATAGTCGTAGGTTAAATAAAGCAAATTTGACATAACGCCTGGACTACCTTTTTCATCAAGCGCCAAACCTACTTTTAACCAACCCACTTGAAGCGGTTTTTCACCCGAAACCAAAGAAGGCTGGATTACCTGAAAAAACAAGGTCATTGGATCCGCTAACCAACGATGAATTTCTTGGGGGTACATGCCCTCACCTACATGGCCTTCTCGGGCCCATAACCCTGGGTCAGACGTGTTGCAGCAATGGGCCCCATCAGCAAAACGACTGCTCTCTTCTAAGTGTTTAGGATCAATATATTCTAAGCCTAGTGTAGTATCGCAGGATTGTAGTTCTGCATAAAGAGTAAAACACTGTTCAAATACTTTAAAAGCATTTACAGATTCACTCTCGAAAGCTTCTAACAGTATTTTTCTATAATTCTTAAAATCTTCTGATTGACCCAACTCCACAATAGTTTTAAACGTACCTTTAAAAAAAGTTGTACAGTCACTTAGCGTTATTTTTTTAGCGACTAGGGTTTGTAACTCAATAGCTTCTAACCCTGTATCTAGCTTGCCGCATTTTTGAAGAATTTCACCTTTATTATTTAACTTTGAAAGCTGGTTTTGACACATTTTAGCGGTGCTTCCCCATTCAAAATTTTTCTTTAGCTCAATGGGCGCTTTTTGCTTTAAATCGTTTACAAACCTTAAAAAATCCGCACTGGGTTTTAAGGTATCTTTTTCAAAAATGGGCATAGCTCCCCAGACCTCTAGTAATTTTTCCCGTTTTTGAGTGTCAGTTTCTTTCAAAATAACTTTAAATGTCGCCCACAACACCATGCGTACATCATTAAGAATACAAATATCTTCAGTTATGACTGTTTTTGTTTCTTTTGAAAATCGATCTTGGGCCAAAGCCATTGCCGATTTTATCGATTCTAAATGTGATGTACTCAATGTGCCCTCTGAGCCAGACATTTTTAAACCATTTTCAAAAAGGTTTAGTGCAACTCCTAGCTGCAGCAATGCAAATAAACCCTGCCAACACTGTTTGAAATCCATAGCCTTTGAGGAGAGACTTTTTTTCAAATTTAAGGCTGGATTTACCCAAACCACGGCTGTGTCTTGAAACAGATTATCCCGTTTTGCAAGTTGTTCACAAAATGTAGCCGCTCCCTTTGGATTATAGGTTGCTAAAGACTTCTGAAGATCTTTTAAGGCTGAAGCACCCACTTTATCAAGGGCCTTCACGGTGTTTTCAACTATCCCCTCAAAACGCTCGTAAGAGGGGGGTCGTGTACCCTGATATTGATACCGAGGGTTGCACATATTAAACACATAGTAACTAAGCCTATGGTCTTTACTTTCGTGAATTTTAAGCAATCGCTCGGTAAACGACATGCCCACAAAGGTATCGGCTAATAAGCGTAGTTTTTTTACATAACTTGAAGGAGCCTCTGTCTGTTCACATTCTGAAACTAAAAATGCGGGTGGAAAAAATTGAGTATCTTTTGTTTCTTGTTGAACCTGTGGAACCAACTTTGCAAATTTTTCTAAAAAGCTTTGTGGGTCTTTAGCTTGCTTCATAAGCTCTAAATAGGCCGAATCAATGTAAAATCGCTTAACGGCAGTATTTAAAAGTTTATGTTTCACGGCAACAGTTACTTTATCGCTATAAATATATTTTAAAAATGGGCCTAAACGGACCACCTGAAGGGCTTTGTCAAGTAAATCAAGGTTCACATCGTCTTGTTTTTTCAAAACTTCAGCATGAACCCATTTTTCAATAGATTGCATCGATTCCTCTGATTTTAATAAACAAGCACTCACCAACACCTCTACCCCTAATTCGCCAGAACACTCTTTTTTAAGGGCTCTAACCTCTGAAGATAAGGCTCTTTTACGAACGTGCATACACAATAAAACTTCTCCCCAGGCTTGTTTTTCGGGATCCAGTTGACCCACAGTTTTAAACGCCCACAACGTAGAATCTTTGTGTAAAGATTCTAAACTTGCGTTTTTGAACTCGTCTGTTAGTTTTTTTGTTACAAATTTACTAGGCACCCCAAATACTTTTACAACCCGATCTAAAGCATCGGTGGGTTCAACCTTGATTTGCTTAACCGATGAACACAACGCTTCAAGCTGCTCGGCTGTTTTAGAACTGAAATGCTTTGATTGGCAGTCATTAAACTTACCCAAAAATTGCGAAACCGACTGGGCCATTAATTGTTGTACATCCACCAAATCAAGGTACGGATGAAAGGCTTTAGCCTGGCTTGCCATCTCCACCCAAAGTGTTGTTGTTTCACAATAAACATCGATTAATTTTGAACTAAACCGCCTAAACACTCGACCGATAACATTTTCACCATTTTGTGCATATTGCGTATGAAAATCGACACAACGTACCAGGTAATCCATCAACAATTCAGTCATTAAAAAAACAGCCTGTGGATTTTTCGTAAGATAGGTGGCAAACACAGACTTTTGAGGGCCTTTTTTAAAATCAACAAGATATTGCCGAAGTATATCTAAAAAATCTTCGTAGCGATGGGCCTGCTTTATTTTTAAAAAAGCTTCTTCAATTTCAGCTTCTCTGTAGGTTATAGGTTCAAACTTTAAAGATGCATTGTAATAACTAGCATCTCGTGTCACCGTCACCGTTTCAACTTTACAGCTTATCTGTTTTTTCACAAAAACCCCCTTTTTGTTTAAAACAATACAAATAACCTGCCTACCCCCCTTTTAAATTAAGAGGCAGAGGTTCTAGAGTGAGTCTCTACGGGTATTTGGAATAAGAATATAAAGAATGCTGCGAAGAGTTCTACGAAGTAAACTGGAAAAAAACAATATCATAAATAAAATTAAATTTCAAACAATAATTATCGTAGTAGGCTTAAAAGATCTGATTTTAAGGCTATAGGTCTACTGGAAACCTGTTTTACCCGGCTCACAAACTGGTCTAAAAGTTCGGCGTTGGTATTTGCCAAACGCCCATCCGCCAAAACCATATTGTTTTCAAAACCAATACGCACATGCCCGCCTTCTTGTACGGCCTTTAACATACAGTCCAATTCATTTGGACCAAAAGCACACAGGGTCCATTCGTGTTTAATATTTTTTAAATATTTCTGTCTAGCCTCTAAAAGTGGGTCAAGATCGCTGGGGAAAGCCACTTGTCCCGAGGCTTTTTTGCCCAATACAAACAGTAAAAAATAAGTACTAATGTGAGGAACCACGCCTTGCTGAACAAGTGAAGCCCAATAAGCTACATCCTCAGCCGAGTACAAAATATACTGCACATTAACGCCTTTTGCATGCAAATCATGCAAAAAAGCTTGCGCCTCATTAACATGGTTAAGATCGGGAATAAGTTCTCGAATGCCGATAGACACCGCCTCGGGGTTGAGGGCCCTTACTGTCGCCATTTGGTCGTTCGGGGTAAAGATATCGCAGGTTTCGGTGGATACCTGTAACAGCATTTGATCGCCAACTTGGCCTTGAATGGCTTTTAAGGCTTTTTGGTACCGCTGAGGATCGAGACTATGTTCTTGATTATCGCCCCGAATATGTAAATGAAACAACACGGCCCCAGCTTTTGCACAACGAACAGCTTCTTGGGCTAATTCTTCGGGGGTAATGGGTAAATGGGGATGATCAGCCTTGGTTTTACGAGCTCCGTTGGGGGCTACTAAAATGTAGATGGGCCTTTCCATTTATTTCACCTTTTTCAATTTTTGTTTCATATGCACAATAGCCAAAATAAAAACCCCTGATTTTTTAACTTCATAGATAACCCGATATGAATACACAATCAGTTCTCTAATAGATGGATTTTTGATCTCAGGAACAGTACGTCCCTGTAAAGGAAACACGGCTAGAGATAATGTCAGCTCTAAAATAGTCTCCGAAACTTCAGTGGCATAATATCTAGAATCTTCTGCAATAAAAGAGAAAATCCTTTTGAGGTCATCCTTGGCGGTTTGTGCCCAAACTACCATTTAGCCATTTCTTTTTTTAGCTGATCTACAGTAAGGGTTTTGCCTTTTTTTACGGCTTCTTGACCCTTTCGGATCTTTTCTAAAACATACAGCCTGTACATAATATCGTCTAAACTAGCTGTTTTAGGTAAATTGGAAATAGCTTGTATAGCCTCTTCTTTTAAAAAGCTCATGAATAACAGCCTTTCTGCCTAAACCGGCAACACCTTATCAACCGCGGTTTTAAGCTTGGTTACCAACTCATCAATTTGCGCTTCGGTTAAAATAAAAGGTGGAGAAATCATGATGTGATCGCCACATTTTCCATCGATTGTGCCACCCATCGGGTAACACATTAGGCCTGCATCCATGGCGGCTTTTTTGATTAAGCTGTTCACTGTTTTTGCAGGGTCAAACGGCGTTTTAGAGGCTTTGTCTTGTACCAATTCTAGCCCCCAAAAAAAGCCGCGACCTCTTATATCGCCTATGTTGGGGTGTTCGCCAAATGTAGTTTTTAGGGCTTGGCCTAATGTTTTTCCTAATGTTTTTACTTGATTTAAAAGTCCATCACGCTCAATAACAGTTTGCACTGTTAATGCAGTAGCGGAGGCTAACGTATGACACATGTACGTGTGGCCATGCTGAAAAAACCCAGTGCCATTTTGAATAGTAGAATAAATTTCTTTTGAAACCATAAGCGCACCAATAGGTACATACCCAGCACCTAGGCCTTTAGCAATGGTTAACAAGTCGGCGGTAATACCTTCATATTTAGCTGCAAATAAAGTTCCGGTTCGCCCCATACCGCACATGACTTCGTCTAAAATAAGTAACACATTGTATTGAGTACAAATTTCGCGAATACGCTTAAAATAACCGGGCACTGCCGCCACACACCCCATGGTGGCTCCTACTACAGGCTCTGCAATAAAGGCCGCCACTGTATCAGGGCCTTGTTTTAAAATTTCAGTTTCTAATTCGTTAGCTACCCGCAAACCATAGTGTTCTGGGGTTTCCCCTTCAAGTCGTCCACGGTATTCATAACAAGGAGAGATATGCGTAAAAGGCAATAAAATAGGTTCAAACAAGCCCCGTCGCCACAGGTTTCCACCTGCCGACAAAGCCCCCAAGGTGTTTCCGTGATAACTTTGTTTACGGGCAATGACTTTGTATTTTTGAGGGTGGCCTTTTTCTACAAAATATTGCCTAGCCAATTTTAATGCGGCTTCCACAGCTTCTGATCCACCCGATACAAAGTACACATGGTCTAGGCCATCGGGTGCTCGTTGAGTTAAAAAATCAGCCAGTTTTTCAGTGGGTTCAGAGGTAAAAAAGCTAGAGTGAGCGTAAGAAAGGGTTTGCGCTTGAGACCGAATGGTTTCTATGACGTCAGGGTGGGAATGCCCCAAACACGATACTGCCGCACCGCTAGACCCGTCTAAAAAACGATCACCCTTAGAATCTATTAAATAACACCCATCCCCTGCAACCGCAGTGCGTAATGGGGTTTTCGTGTGGCGATGAAATACGTGGGTCATCCCACATTTATAACATAACCCTATTTTTTAAGGCCAGTTGTTTTAACTCATCAAATACATGCAGTAATCCTGCTTCTAACTTTGATTTTGAAACGGTTTGTTTGGCATCAATGTTGCTTTGCCTCAACTCAGGAAAAAACAAGTACAAATCTTCTATCAAAAAGGGCTTGCCTTCTTCAATGCGTTTTGAAGCAATATCTGCAAGCAAGGCTAAACGAGCATGTACCGTAAACGACTCTTTAAACAACGCATTTGAGTCTAAATGTTGGCGAACAATTTTTTTAAAATAACAACGTTGCAGAGCCTTTGACACCACCATCTCAAGCTCGGCATCTTGAAAAGGCTTGGTCAAATAATCAAACACTTCCAACTGAAAACTATCTCGTATTTTTTCTCGTTCTTTAAAGGCTGACAACATTACTGCCTCCGCCTCAGGGGATAACTGCTTTAGGCGTTTTAATAGGTCCACCCCATTTAAATCGGGCAGTCCAATATCTAACAAAAACAAATGAATACCTGCGTGCTGCTGGGCATGCACGATAGCCTCAGCCGCGTTACTGGCTAACAGCACCACATAGCCTCTTTCTCTTAAAAAATCTTTTAAAATATCTCGCACTTCGTCTTCGTCATCCACCACCATTATTACCGGCTTTTGGTGATTTTTGCCCTGTTCTGAAAAAAGCGAAACCGCGTCAGGCAAATCGGTTTCATGTCGTTCGTAGAAAGGGAAAAATGCCATTAATTCTTCATCGGAAAAGGTTTCTCCCCTCGAACGACGCAACGCCGCAACGTCTTGCACCAGTTCCAATCGATGAGAAAACGATTCCATGAAGGTTTCTCCGATATAAATATTCAATTTTTGAAGCACGCTAGAATGAATCAATGCCTTACCGACACTGTCTTTCAAACTGGTTTCTGAAAGTGAAGCGGCTAAGTAGTCAAAGGCCCCTAATTTTAAGGCCTCTCGCCAAATTTCAACTGAAACTGGATTTTCTGAAAGCATAATGACTTCAGGGATGTAGCTCACGCCGTGTAAGGCTACCATTTTTTCTTTAAACGAGTCTTTTACTAAGTTGTGGTCTAATAAAATAACCTTAATTGAAGAAACGCAACTTGAAAAAAAATCAAACCCTTCTTTAAATGTTTTAAATCCTATTACCTCACATCGAGGAAATAGAGCCTTTTTTGCAAGGCTTTGCAAAGCATCACTAGTGCTTAAAATGAGTACCATCGGCTTTCCCATGGGTTAACGCTTCCTTTCTTGAGCCATTTTGCTAAATACTTTTCGCTGTAAAAGCCTTTGTAATAAAAAAGCTAAGTACAACTCATCAATCGGCTTCACCACATAATCGATGGCTCCTGAATGAATAGAACTTGAAACCGAGTCAATATCGGTATTACCCGTCACCATCACCACATCGGTATCCGGCGACACTTTTTTGAGGGTGCCCACAAGTTCATCTCCCTGAACCCCCGGCATTAAAATATCTAAAAAAACAACATCCACCGGATATCGGTTCAATATATCCAATCCTGAAGCTCCGTTTGGGGCATCTAGAACGGTAAAATAAGGCTTAAAACTTTGTTTAATAACCTCCCTAACCTCGTCTTCGTCATCAATGGTTAGTAAGGTAAACGACTTCAAAATGGGCAATTTGAGTTCTGGAGGGTGTGAAGAGGGTGGAAATAATTGCTTCAGTTCATCTTGGCTAAGGGGTAGCCCCTGCGAATGCCGATTATTTTGTACAGACAAATACACTTGCACACTTTTTTTCCAAAGGGGCTCCTCCCGTTTTTTGAGCGTAAATTGGGTGGCTTGCCTAGCTTTTAAAGTATCCTCAATAGCATAGCCTATGGCTAAATGTAGCCCTTCTTTTGATTGTGGAAATTGTAAAAAATGGGCTCCTGCTTTTAATAACGAAATAAAATGAGGCAGCTGATGAACAGTAGCCTGATTGCCCTGCACCGCTATCAAAATAGAAACAAAAGGGTCTTCAAGACGAATGATGTGTACCAAATGGTCAAACGATGTATTGGGAATAGGAAAATCCATTGAAACCACAATTAACACAGGCTCATACCGAAGTGCCTGCAATGCTTCTGCTTGCGTTTTACACACCAAAACAGGGTACACTCTTTCAAGTGACTCTAATTCTTGAGACAGTTTAGAGGCAATAATGACAATGGTATGCATGGTAGTGATTATTTTTCCCTTTTATTGGTATTTTGAAACTAGGGCCGTTTGACAGGAGGGGAAAAGGGGTATTAAAGTAAAGTCTGTTATTTTTGACAGGGAAAAGACACAAAACCTGTCATTTAAAACTAACCCTTTAGTTTAGACTGCTAGGGGTCAGGAGTAGCAAAATGGCTGTAATAATCAAGATTACGGCCATTTTTTTTAGAATTTCGATCCCTACCACCTCCTCACTCGAGTCACTGTAAGCGTGTTACACTCGGATCAGAGGCAATGCCTGTGTCTTTTCACCTCTACGATATCAATTTCGTTAAATTATTTCAAACATAATATTTATATAACCTAATAAGACTCGTACTCTCGGGATATTTTTTTCAAAGTGGCATCAAAGGCGTAAGCAATGAGTTTGGTTTCAAAATTTACCAACACCTTTCTAAGCACCTCCTCAGGGTCATAAGGTTTGATTAAATAATCGCTAGCTCCCCGTTTAAAACACCTTACAATAAGCTCAGAAGATTCATAGGCCGTAATCATGACTACGTCTAGTTGTGGACAAAGGGTTTTAATTTTTCCTACCAAAACATCTCCCGAAATACCCGGCAAACCAATATCCACCAAGGCAGAGTCGAAACTATTTCCTGCATTTAGCAATTCTAATGCTTCTTCCCCCGAACTCACGCTAACCACGTTGCATTTTCGTTTTAACAAGCGCTCACATAAATCTCGCAACTTGGGTTCATCTTCAACAATTAAAATGTTTGGAGCCCTCCAATGAATCAAGTTGCTTAAAGAGTCGTTTTCAACCGCCTTTACAACAGTATCTAAGCTTAAGTGAGAAAAGTCGGCCCGTGGAAAATGTGCAGCAACATGGTCCATAGTAACGGGCTCGTCCAGCAAACGCTGAGTATGAATAAACGATTTAAATGCCTTTAAAATAATCTTTAAAACCCCAAAACGGGCTCTTTCGCTTTCAATTTCAAGTCGGGCAATAAAGGATCGCTTAACCAATGCCCTCGACAAAGCCATTGAAATATCAAAAGGTAAACACTGTGTTTCCATTAAATCATCTATTCCTGACCTCATCAGGGCTACTTTTTGAGCACCCGTTATCCTAGGCCCTACCATGGCTATCCGATGTGCAAAAAATGGCTTTGGAAGCCTAGAAAGCAGTTCTTGAATCGATAAATCAGGTAACTCAGCATCTATAAACACCACTTCGCAAGGGTGTTCTGCCAAAACGTTTAAACCTTCTTCACCAGTAAACGCCGAAATGAGGGTATCAGAAGGCGCCGCCACCTCAAAATGAGCATGCATAGCCAAATCATCCGAAATAACCACTACATTGTTACTCATTTAAGCGGCACCTTTAGAAGAAAAATAAATTTTAAAGCAAGTGCCTTCGCCCTCGGTAGACTCAATTTCAACTCGGCCCCCATTCCATTCGACCACTTCATACATAATCGATAAACCCAACCCCACATTTTTTCCTCCTGTGGGTCCTTTGGTAGTAAAAAAAGGATTGCGTAGCTTTTCCATATTTTCTTTTGAAATACCATGTCCAGTATCTTGAATAGACACCACCACACCCGGCACAATTTCTCCGTTAGGGGCCATAAACTGAGTATCTTCCGTTTCTATAGTAACTAAATGGGGTTTTGTATCAGGCTCGGTGGCCATAGCCTCTACTGCGTTGGTTAACAAAATACCAAACACCTGAAACAGCCCCGTTTCATCGGCCATAACCGGCCGAGAATTGTGAAACACATACTGAAATTGAATAGGTGGTTTTTTATCAATATGGTTGGTGCGGGTCATTTTAATGGCATCTTCCAAGGGCACCCTAATATCGATAGGGTGTTTTACCGCATTGGCTCCACCCACAATGGCATTTAAAATAGAGCTTTCAAATGGTAAAAACATCTCGCTAAGCTCTAACTTAAAGTTGGGATCTTTGGCATTAAATTTCTCGAGGGTTCCTCCATAGGGGTCTAAATATCCTTTTTCAACCAACTCGTACCATAGGGTTTCGGCCATGGTTTCATTAAACCCATTTAACTGTGCAAAAACATCTTTACTCACCCCGCGCTTGGCCCCGTATTGCATCATTGAATCGGCAATACGTATCACCCTTTCACAGTTAAATTCGGTGCGTTGTAAGTGGCTAATCACACTGCATTGTTTAAAGGCCTCTTTGTACACCTGTGTCAGCGATTTTGCATACGCCGCTAAGTCTGCCGGCAGGCTAAATTCATAATCGTCGTAGTAGGGGTTCCAGGTATCTTCCGCAATATTGGGCACATCGAATAATTCAAGAACCGAGTTGTCATTGGCTGTGGTTTTCAGACTCCCCAAACAATTGTTATCTTTCAGCCACCTATAGGCCATTTCACTTTCGGCCTCGGTCATTCCTAGCTCAATTTCTAAACGTTTAGGCGCAAACGACAGGTTCCACACCAAAGGCCCTACACGGTTGTAGCCCAGCAGCTTTTTACGCAGGCCTCTAGACCCGCTAATGGCCATGGTTAGTGGATTACGAATTTCATGCGAAATGCCCATGGTTAAGCCTGCTAATGCAGCCCGATGTGACAGTTCTTTGGCCTTTACAATGGCCACGTCTTTGTTTCTTCGATATTCTTCGGCCAGTGCCTGAGAATGCTCGTTTAACAACCTCACTTGGGCGTTGGCGGCTTGCAATTCTGTCATCATTTCTGATTGTTCGATGTTTTTCTGAATCAGCTCTTTGTTTTTTACTTCAAGCTCTTGCGTACGGGTAATGCGTTCAAGCACGGCCGTAGCCTGATGACCAATGGCACCTAAAAAACTCATGTCTTTTGAGTCAAAGGCTGTTTCAATTAGTTTTGGACCCAACAGAAGCACTTCTTTTAACTGTCCAAAAACAAAAATAGGTACAAACACTCCTTTTAAGTAGTCTTTCGGAATTTTTTGACCCGTTATTTTAGCTACATCATCCACCCACTTAGGCGTATCTAATTCTTTTTCAAAATAGTCTAAAAGCAAGTTTAACTCGGCAGCATCCAGCCACTTACTTTTACCTATTTCAAGCACCTCACGCACCCTGTCTGCCATTACCGTTAATACGGCGTCTGCATCTTCTAGGGGGATAATTTTTGAAGCCATGTCTTGAAGGGCTTTTTCGGCATTGTAGCTGCCTTTTAAAAATTTCTTCTCGGCACTGGTTTGAATAAATTGCTGCAGCTTATGAAAATACAGTCCCACAGCCACACTGCCATACACAATCGATGCGACTATAAACATCAAGTCTATTTCATGTGAAACATACATCTTGTACGGAATTAAAACCGCCAAATACCCCGCCGAAAAAATAATCACCGTAATCAGGTAGGCGAGGGAGCGGTTGATGATGACTTTGATATTTAACAAGTCGTGTTTAGTAATTCCATATGCAACTAAAATACTGTAAATAATGACCAGTAAGTTATCAATTGGTGGAGTTTCAATGCTAAATACTAACAATAAATAGAAGGCTGCTCCAACTACAACTGTAAGGTAAGAAAAAAACCAAAACTTCCATTTTCTTTTTTCGTGTAAATGAGCTGAAATATACTCCGAATAAAGTAAAAACAACCCATATAAAGTAACACAAGCAAAATAAGCGATAAAAATATACCAAATTGGTCCAGGTGTAGCTATGAATCGAAAACTTAATTTATGAGTCACATCTGAGATAAATACATCTCTGAAAAAGATATTGATGATAAAAAAGAGTGTGGATACAGAATAGAACGCAACTAATAATTTTTTCTTCTGTTTTTGAATTATGGTTAAAATTGAATGAAAGAACAATGTAGGTGCAAATGCGGCTCCAGAATACAAATAAATATCCACCCAATGATTAAGCTCTTTAGACAGTAATGTGCTCTCTAAAAAACATCCCGAAACCCACATGGTAATTGCAATATTAAGCAAAAAATAGAGTTGATTAACTCTTTTCTTAGGATTGTGAGCGAGAACTAAAACTCCGCAAAGCAAAGGAATCGTGAATGCTACCAAAGAGCTCAACGAATAAAGAGTAAAATCCATACGCTTATACTACCGCTAATGTAGAAGTTTTAAACCTTACTCCAAAATGGTTCTGTTTTGCAAAAAGTACTATCTGTTTTAAAAGATCTTCACTAAATGGGACTCCATTTAGTTCCTTTGCTGCTTTTATTGTAAATAAATTACTCATATCAAACTTTACTGGAGCCATCGTTAGATAATCAGAAAACACTTCTCCAACTGACTTATAATAAATTTTCTCTAACTCTGTTTGACTACTTTTTCTTGGACGGCTTTTCAAAAACTCTACTCCTGTAATTTTTAGTTCATTCAAAATTGCTGAAAGAAAAATTAAATTGTTTATCTCGAAGTCGTTACAAATATGGAAATGCCCACTTGAGAAATCTGATAAAGAAACTTCCAAAAGTAATTTTGCAGCATAATCTACTGGAACTACATTTAGGCTGTACTCTGTATTACATTCCAACCTTAACTTAACCTTTAACTCTTCTGAATACAAAGTTTGTTCTGTGTATCCTTCCTTCATTTTCAATCTCACAAAAAATGAAGCCCATGCGTAAAACAAATCGTATTTTGATATTTGTCCAATGACAGGCTCGATAGCTCTTCCACAAATGCCCACTGGCCGAAATATTTTGTAGGGGATATTATTTTTCCTTGAAAAATCCACTACTACCTTCTCCCCCATTAGCTTTGTTAATTCATAGTGATTCCGAAAAATTCCATTTAAATTTGTATATTCAGGTTGAATTAGCCCACTTTCAGAACCGCATGAATACGCCGTTCCTGTATAAACTACTTGTCCCACTGACAATGAATCTATCAATTCTACTACGGCCTCAGTACCCTTAACATTTGCTTTAAACAACTTAGCTTTTACCCCATCAGAACGCCTGAAATCAGACATCGCTGCAAGGTGAAAAAAACAATCAAAATCGATCGATTTTACCCATGAAAATGATGGATCGAGCTTACCAGATCCAAAATCAAATTCTACACAATAAATTACCTTTAGTATTTCTTTTAATAAGGTCTTATCGTTTGGCTTTTGAAGATAGAAAAGGCCATCATTAAGAAAAATCTCTTCTATACGCTTTTGGAGTGAATAGTTTGATTTTGATCTGCCAAAAATAACTATCCTAATTTCTGAGAGATTACTTAAGTTTTGCTTTATGATTTCAAAAACGATATTGCGTCCCAATAACCCCGTAGCACCAGTAAACCCAAAATTCCGTTTTTTCTGAAGAACACTTTTATAGGCCAAATTACTTGCTTGAAGAATAGGCTTCTTGTCTACTGCTTCAGAAGATCGATCCATAATCGTCCCCTTTCAAGAATCATCTGGGGTATCTTGCCCCAATTGGGAATCAAGAGCACCCCTCTTACCCCAGTCAACCAGCACTATAAAATTATGTTACGTGAAGATTAAATTGTAACATGGAGGCTAAATGCATAAGAAATTTTGAAAAACTTTGGAAAGTTGGCGTATAGAAGCCAACGTAAATCGATCTGAGTTTAACAACCCTTTTGAGGGGGAATATATTAAAAGTATTAATGTAGCGGTATAACCACAAACCCGCTAGCTCAACTCCTGACCCTAGTGGATTCTACTTACTCAAAAAATCTATTTTAATTCACTTAACTTCACCATTTTGATCCCATCCAAGTACTCACATTCTTCCAAAGCCTGAACTTCTTTTAATTTCTTTACCACAGCTGCGATTCTATCAGCCTCATTAGAAATAATATCCACTGATTTTATATAAATACCTCCTGAATCTGAGACGTTTTTTCTTAATACAGATGAGGCTAATTTAATAGCCAAAAGCGAGTTGTTAATCTCATGATTCAAGGTCACTACTGTTTTTTGAATCGTCTCACTCTCAATTTTTTTCTTAAGCCACATTCGATCCGATATCGTTTGCAAGTGGTTACGTACTCGATCAAAGGTAAGCCCTGTAAATAGAGTGCTCAGAACCACCCCTACAAAAAGCATTTTTAATGCTACCACGTGAATCAAATGCGTAAAAACCATTGTGAGTTTGACACCCCCCAAAAAACTGGGCATTAAAATACCGTCTATATTTTTGACAAGAAAAGACACAAACCTCTCGTTGCGAAACTAACCCTCTAGTTTAAGGTGCTTGGGGTCAGCCTTACCTAACCACCATCACCACAGTCCCCACAATGTGTTTTTGGATAGACTCGGTGAGTAACTGCTTTGGGGAGCAGTCCATTGGAATTCCGATTAAGACAGTCAGGTCTTGAACCTGAATAATTTTTTTAAAAACAGGCTCAAAACTCGTTTGGAGTTTTTTAGGAAAATTGAGCTCTTCTAAAACAAGCACCGTATCCCCATCGTTTAAATTTTTACTTAAGCGAAGCACCACTCGGTCATTCATTTTAAATTCTGGGGCCCACCGGTTGTCAGGCACCCTTACCGCAATTAAGCCTTTTTCAGACATCAACACAGGCACCGTTTCTTTAGACATTTTTGACAAAGTATCGGAATCTAACTCTTCTAAGGCCGCCAACGTCATCCAAGGCACTATAGCAATGGCATTCACCTTCTGCTGATCCAAATCGGTTTTATGAATGTGCCCGCCCAATTGCATCAAATATAAAAAATCAGTCTCTAAAACCTTCGCAAAAGCCCGCAAAACACCCGAATCAGGTACGGCTCCCAATCCTGATTCAAGTCTATTCAAGGTCGCCGTAGAAATACCTACACCCTGAGCCAGCTTAGCCACAGATAGCTTCTTTTGTAACCGTATTGTTCGAATAAATTCACCTAATCCCATTCCCATATTTTGAATCATTCATGCCATATTTTCAACAGATTACAAATCGCTATTGACACAATACATATGAACTATATATCATTATTGATACAATATAAATGATACATAAATCATTTATGACAAATTAGGAGGGACCCTATGAAGAACCATATGTTAAGGCTAGAGCTCATCACCAGCGCCATCGTGAAAGATCGGCACCCCGATATTAAATTTCCTATTAAAATCCACACAGATCCTAAAACGGTAAAAAAAATCGAAAAGTGCCGAAATTTGGCTAAACTTTTTGTGAATCTAAACTAAACTATTTAAGCTTTTTTCAAAATTCCGGTGCCATCACTTACAATGCGATCCATATAGCCTGTAAGCCAAAGGGCATCGGGATTTGATTTAGCAATAATTAAGCGCCCTAGTAAATCACCATTTTCTGGGGCTCTTAACATTCTAAACACCATTAACCCATCTTGGGTTAGTCCAATTACTTCCATTTTCCCATGTTCGGTTGACATTACAAATCGTGCGTGCTTTTCCACACCCGACAATCCCTTTTGAGATTCGGTAAAAATTTTCCAAGTGGTTTCCAACGGCACCGCAAAGGCTTTGTGACCTTCAATTTCTCGGCATTGAAAAAAGTAGTGATTCCCCACTCCGTGATGATACAACTCGCGCTGAAGCAACCGCAAAACAGTAGGATCATCGTTTACACGATGAATAATGGGGGTTTGATTTTCAAGACTAATAAAGTGCCTACGCTGAGTGAGTTCACGCACAGGAACTTCAACTTCTTGCCGCCATACATGACCACGTTCAGCTGGGATATAATGCCCTAACTCATCTTTGGCTAAAAATTCATCAGGATGACTAAAATGCACAGCAAACACGACACGTACTTGCGGAAATAATGTGTGAAACTGATCCAGCATATTGAAAAAATGGGTATCAAATCGGTAAGGAAAAAAAGCTAATTCTTTGGTACCGATACGTACAGTGTCTAAGCCAGCTTCGGCTAAGCCCACTAAAAATTTACCTAATCGTGCGTTTGGCAACACCATAGGATCACCGCCCGATAACAACGACTCTCGAATGCGGGGTCTTCCCGTTTTAGGATGAACACCCCCGTTTTCAGCAACCGCCTCATTGTGAGATTTGATGTACGCTACCACATCTTCAACACGGGCAATAGCTTTACCCGTTTTTCCAGAAAAAAGGTCTAAGCGGTAACAATATCGGCAATGAGCTGAGCAAGTGGCCGCCGAAAAAATAAGGGCCATTTCGTATTTATGCAACAAACCTGGAACGGGTGAATAATTGTTTTGATTCGAAGGATCAGCCTCACCCGAGAGATCAAACGTTTCTTCGGGTCTTGCTTTAACTAGATTGCGTAGAGCTTCGCTGCTTTGAGCAATTGACAAGTAATGCTCTGTCAATTTTACACGCATACGCTCTTCAACGTCGCTCTGGGTGCCTTTTAAACGCGACAGTGCCTCTAGCTCTTCAGGGCTATAGAACCCTTTAAATGCATCCGGAACACGTCCCTCAATAAAAGGCTTTAAACCAGGAACTCCACCGCCTGATGTTCCACCACGATTAAACTCTGTTTCTTTTATTGCCGCAAAAAAATCGGCGTATCGCTGCTCGATCTTTGAATCGGTATTAATAGTAGTAGAATTGCTCAAAGTTACGAACCTCCGAAAAAAATAGGTATAGAAATTTCATAAAACTTTATCAAACTTTTTTAAAATAATAAAAACTTATTTTATCAATACTTCTAATAGTACTGTAAATTTCGTACCTATTTTGAGGTCCGAACTAACTACAATTTTGCCTCGATGTGCCTTGATACAATCTCGAACAATAGATAATCCTAGCCCCAAATTAACGATAGAATCCTGTGACTGTCCTTGAATTGAGAAAAATGGGTCAAAGACTTTTTCTAAGTATCTAGGTTCAATTCCTAGTCCATTATCTTCAATTGAAATTGAAACACCTTCAACCCATTTTCCAGTGTTGTTCTGAAAAGTGTTAGTACTAATTGAGATATTAATATTCTTCTCATGTTTTTCGGATACCTTTTCAAGGGCTTGTATAGCATTGGTGATCAAATTAATTAAAGCCTGCTGCAAACGAATTTCGTCGGCTAAAACCGGGGGAATATTAGAATCAAAATGAGTTTTCAAGTTTATTTTCTTGCTAAAACATACAGGCTTAAAAAGGGTGGCTAGGTAATCGATAATGGGCAAAATATGTGTGGGCTTTAAAGTTATTTCTGAAGAAGACAATCCATATTTCATCATCGCTTCAGAGGTATTCAAAACTCGGGTAAGGGAATGATCAATAAATTTCAAGCTGTTCTGTACAGCCTCCATGTCACCCTTTTGAATGGCGGCTTTTACTTGTTCTACATGCAGGCGAATGGCCCCCATTGGATTTCTCACCTCATGCGCGATGCCTAAGGTTAATTGCGACAATGCTGCGTTATGGGCCAGGTCTTGGGCAAGTTTTAAGGCTAAATGCTTTTCAAACATACTGTTCAGTTGATCATTTAAAGCTTTGATGTACCCTAAATCAGATTCATAAAAGGGTAGCTGGGTTAATTTGGGGCCCAAAACTATCCAGGCGGTCTCATTTTGAAATTGGGCTATAGGCACAACAATGCATGGGGTGTCAGGCAAAACCAAATGCGACTCAGTCCATTTATTGATCTGGGTAATTTCTGAAAGACCACTAAGTATTGAACTTGGAATTTGGTTTAATAAAACATCTGGCTTAGGGACTTTTTTTAAAGTATGGCCTTGGGTCCACTCCCAAGATGTCCACTCTACCAAACCATCCTCTTTGGGCGTCCAAATCCAGGCATATTTAAGTTCCATATGAAACACTAAGCTTCTAGCAAAAGCGAAAACTCCTTCTTGCACTGTGGGCACTGTAGGCAAATAATCGGTCCATTCTTGCAACAACTTATCTGGCTGGAATTGTCCCTTTAAAAAAGATTTTTCAGAAGCTGTAAGCAAAAAACGCCTTAATGGTTTGAAGCAAAAAATATACAAAACTAATGACACAGAAATTCCCATCCATAATAAATGCACTCCCTTTTGAACCCCCCAAATTTGTGCATATGCCCCCACACAAGCCAGGCCCAACAAGGCAAGCCCAATTCCTGATATCCAAGCCGAAACTTTTTGGTTAATTGGAACGGGAAAATTCATGAGTTGATGTTTAATCATGGCATACACAAACCCCAACGACAGAAACAGCGAGCCTACGTACCCATAAAGAAGATCATCGGGAGTCCCTATTCCCAATGACGGTAAAACCAAATTAAATAACGCAGCAAGGCTTGCAAAAAGTAAAATTCCCCACTGAACACCGCTCATTTGATTTTTTTTCTGAGGCTCACGGGCAATGATAAGTCGACATTCCCAAAGAATAGCCCCCACCATAAACACCATGTACCCACTTAAAATGCGATACTGAATACTAGTCAAACAAATATCTACTACATGTCCGTTTTTATAGAAAAAAAGCCCGGGGGTAAAAATTAACCCCAGCATCCCGATCATACCAGCAATATGTGCTGCATCTTTAAAAGAAAATCCATCCTTAGACAACTGACGGGTGAAATAATACCCTGCGTTTACGATTAGTAGCCCTGAAAAAAGTTCTAAATAAAATACCGGGTCTAAATACAGATCGAGATGTTGCCTGAACAAAAGAACCACCATGGTTAAACACCAAAGTGACAGCCCCAAATTTAACAACAAATACCAAAATCCAATCCAAGACGGCCTCTTAAAAAAAACCCATGCCCCTAATATAATTAGAAATAGACTATTTAGAACTAAAAAAACGATCATGTGGCAACCCCCAAGAACTAACTATAGGTAAAAGAAAGAATTTTTTTTTCTTTCTTGAACAAGAACTATGATACTATAAATCTGTTTTGGATTTTTTTAAAGGAGTAACAATGTCTACTCAAAACATTTTGATTTTGCATGGCCAGTCATTTTTTATTCATGAACTAGGCGAGGTACTCACTTCTGAGAAGTGTAGAGTTAGTACAAGTTTTGATGATTGTTTGTCCATATACTCTACCCATAGACCCGATATAGATACGCTTATTATTGATACAGCTCACCCTCAGTTTTCCGCCCAGTGGTTTACACGATTGGCCGAAGAACACCCCCTTCCTTATGTCATTGCACTTACACCGGCCGTACACTACACAGCTACTGTAGATCTTATGAAAAACGGAGCCTCTGAAGTTTTGGTTTATCCTATTTTGGAGCAAACGCTCGAATTAGCCCTAGAAAGAGCCAATACCTTCCAGTTATTGATCGATATCACTACTCGTGAAATGACCCGAAACAACGAACTTTCTATTCATAAACGTCTCACCGCTTTCAAAGAATTACTTGACATAAAACGAGCTCAAAATCAGCCTATTTCACCGGGCGAATTGCAATTATTTTTTCCGCATACCTCACTTTCTGACACGCCTATGGACGATCTTATCCACGCAATTCAAACCAATACGCTTACACAATTGGTTCAACACACCGAAAAACCTAGTGTCTTGATTATTGAAGACGAACCTGGATTGATTAAGGCCCTAAAACGATTTTTAGCCGATACCTTTGAGGTGTCAGTGGCCACTAATGCTAAAGAAGCCAAAGAGCAATTAGCGATTCAAAGCTCCTATGATGTGATATTACTGGATATTGGACTACCCGATATTCAAGGCAATTTATTGGTGGAAGAAATCAAGAAACATGATAAAAATGCCATCATTGTAATGTTAACTGCGTTTAACGACACTCATTTAATTGTATCCACCATGCGACAAGGGGCCATTGATTACATTGTGAAACCCTTTGACGGACACAACTTACAAACACGACTTAGCCAATTGGTAAACTATAAGGCCACTTTAAGATTATTGGATCCGTTGGTGTAGAATAAAGACTATGTTTTTTTCTTTTTTTGTAACCACTTGTATTGCTTTCGCAACTACTTTTTTATTTATCAGTCTGGGTTTTATTTTTAACCGTGCTTTTCAACAAGAGAAAAGCTGGGGTTTATGCTTAAAAATAGGTATTGGTTATTTTGTTGGACTCATGGGATTTGTGAGTGTTTGGAGAATTCTTGAGCTTGTACTTTCAAACTTAAGACTTGCTTTTGGAATCACAACAGTACTCAGTATTCTTATAGTTTTACCTTTTGCTCTGAGTATTTGGCCTCCTATTTTAAATAGAGTTCGAATTCAACATGTTTTTATGAGTGTAGTTGTATTTTTTTCGCTGGCCTTTTTTAAACTTCATTACTTCATTAGTATGACAAAACCGCTGTCTGTTGGATCTTATTCGTATATGGGCACCTTACACGGAGGTAGATATGCGAACCTGAGCATTGTCATGTCGCAGCTCAATAAAATCCCCATCGTTAACCAAAATTATTTACAATCTCTACTCAGCACTATCAGTTCTTTCTTTAACAGTCCCACTCCATATTTTTCTCTTTGGGCGTGGCTTATGATTTCTTCTTTTTTCTTTGTGATACTTCTTTATGGATTGTTTAAGCAGTTTAATATTTCATCGTTTTATGCCGGACTAGGTGTATTTTTTATTTTTTTTGGAAATACGGCACTCTCACTTGTTCATCTTGAAATGGTCGACTCTGGTAGCCCATGGATACACAGCGGCTACACCGATTCGATTGTCTCAATCAGCTCTTTTTTAATTTTTATTTATTTTCTTAAAAATGTCTTAGGAAATTCTATTTCCTCTTGGGAAAAGCTGGGATATTTGGGGTTATTTGCCGTTACATGGTCTATGTGCGCACCTCAAAACATTCTTTTGGCTGGAGGCATTGTATTTCTTTTTACACTTTATTTTGGATTGAAGAAATCGGCTTCGTTTAAACCCATGCTAACCACATTACTTATGGCTGCCCTTTTTAGCGCAATCAGTCTTCCACTTGGAGGGATGTTAACGCCTCCTCATTACCTTTCTTATACTCAAATACCCGGAATGATTAGCCCCCACGGTGAACAAAACTCTAGCTCAAAACTGATTCAACTTAAAATTGGAATCCCCTATACTTACGGCATCGCAGGGCGCTGGTATCCTACTGGAAGCAATGGAACCGTCATCCCTTATTACTCTGAATTAAATTATCTTAAAAATGAAATCATAAAGGGGTTTCATTCATTTTCTAGAATAGATGAAAAGCTTTTGAAACTTTATATACCTTTATTTTGGTATTTAGAGCTTACCTTAATACAAACCGTACTTTTATGTTTTTTTCCACTTTTAGGCTTTTTTTTGGGGTATCTCTTTATCAAAAAAAACCCTCATTTAGACACGTTTAACTTACTATGGAAATGTGGCTGGATATCGTTTAGCTTAGGCTTCCCTATTGTTTTTTTTATTTCAGTTCATGATATGAAATGGGAACTCTCCCGATTTCTAATACCTGCTTACACGTTGGGGCTTATTACGCTTTACATTTCAATTTATTTTTGGGGCATAAGAAATTTTAAAAGAAAAGTGGTTTTCTATAGTCTTTTTTTAATAGTTACAGTGGGCTCTTTTTTTGATGTTTTATCGGCAGCTATTCTCGCCTTATATTTCATGTCGCTACCGGGGCGAATGACCCTTATGGATTTTATCCAGTTTTTAACTAGCTTCTCACAGTTGGTTTGAAAATATTGGTGGGCGGTACAGCGCATCATCAAGATTTAGGCAACTAATTTTGCTCTCATTTAGCTCCATTAGGTAGACGTTCAAAAACATCCCAAAAGCTATACCCTTATCCATTTTGCACCACGTCCTTTACCTTGCAATTTAATAGTTCCTTCTTTTTTCAAATCATCTAAAACGAGTTTAATCATCGGTCTTCCAATATTTGGGCATTGAGCTTGTATATCTGCAATTGAAAAAGGCCCTGTCCTGGTTTGAACAACGCGACGAATCCACTCCGTCTTGGATCCTTTTCCTCCTTTAATATCAGATACTTTTTCCTCAAGCTCGCGATAAGCCCGCAGTAAAATTCCCCAAAAATAATTCAACCACGGTTTTATATCATGAGACCCCTCATGCCAGTTTCTAGAACTCTTCTGAAGGGTTTCATAATAACTTTCTTTGGAGTCTTCGAATAATCTTTCCAAACTAATATATCGACCTACCTCATAATTATTTTGGTGGAGCATCAAAAGTGTTAAAAGACGGGATGTTCGTCCATTTCCATCTAAAAAAGGATGAACACAAAGAAAATCAAAAATAGCTAAGGGAATAACAATTAAAGGATCTGTTTTCTGGATCGCTTCCTTATAGGCATTTTCCCAATCGGACATGGCAAATGGGGTTTGTACGGCAGAGATAGCTTTAAAACGAACTGACTTTCTGCCATCAGCCCCTGTTTCTATAATTTCATTGTCAGTAGACTTCCACCGTCCTCCTGGATTAGAGGTATAACGGCAGATAAGTGCATGTAAATGCAACACAACATTACTTGTTAGAAGCATATACTCCGCAGATTCATGAATAAGTTGAAGCGCATCGCGATAGCCTGCTACTTCTTGTTCTGATCGGTTTTTAAGGAGTTCCTTGGGATGCTCAATAATTTCCTCAATCCGATGACGGGAAACAACAATTCCTTCAATCCTATTAGAGGATTCACTAGATTCTATTTTGGCAATTGTTTTCAGATTTTCGAGAATTTCGGGGGCTTGAGTTACAAATAACTCTTGTTTTCCCCTATACACTCCTATTGCTCGAATTGTAGCTAATTCTTCAGAATTGAATACAAGATGGTTTAGATTTGTTGCTGAGATTGAAAAGGTATCCATTAAATGGATAGTATAGCAATTAATGGCATAATATCAATCAACATAGTATACCATTTTTAATTGGTGGGCGGTACAGGATTCGAACCTATGACCACCTGCTTGTAAGGCAGGTGCTCTACCAGCTGAGCTAACCGCCCAAAAATGAGGATCCCCTATTTAATCATTTCAACTCTAATTCTGTAAACACCTCAATAAACTCATCTACTGTTAGGGTTTCACCTCTACGGCTACCCATTTTTGTTATGAAAGGCCCAGTAAGGTCTGATGGTTTTAAATTCAGGTAAGGACTTTTTAACAAAGCCGACCTTAAAGGTTTGCGTCGGCCCCAAAATGCCGAGCGCACTAAATTAGAAAATTGCAGTTGATTTTGGGGCGCAATTAAAGGTTTTTTTTTGGGTACAAATCGAATGACAGCAGAATCTACTTTGGGCACTGGTTGAAAACAGGTTTTTGGCACAAACCACTCATAGGACGTTTCCCAAAAAACTGAGGTATACACACTTAGGGATGTGTACCCTGGCTTTGCAGGATTAGCCACCATCTTTTGTGCAAACTCATGCTGAAACATAATTAAAGCCTCGCTAATGCGATGGCGTTTTTCACACATTAATTGAACAAAAGGCGCCGAAATGAGATAGGGTAAATTACTTACAATTTTAAATGTTTCCGTGTCTACCGAGTCAAATCCATCTTCTAAGACATCGGCATGCACCATGGTAAATTGCTTTAAATGACTCAGTTGTTCAGAAACAAGCTTTGCGTATGTTTCATCGACTTCAATAACCACTAATTGTTTAGCCAGAAGGGCTAATTTTTCGGTTAAACAGCCTTCTCCACACCCTACTTCCACAACCGTTTCATCTGCATTTATATGTGCCAAATCTACGATTTTTCGTATGTGGTTTCCGTCTTTTAAAAATACCTGGCCTAGTTTTTTTCTTTGCAAATTTCTCTCTTTACATAGATTTAATTTATATATTATACTTTACTTATGCATATACGGAATTTTTCAAATGACTATTCACCTCGGCCGGCTCGTTTAGCTCCTCAACCACAGGGTGACTATGCTTCTGCCTTAAAAGTAAACCTAGATGCCATGAAAAAGAAGGCTCAGCTAGTAGGTAGTTACCTCGCAGGATATCTTGCAGGTTTACAAAGCATGAGCACGGGTTACCCAATAGAGGTCCCTTCTCAAAACGTAAGATACAGTCAATCTAGACAATATCAGGCTAGTGGCTTTGAATACAACCCACCTGCACCTGAAAATTTTTACTATTCTTCTCCTACTTATCAAGAATATTCTCAACCCAGATACTCTCGTTACTCAGGCTTTTCCCAAAATAATGGAGCTCAGGAAGACAGCTACTCTCGATTTGATTCTGCTCTTTTTTCTACTATGTTTTCAGAGTTTTTAACTAGTGCTAGCGCTTTAAAAACTCAATTTCAAATCACCATAGCGCCACGACTAGCTAAGGATTTTAAAGACTTTAAAGAAATAGCTTTACAAAAAATTAGCGAAACCGCTGCTTCTATTAAAACCTCTATATTTCAAGCTGTAGCACAGGTTGCACCTTACGATCCGTCAGCCGCATTTGAAATTAAAGAAACTGTAAAAGCCGTTTTATCTCAACATACGGACGCTGGACAGCTTGGGTTTAATACTACATTTTTGAATCAGCTAGATAACTTATTTACCGAAAGATCCAAGTTATTCAATTCTTCGGCCTCTTTGCTAAAACATGCAACTGCTCAAGTGGATGTATACGAAGCCCATCATAGAGCCCTAGAAGAGCTCGCCCGTTTGGGAAATGACGATGTACATACCACTAGCAGCCTTGTAAGGGCCCAACGAGATGCCGAGCGCCTACGTCTTACCAAGCAAGCCGAAGAACTAAGTCAGTTGAGGCTTAAAGACCATAGCCAAACGTCTAACTAGTAATAATCCTGCTAGAGTTACTCCAAAACACAGTACAATCGAGGCCCCCGTTGGGATGTCTAGTGTAAACGACAACCACATCCCGATCACACTTACAACTACCCCTACTAGCCATCCAAAACACAATACTTTTTTAAACGACTTAAACCACATTAATCCCAATAAAGCAGGTACAATTAAGTACGAAAATACTAGTAAGACACCTGCAATTTCTACCGAAGAGGTTACCACCACGCCCAGTGAAAGGTAGAACACTACATCCCAAAAAAAGGGTAATTGTGAATTTTCAGAAAACAAACGCATCATCCAAGCATGTAAAAGACCTATGGCTGCGTATAAAATAGCCATTTTTATGACTTGAAACTGCGACACAAACAACAACTGACCCGACATCATGTCGTGAAGCCCATGAGTGTGTGAGGGCAACCTGTCTAACAATATTAACGACAAAGCCGCTGAAACAGCATACATCACCCCAATCACTGCCTCTTGCATCCCTTTACCCAAAAATCGGGTAAAGGAAAGCAATATAGCGCCTAAAAGGGTAAAACTAAGCGACAAAAAATAGGGATGAGCCAAGCCCAAAAGGGCCCCCAAAAGGGCCCCTAAAGCGGCCAGTTGCGCCAAAGCCAAATCTACAAAAATAATGCCTCGCTTTACGATATGCACACCAAAATACACATGGATGCCTGTTAGAACAAAGCAAGCAGCTAGGGGCAAAAGCATCCAGCTCAACGAATTATTGAACATGTTGAAGTCCTTTCTTTAAGTACGAAAGATTAAAATCGATCAGACTTAGATACGAATTTACCCCCTGAATTGCCCCCACTGAAGGTGCTAATACCAACACCTCGGCACCCGTGCGCTGCCCCAGTTGTTTGGCCCAATCGATGTTTTGCCAAGGTTCAACAATAATAATTTTCACATTCATCTGCTTCATCTTTTTTTCTAGCTCAATGAGATATTTTGGGCTTGGGGGGATGCCTGGCTTAGGCTCCATTTGAGCTACTACCTGAAGTCCAAAGGCTTTGGCAAAATAGGGCCAGGTTTGATGATAAGTCACCACCAACACCGGTTTGAAAGGTTTGATTTCCCTTTTCCAAAAATCGGCTTTTTGCTCAACAGTCGCTTTATATTTTTGCGCTTTAGCTAAAAAATAGTCGGCATGTTGAGGCATACGCTGACCTAATTTTTGAGCTACATTAAGTGCAATTACACCTACGTTTTCAGGGTCTAACCAATAATGGGGATTTCCGTATAAGTGAATATCACCACTGCGTCCATCAATAGCCCCCTGTGGAATATCTAGTTTGGGAAACCCAAGCGAGGCATTTAATACCGAATCGGCGTTTACAAACCGAGACTGTCTTGACGTTTGAATCAAACTATCTACCCAACTGTCTAAATCCATCCCAATCCTAATCAGTAGATCAGCCTGTCGCAACTGCATTACCATCGAAGGTTTAGGATCTACGTGATGAGGGTCTTGCCAGCCTTGCATCAGAACCCCTACTCGAACATATTCCCCCCCCACTTCTCGAGTAATGTCTGCCAAGTCAGGGGTTACAGCGACCACATTTAGTTTTGATTGAGCCCAAAGACTAGTCCCAAAACTTACACAAAACAAAAGGGCTATCACTAATTTTTTCAAAATAAACTCCTTACTGTAAAACATGGCTATGTGGGCCTAAGCCAAAGATCATTTGTAGGCCTACACTTGAATCTTTTGTACCTAGATCATATCCATATTCGGCTCTTAGCTTGGTAGTTTCACTAAGTTGGTAAGTGAGTTGAGTACTTAACTTCGTCTCATCGGTACTCACAAGATCCACTGTTTGTACGTGGTCTACTCGTGCTCCCCATTCCCAGTAGGCATTCCAGCGATATCCAAAATACGAATAACCTCCCCAACGGCTAAAGCGATCAGCACCCAATTTACGATTCAAAACCATTGCCTCTGTATACGACACCCAACGATTAAATTTTTCACCCCACCCTTTTAGGGTTAGGTCCGTTCCAAAAACGGAAACCTCGTCTGTCTGGACTGAAGATAAAGCCCCCTGACCCAGTAACCCACTAAACCCTAACTCTAGCTCAGAATTATCTGTTAATGACCAAGACGACCACACTCTTGCATGAGACACAGGACCAGTAATACCAAAGACGGTAACATTAGGACTAGCTTGAACTTCAATAGGATCAGCCTTCCATAAACCCAGCTCAAGCTGAGTAAAAAAAGGCAATGGCAAAATATAATCCAGTGACCCTCCCTGCCCTGAAGCACCTTCTTCCCCTAAAAATCTCGTCATCACCAATGGCGCTTCAATCATCGCCCATTGCTCAGGATGCAGGCTATTTTGCTTTCCAAAATTCAGCTTTTTCTTACCTAGCTTTGCCCCCAAATCATCCGCCAGGTTTAAAAATGTTAAATACCCCTCTTCCACATGAGGCACTGTTGTTCCGTTTTCATTGTGAAAGGCCATAAACACATCGGCTTTTACAGAAGGATCCAAGTATCCTTGCACAGCCAATTCAATTTCTTTTAATAAAAATCCCTCGCTGGGTTTTGGCGAAGTATCCCAACGTCCGTTCATATTGCCAATGAGGCTAAAATTGGGCAGTAAGGTGGCCGATCGTGTGGTTACAGTTTGAGCAAACAAAGGAAAAGAAAATAACAAAAACAGGCTTAAAAAAAGCCCAAAAACACGTGAGTACATAATAAATTTCTCCTAAAATAATAAATCAGGACTTTGCCTGTTGGTTAAGTTAAGAGTTGTAAGGGGGAGCTCTTTGTGAGGCGAAAAATGGTCTTTTTTCAGAAGCGATTTTGAAAACATCTACACCCTGTTCCGTGTAGGTTAGCGTGTAGGGTACTTTTATGGCTTCTAGTTCAATTGGAACTAAAACCCCAGACGATTTTAAAGAACATTGAGTACAGCGATGGTCATGTTTAAAGCTAGAGTCAACACTATGAAAGTGTAAGCCCATAGCCAAAAGACCCAGCAATACTAACCCTGCTAATACGCGTTTTAATTGCTTAAACATACCTCCACTATTACAGACAGGGTTTAAGCTCGTCAAATGGTGGTATAATAACTCATATGACAACCCGTTTCGTAGCTCAAAATTTAGCCGAACTATTTTTGAAAAATGTACAAAAACATCCTCAAAAACAAGCCTTTTGGTATCGTTACTCAGAAAATTATTCCTCACTGACCTACAAAGACATTTGGAACACGAGTCAGCAACTGGCTCAGGGTTTATTAAATTTAGGATTTAAAGCCCAAGAAGGATTGGCCATTTTATCGTACAACCGCCCCGAATGGGTGGTGGCTGATTTGGCCTCTTTTTTAGCAAAAGGTCACAATGTTCCCATTTATACTACGCTTACAGCCCATGAAATTTTATACATTTTAAATAATTCAAAAGCCTCGGCCTTATTAATTGAAACGGAGGCCAACATTGAAACGTTACTGAGCATTGTTGGCCAATGTACGCATTTAAAATGTGTTATTTCGTTAGCGCCTTTGCCCCCAGCCTTGCCTGATGGACCAGTAAAATGGATCTATTGGGATGATATTCTTGAACTTGGACAAAATAAGCCTGAGTTGACTATCGATAACGATATAAATGCACTCGCTAGCATTGTATATACCTCAGGAACTACAGGTTTTCCAAAAGGGGTGATGCTAACCCATGCTAATTTTTTAGCCAATTTAACCGATATCTTAGAGGTTATACCTGTAGTAGAAAACGACACAGTTTTGTCGTTTTTACCGCTTTGCCATGCCTTCGAACGTACAGCGGGTTACTATGCCGTAGTGGCGGCTGGAGGCGTTATTTATTACGCCGAAAGTATACAAACAGTAAGCAGAGACATGGTGATTGCTAAACCTACTGTGGTGGTTAGTGTTCCCCGACTCTATGAAAAAATGCATGCCAAAATTTTAGAAAGCTTGAAAGGTCTTAAAAAAATCTTATTTTTTTGGGCTCAACGCATTAATTTAGCCTATAAAAACAACCCCCAAAAGGCTTCTTTTTGGACACGTTTTCAACTGAAAATTGCCAAATTTTTGGTGATTTCAAAATTACAAAAACGCACTGGAGGCCGACTACGATTTTTTGTATCGGGTGGCGCTCCCCTTAACCCCAATTTTTCACAGTTTTTTTATGGGCTTGATTTGTTTATTTGTGAAGGCTACGGGCTTACTGAAGCTTCACCTGTTATTGCTTGTAATCGCTTAAACCAATTTAAACTAGGCTCTGTGGGGCTGCCTTTGGGATCATTAGAGTGTAAGTTAAGTGCCGATGGCGAATTGTTAGTAAAAGGCCCTAGCATTATGAAAGGATACTGGCAAAGACCCGAGGAAAGTTCGGCTATATTGGTAGATGGCTGGCTACACACCGGCGACATTGCCACGATAGATGAAGAAGGCTTTATTTTTATTATTGACCGTAAAAAAGAGTTAATTGTACTTTCAAATGGCAAAAAAGTACCTCCTCAAGTTATTGAACAAGCGGTCCTTTTAAGCTCATACGTGTCGCAAGTTATGATTGCAGGTGAAAGCAAAAATTATTTAACAGCCTTGATTGTTCCCAATAAAGAACGAGTCATAAAATGGGCCACAAATAAAGGCATTGCCTTTGAAAATTACGAATTACTTTTAGAAGATTCGCGAGTTAAATCAAAGTTTGAGTTTGAATGTGAACGCACCTTAAAAGATTTTGCCCCTTACGAAAAAATCAAGAGATTTTCACTTATTGCCAATGAATGGAGCCAAGATACTGGTGAATTAACTCCCTCATTAAAACTTAAACGAAAAATAATGTTAGAAAAATATCAAGACCTTATTAACACACTTTACAGTTAGGAGCCCTTTATGAAAGAAAGAATTGCTATTGTTACCGGACTACGAACCCCCATGGGTAAAGCTGGAGGTGCCTTAAAAGACTTAGGCGCAGATGACTTGGGTGCGCGGATCGTAAAAGAAGTTTTAGAGCGTAGTCCGTTAAACGCTTCTGATATCGATGAAGTGATTATGGGCAACGTGGCTCAACCCTCAAATGCAGCCAATATTGCCCGAGTGGTAGCTTTAAAAGCGGGTTTACCTATTTCTATTCCAGCTTACACCGTACACCGAAATTGTGCTTCAGGGATGGAATCCATCACTTCAGCGGCTGCAAAATTAATGACTGGCGAAGCCAAAGTCATTATCGCTGGGGGAACCGAATCGATGTCGAATATTCCGTTTTTATATTCAAAAGCTATGGTAGCTTTGTTTACCGAATTAGGAAAAGCCAAAACGTTGTCTAAAAAACTGGCTGTACTAAGCCGTTTTAGACCTTCTCACTTAAAGCCCATTATTGGGGTTGTAGAAGGATTAACTGACCCCGTCTGTGGCCAAATTATGGGTATTACTGCAGAAAATTTGTCTCGTGAATTTGGTATTACTCGTGAAGCTCAAGATGCCTTTGCTTTAAATAGTCATAAAAAAACCTGTGCCGCGCAAGAAAAAGGACTTTTTAACGATGAAATAGTACCCATTCCAACGGGCCCTAAATTAGACATCATGCATACCGAAGACGAAGGTCCCCGCAAAGATCAATCGCTAGCGGCTTTGGCTAAACTATCGCCTTATTTTGATAGAAAACGAGGCACAGTTACCGTTGGAAATGCCTGCCCCTTAACCGATGGTGCTGCAGCTGTGTTGTTGATGATGGAAAGTCATGCCAAACGACTGGGCCTTAAACCATTAGGCTATTTAAACAGTTTTGCTTATGCTGGCCTTGAACCCCATCGAATGGGCTTAGGGCCCGTGTATGCTGCGGCGAAGGTATTAAAATTGAGTGGTTACAAAATGTCTGATTTTGACTTGGTAGAAATAAACGAAGCATTTGCAGCACAAGTGATTGCCAATGAAATAGCTTTTTCATCGGATCAATTTGCACAAACCTTTTTAAACCAAAGCAAAGCCGTTGGGGCCATTGATCCACAGCAACTCAACGTAAACGGAGGAGCTATAGCTTTGGGCCACCCCGTTGGCATGACGGGTACCCGCTTGGTCATTACACAACTTTTAGAGCTTCAACGCCGCAAACGTTTCAGAGGACTGGCCACTTTGTGTGTAGGCGGAGGCCAAGGGGCCGCTCTGGTTTTGGAAACCATGTAAAAAAGTGGTTGATTGCCATTTGTGTAAGTGGTAGACTGTTTTTATGTCATCCTTAACTCCCATGCAAGAAAAGGTGTTTCGCTTTATTTGCACCTTTCAAAAAGAAAATGGATTTCCTCCTTCTTATGGCGATATTTCAAAATCGTTTCAGTTTTCATCAGATGGCACAGTAAGAACCTACTTAGAGCATTTAGAAAAAAAGGGATTTATTAAGCGATCGGGCAATGCTCGCAGTTTAAGCATCTTAAAGCGTTTAGAGCCTGATGGGATTCCAATTTTAGGTAAAATTGCCGCAGGGACTCCTACTTTGGCCCAAGAAGAAGCCATAGGCATTGTTCAAGAATTACCCCAATTGCAACAAACTGAGGGCCGTTTTGCCTTAGAAATTCAAGGTGACAGCATGAAAGATGCTGGTATTTTAAACGGCGATCTAGCCATTATTCAAACCGGTGTACCCATTTACAATGCACAAATTGCTGCCGTCATGATAGACGGACATGCCACCTTAAAACGAATCTATTACGAAAAAGACCGCGTTCGACTTCAGCCTGAAAATGAATTTTATACCCCTAGTTACATTAATAGAGACACCTTTAATGCATCGTTAGTGGGCCGATATATCGCCCTTATTCGTAAGGCTTAGAAAGCGTGATATAATTTAGCTCATCTCATGTCAAAAAGCATTTTAATTGTAGACGATGATGCTTCTATCACCTCCATATTTGAGTTTATTTTGCAACAGGCGGGATATACCACGCTCACTGCAAGCTCAGGAGCTGATTGCCTTGCCTTACTTGAAACTACTACCCCAGATCTTATTTTTTTAGACCTTAAAATGCCTGGGATGTCTGGCCTTGAGGTGTTTCGGCATATTCAACAACAAAACCCTGAACAAGTGGTGGTCATTATGACAGGATACACTGCCGATAACGTACTTAAAGAAGCCCTTGAATTGGGTGCTTTTAGTGTTATCTACAAACCCTTTGATGTTGAAGAAGTGCTTTCCATCATCGACAAACTCTTTTCTTTGCCCACCCTTGCGAATTCATGAGCTCTAAAAAACCCGCTTTAGCCTCCTCTTTAAAAGAACTATCCTCCTCCCTTCAAGAACGAGTCGTCGATCTAGATGAAATTACTCATACGATTTATACGGGTTTAAAAAATATTTTCCCGTATGCAGATGTTTCAATTTACATTTTAAACCCTGCACAAGCTGGAGTAGATCTATTTTATCCACAACAATTTTGGCCATTGCCCGAAAAAGAATTGGCCTGGCTATCCCAAAAAGCCAAAGAAAATTTAAACCAGCATACTCCTCCTGTAGTGGTGAGTCATTTTTATGTAGAAAATCGGGCAAAATCAATTCATACCGACTTAAAGCAGCTTCGATTAGATATTCAGCACTTTAACTTTGTGTGTAATGACGGTCTATTTTATACGCTTACCTCCGAGGACGAGGTAACCTTAGGCATTGTTTTTATACACAGCTGGGCCAGTCAAAAATTATTAAGCCAAACCAAAACTTTTAAGAAAAATATTGAATCAGGAAAACTGTTCTTAAAAGAAATGATTATTGCTTTAGACAATTACTTTATACATGAAAAAATCGAAAGTTTATTGTCTGACAAACGACAGCTTAAGCAACGCATTCAAAAAGATGAAGAAGATTTAAAGCGCCGGGTACTTGAATTAACTGTTTTGTACGAAACCTCAAATGCCTTAAGTTACTCGCTAAACTACTATCAAATGGTCGACTTGATGTTGGAATCACTCTACAAAGTATTGCATTTTGATTTGTGCTCTATATTTTTGTTAGATTTTGTACCTATGGGTGAAATTATTACCCGGGTTAATACTCCTCTTGATCCACAGTACGTGGCTACAATTCAATACAATGTAATTTCTGCAAGTATTCCATTCGTTCAGCACCCTATCGACATACAAAAAGTACGGTTAAGCACAGAAAATGTATACAAACATACCTTAGACAACCACTCTGAAAATATGAAATCGTTTGCCAACATTCCTCTTATTTTTAAAGAAGATGTCATAGGGATGCTTAATATTTGTTCTACTCAAGAAGGTATTTTTGGGCGAAACGAAATGACCTTTTTACACACTATGACCAATCAATTAGCAGCTCATTTGGGCCGACTAAAAATGGTAAAACGCTTTGAAAAATTTAAAATTGGAACGGTTATTAAAAGCATGGCCGAAGGCATCGTCATGCTGGATGAAAATCAACAGACTGAAATTATCAACCCAGCCACAATGAATTTGCTTGGCCTTGAATCAAATAAAAAATTAGATAATGATGCCTTTATTAATAAGTTAAAAGAAATGGGAGTTTACGATCTTTTTAAAACGGCCCAAAATCAACATAAACCCGTTTTAAACTACGAGTTAACCCATAACGACAAAAATTTATTAATGAATATTACCCATATTTCAGATCTTGAAGAACACCGATCAGGCTTATTGTTTGTGTTTCGTGACTTTACCGAACTTCAACGTATTAACAAAGTTCGAAACCAACAACTTGAGGTTATCGCAAGGGTTAATTTAATTATCAAATCTATTACTGATTTAGATAACTTGCTAATCGTTATTTTGGAGTTTGTTTTAAATTTATCAAATGCAGAAATGGGCTCTATCCAGCTAAAACAAGGAAAAACCTTTCAAACTAAAGTACACTCTAATTTTCCCGATAAAATTAGAAAAATGTACCGCTTTAAAAACAATGAAACTATTTCTGATTATGCCATTCGAACTGGAGAAGTGTGTTTTATTGAAGATTATTGGAAAAATCCAAAAGTATCTGGCGGAGCAAAAATATTTTTAGAATCATACCTCTGTATTCCCATTATGGTTAAAAATGAGCTTATCGGCTTATTTCAATTGGCTCGAAAATTAGGCAATGAATCGCCAAAATTAACCTCTGACGATGTGCAAACCTTAACCACTGTTACTTCGTTAATTGCTACGGCCATTCACAATGCACTGCTGTATCAAGAAACACTTGAAAAACAAAAAATTGATCAAGAACTTAAAGTCGCCAATGAAATTCAAACCAAACTTTTACCTGAAAAATTACCCGACTTTGGCCATATTGGTTTTGGAGCTATCTCGGTTCCAGCTCGTGAAATAGGCGGCGATTATTATGACTTTTTTGAGTTAGATAATGGCGATATAGGCATTGTCATGGCCGATATAGTGGGCAAGGGAATTCCAGCGGGATTGTACATGGCTATGCTTAAAAGTATTTTACACACCCACTTTTTATCGTACACCTCACCCAAAGCAGCTTTAGAAAAAATAAACGCTTTGCTTTATCGAGATCCCGTTATTAGCAAATTTGTACCTCTGTTTTATGCCATCTTTAACCCCAACACACTTGAGCTTCGATATTGCAATGCAGGGCATGAACCTGCGTTAGTGTTTACTAAAAACGGATTTATCACCTTAGACACCATGGGATACCCCTTAGGCAGCATGGCTGAATCAAGTTACGAAGAAAAACAAATTACACTTTCAGACCAGGATATGGTGTTGCTTTACACAGACGGAATTATTGAAGCCAGAAACGAAAAAGGCGGAGCGTTTGGATATACACAGTTAAAAAATCTGGTAAAGAAATCAAAACAAAGTAGTGCAAAGCAAGTGGTTGAATCAATTTATTCGCATATTAAAAAGAATTTTCAACCCAAAAAACAACACGACGATTTAACCTTGGTTGTATTAAAAGTAGACCTCGATAAAACTAAAAAATCAGCTCAAGAGGCCCCCTTAAAAACTCAAAAAATAAAAGTTTCTAGCAGTTTAGAAAACATAAAGAAAATTAGGTTCGAAGTAGACTCTTTTTTAAACGACAGCACCATTTCTGAAGACGATAGATTTAATATCAAGTTAGCCATCAATGAAGCCCAAGCGAATGTGATTGAACATGCCTATTTTGGAAATGAAAATGGTGATATCATTTTTGAATTCAGGCTATTCAAAGAAACGTTTGAAGTGTTCATAAAAGATTTTGGCAAAGGATGGGGGCAGCGTACCACAAAAGGCAAAGATCATTTAGATGAGCTTGAAGGTTCGGGCTTAGGCGTGTTTCTTATTGATTCCATTATGGACAAGGTATCGTATAATGGAACTCAACAAGGCACCGAACTACATATGATTAAATTTTTGAAAAAGGAGTCAGACCATGGAAATACTTAAAACCCCCGTTTCTGATAGTGTTTTAAAGCTAGAAATCGGTGCTTCATTAACTGAAAGTAACACCCTTGAAGGTACAATCGAGCTAGATATTGAAAATCAAAATGTATTCGTAGATATGGTAAATTCTATTTTTGATGAAGATCATTTGCTTTTGATTATTGATATGCAAAATATTAGCTACATCGATTCATCGGGTTTATGGGCCTTGTTTGAAGGACATAAAAAAGCCTTACAAAAAAATGGCAAACTTGTTTTACTAAAACCTAGTAAAGACGTAAAACGAGTTCTAGACATTACCAAAATGTCGTCAAAAATTAGTGTGTTTGAATCTGAAGCTGAGGCTATTCAACACTTAAAAGCATGAGTTTCCCCACTCTTTACGAACTCCTTTCAAAAAGCGGGCTCATCACTCAAGACCGTTTAGATCAGGCTGGATTATCAGCTGCGAGTTCGACCGATTCTTTATTTGATATTTTATTAGAACAACGTTTTGTAGAAGAAAGAGCTTTGCTTGAATTTTTATCAGAAAAACTTGAGATTCCATTTGAAATTATTGATCAAAGCACTATCGACTTTAAAGTGAGTCAAAATTGTCCTGAAGGATTTGCCAGAGAACACTCTATTCTGCCCTTATTTGAAGTAAACCGCATCCTCACAGTGGCTATTACCAATCCTTTTAACTTTCAGGTTTTAGAAGAATTAGCCTCTATGACTAAAATGGTCATTTCACCTGTTTTAACCTTAAAAAGCAGCATCGATTCGTTATTGGGCTATGCTTACGTGTACCAAGAAAAAAATGTAGATGAAGACCCAAGTTCTATGGCTAACTTATTTGAAATGGGTATGAAGTTAATTGAAGACAAACAAACTTCTGAAGAAGAAATTTACGATATAGCCCAAGAAGCTCCCATTGCAAAACTAGTAGACACTATTATTCGTCAGGCCATTAACGAAAAAGCTTCTGATATTCATATTGAACCTGAAGAAACAGCCGTTAAAATTAGGTTTCGCGTAGACGGTCTCTTAAGAGACGTGATGGCTCCGCCCAAAAAATTAGAATCTCCAATTATTTCTAGGTTAAAAATTTTAGCAAACCTCGATATTACTGAAACTAGAAAGCCTCAGGACGGACGTTTAACCTTTACCACCAAAGACAAAGATATCGACTTTCGTGTGTCAACCGTGCGAACTATTGCGGGTGAAAAAATGGTAATGCGGGTACTTGATAAAAGTGGAGCGTTTGTTTCATTAGAACGTTTGGGGCTTTCTGACTCTGATCTTAAGCGACTTAGCAGTTTAATTTCCGCAACATCAGGCGTTGTGATTGTATGCGGGCCTACCGGTTCTGGAAAAACCTCTACCCTTTATTCATGCCTTAGTAAAATTAATACCGCAGAAAAAAATATTATCACCATTGAAGATCCGGTTGAGTACAATCTTGAGGGCATTAATCAAATTCCGGTAAACCCTAAAATTGGGGTTGATTTTGCTACCGGTCTTTCAGCTATTGTTCGCCAAGACCCTGATGTCATCATGGTGGGAGAAATTCGTGATATTGAAACAGCCTCTATTTCTATACAGGCAGCCTTAACGGGTCACTTGGTATTTACCACTTTACATACTCGAAATGCTTCAGGAACTGTAACCCGCTTGGTAGACATGGGGGTGGCTCCCTTTTTGCTCAATAGCTCCATAATAGGCGTCATTGCTCAGCGTTTAGTACGTACATTATGCCCTAACTGCCGTCGTTCGGTAGATGCAAGTATTTACACAGGTTTCAAACAAACAGAGCTCATCGCTGAAATTGAAAAATTTGCCCCAAAAGGGTTTAAAACCTATAAAGGTGAAGGATGTAAATTTTGTGATAATACCGGCTACAAAGGCCGTACTGGTATTTTTGAAATTATGTTGCCTAACGAAGAAATTCGTCATTTGATTATTGAAAAAGCAAGCTCAGAAACCATTCACCAAGCCGCTCAACGAAACGGCATGAGCTCTATGATTGACGATGGTATTCAAAAAATTATTTCGGGTATTACATCTGTTGATGAAATTGCCCGGGTATTGGACGTGTAACTTTTTATGCCAAATTTTGAGTATACATATTCAACCAACAAAGGTGAGGTAGGCAAAGCCAAGGTTAAAGCGAACTCGTTAAATCAGGCAAAGGCTTATCTTAAAAAGCGCAAAATAACGGTTATTAGCATTCGTTCTGACAATAAAAAATGGTACAACTCAATTATTACTGAAACAGTTTCGGGGGACGACATTGTCTCTTTTTCGCAGTTATTTGCTAGCTGTATTAACACAGGACTTACCGTAAAAGACTCGCTTACTTTATTGTCTAAACAGGTTGAAAGCAAAGTGCTTCAGGAGCGTATTTCTCAAATTTTGGTTGACTTGGATGGAGGCCAATCTTTATCCAATTCTTTTTTAGCTCACACCGATGTATTTCCTGGCTTTTACCCTATGCTCATTAAAGCCGGAGAAGCTTCGGGGAACTTAGGAAAAACCCTAGACTATTTAGGCTCTTACATTGATCGTATAAACACCTTAAAAAAAGAAATTATCGGGGTGTTTACCTACCCAGGCATTGTATCGGTGGTGGGTATGGGACTTTTGGTGGTTATCATTATTTTTGTAGCTCCCACTTTCAAAGAGGTATTTGCAAGCTCAAAATCTACTTTACCCCTCCCTACCCGTATTTTATTTTTTATTTCAGACCTTGTTATCTCTAAAAAAGCGATCCTATTAAGCATTTTTGGTACTACTATAGCCTCTATAGTACTTTTTTCGCGTACTGTTTACGGAAAAAAGAAACTGCACCTTTGGATTTTACGTACCCCATTGTTAGGCAAAGTCATTCGAGAGGTTATGATGCTGAGGTTTTTAAGGGCTTTTGATATTTTGGTAAATAACGGAGTTCCCATTTTAGAAGCCTTAAAGGTAATGGAAGAAAGTACCAGTAATTTGGCCTTAAAAGATGTGATTATTGAAATGCGTCAAGACGTTTCAAGGGGATTGTCGTTATCTGGGCCTTTAATTAGCCACAAAGAAATTGTGTCGCCCATGATCTCCTATTCTATTTCTATGGGCGAAAAATCGGGAAACCTAGGTGAAACCTTAACTCGACTAGGCCAATTTTTAGATCGCGAAATTAATTTTTCTATGAAAAAGCTGTCATCACGCTTAGATCCTCTACTTACGATGGCCATAGGTGGTATGGTATTGTTTGTTGCAATTTCAATTTACTTGCCTATTTTCGATATGATGAGCAATGTTCAAAAGTAGCTTTTAAAGGAGAGTATCGTCCATGTCAGACCCCTCAGAACCCATAGTCGCTTCCCATACCGAAGACGCAGTTCGGTTGGAAAAACTTCAAAAACTTCGTGAAAAAGGCATTAATCCTTTTGCACATAGTTTTAAAAAACAACAGAATATTAGTGATATTCATGCAAAATATGGTCATTTAACGCAAGAAGATAGTACCGAAGATACCGTTATCACCGCTGGCCGAATTACCGCTAAACGTGGCCATGGAAAAGCCACTTTTGGCGACATTTCGGATGAAAATGGAACCCTTCAATACTACGCAAAACTGGATAGTATGGATGCAGATCTTTACGACATGTTGTTACACCTCGATATGGGAGACATCATTGGCATCGAAGGAAAACCTTTTCGATCTAAAAAGGGTGAATTGACCCTGTATATTAGCTCATTTACTCTGCTTACCAAGTCGTTACATCAACTTCCTGAAAAATATCATGGGCTTCAAGACAAAGAAATTAGATACCGCCAGCGTTATGTAGACTTAATTGCTAACCCTGAGGTACGTGCTACGTTTAAAACCAGAGCCCGTATTGTGTATGAAATACGCCAATTTTTGCACTCTAAAGAATTTATGGAAGTTGAAACACCAGTGCTCCATAGTATTTACGGAGGCGCATCTGCAAGGCCCTTTAAAACCCATCACAATGCCTTGGGTGAAGACTTGTATTTACGCATTGCGCTTGAACTGCATCTTAAGCGGCTTATTGTAGGCGGACATGAGCGCATCTTTGAAATTGGCCGAGTGTTTAGAAACGAAGGGGTGTCTTACAAGCACAATCCTGAGTACACTTTAATGGAACTGTATCAAGCCTATGCCGACTACAATGACATTATGGAGCTTACCGAAAATTTGTTGTCTCATTTGGTGTTTACCATTCATGGAACTTATACCATTAATTACCAAGGTACTGAGATTAACTTTAAACCACCCTTTAAGCGCTTGCCTTTAAAGGAAGCCATTAAAACTTATGCCGGAGTAGATTGCGACGGAGATTTAGATGTTTTGGTGAAAAAAGCCGCTCAATTAGGAATAGATAGCTCGCAAAAACCCGTAAGAGGGCAGCTGATTCAGTTTATTTACGATAAAACGGTGGAAGACCATCTTATTCAACCCACCTTCATTATTGACTATCCTTGGGAGACTTCTCCATTGGCCAAGCGAAATAGAACTCAAAACGATTTGGTTGAACGCTTTGAATTAATTGTAAATGGTATGGAAATTGCCAACGCTTTTTCTGAATTAAATGACCCAATTGATCAATACGAACGATTCTTAGACCAGCAAAAAGCCAAAGAAGCAGGCTGGGATGAAGCCCATGAAATGGATGATGATTTTGTTACCGCTTTGAAATATGGCATGCCCCCCACAGGCGGTTTGGGAATCGGTATAGACCGTGTGATAATGTTGTTAACTGACTCGCCCTCTATACGTGATGTGTTGTATTTTCCACATATGCGTCAAAAATAAGATCAGAAAGTGAGATTTCATGTTTAATTCAGAACGTTTTAAAATTTTTCTGGCTTTGGTGATCTGTATTGCTGGAGCAGTGGCTTTTTGGTTTTATCCCCTTCGTTTAGGGCTTGATTTACAGGGTGGCACCCGACTTATTTTAGAGGCTGAAGATAGTAAAGCCATCAAAGTAGATAACGACGCTATTTTAGGGGTTATTCGTGTGATTCAAAATCGAATTGATAGCCTGGGAGTTAATGAGCCTATCATTCGTCAAAAAGGTATTCGACAAATTATTGTTGAGCTTCCCGGGGTTAAAGACCCTGAACGAGCCATTCATTTGATTGGGGATACGGCCCTTTTAGAGTTTGTGGAAGCAGAATGGGCACCTTTTGAAGCGGCATCGTTGCCGCCTGAAAAGCTAGAGTTATTATCAGGTCCTGGAGCCAAACTAGCCTATGTAGAAGATCATTCAGACAAAGGCCAGGTTACCCGACGTCCTATTTTTTTAAAGAAAACAGCATTAACAGGGGCCCATTTAAAATCAGCCGCTCCAAGCACCGATCAATATGGCCGACCCATTGTAAACATCGAGTTTAAGTCAGACGGAGCCCAACTTTTTGCTGAGCTAACCTCAAAAATGGTAGGCAAACCGATAGCGATTGTGTTGGATGGAAAAATTATTTCAGCCCCTAATGTTAATGAGCCTATTACGGGTGGAAAAGCCCAAATTTCGGGTCATTTTAGTATCGAAGAAATGAAGGATTTAGTGATTAAACTTAAAGCGGGCGCCTTGCCTGTACCTGTAAAATTGGTGTCAAAATCGGTAGTAGGCCCAACCTTGGGTAAAGACTCGATTGAAAAAAGCAAAGTGGCCGGTGTCATGAGTCTTGTTGTAATTGGCTTATTTATGATTGGTTATTACCGGTGGCCTGGATTAATTGCCAACATTGCCTTGTTGTTTTATGTGTTTTTATCCATTGCAGCCCTAAAAACCTGTCATGCAACACTCACCTTAACTGGTATTGCGGGTCTTATTTTGTCGATAGGTATGGCAGTGGATACCAATATTATTATTTTTGAGCGAATTAAAGAAGAAAAGAGAGAAGGGGCTTCGACCAAAGTAGCTATTGAACATGGATTTAAGCGGGCTTTTTTGACGGTGCTTGATTCACATATTAGCACCTTGGTAGCCGCGGGGGTTTTGTTTTGGTTAGGTACAGGATCGATTCGAGGTTTTGCAGTGACTTTAAGTATTGGGGCTGTGGTCAGTATGTTAACAGCGGTACTTATGACCCGATTGTTACTACAAGGTACAAACTCCTTATTTGAAAATAAAGGGAAGGAATTGTTTAAATAAACATGAATATTTCACCTATTAAAATTGTTGAAAAACGTAATTTATGGTTTAGCCTGTCGCTTCTTGTTATTTTTGCTGGCATTGTCATGATGATGTTTCGTGGTGCACAATCGAAGCCATTTTTAAACTTTGGAACCGATTTTTCAGGTGGAACCACCATGATACTTCGTTTTGAGGATTGGAATCGTTTGCATCCTAATCAAGGCCCTGAACTTCTCGACAAATTACGCGATTCGTTAGCGCCATTTGGTTTGTCTCACAGTGCCATTCAGCTGACTCAAGAAAACGATGCCATTATTAAAACAGCACACCTTGATAATGCTCAGGCCGACCAAATTCGGGGGCATTTACATGCCCAATTTGGCACCATCGATGTATTAGAAATTGATTTTATAGGACCTTCAATTGGTGCTGAGCTAAAAACCAGATCCATTTGGATTGTAGCATTGGTATCGGTGGTGCTTTTGGGATATATTTCATGGCGTTTTGAATTTTCATTTGGAATGGGAGCGTTGGTAGCTACTTTGCATGATGCTTTTATTATTTTAAGTATTGCCTCTATTTTTTATTTAGAAATTAATACAGAATTTGTTGCGGCAGTACTGACCATTTTGGGATATTCGATTATGGACACTATCGTTATTTTTGACCGTATTCGTGAAAATTTACCTCAAATACAGTCAGGAGCTTCTGTTGAATCTATTGCTAATAAGTCGTTGGTTCAAACTCTCACCCGCACTTTATACACCGCTTTAACCACTTTAATGGTTTTACTTTGCTTACTTATTTTTGGTGGGGCCACTATTAAGCCTTTTTGTTTAGTGTTAATTGTAGGCGTCATTGTGGGTACTTATTCGTCTATTTTTACAGCTACCCCATTTTGGGTATGGATTTACAAAAGGAACCACCATGTCGGGTCATAGTAAATGGTCTACTATTAAGCGTAAAAAAGCAGCAATTGATTCAAAACGAGGCAAGCTTTTTACCAAAGTAGTTCGTGAAATTACGTCTGCAACGCGCTTGGGGGGTGGTGACCCTGATGGAAATCCGCGTTTGCGTTTAGCCATCGATAAAGCACGTGATCTAAATATGCCAAACGACAATATTAAACGAGCTATTCAAAAAGGTCAGGGAGCTGATGCAGGGGATGCCTTCGAAGATATTTTATTTGAGGCCTACGCCCCATTTGGAGTGGCATTGTTAATAGAAACCTTAACCGACAACAGAAATCGCACTGTGCCCAGTTTACGCAGTGCTTTAACAAAAGCTGGTGGAAGCTTAGCCACCAAAGGGGCTGTTTCATATTTATTTAATCAAAAAGGCATTTTTATTTTTGAACCAGGTGTCTCAGAGGAACAAGTGGTGGATATTGCGACCTCAAATGGGGCTGATGATGTAGACCTAAAAGACGACGGATCTATTGAGGTAGATTGTGACCCTAGTCATTTTCATGGACTTAACGAAGCATTGGAAAAAGCCAAGCTAAAACCTTCAAATGCGTCTTTAGAAATGATTCCTACCGTTTCTGTGCCCTTAACGTTGGAACAAGCTCAAAAAATTATGGCTTTAATAGAAAAATTGGAAGATGACGATGACGTTCAAGCGGTGCACAGCAACGCTGAGTTTCCTGACGAAGCAATGAATTAAGTTTTATATGTCAGGCAAGGGTTCTTCGTCTAAAACAGTTTACCGCTATGTTGCTCAAGAATTAAGCCGATGGAGTTCTGATTTAAGTTTTCAAAGCCAGTCCATTTTAAAGTTAGACGAGCATGTGCTTGCAACCAAGGCTCGTCATTATGCACGTTCCCTAGAACTTCCCATTTGCGAATTAAACCTTCTCCAAGACACCCTAACTTGGGCTGGCAAAGACCAAATTATTCTTCAAAAAACCAAGCCTAATCTTGATACCTGGTTCGATCAAGCCTGGCACTATTTGTTGCCGTTGTTAAATCATAAGGTCATGAAACTTCGGGTTGATTACAATGGCTTTGAATTTAAACGCCCTTTGGTAGATGCGGATGCTCTTCAGTTGGTATTTAAAAATTTAGGATTGGCCGTTATAAAACGCAGTTTTGAAGGCAGTGAGTTACTTTGTACTTGGCAAAAAGAAGGGGCTTTCCTTGAGTGTCGCTTAGCTCCCCAATCAAAAGATGCTAGAATTATAAAATTAAATTCCGACGATCCTGGCTTGGCTATGGCAGAGCGCCTTTTGGGGCTACACAAAGGCTTTGTACAATACCCTGGTTCACAGTATTGGTGGATCGTAGGAATTCCATACAATTTTTAAGTAAAACTTTACGATTGAATAACTGTTATAAAAACAAACCATTATGAATACAATTACAGACTCTAAAAACAAACCAGTATTACGAATAGGAATAGCTCTCATTCTATCCCTACTTCTCCTAAATCCCGCTCCAACTTTGGGCGCATTTACTGCATCATCAACTTCAAGTGGTGCCAAGATTCCTGTAGGCCAACTCACTGACATGATGCACATTAAAGTTAGCTCTACTTCAGATACGGTTTTAAGTAAAATGACAATAAAAAATACATCTCCCCTACTTAATTTTGGAAAAGGGATTACTGAAGTTAGGGTGTATAAAAGTTCGGGAGGTAGTTTTACAGGAACTGAAACTCCTTTGGTTACTGAAACGTACTCTACACCCCAACCTGTTGGACTTTCTAAGGATTTAGAATTTAGCGACCTCATTCCCAGCGGCAATACCCAGACCTATATTGTGGCATATACTTTTTCCGAGTCTGCCGCCTTGGATGTAACGTCTAACCTAACCCTTTTATACGTAACAGACTCAAATGGAAGCAATGCAACTTTAACTACCTCGCCGTATACATTTACAAGTACAGGGTTTAGAAAAATTGTGTCTAAAAGTGTTTTGCCAAGTGTAGTGGTACCAGGACAATCTAAAGTAGCTGTAATGGCCTTATCTATTCAAGCTGCAGGTGAATCAGCGGGTAAAAATTTCGCTTTGAAAATTTCAAATTTGGGAAATAATTTTGTAACTTCTTCAGGTTCTAAAAATGGCATTACAGCTGTTTACCTCTATGACGACCCTGGTAATAGCGGTGTCCCTTTAGACACTTACTTTACCAATTCATCGTTGTTTTTGGCTTCCGTATCGGCTGGAGAATTTACGGCCAATAACGAAGTAACCCTCAGTATTCCAAACCCAGCCATTCAAAGTTTTTTAGCGCAAGATACTACAGCTAATTTTTTTGTAGTGTTTGATATAGGATCAGACTTCACAATTACCTCAAATACCAAAGTACAAGCTCAAATTACGTCGCTAAAAGCAACGGGATCTGAATCAAGTCGATTTTTGTTGTCTACCCAGAAGTATCCTGTTCAAAGTGTATCAGCCGCTGTGGCGGGTTTGGCGTATAGCAATTTATCTAAAATTAGTACCAACGGCAATTTTGGGCCAGGAACGGCTGCCCCCATTTTGCAATTTGACCTTACGGGTTACCAAGCCGATATGAAACTAAGCACGGTTAACATTAGAAATAATGGAACCGTGCAATTTGCAACCAGTACTACTCAGCTTGACCGTGTCAGTGCTGTTTCGGTGTATTTAGATGATGGAAACGCCACCTTTGACGGAATTGGTTCAAAAGATACCTTGGTAGGTAAAAAAACATTAGGGGTTAATAACCAAATTGACAGCGTTGAAATACCTGTAAGTCTTAATGCAACCTCTATTTTAATTTCAAGCTTTAACGCCAATGCAACTGGTTACCCACTTAATCACACCAAACAATTTTATGTGGTGTATCATTTTGGCGAAAGCGTCAGTAACGGAACCGCAAAAGCACAACTACTGGATGCCAGAGGAAAAGCCGTTGTGGATAGCTTTACTGAAAAAGCCATAAAATTAAGTGGAACGTTACCGGCTGAGCCCACTCCAGCGGCTTCGATTGATCTTAAAAATACCAACGTATACATTTCATCTATTGCTATCGTAACGCCTACCCCAAACACTGTTATTCGGGGTCAAATTAAGGTACCTATGTTGTATATTACCCTCAATTCAAAAGATTCTGTAGCGTCCACTTCAATCACCATCAAAAACGATAGCAATACTTTTTTCACCAATAGCTCTGGGGTGAACAAAGTGTGGCTGTATTCGGATGAGGCCCCCTTAGGCACTTTTGGAGCCGAAGATAAATTTCTATCGTCTAACGATAGACTGATTAATGCTACCTCTGCCACATTGGGCAGTGTGCCTATATATTCAGGAGTTAACCGCATGTGGGTGTTATACGATATTGGACAGGTAGCCGACATTCGAGCAAGCAGTATACGAGCTCAGTTGGCCAGCTTGGCTAGCAGCGCCGGCTCTACTTCGATTTTGTTAGGAGGCGAGGTGCCTAGCCCTAAAGAACCCGCAATTGTTAGCATAGCCAATAAGAACCTTTCTCTTTCGGGGGTATTTACCAATTTAAGTGCTCAAAATGGCTTGTCTCAGTCTACCGACTTTGAAATGACCCTCACTAATTCTTCAGGCAGCAGTATTTCAATAAACGATATGAGACCTCGTTTTTACCTCAACTCAATCTCTGGAAAAGATATTTCTTACCAATTTCAAATATCAGCCAATGCCACCACCTCGTTTAACATTCCAGCTAATGGCACAAAAACCATTACCTACACCGTAAAACATTTGTCTCCAGCCACCAAAGGATCTGTGATTGTAGATGGATATGTATTGTATAAAACCTCCAATGGTCTTAGTGCAGTACTTAGCCGCTATCCTACTAATGCAGAGTGGCTTTCAGCCTTATCTAGCCCCCCCAGCGTTGAAATTCAAACAGTTAACACAACCTATAATTGGTCTTTACCTGAATACATATCAAGCTTAAAAATTCTTTCTGGAAATATTCAGTATCCTTTTGGAAACTTTAATACCATCCCTGAAGGTAGTTCATTGCTAATTACGCTTCGAGATAAAAGTATTATTGACGAAACTAGTTTAAAAATTAGCTTAAGAGACGTGCCATTATCTAAATTAGACTCTACCAACAGCTCTTCAAGTGGTTATTCGTACAATTCAAGTACAGGTCTTATTACCGTTGCGGGTTTGGGATCAACCAATGGAAACTTGTTAATTTCTTTAAAAGATTTAGAGGGAACACAGTTAACTCCTGCTCAAATTTCGTTTTTGATTTCATCTGATTTAAAAATTACCGACTTATATTTTTATCCAAGTCCTTACCGTATTGGAGGAGGTACGGCCCTTTTATTGGGTATGAATGCTACTCAATCAGCCAATATTCGTATTTATGTGTACAACATGTTGGGTCAAGAAGTATGGAATGGCGAAACCTCTATTTCAAACATTGGATACCAAACTGTTCCCCCTGCCAAAATGCAAGATTTAATGGCAGCGTTAAGCCCTGGCATGTACATTTGCCAAGTCGTTGCAACGGATATTAGTACCGGTAAAGTAACAAGGGCGGCCACTCGCCTTTCGGTGTATTAACATGAAACATTTTTTAGCTTGGGTTTTATTAATCTGTTGGGTAGGAACTTTAGGAGCTCAAAGCCATACGATTCCCAACGTTCAAATTCAAATGGTGGGTTCTCGATTTCAATCCTTAGGGGGAGCCAACCCTGTTATTGCTGACGACATAACGGGGGTTATGATTAACCCTGCTGCTGCTGGAGTAGAGGCCACGCCTTTTGCAATGTCTACCCAAAAAGTATTGGGTGCATTCGATTATAAATTTTATGGGGGTAGTTTTGGGTTTGATATTCCAAGTCCCTTTATCCCAAAGGCCAAACTGCCTCTAATCATAAGCTTAGCTTACGGATCGGTGGGTTTGGACAACATTCCTGAAACAACCAAAGATGGGAGTACATTCAGACAAATTAGTTCGTTTACCCAAGGTTTTGATGTGTTTCAAGTAGGCGCAAGCTCTCAGGTTTATGACATGTTTGGGTTTAATGTATTTTCTGCTGGAGCAAGCGCTAAAATGGTTCGTGAATCACTAGCCTCTCGTACGCGTTCTGGCATCGGTATTGATTTTGGGGGAATCGGAACCTATTACTTATCCAATCTTCCGATTGAAAAACTTCATGTTGGAGCCAGTATTCAAAATCTTCTATCTACAAGTATGTCTTGGAAAGTACCTAACAGTCCTACCGATACTACACTGGTAACCGATGAAGCACAGCTACCTCTAAGCATTTTTATAGGTGCCAGAGCCGACTTGATGGATGACCAATTGTCGTTATTTATTCATAATACCAATGAAGGACTAGCCGTTGGTTCAGAATATTACCTTTTAAAAACGATGGCATTAAGGGGATCCACAAATCTTAAAACCTTTAGCTTAGGAACCGGTTTATTGTTTGAAAATATTGGATCAGGCATTGGAGAACGTGACTATTCGATTCGTTTAGACACCAATTACACTCAAAACGTTTTCCCGTTTGAAAGCGACCCTAACTACTCTCTCTCTATTTCGGTTCTTGGGGAAACCCGTCCAAAAGCTCCTCAAATTTTGGTACCAGGCCAAGAAACTACAACGCGTGAAAAAACCATTAAAATTACTGGGGTAGGACCCCGTACCACCACCATTCGGGTATACAATAACAACTCATTGGTACGCACCCTAAATTCAGATCGTTACGGCAATTGGTCCTTTGAAAAACTTCCCTTAAAAGAAGGTAAAAATACCCTTACTATTCAAGCGTATTCGATCGATAAAGATGCCTCGTTAAATTCAGATCCCGTTTTAGTTACCTCCGACTCAGAACCTCCAGTTTTAACAACAAAGGTAACTTTAGATGGAACAAAAAACTTAAAAATTACAGTTGAAGGCCAAGAAGCACTTTCTACCGTTAAAGGCCAATTTGAGGGACGGTCATTGGTGTTTAAAGAAGACGCTAAAGCCTTGGTTTGGACGGCTTCGATTCCATTGCCTCCCGAGTTTCAAAGCAATGCTGTGATGCCAAATAAATTAAAATCATTGTCGTTAACCGGAACAGACAAAGCAGGAAATCAAACTGAAAATCAAGTTCACGAATTTTTTGTGGCGGTTACTTTCCCTCAAGATAAAATGGTGCATTACAAAGACGATATCCGTTTCATAGGTAAATCAAGCAAAATGGTAAAATCGTTGATGCTTAACAGCGATACAGTGTATGTGGATCCTAAGCAAAATTTCTCTAGCGCAGTGCGTCTAAAACCGGGTAAAAATCTTGTAAAATTAAAGGTGAAAACCCTGGATGACAATGACATCACTTACACCACTCGTGTACTTCGTTTGGTCACTTTTCCTGACCTAGATAAAACAGTTAAAGAACGCCGAGAAATTGAGTTTTTAGCCACCTTAGGGATTCTAGATGGCGATGAAGACGGAAAGTTTTATCCGAATAGAACGGTAACTCGCCGCTACATTACCCGTATGATGGTTAAAGTAAAAAAATTCCCTGTAGATCAACAAGCTCAAAGTTTATTTCCTGATGTTCCTTCGAACGATCCTGATGCTGCCTATATTCAAACCGCTATTCAGAATGGGCTTATTTTTGCTTATCCTGACGGAACGTTTAAACCCGATCAACCGCTTACCTTGTCGGAAGCTTTGTTTTTGTTAAGCAACTCAGGCATAGTAGATGAAACCCAGGTCACAGATGAAAATCAATACATTACACGAAGAGAATTAGCCCAATATTTGGCCTATACCCCACGGTATGAAATTCAAATTGAACGATTGATTGATTGGGAAAAAGGATATTAAATTAAAGCCGAGAAACTTTGAATCATAGGGACCATCATGGCATAAAAAGCCAAAGCAATTAATCCACTTATAGCCAACAGTAAAATGGGTTGTACCCACTTTAATCGCTGAACCAAGTTTTGCTGAGATTCTTCCTGTAACTGGTTGGACATATCTAACAAAATAGAGGCTAGTTGTCCTGATTTTTCCGCATAGTTAAGCCATTGAATATAAAATTCTGACACCGGTAAATGGGCAAATGCAGCCTCCGCTAAAGAGCCCAGTAAGTGAGCATCATCAACAAATGCCTGAACTCTTTCAAACATAGGATGAGTTTTAGGCCAGTTTATAGCGTCTAAACTTTGCTTTAACGAAACCCCACTTTTCAACATCAACCCTAGTTTCCAAAACAAATCCGAACTATCCAACGGAAAAAGCAAACCCACCCCACGGCTAAACCACTGTTGTTTTTGAGCCAAAAATACTAAGCAAAGTACGCTTATGCCCATTAAGGGCAAACTCCATTGTCTAACGTTCAAAGCAACGCTTAAAAACAAAGGAACCTGTAGATTCATAGACTGATAAAACTGACTGTAAGTAGGTACTAAAACTGCAAAAAATAGTGTTAGTACTCCTATTAAGCCCAGTACCAACACAAAGGGATACAGCAACTCTTTTTGTAACGCTTGAGCTGCTTTAAGCTTGTTTTCGCAGCCATTTTCCATTTCAATCAAATACTCTCTCAACAAGGGGACCTCCCCCTTTGAAACCATGTATTTTAAAGCCTGAGGAACTAAAAATGAAAAAGCTTGGCTTACTCCAAGTCCTTCCTGCAACGCACTGTGTACCTGCTTTACTTTTTTTGAATCAAATAGTCTGTCTTCTTGCAAAATTGCAAGTGCGCTTTGTATCGACATGCCACTTTGGATAAGCTGTCGTAACCGTTTACAAAACAGTTGAAACTTAAGAATATCATTAAATATGTTCATAAATAACAAAATTACTAAATATTTTACGCTATGTAAATAGGTTTAAAGTAAGGCTTCTAAAACTGAATCCAGCACAAATAAACCTTGAGTAGTTACTTTAATATGGGTGTCCGTTTCTTGTAAAAAGTGTGCCTCTATAAGGTTTTTTAAAGGAGACTTATACCGATCAATAAACGACACCCCGAAACGCTGTTCAAAATCGACTTTATGAATGCCTTCTAAAAGCCTTAGCTGGGCAACTAAAAAATCTTTCATCATGTCATCTTGGCTTAGGGGTGCTAATGTTTGAGTGGCAATAGGTGGCAAAGGATTTTGAATATAGTGTTTTACATCGGAGGTGTTTTTGTAGTGTGTAGTTTGAAAAAAAGAACTTGCAGAAGGCCCTATGCCAATAAAGGGAGATAAAGTCCAGTAGGCTCGGTTATGCTTGCACTCAAAGCCTGGTTTTGAAAAAGCAGACACTTCGTAGTGACAAAACCCATTTTCTTCTAAAAACGCTTTTACGCACTTATATAAATACAGCTCTTGTTCGGTAGTAACCTTTTTAACTTTATTTTTAAAATAATCCGTACCTGGTTCTATACTCAGTGCATAAGTAGATAAATGAGAAGGATTAAGTTCCAATGCCTGAATTAAAGAGTCTATTACTTTTTTTTCAGTAGAGCCCTTAAATCCAAACATAAAGTCAAAATTAATGTTTTTAAATTGGGCGTTTTTTAGGTGGTCAATGGCCTGATAAATCACCTCTTTTTTATGTTGACGACCCAAATATTCAAGCTCACTATTGTTAAAACTTTGTACGCCCAAACTCACTCGGTTAAACCCATAGTGTTTGTAAATGGCAAGTTTCTCAGGGGTAATGGTTTCAGGGTTCATTTCAGACGTTTTTTCGGGTTCATCTATCCATTGAAATGACTGAGTTAAAAGATTCAACAAAGTATCCAAGCCTTGTTCAGACAAACTGCTTGGGGTACCCCCTCCTAAAAACAAAGTGCTTATTTGAGGTAACTCATAGGCTTGAGTATAAAATTTGATTTCCTCTTTTAATGCATTTAAATACTCACGCTCTAAATCGGCGTTCCAAAGTGTTTTACTAAACGCGCAATAAGGGCACAAATGCATGCAAAAAGGAACGTGAACATACAGTGACAAAGTGTTCATAGCATTACTTTAACGCACCAATGAAAAAAAGTGTGAAATTTTTTTTTAAAAGTTCCGATAATAATTACATAGACACAGAAATGTGGCTTTTAAAAAGAAGACCGGATCCATCAAGAGTTTCCCCCCTTAGCTCAGATGATCCGGTCTTTTTTTATTTGTCGCGCCATGCTCGCGCTTCGCGCTCTCGAGGACGCTCCCCGTTCGGTCGAACCAAGTTCGAACCTCTCTCAGCTCAGGGCTGTTTTTTTATTGGGAACTAGCGTCGTCTTTTTTTATTTGTCGCGCCATGCTCGCGCTTTTAGGTCCCCTTGTGCTACTCTCAATGACCCATGAAACCTGTTTTTGAAATTGTTAAAAAATCCAAACACAGCAAAGCACGTGCTGGACTTTTGCACACCGCTCATGGAACCATTCAAACCCCTGTTTTTATGCCTGTTGGAACACTGGCTACTGTTAAATCACTAACCCCACCCCAATTAAATGACTGCGGATCGCAAATTATTTTATCAAACACCTATCACCTTAGTTTAAGACCCGGTGAAGCGCTGGTTCAAAAATTAGGGGGTCTGCATGCATTTATGAAATGGGACAAGCCCATTTTGACTGACTCGGGTGGGTTTCAGGTGTTTTCATTATCAAAAATACGCAAAGTAACTCCTGAAGGGGTCGCTTTTCAATCGCATATTGATGGATCCAAACAATGGTTTTCTCCCCAGCGGGTAATCGATATTCAACGTGCCTTAGGCTCCGATATTATGATGCCATTGGATGTTTGCACCGAATATCCTGCCACCCATGAAAAAACAAAGTCCGACCTTGAAATTACCCTAAAATGGATCAAAGAGTCGTTTGAATATTGGCAAGAAAACCCTAATAACCAACTGTTGTTTGCCATCGTTCAAGGGGGCTTGTATACCGACCTTCGAAAACACTGCGTAGACACTATGCTAAATTACGATTTTCCTGGCTATGCCATAGGCGGAGTAAGCGTGGGTGAGCCCAAAGAGGATCTTGAAAACTTATTGGCTTTTTGTGCCGATTTATTACCTGAAAACAAACCCCGTTATGCGATGGGCATCGGCTTACCTGAAAACCTTAGTTTCGGGGTAGAGCACGGAATAGATATGTTTGACTGTGTGATTCCCACACGCTTAGCACGACATGCTCAGGCATTAACTTCTGAAGGTAAATTAAATATTCGCAACAAACAATTTACCGAAGACCAAGACCCTTTAGATCCGGCCTGTTCTTGCTACACCTGCACTACTTTTTCAAGGGCTTACTTAAGGCATTTGGTAATGTGCCGCGAAATTTTAGGGCACGTGTTAATGAGTTTGCACAATGTTCACTTTTTAGTACGTTGGGTAGACACCATGCGTGAGCGTATTTTAAACGAATAACTTACTTTTTTTGGTAAGGTTTTGCGGCTTGCCGTTTAATTTCTGAAAAGGCAATTTGTATGGCCTTTTGAATTTGGGCATCGTCTTGATATCGGTAATCAGCCCCCTTTTTAAGGGCTAACTCGTCCGAATTTTGTGCTTGCACAACCACGTCAGGAATAATTCCTTTTTTACCGATGTCCACCCCGCTTGGGGTTAAATATTTAGCGATGGTAAACAACATAGCGGCTCCATCTGGCAACGGTAGAATTTTTTGAACGGAGGCTTTTCCAAATGAGGTTGTACCTACCAAAATACCACGCTTGTTATCTCGAATGGCGCCTGCCAAAATTTCAGATGCTGAGGCAGATCCTTCATTTATAAGAACAATTAAAGGGCCTCGATATAGCACCTCGCCCTCTGTTCGTTCAGTAGTTCTTGCCCCATTACGGTCAACAGTATGGACAACATCAGCGTTTTCTAAAAACATACTCGCTATCGAAATTGAATTTCTAAGAAGTCCGCCCCCGTTATTTCTTAAATCTAAAATTAAGGCTTGGATTTTCTTTTTTTCCAGCAGCTTAATCATATCGGCTACTTCTTTAGCTGAATTTTGATTTTCGAAGGTAGCTAAATGCATATAGCCAATTTTTCCATAAAACACAGCTTGCCTATCAATAGCGGGCAAATGAATGCGTGTTCTAAGAAGACGTACTTCAAAAATATTTTCTGTGGAACCCCGCTGTATGGTTAAAAGCACTTTTGTATTTTTAGGCCCTCTAACTTTGCCCACGGCCTCCTCTAAGGCCATACCCTTTGTACTGTATCCATCAATTTTTAAAATACGATCCATGGGCCTCAAACCGGCCTTTTCAGCCGGACTTCCGGCAATGGGTGAGATAACTGTTATCGTATCTTTTCTCATGCCCATATGAATACCCACGCCAAAAAATTGCCCTTCTAGTCGGCTTTTCATGTCGACATAGTTTTTGGGCTCTAAAAAACGGGTATACGGATCATTTAAGGCGCTTAATAAGCCATGAATAGCGCCGTACTCTAACTTACGTTCGTCTATTTGCTTATCGATATATTCATTTTTAATATGAAAGCGAACGGTTGAAAGGGCATCTTGAGACTCTAAATTTTGAGCCAAAACACTTGCCCCAACAAAAAGGGAAAGTAAACCCATAAGACATTGAGAGATCACGCGCTTAAACGAAAACTTCATAAGGGTAGTTTATCCTTTAAAAATTGGTATAGTCTAGCGGATTCACCGTAATCCCATCGATACGCACTTCAAAGTGTAAATGTGGCCCCGTAGAGTGTCCGGTACTGCCTACAAGTCCTATTTCTTGTCCTTGTTTCACAAATTCGCCCTCTTGTACCAAAATACGAGACTGATGAGCATAAATAGTAGAAAATCGCTTTCCATTGTGCATCCCATGATCGATGATGGTAATTTTTCCATACCCTCTGTATTGATCAGGCTGTCCAGCAACAATCACGTAGCCTGAGTCAGCGGCACGAATCGAGGTTCCAGTGGGTGCTGAGATATCTACTCCACGGTGCATAATGCGTTTTCTAAAAATGGGGTGACGTCTAAAACCAAACATTGAAGATATCCAGCCATTGGCTGGACGAATAAACCGTCCCGATCCATAAGACGCTTTTTGACCACGTCCTGAGGCTAAAATTTTGTTCGTAATTTCATTTGAAGCACGCTCGAGGTCTTGGTTTACACGTTCCATTTCGGCGATTTCTTGTCTTAAGCCTTGAATATATCGCTGCTGCTCCATTTTTTTTGATTCTAAAACTTCTTCTTTTTCTTTAATTTCGTAGTGAAGATTTGTTAATGTTTTGTTTTGATTCTCAAGCTGTTTAGTTTGATGAACTAAATTTGAGTAATTGGCCTTAATATCTTCCAACATTCCCATATCAGATTTCATAATACGTTCAAAATAGTAAGCTGCATCTACAGCCGACATAAAATCGCTGGGTGCAAAAACAAATTCTAAAGCCCCCATACTTTTGTTTTTATAAATATCTCTTACACGGCCCGATAATCGTTGTACCTTGGCATTATAGTCACGTTGAGTTTGAGTTAATTTTGATTTTGTATTTTGAATTTGACCTTGAGTTTGAACTATCTTTTTTTTGGCTCTCTCCAAGTGAAACTCGGTAACCTTTAATTCTCTTGCCAGTTGGCCAAGCTCTTTTTCAGCTACTTTTTTTTCAACTTTTTTTTCTTTAATAATGGTTTTATTACGCTCAATTTTATGTAAAATTGACTTTAAATCTGAATTTGCATCTTGGTTTTGTGCTTGTATAAAACCCAAAAGACAAATACCCAATAACGCACCCCAAATGATCTGTTTAAAAAATTTATGCCTTTTCATTACTCAATCCGTTTCTAATTCGTTTCGCCAATGCCAACCCAATTCCAGGGGCTTTTGATAATTCTTCTTCACTAGCATTTTGTACACCTTCAATACTTCCGAAGGTTTTTAATAATAAATTAACTCTATGTTTGCCTAGACCAGGAACTAAATCTAACTTTGATTGTAAACCGACTCTTCGTCGCTTTCTTTGAAAGGTAAGTACAAAGCGATGTACCTCGTCGCGAATGCGCTGCATTAATTTTAAAGTGTCTACCTGTTTTTCTAAAACAATCGGTTGTTTTCTATTCATTTTATACAATATTTCTTCTTTTTTGGCCAAAGCCACTAGCTCAACGGTTTCATGCAAACCCATTAATTCTAAAGCTTTGTAGGCAAAATGCAGTTGAGGCTTCCCTCCATCAATCATCAGTAACTGAGGCCATTCTTCCTTTTGATCGAATACCATTTTTAAGCGCCTTAACACCACTTCATAAATCGATGCCGGATCATTGCTTTGACCCTGAATCGATTTAATTCGAAAGGTTCTATACTTGTTTTTAAACGGCTTGCCCTCTTTAAAATACACTACGGCACCTACAATCTCAGTGCCTTGCAAATGTGAAATATCAATTCCCATAATTATTTTTGGAACCGCGTTTAACTCTAAAAGCCGCTTTACATCGTCTAAGGACACCTGATGTTGCTGGTACTGAACCACTTCTAAACCGATACGTTCTAACGACATTTGACAGTTTTTTTGGGCTCCTTGCAACAACACCTTTTTTTCGCCTTTTTGTGGCACTTTACAAGCTTTTCCTTCGGATTTATAAACCTCTTTTAAAACCTCATAAAACGCTTCATCGCAAAGGGTTTCATCGATAGGTACAGGTTGAGTTTCTTCACTAAAATGAAACAACGCTCTTTGTAAAAAATCTACCTGAGTACAGTTTTTTTTCTCTAAATAAAACCCGTTTTGGTATAGCAACTTACCTTCAATAAAGGTTTGAACCAGCGCATAGAAATACAACTCATTTTGTGCCATGGTCCAAACTCTTACGTTTGAAAACCCGCTAGCATTAACTTGCGGTTGCTGAGTAATAATGTCTAACTTTCTCAATCTATCTCTAACCTTTGCTGCTTTTTCATATTGCAAAGACATCGCATACGCTTTCATTTGTTCATTTAAATGAGTTTCTAATTGTTTATTTTTGCCCGATAGAAACAAAACAAGATCGTTGACTAGTTCATCATAATCAGGTTTTACCTGTTTAAAAATACAAGGTCCTAAACATTTTTCTAAATCAAGCTTAATGCATTTGGGCTGTTTATGAGCTAAATCAATCGCCTGCTTGCAATCACGTAATGGAAAAAGATCGTATAAAAAACGTAGTAATTTTTTAGTAGAGCCCATTGAAGGGTAGGGCCCAAAATAACGGCCTCCATCGTTAAAGCGTTGACGCACTACGGTCACTTTTGGAAAAGGCTCAGGACCCGTTAACTTAATGTAAGGATAATTTTTATCGTCTTTTAGGGCAATATTGTATCGAGGTTGATAATTTTGAATAAGCTGCCGTTCAAGCACCAAAGCATCTTGTTCGCTACGGGTTACAATGGTTTCAATACGGGCAATTTTAGAAACTAAAAGAAGGGTTTTAAGCGAATGAGCATTTGAAGAAAGAAAGTAGCTTGTAACACGTTTTTTTAAATGCTTAGCCTTTCCGACATACAAAACCTCCCCCTTGGCATCTAGCATTTTATAAATGCCGGGCTCAAGAGGGAGGTCGTTTAAAGCTAAAGAATCAAGCACTCCTTATGAGGCTGATACTACATCCACAACTACTGAAGCAGGCTCTACGTCTGCATGTAATACAACGGATACTGTTACTTGGCCTACCTCACGAATAGGATCAACCAATTGAACTGCCTTTTTATCAAACGTTAAACCTGTTTTTTGAATCAGTTTATCTAAAATGTCTTGAGCAGAAACTGAACCGTACAATTTACCATTATCGTGAGTTTTTTCTTCAAAGTTAATCACCAACTCGTGTACTTTGGCTCGGTTGGCTAATGCTGCGTCTTTTTCTTCTTGGCGACGCTTTTCTTCACGTTTTTTAATGGCAGTAATTTGTAATAAATTAGCTTTTGTAGATAGTAAAGCTAAAGCATTGGGTAATAAAAAATTTCTAGCAAATCCCAACCTAACATTTTTTTCTTGGCCTGCTTTACCTACGCCTTGAATATCTTTAGTTAAAATAACATTTACTGTGGTGCTCATGAGCTCTGTCTCCTTCTAGTCTACCGAATAAGGTACTAGCCCAATATAACGGGCCCGTTTAATGGCGTTAGCTAACACACGCTGATGTTTTGCACATAACCCTGAATTTCTGCGAGGATAAATTTTTCCTCGTTCTGTAATAAATCTCTTAAAAATGGATGTTTCTTTATAATCCACTACTTGAAATTTGTCTGCACAAAAAGAACATATTTTTCTTCTTTTGGTTCGTCGTTTAACTTGAATTCTTTTTTCCACGCGAGGACTCCTTCTTCTAACTAAATTTGCTCTTCTAAATTACCTTGGGCTTTATCTAACATTTGAACATTGTCTGCAACAACTTCTGCAGAATACTTCTTCTCACCATCCTTCTCGTACGAATCAACTTGTAGTCTGCCTTCTATGGCTACTAATTTTCCTTTTTTAAGGTATTGGCCACATATTTCGGCCAAACGTCTCCAGGTTACAATTCTTAAAAAGTCGGTCACTTTGTCAGGATCGTTTCGTTTAAAACTACGATCAATGGCCACTGTAAATCGTGTGACCGATATGCCCGATAACGTTACACGAGTTTCGGGGTCTCTTACAAGTCTTCCAATTAAAAATGCTTTATTAACCATTAAAAGGGAACATCCTTTTCATCTAATTCCATTGCAAAGTCAGGGGGTAATTGAATATCTTCATTAAAGTTAGCTTCATTAAAATCAAAGTCTTCTTCTTTTACTGTGGGCACTTCTTTTGTTTTCATAACCGAAGCAGCTTTAGGCGTTGCAGAAGCTTTTTCAGAACTTGTCGCCTGAAAGCCAGACGATTGAACCGCCGCAGCCTCTGAACCCAAAAACGGCTTCAACTCTCTTAAATCTACCTCTGTAATATATTTTTTATTGCCTTGCTCATCGTCAAAGGTTCGAGTAATGATACGGCCTTCAGCATAAACAAGCTGACCTTTTTGAAGCGTTTTGGCGGTTTCTGCCAACTGTCTCCAGGCTGTAATTAACAACAAATCGCGTTGATTCGTTCCTACCGAATCTTCACGCGCGGGCCTATCGACCCATAACGAAAAACGAGCCACCGAATCACCAGAGGTGGTGAGTCTTACATCAGGGTCTTCTGCAATATGACCCACTAAAATGATTCGGTTTAAACTAGACACGGCCTTAGGCTTTGCTTACTGGGGCTTTGTCAGAGGTAGCTGTAGCTACAGCTTCTGCTTTAGGTTTTTTTACTTTTTCAACACGAGGATTTTTGGGTCGGATAGAATCCATAGTAACCAATAAAAATCTAAAAATAGATTCATTTACACGTAATCGGCTATTAAGTTCTTCAAGGGTGGCATTTTCAGCTTTAAATTGGCATTGAACATAGTAACCATGGGTGTTTTTATCAAATTCGGTAGCTAATTCACGGGTTCCCCATGGCTTTAGCAAAGTGATTTCGCCTCCTGTAGAGGTAATCCATTTTTCAAACCCAGAAATAACTTCTTGGTATTTTTCTTCGCTTAAATGAGGCTTAATAATAAGCATAATTTCATAGTCTTTTTTCATTATTGTGTAACTCCTTGTAAAACTGTCATAAAGGGTGCACGATTATATCACAAACAAAATTTAATTAGCAAGAAACCAAGGATACCTTTTTAAATGGCAAACTTTAGGCTCGTTATTCGACTTTGTAGCGTGTTTTGTGTGATTTTTTTGTTCTTTGGTATGGCCTCTGGAGAAACATCGGTGCTTTCAGTGGGTTTAAAGACCATGGATGGCCATGCCTTTTCGTTAAAAAACTACTCTAATAAAGTAGTCGTTTTAGTGATTACAGCATCACAATCACACTATAAAAACCAATTTAAACAATTGGAAGACTTATACCAAAATTATAAAAATGACGGATTAATAGTGGTGGCAATACCTTGTAACGATTTTGGCAGCCAGGAACCAGGATCAAATGAAGCTGTAAAATTGCGATATTCACGTTTAAAACTTAGCTTTATTGTTACTGAAAAAATGTCTATTGCAGCTTTAGATAAACATCCCTTTTTTACTGCCCTGCAACAAAGCTTACCTACTAGACCGATTACGTGGGTATTTAACAAGTTTATCATCGATAAAAAAGGGCGTATTTGGGGTCCTTACGAATCGTGGATTCAGCCCAAAAGCAAGGCATTTTTAACTGATATTGAAGCCGCATTAGAACTTAACAAATCTAATCGATAGATTGATTTACTCGGTCTATTTGATGAACCAAAGCCTCGATCATTGGCTCAACTTTTTCTTCGTGCGATTTATGGTTCCAATCATCTTCGATACCCATTTCAGTATCATGAGGCATAGAGATGTCTTTTATTTCTTGCTTGAAGGCTTTCTGAAAAAAAAAGGAATCCTCTTCATCTACAAGATCCGACATTAATTGTTTTAAATCGCGTTCTAAGTTTACAAGCAATGGAGCAATGGGATGAACTTGAGAAGTTTTTTTGACTTTTGCTTTGGCTTTAGCTTTCACTTGGTATCCCCCCTTACTAAAAAGGGTTATACCCAAAACACAAAATCATCAAACAATGATTTTTTAGACGGTTGATGAACGTCCTATACCTATGTATTTAAAGTGAAGCTCTTTTAATTTTTTAGGGTCGTAAATATTTCTCGCATCAAAAATAAGGGGTTCTTTTAAATTCTGTCTCACTTTTTCAAAATCCATCTCAATAAAATCGTTCCATTCTGTAACCACCACCATGGCATCCGCCCCTTTAATGGCTTCATAAGCATTGTCAGCAAAACTTACAGTATTACCTAAAATAAGCTTGCTGTTAGGCATAGCCGCAGGATCGTACACTTGAAGCTTGGCACCTGCCTTTAGTAAGGCGTCAATAAGCTGTAAGGAGGGCGCCTCTCTCATATCATCCGTATTCGGTTTAAAACTAAGCCCCAAAATTCCGAATGTTTTTCCCGAAAGCTGGCCATTAAAGTAGGTGCTTATTTTTTTAAATAACAATTGCTTTTGTCCTGCGTTTACTTTTTCAACAGCTTTTACAATATCCATGCTATAGCCCAATGAAGAGGCTATGGCAACCAAAGCCTGAGTATCTTTGGGAAAACAAGACCCTCCATACCCCATACCCGCATTTAAAAAATGGCGTCCAATGCGATGGTCTTGCCCCATTCCTTTAGAAACCAAGGTAACATCGGCTCCGACCAAGTCACATAAATTGGCTATTTCGTTTATGAACGAAATTTTTGTAGCTAAAAAAGCATTTGAGGCATATTTAATGAGCTCAGCCGTTTCCAAATCGGTTTTTAACAAAGCGATACCAGCATTAACCATAGACCGATACAGATCTTCCATATGGTTTAATGCCGCTTCATTTTCACATCCCAATACGATTCTATCGGGCTGTAAAAAATCTTGTACGGCTGATCCCTCGCGTAAAAATTCGGGATTGGACACTACAGAAAAACGATGGTGAGGAACCCCTTTTTGAAATAAATACTCAGCCACTTTTTTACCCATACCAATAGGCACTGTGCTTTTATTGACTATCGTTTTAGACGATATATTAGGCTCCAATAATACATCGACCATTTCATCCAAAGCTTTAAAAATTGCCGAAATATCAGGTTCACCAGTGGGGGTAGGTGGAGTTCCTACTGCAATAAATATTACATTTGCATCACGCACAGCCTGAGGCAAATGACGGGTAAAAGAAAGTCGGTTTAAAGCCGCATTTTTGCGTATTAACGACTCCAATCCAGGTTCGTGAATAGTGCACTCACCCGAAGAAAGCCTGTCAACTTTTGAAGGGTCTTTATCGACACAGACAACAGTGTTTCCAAGATCCGCTAAACAAGTGCCTGTAACTAACCCTACATATCCCGTTCCAATAACACAAATATTGATGGCTCTATCCTCCGAAAATTTTGATTCAAAAAATGTTGAGAGAGTATATTACCAAGTCGTTAAACCCCTCAACAAGTCTTGTTTTTCTAGTCTACTTGTTGCTCAAGTTCTTGCTTTGCTTTTTGCGACTTTTTTTGAAGTATTTGAAAGTTTTCAGCAATCACTTCGGTCATCCATTTTTTGTCGTTGTCTTGACCATAGGGCCTTACCTGTAAACGCCCCCAAATCAGCACCGGCAATCCCTTTTTAAGTAAATCATTTGCTAAAACGGCTGTTTTTCCCCACATACATACCGGAATATAGTCGGTTTCAGTGGCATTATGAGACCGAGATACCGCCAGCATAAAAAACACCTTTTGCACGCCCTCAGAAAACACCTTGAAGTCGGGATCTCGGGTTAAGCGCCCCACCAAAACCACATGGTTGTAATAAAAACTCATACACATCTTCTCCTTTACTTTTAAACTTAGGTAAAAGGAATTTTATCAATCATATTTAAATACGTCAATATTTATATTTTTATATGAATTTATTTACTTGAGAAGAATTTTAAGTAAGAACCTTTGTCTGATTTGGCTAAAATAAAAAGTCCGGTTAATGTGGAACTCACTTGTGTTTGTAAATATTTTTCTGATTTTTGAATATACTTTACCAGAAAGCCGGGGGTTTCTACAAAAACTAAAGTTTGAAAATAGGTATCGGGAGCAAAAGCCAAAAACCCATTGGAATACCCTTGTACAAAACCTGGCAAAACAGAAACCCCTAATCCATGTTGTCCCGTTTGTTTAAGATCTAGCCATGAAAAAGAAAGCAGCTGAGGTGTTTTTTTATATCCAAATACCCATACTTTTTCACCCACAACTACCGGAGGATACGTTAAATGCTCGAGGGGCAAAGGTGCTTTGGCCATTGTTTCGCCCGTAGAGGCATTCACCATTTTCATACTTAAGGGGGTTCCACCAGCCAGTAAAACCGTAAAGTCATTGATCAAAACAGGTGCTGTGAATACCGAAAAAGGAACTGTCCATTTTACAGCCCCATTGCTTGGCTGATAGGCAGTAAATTGCCCCACTGTATCGTAAACAAAAACGGCTTCTGAAGAAATGAGAGGTAAGAAATTTGGATAATATTGTCCTTTTAAGTTCCATAGCACTTGCTTCGTAGACGTATCCATCGCAATTAGATTTGTTTCTGAATTTAAAATCAAAAGCGAGTCTTTGCAGGTTAAACTCCATTTAAAACCAAAAGACAGTGCTTTTTTAAGCAACACTTTACCCAAGCTATCGTACGCCATAAACCACGACATCGACTTGTCGTTAAACACAACATAAAGCTCAGACTCTGAACAAAAAACAGCTTGAACCGAACCTGGATATTTTGCATGCCACTGCAATGCACCTGTTTGGGCATTCAATACATACAGCCACTTATCTACTGCAGCCGCCACCCACATCCCATTTGAACTTAAGGCTCCATTAGTAAATGCGGGGCCCAGATCTTGCTCCCAAACAATTTTTGAATTGATATCGAATTTGGCTGGTCTGAGCGACAGTTTCTTTTTGATAGACGCTTTTTCGCTAGATTGTTGACTTAACTGATTAAAAGAAAGGCTATCCAGTAGAGTTTTGAAGTCGTCTTGTAATTGCGGCCACTGATCTTGAAGGGTATCCACCGAACAAAGCAAAACTCGCGTGTCTTTTACAAAAACATACTCGCCAATAATACGCTTTTTAACTTCTAGTTTGCTATTTAATACTTCCTGACTATACAACGACACATAACTCGAATCAGCATTGGCCCTGAGAGTTTCTTGAGCGTGACCTACACGCTCAAATTCAGGAGTCCAACGATCAAATTGGGTACGCGCCCTTAAAGCCGAGTAAGCCGAAGCCGTGAGTGGACTTTGAACCGATTTAATAGAAATAGACACGGTGGCCACTGGATGAGTGAAGGTAATGACATTTGAGGAAACCTCTTTGAAGGTGAACTGACCCGAAAGACTATAGGTAAAGGGGAAGGGAGACGGAGACGAGGTTATTTCAGGCAACTGAGCCCAAAGCGCTGCGCAATGAATACTTAAAAAAAGAAAGATAAATAAGTAGCGCATGGTTAACCATTATAATACAACTTGTCACAATTCAGAGAATCTCGTTATAATGTGCTCCTTAATTTCCCTTTGCGGGGGCGTAGTTCAGCTGGTTAGAACGCCTGCCTGTCACGCAGGAGGTCGAGGGTTCGAGTCCCTTCGCTCCCGCCATTTAGTTACTTCTTTTAATAACTTTCTCTAGTTAAAACCTTTTTCTTATATAACTATTTTAGAAAAAATGACATACCCAAAAAGTGTTTTTCTTGTTGTGAATTATGTATAAATTCCTTTTTGCAAAATTTAATCAGATCTCATAATATAAATTCCCTTATTATTAAAAAATGAGAAAAATAATAATATAAATTCCCTTATTATTAAAAAATGAGAAAAATAATAATATAAATTCCCTTATTATTAAAAAATGAGAAAAATAATAATATAAAATTATGTATTGCAAGTTTGAGGAGAATGAATGACCCCAGATAAAGAATTGTATATTGCTGGAAAATACAAGGTAAATTTTCACAAAAAAGAATTTGAGTATAAAAGTTTCCTTCCAACAAACGTTAACCAACCCTACATGTGGACAGACAGGCGAATTCCCGTATTACTAGAGTCAGCAGTCAAGTTAATCGGTGAATTGAATGCCTACTCTTTGTTAATTCCAGATGTAGACTTCTTTATAGGGATGCATGTCAAAAACGAAGCACTTAAGTCAAGTCGTATTGAAGGAACTCGAACAGAGTTAGATGAAGCCATTTTGCCCGAAAAAGAAATTCTCCCAGAAAAAAGAGAAGATTGGCAAGAAGTTCAAAACTATATAGAAGCAATGAATTTTTCAGTTGAGAAGCTAAAGGAACTGCCCCTTTGTCTACGTTTATTAAAAGATTCTCATGCAATTCTATTGAAAAATGTTCGAGGAAAAGAGAAGGAGCCTGGGGAAATACGAAGAAGCCAAAACTGGATTGGAGGTACAAATCTTCAAATGGCGAGCTTCATTCCTCCTCACCCAGATGAACTTCCTGACTTATTGGGTGATATAGAATTATTTTGGAATAATCAAAGCCTAGAAATTCCAAAGCTTATTAAAATAGCCATATCACACTACCAATTCGAAACTATACATCCATTTTTAGATGGAAATGGAAGAATTGGGCGTTTGCTAATAACTTTACAACTTATTGAATATGACATCCTTACTAAACCAATTTTTTATATCTCAGACTTTTTAGAGAGATATAAAGGTGAATATTATGATGGGTTAACTTTCGTCCGTACACGAAATGATCTGGATCAGTGGATTATATTCTTTCTTTCAGCTGCAATCGAAACAGCAAAAAAGGGGAAGCAAACCTTTGAAAGAATTATAGACCTTAGACAGAAGTATGAGAAAAAAATATTAGAATTGGGAGTGCGGGCAAAAATTGCTCATCAATTACTGATAAAACTATTCTCTTCTCCAGTTATTGATGTTAGCGGTGCTTCTGAACTTTTAGGCATATCTATTAGCACATCAAATACGCTAATTAATGAACTTGAAAAAATTGGAATTTTGAAAGAGAGTACTGGATTTTCAAGAAATAGAATTTTTATCTTAGACGAATATATTTCTTTATTTAAAAACTAACAAATAAACTTGGTGCGCCGTGCTGGGCTCGAACCAGCGGCCCGCTGATTAAGAGTCAGCTGCTCTACCAACTGAGCTAACAGCGCATGATGTTAAAAGTGTAATCCGTCTGCAAGGCCTTGGGCAAGGGATTTTTTAGTGGACTGGGAAACGACCTGGAGCCAATGCTGACGCCTGTTTGTAACAGGCTAAGGCTTCTGAAGGCTGTTTTAAGGCTTCGTAGCAACGTCCTAGGTTGTAGTAAGCCTCAGCATAAGTAGGGTTTAAAAACAGGGCTTGCTTGAAGTTTGGAATGGCTTCGGTGTAACGATACAAATCAAGCTGAACAGTGCCTAGGTTGTGAAAGCCAATGGCGTAATCGGGATGTGTTTGAGTAAGTGTAGTAAGGGTGTCGATGGCTTTATCGGTTTCACCCATTTGATGGTACACCAACCCTAAATTGGTCAGAGCCGGAGCATACTTAGGGTTTAAAGAAACCGCCTTTAAATAAGCTCGCTTGGCATCATACAATCGCCGTTGCATGAGTCCTAAATTGCCCAAATTGGTCCAAGTAGCCTCACTTTTTGGATTTAATGCCGCCGCCATAATTAATTCGGGCAGAGCTTTTTTGAATTGTTGTTGCTCAAGATAAATAAGCCCTAAATTGTTGTGAGCAGTAGAAATACTACCTGGAAATGTGTGAACCACATGTTCCCAAAGCGTTTGTGATGACGTCCACACAGGTAAATATGTGGCATGCACTGTAGATAAAAAGAGGCACCACATTGCAAAGCAAACGCCTATGAACCGTTTTTTTAAAGTTGAAAGCGTTTCTGAGCTAAACACGTTATAAGCAATAGCCGCAGCCAGCACGTAAAACCCAAAGGTTGCCATATAGGTCCATCTATCTGCACGAATTTGATTTCCCACTAACGACAATCCTAAAACGGGTAAAATAAGCACCAAATAACTTAGCAAAGCCCAAAGGCCAAGAGCTTGCTTTTGTGTTCGATAGGCATAGAGACTCCAGCAAAAAAATAAGCCTAAAAGCAAAAAGGATGACGCCAAAGCCGATGACTTTAAATGTTGAAACGGATAGTACAGCGACAAAGGATACGGAAAAAAGGTTTTTTCGATGTAAAAGCCAAGGCTAAATAGGGCATGTACAATACGTTGTTGAAGCGAAAAAGATTGGGGTGAAATGACCGCATTAATATGGCTTTGCCCCCAAAAGGCTAACACAGCAACCATAGCGCTTAAACCTAGTAAAGGAAATTGCTTTAGTGCGCTAATGAGTATAGGTCGTTTAGCCAAGAAATACTCGGTTAAAAAAAACACAAAGGGCAACATTATTGCTGATGGTTTTGAGGCTAAGGCTGCTACAAAAGCAAGTATGGAAACTACTAAAAAAATAGGTTTAGATCGCTTGTTTGTAGAGCTTAAATGACTGACATAGCTGCCCAAACTTAGTAGACAAAACAAACCGCTGAGTAACTCTTTGCGTTGGGATGCCCAAACAACCGCCTCAATGCGCAAAGGATGTAAGGCCCATACCAACCCAAATAAAACTTGAAATACCAGACGATGTTTTTTAGAAATGGTTGGAAAAACCAGGTTTAAAAATAGACCTATACCCCAGACGGCCAAGCAGGCATTGATGCTGTGTATCGCAATGGCTACGGCGTGATGGCCCATGGGGTTTAAGCCAAACAACTGGTAATCCAGCACATGAGATAACCAAGTTAAGGGCATCCAATAATCTTTGACGCCTAAAAGCTGCTGAATATGAGGCCAATACCAATGCACAATAAGCGGGTTTTGTGTGATGTAAACAGGGTCATCACAATTAATGAATCCATGAAATAAAGCCGGGTAAAAAAACAGCCACACAGCGGCCATGATTGCTAAACCAAACGAAGCCGATAGGTATAATTTCTTCATAATTTACCTTGTTTTTCTAGCAACGCTTCAATTTTTTCAAGTCGCTTTTCTAGCTCTTTTATTTTTTTGTCTTTTTCTTGAACTTGTTTATACAACCCTTGAATGGCCGCTAAGCTAACCCCGTCGATATCGATAGTGTTAATGCCTTTAGGATCTTCGCCTAATTTAAAAGCTTCATTAAAGTCTTGGGCCATAGGACCCATGTGGCGAATAGAAGGAGATTGGGTTTTGTAGTTCCACGTTTGAATTGGCAATGCTGCTACTTTTTTAAGCACATCGTCTACATCCACTGAACTAAAGTTAGCCTTTTTATTGCGATCAGACACGTTTGTAAAGCCTGAACCACCCGCTGGAATGTAGCTTCCTGACAGCAACTGTCCGTTGGTATAAAAATAAACCCCACCACGGGCACGTACCATAAAGCTGTTGTTTCGCGTAGCTGTAAACGTATTTGAGGTAGATTGATAGTCGCTGTATACAAAAGCCCCAACAGCGTTAGACCGACCTTGAGTACCGGCTACAAACGAATTATTGGCCCCCGATAAAACACTGTTGCTTTGACCACCCGCAATTACGCTGCGGTCGGCATTTACTGCGATACTGTTAGATTGGCCGCCTAAAATGGAGGCGTGATTAGCCTGAGTAATGGTATTGGATTGACCTCCCAAAATAGCCCCATGATTAGCTTGAGTAATAGAGTTAGATTCACCTCCATTGATGACTGACTTGCTGCCATTACTAACGCCTGAATCGGTAATGGTGTTTGATAATCCACCTCCGATAAACGAATGAACCGAATTGCCAGGAACCGAACTTTCAATGTGGTTACTTTCGCCTGAAAAAACGCCCGAATAGTTTCCGGTTACGGTGTTATATAAACCGCCACCCACCACAGCATTTAGGCCGCCAACGGCGTTGCCTTGACCTCCTAAAATCGAACCATAATCGCTAATGATGGTTAGGCTTCGTCCACCTGCAAGGGTGGCATAATTTCCGTTCATCACGTTGCTTTTTCCCCCACCGATGCTTGAATAACTGATGTTAGACGCCACTGAGTTTGAGTCACCGCCAGCAATTACAGTCGCTAAACTGGTACTATTAAGTACATTAGCATTACCCCCACCAATAACCCCATAGGTCGTTGAATTGCTGATAGTGTTGGCATTTCCACCCCCTATAAATGAATACTGAGAGCCACTAGAGATACCGTTACTTAATCCACCTACTACGCTACTGTAGCTCACGTTAGCGTTTAAATAATTGCTTGCACCACCCCCTATAAAACCACTTTCAACATCCGTAATGGTGTTTGTGGAACCTGCCCCAATAAACGAATGATTGTGAACCGAAGTAGAGGTAATAGAGTTGCTTTCACCCCCTACAATCACTGAAAAACGTTGGTTGGTTAAACTAGCGCCACCGCCATTAACCTGGTTGTTAAGCCCAGAGAAAATAGCTGAGTAGTTGCCTGTAACTTTGTTTGCATCGCCACCGCCAACTACCGAAAAATCGCCGCCAGCTATGTTGTTTCGTCCACCCGAAATAGTGGCATACTGACGGGTTGCCGAGTTTGCATTACCCCCACCCACGTTGCCATACACCTGAGATACTTTATTACTATCACCACCGCCAATGACACCGTAGGATGCATTGGTTAAAGTGGTGTTATTTCCGCCACCCCCAATAAAGGAATAGGCCCCTAATGCTTTATTAAATTCTCCACCTACGACGGTTGTTTCAAACCCTGATGCCGTGTTTTGTTGTCCGCCAGCTATGGTGGAATAATCGTTTATAGATTGATTTTGAAGGCCCCCTACAGCGGTAGCGTTAATACCTGTGGCTCTATTCAAACGACCTCCACCCACAAAGGCATAGGTTTGTGACGCGGTGTTTTGTTGCCCCCCTGCAATGGTGGCATAGTTTGTGGTGGCATTGTTATCTTTACCACTTAAAGCTCCTGATCCTAAACCTCCGGCAATGTTGCTGTTTCCAAAGGCCACAGAATCGTTTCCGATGCTGGTATTGTCCCAAAGATTGGCATTGGTTTGTAAGCGCCCGGCTCTTAGGGCAGATTTTCGTGGATACCACATAAAGCGAGGTTCACTGTAGCCTTCGATAGGAATAACCCCTGAGCCAAATTTGCCAATCATAATGGTACCGTTATGAGAGGCTATAGTTAATGCCCCTACGGGACTCGCTAAATAATCACCGTCCGAAAGCGGATCGCTTACTCCGATGCCTACGCGGCCTTTATCGTAGTAAATATTGCGTGTGTTAGTTGCAGGATCGTCTTTCCACTTGGAATCAATGCCCGTTAATTGGGATCCATCGCCATAGTATGAACCTGTGGATCGCACGTTCCCTTGAACATCTAACAAATAAGGGGAAGCTGGGGTATTGGTACCAATACCCACACGGCCTGTTGCTGAATCAACATATAATTTTGTTGTACCTACCGCTAAGTAGCCCGTTGCCCCTATGTTAATATCCATAGCACCGCTACCTCCCAAACTAAAGGTTACATTACGGTTGGTATTGGGCTGAACGGTTAAGTTGGTATTACTTGAAAAGGTTCCTCCATTTACAGCTAAGTTGCCAGTAATAACGGCGCTACCCCCTAAAACAAGGTTACCCGCAGCAGTAATCCCTCCACCCGATGTTAAATTGCCAGACATACCCAAGGTGGTCACCCCACTCATAGCACCCCCGTTAAATACCACGCTTTCAAGCGTTAATTGACCTGAATTGGCAAAAATAGACGCATTGCCGCCGTTAATTTTTAATTGTCTGGCGGTTCCATCGAACACAAAGTTAGAATCAATAACCACATCGTTGGCCGCTGAAATATTCATGGTGCCAGAGGACAATGATAAATTTCCATTGGTAAGAGACGTATTTGAGATAGTAAGGCTTTGGAAGGTGGCTTGGCCTGAACTGTTTACATCCCAGTTGTTTGAGTCGACCACAATCGCGCTATTGTTACTGCCCAAGGTGACGCCTGAAGCAGTGGTTGCAAAGGTACCCGATACCGATGCGCCTTGAAGATCAGGTGTAGTGAGGGTTTTATTGGTTAAAGTTTGGCTTTGATCGAGGGTCACCAAGGTTTTGCGTTGGTTGCTGTTGTTGGTAAAAAACATACTGGTTCCATCCATTTCGATGGCACCCGCTAAAGGCGAACTTAACACGGGGCCTGTGCCCACTATTAAACCGGCTCTGCTAGAGGATCCAGCCCCCACTTCAAGCCAAGCCCTAGGCAAACTAACCCCAACCCCGACATTGTTACCTGTGTACCAAATACGCAAATCGCTAGTGGTAGTCCAGGTTGTTTCTACGTTGTACAAACCGCCGCCGTCTCCTGCAAAATAGTTGGCTGACACAGTGCCAATAACGTCTAGGGTAACCCTTGGGGTTGAGGTGCCAATACCTACTCTCGTCACTGAAGGATCTACATAAAAATTTTGGGTGTTTACACTAAATCGACCCGTACCAGTCAAATTAATATTCACGCTGGCACCAGCGGCTGGGGTTAATCGTAATTTTTGGGTAGACCGAATATCGCCCCCATTTACGGCAATATCCCCAGAGGTAGTTAAATCAGACGACATACTCAGTGTAGTTACCCCTGTAACGGCACCTGCTTTTAAACCCACTTGCTCAAGCACCAAGCTTTTACCCGCTGAAGCATTCCAGGTGGTGTTGGATCCTCCTGAGGAGGTAATTAAACCGCCATCGAAGTTAATGAAGTTATCTAGCAATACCCCACTACCAGCAGCCGGTGTAAGGTTTAATCCTCCACTAAGTGAGCTAAATGTGTTGCCAGCTAGCCTCATATTGCCCACATTGATTTGAGAGTTAAAGGTAGCCGTTCCGTTGGAGGCTACACGCCAGTTTGAAGCCAAAAGTGTTAGATTTTGTGCCGTTGAGCCAATGCTAAGCGGACCTGTAGCCGTCCAGTTGCCTGAAACACTGTTGGATCCGATAGCCCCATTGAGCAGGGTTTTATTGGTAAACGTTTGAGCTGCAGAGGTGTTGGCTACGGTTAAGCGGGTAGCCCCAGCTGTGTAAAACAAATCGCTGCCGTTAAACTCGATAGCACCTGAAGCAGGAGTACTAAGTAAGTTACCCGTGGTAAAGCGTAAGGCAGGCACAGTGTTTGAACCTGCACCCAAATGCAATAATGCACCTGGCGTGGTATTTCCAATACCCGTTTGACCATTGCCTAAAACCACCCATGAAGGGGTATCAGTAGCGTCGATTACTTTGATAGCTGTATCGGTAGAAAGAGACGGCGTTTTAATACCCAATTTGGCCCCTGGGGTGGTAGTAGCCACACCCACACTACCCGAATTTAATCCCAAAAAGGAGTTGTTATCGGCAATTAAATTGCCTGAAAAAACAAACAGGTCTTCCCCTCCCGTTCCATCGTGAGCAGAACCTGAGCCCACCCATAAATCACCCCCTGCTACGGTTAACTTGCTGCTGGCACCGGGTGAGGCTGTGCCAATACCCACATTGTGATTAGTGGCTGATACCACTAAAGAAGGACTATCTACGGTTAAGTTACCAGTAATGGTGATACTGCCTCCACTTAGGATGGAATTGTTTCGAAAGGCCATGCCATCCATTAAAATGGAGCGACCCGAAAAGGGTTTAACAATGGAGTCAAGGTTGCTTTGACCTGAAAGTGTATTGGCTAAAATGCCAAAGTGAGACCCTAAAAACAAAGAAGACCCTGTTTGAGGTGAAAGTTGGATAGAGCTGGTAGAGCTTATTGTGTTGAGATCGAGCTGCAAGCTATCTACGTTAATTCTGCCAAAGGTACCCGTACCCGCACTGTTTACTGACCAATTGCTGGCATTGATGATAATTTGATCGCCACCGTCGCCCAAGGTTAAATTAGCGCTGGTAGCCCAAGTTCCTGACACCGAATTGTTACCGATAAACCCGCCTGTTATGGTTTTGTTAGTGAGAGCTTGGGCATCGTCTAAATTAACTACCGATTTTCGGATAGGCCCTGTAATGGTGTAATACAATTTGGTGCCATCAAATTCGATTGCTCCGGGTACCGGAGTGGTTAACAAGGTGCCTGGTTTTATAATCAACGAAGCACGTGTAGTAGATCCATCACCCAAATGCAGCCAGGCCAATGGCGTGGTTTCTCCAATACCTACGTTTCCTGAAGTATAATGAATATTGTTTCCAACAGGGGTCCAAAAGGAATCAATACCGGTTAACAACGACCCATCTCCGATGTATCGCGTCGCATTAACGGTTCCAATCACTTCTAAGGCAACACTAGGCGTAGCCACGTTGATGCCCACTTTACCCGAATCTAGAATGGAGAATAGTGGAAGCCCTGCATTGCTGACCGCTTTAAATACCGGAGCGGCAGTGCTACGTGATCGTAGGTCAAGTTGAGCCACTGGGGTGGTAGTACCAATGCCCACTTTGCCAGAAACCGCATTTAAGACCACATTTTGACTAACCCAGAGATCATTCAATTCGTTACCCGTGCCAAGGCCCACTACAGCTCCACCAAAAATACCGTTGCCTTGAACAAATAAATCAGAGGAGCCTGAGCCGCGTTTGATTACCGAATTGGGGCCTAAAGCCAAATCGCCCCCTAGTACTTGTAGTTTTACTGACGAAGTAGGGGTAGCGGTACCGATACCCACATTACCCAATGTTGAACTGGTATAAAGCGTAGAGGTATTCACGGTCAACCCCCCGGTCATGGTAAGGTCAACCACTTGGCTTATGTTGCCATCTTTTAGGTGCACATTTTCTAAAATAAGGGGCTGATTAACATAGGCATTCCAGGTGGTGGGTTGGTTGACAAGACCCGTGAAAACATTATTTGAAAATTGCAATTGGTTGTTTAAAACCACCCCTGTGGCGACGCCGTTAGAATTTAAATACAACGAATAGCCTGGATGCGTGGTGATATTGCTGGTAGCCAAGGTAAGTTTGCCAACACTGAGGCGATTCATGGTGGCTGCACCTAGGCTATCTACCGTAAAATTATTACCCAAAATAGAAATAGGCTGAGTGCCATCGCCCAAGGTTAAAGCCCCCGACGTTAACATATTGCCCGACACACGGGTTGTGCCCAATAAAACAGGGTTGATCAAAGTTTTTTGGCTTAAATTTTGACTGGTAGAGGTTTGAACCAAGGTTTGGCGAATATTTTGAGAACTGGTGAAATACAAACGGGCTCCGTCATATTCTAAGGCTCCGCTTCGAGGCGTAGTTAAAAGTGTGCCGCTTTCCATAATGAAGCTGGCTTTACTGTTGGTACCGGCTGCTAGATGCAACCACGATTCGGGGGCCGAGGTGCCTATGCCTGTTTTGCCATCGTTAAACACTACCCAAAGCGGGGTTAAGGCGGCATTTTGAATACGAAAGGCTCTTGAAGTAGACGCATTGTTAGAGGCTAAAATTTCTACCAAGGACTGTGCCGTGGTAGTTCCAATTCCTACATTTCCGCTTGCAGTGGCCAAGCGTGTTTTACCTAGTACGTTCATGTCTAAAAAAGTGTTGTTTGTAGAGGTATGCTGTATGAGCTGACCATCTAAAATTAAGTTTCCTTCTACAAACAAATCACTTTTAGGGGTTGCGTTATGCACAATAGTACCTGGCCCTATCACTACATCTCCTAACACATGCAGCCTTGCGTTAGGTGAAGGCGAGGCCGTGCCAATACCCACATTGTGCGAAACCGTGGCTACAACAAGGGCATTGGTGCTAACAATCAGCCCCCCTCCCAACGACAAACTTCCACCGGCAATTCCGCCGCTTAATCCTAAAGAAGTAATACCGCTAATGGCTCCGTTTTTAAACGAAACTTTTTCAATCACCACCGATTGACCCGCATAAGCATTAAGGGTGGTATTTTGGTTCAATAACCCACTTATAACACCATTTTTTACCTGAAAATGAGACCCTAAAACAAGGCCGTAGTTGGTTGAGGGGAGTAGATTTAAAGTGGCCGTCGATTGAAGGGTGTTGTTTTGTAAGGTAAGTCCAGGCAATTTAAGCAAAGACACACCGGTTAACGCATTGTTGTTAAAATTCCAGGCTCCAGTCATGTTGCCGCTTGAAAGTGTGTTTGAACCCAATATCAACGAATTGGCCTTTAACGTTCCATTAAACGTGGCACTGGTTCCTGTTAAACCAGCCCCTAGAGTGGTTTGACCAAACACGGTAGAGTTGCCGCCGATGTACACATTGCTGCTTACGTTTAACTGTCCATTAAATTGACCCGATCCACTAGTATGAAAGGCAATGTTGGGGGTAGAAATACCCACCCCTAAAGTGGTGACACTTAAGTTGTTTACATTGGCTAAATTGCCATTTGAAAACGACCAATTACCAGTTAAATTTTTATTGCTGATGCTGTTGTTTTTAAACAGTATCGATTGGCTTAATCGGGCGTTACCCGACACCCTTAAATCGTTGCCAACCCAAATATTGCCCGACACCTGAAGTTTTTCGGTGGGGTTTGCAGCTCCAACGCCCACGTTAAAGGTAGGAATATCGAGTGTTACCGAATTGCTGTTTAAGCGCCAGCCTCCCGCTACATTATTTTGAACATCTAAATACACCCAGCCCGTACCGTTGTACCCTTCAAACCGACTTAGTCCAGAATTAAAACGTATGGCCCCCGCATTTGATGTGGTGGTGTCGCCAATGCGAATGGCACCGGCTATATCTAACTTTTGAAGTGGTGTTAGCGTACCAATGCCCACTTTCCCTGTTCCATGTGGCATGAACACAATCGACTGATTTTGAGTGACGGTTTGTAAGGCTGGTGACACCGCAGAAAACGTAATAGGGCCCGTCATGGCATCTCCAGTAACATTGAGGTAGCGACTTTCGGTTAAAGACTTGGTGAAAAAATAACTAGTCATGTTGGCAGTAGCCAATTTAGTAACATGCCCAAATTTATCTAAATAAATGCTTTGTATTACCGCTGTAGAATTTTGGGTAATCGTATTTTGGGTTGAAGTGGCGGCATGTCCTACACGAATCCAACCCGCACCCACATTTATGGTCACCCCGGAACCTGCACTTAAAGTAGAAATACTGGGGGTACCTACCCCATCTCCAATTAAAATTTCACCCGGTTGAAGCACGCGATAAAACCCTAAACGGTTGTTGGCAGAATCGGCAAATACCAGGCTGGTTTGGCTTAAAGCTGTTACCCCAGTACCCCCTTTGTTAACGGGTATAGAACTGCTTAAATTGGCAGGATTTAACTGGGTTAAATTGGAGCCATTGCCCGTAAAAGATCCCGAAAAAACATTCGCAGAGACTGTTCCAACCACTTCTAAGGCGGTAGAAGGAGCCGTAGTTCCGATACCTACCTTTGTGCCCTGGGTATTACTGGGATATATAAAACCAGGAATGGAATCATTGTTCCACCCTCCCCCACTGGTCGACTGTACATCCAAAGCCACCCATGACGAGCCATTATAGCCTTGAAAATTGGTACCATTAAACCGAATGCTTCCCAACACGCTGTTGGTGCTGTTTCCTACTCGCAATGCGCCATTGACATCTAACAACTGCACAGGCGATACCACCCCAATGCCCACATTGCCATTGTTTAAAATGGTCAAACGGTCGGTGCCATTTGGGTTGGTTAGCGTTTGTCCGGTTCGCATATTAATATTTCCAGCAATAGCTTGAATATCAACATTGTTTTGCTGCTTTAAAATCGTCGAAGCATTAATACTTTTGGCGGAGGTATTCATGGTGGTTCCATCTGGGAAAATAAGCAGCCCTGAACTTAATCGCAATGAACCATTTACATCGAGTGGATACTGCGGATTTGCCGTGCCAATCCCTACCCTATTTTGAGCGCCTTTAACAACCAAACTGTTGTTACGGATGGTGACATCATTCGCTACGTTCAAACTAGTCAAGGTGCCTACGCCCGTAATTAATGGAAAATTTCCTACAAATTTATCAGACGAAAAAGATCCTACAATGTTGTTTGCACTAACCATTAAGGCCTGATCAGACACATGAGATTGAATGGCCAAGGGCGTGTACCGAGCAGGCAAGCCCACTTTACCCGTGACGCCATCAATTTCAACTAAAAAACTAAGATTGGGATTATTGAAAAACTCTCTTTTCAACGGTGTGATTACCCCTAAATCTACCGACATATATCCGTCAGAGAAATACACACTAGGAATAACCTCTTTCCACAGCTGTATCCCTTCATCTTTGGCGGCTAGATTGGCATTAGAATTAAGGGTAAATGTAACTTTTTTGTTGCCTTGAATTAACCCTTTTGCATTGTCTGAAAAAGTACCATCGATGCTGATGATTATTGAAGATGCCGCATGCAACGCGCCTAACACGCCCATAACCATCACCACACTTAATGTCACTAACCACCTTTTCATGTTCATTTATCCTTTTCCATTTAGGGCACTACTGCAAGTTTTGTTTTCATCAACACTTTTCCGTTATTCACCAGTACTACAAAGTATACTCCAGCCGACAACTCATAGCCGGCAAAAGTTAAGGTATTAAACTTTAAAACATTGGCTCCCATCTGCCCGCCTGGGGTTCCAGCAAAAAAAGTTGACCGTAAAATTTCGTTTGCCAACATATCGTACATCCTCAATTCGATATCTACATTATCAGGTAAATAATAGATCATTTCAGCTTCTTCCAAATGTTTTGCTGGATTTGGATAAATCAAGGCTTTTCCGTATTCTCCTTTAAAAGCCACCTTTGGCACTCCTTTGTAGGCGGCTAACCCTTCTCCGGTTGAAGTAATCGAGTCAAGCCCGGCTGTCGATTTAAATCGATACCCCAGCACCACTGTTTTAGAAGGGCCCACATCTACCGCATTCATGTTTACTTTTTGAATCGTACTTAAGCGGCTTGAGCGTTTTTTACCCTCTAAAAGGGTTAAATCAGCATAAATTGTGCTTACAAAAAGCAAGCTTAAAACAAAAATAAATGGTTTCATGTGTAACCCTTTATTCCCCATTTATGGTGTCTTTTAAACCCATGCTTCTTCCTACCTTTTGTAAATCGCAGAGAGACTTGTAAATATTGCATGGTATTTTTCAGCATATATCCCTTCAGGAGCGATCAGGGTAACACATCGTTTTGAAGACTCGGTTGCATACGAAAAGGCAAAGGTTAGTCCGGGTAAATTTAGGTTCAATGCATGGCCCCACTCAAGTAAAACCAAAGCCGTCTCATCTTCAAGGTAACGGTCTAGGTCGAACGAGTGTTGATACGAGTTCTCTAACAATCGGTACACATCTAAGTGATGTACCCTAATGCGTCCCTGATAACTGTTGGCAATGGCAAACGTGGGAGATCCTGCAAACGCATCAATACCCAGTGCCTTACACAAAACAGAGGCAAAGGTGGTTTTTCCACATCCCATCTCGCCGTCTAAATACACCAACATATTGGGCTTTAACAACGGAGCTAAATGCTTGGCCAAACTCTCTAACTGATCTAGGTTAAGCTCAAGCTCAATCATATTGGGCCAACCACTTTACGAGTGATGCTTGCTATGGTTTCGTTTAAAATGGGGTGCAGAAAATCGGGAGCAATTTCGTTTAAAGGAACCAAAACAAAGGGCCTTAAATGCAACAACGGATGGGGCACGATAAGGTCGTCTTCTAAAATAATTTCGTTATTAAAAAACAGTAAATCGAGGTCGATTAATCGGGGGTCATAGGTGTTTTTTTGAATTCGACCTAATTTTTTTTCGATGTCTTGAGTTAAAACAAACAATTCTTGGGCGGTTAAAAGTGTGGTTAATTGAACTGCTCCATTAATAAATTTAGGCTGTTTAATGGCCGCAACAGCATCGGTTTCAATAAGAGTCGATACCTTTTCAATTTCAATATGCTCATGCTCTCCCAAAAGCCTTAAAGCTTCTGAAATCAGTTCTTTTCTGCTGCCCACATTGGATCCTAACCCCAAAAATGCCTTAGAAAACATGGGTACCTCTTTCGATGGCCATGGCCACAGTTAGGGCTCGTTGAGTAGCTTTCACATCGTGCACCCTAAAAAACTGAGCTCCCTTTAGAGCCGAAACCACCACCGAAGCCAAGCTGCCTTCTAGTCGCTGTTCAGGGTCATTTTCTTGAGTCAATTGGCCAATAAACGATTTTCTTGAGGTTCCCAAAAGCAAAGGACATTTTAAGACTAACAACTCAGGAATATGCTTTAATAAGGCCAAGTTGTGATTTAGTGTTTTTCCAAATCCTATACCAGGATCCAAGAGAATGTCATTCACCCCAACACTTGAGGCTAGGGCTACCTTTTGTTTTAAATCATCCACCACGTTTTGCACAACATCGCTGTAATGTGGATTAAGCTGCATAGTTTGAGGAGTCCCCTGAGTATGCATAATCACCAAAGGTTTTTTGTGCAAAGTCGCAAGCTTAGCTAACTCAAGATCTGCCAAACCCGATACGTCGTTTAAAAGGTCAACCCCATATTCAAGGGCTCGCTTGGCCAGCTCTGACTTGGTGGTATCCAGCGATAAGGGACAGCTAAATCGGGTTTTATACACCTTTAAAAAAGGTTCTAATCGACTCCATTCTTCGTCTACTGAGACGGGCTCAGCACCAGGTCGGGTCGACTCGGCGCCCACATCAATGATGTCAGCCCCTTCTTGTATAAGCTGATCCACTTTGTATAGTATCGCCTCTATACCTTGTGCTCGGCTGGTGGGTACAAACGAATCAGGGGTAAGGTTTACAATGCCCATCACATAGGGTCTTGAAAAATCAAAATGGGTTTGTCCAATAAAAAGTGGCGGTGTCACATCTTTCATAATATCACGAGCTTGGGTTAAACTAAGGAAGTTCCACTACGCCGAGGTGGTGAAATGGCAGACACACTAGCTTGAGGGGCTAGCGGGGCGACCCGTGCAGGTTCAAGTCCTGTCCTCGGCACCAAACAACTATGATGATTCCAGTTTCTTTCGGTACTTCAGGCCATCGTGGCATTGTCTCAAAAGGGTTTACGGCTCGGCATGTGTGGGCTATCGCCAAGGCTGTGGCCGTGCTTTTAAAACGCAACACCCCTATTCCGAAAGTGGTGATCGGCTACGATTGTAGACCCGGCAATTCACCTCATGTAACCGATAGCTTTACCTTTCTTGCCTACACCACTTTACTAGCAGAGGGGGCTTACCCCTTGTTGTTTAAGTCGTTTTCGCCTACCCCTTTGGTGTCGTGGACTATACAAAAACAAGGGTTAGACGGAGGGCTTATTTTTACCGCCTCTCACAATCCTCCTCAATACAACGGCATTAAGTTTAACCCTTCGCACGGTGGACCCGCCTCTACAGATATCACCTCAGAAATTCAAAAATTAGCCAATTCGTTTTTAAGCAATGCCAGTTTAAACCCTTCCGTGTTACCTGCTAATCCAGTCATTGAATGGGTAGATACTGAACATGATTTTGCCTTTGAGCTAGCTTCTAAGGTTAAACAATACACCTCTTTTTCTACGTTTTTAGCCACAGACACTATTGTAATTGATGCAAGACACGGATCCGTCGCCTCGGTTTGGCATAAAATTACCCAAGCCCTCTCGCTCAACAGTCACATCTTAAACGAATCGCCTTTATCCGATTTTGGTGGCATAGAGCCCAACCCCACCAAAAAAGAAGTGCTAAGTGATTTGGCTAAAGCCGTTTTAGAAAAAAAAGCCCTTTTAGGGGTGGCGAATGACCCCGATGGGGACCGACATGTAATAGTGGATGAATTGGGACATTTTTTAAGCCCTGAAGAAGTCAGCATTATTTTGGCCGAGTATTTTTTACTTAGCAACAGACGCCTAGACGGACTAGGGACCACCGTGGCTTCATCGATGTTGATTAAAACGTGGGCCCAATTAAACGGGGTAAATTTTGAAGAAACCCGCGTTGGATTTAAATATTTCACCCCATTTTTTGAAAAAGCTAAAGCCGCAGACCAATGGTTTTTTGGCGTAGAGTCTTCAGGTGGATTTTCAGCCTCGTGGCATACCTTTGAAAAATGTGGTTTTTTACCTGCTGTTTTACTGGCCTGTGTGGTCAAACAATCTAAAAAACCTTTATCGGTTTGGCGCACGCTGATTCAACAAAAATATGGACAATGGGTGTTTATTGAAAAAGAAATAGCCCTAGAAGGCAATCTAAAAGACAAGCTAGAGGTATTTTTCAAACAGCCCAATGAGTCTGTTCTTCAAAAAGCCTTAGGGCCCAACCTTGAGTTCACTAACCTAGACGGCTTAAAGATTAATTTTCTTTCAGGCTGGGCACTGCTGCGCCTTTCAGGTACTGAGCCTTTGGCTCGGCTTTATGTTGAGGCGGCCTCTGAGAGCGAGGCCGCTGCTTGGGTTGCAAAAATGACGGAGTTTGTTGGGAAGGTTTAAAACCCTCTAGGACGGGTATAACTAGTTCATATGGCCCTGATTTGGGTCTCAGTTTCTTTTATTTTAAAGGAGGCAACACACCAAAAAATTTCGATACATAAACCCTCTCGCACCCAACGATCCTAAGTGTGTAAAGATCAAAGCAGTGTGCGGGGCACTATAAAGTTAAAAATGGGCAGATTCTGACACAGCTTAAGTACAACTAACAAGGAGGTGAGGGTTGAGAAAGCTGACCACCATAGAAAATAAGGGAAGTAAAAACGTCCAGCCCATTAAAAAAATCACAAACAATAAGAAGGAGACATTATCATGCCAGATGTAAAATTAGAGTTTTCAAGTGAACGTATTGACGCAGCAAAACAAGCAGGTACTACCTATACCTCTGACCTACAAAGTATCCGAAACAACCTAGACAGCGATACTCAAGGATCATCACTAGGTAACCTAGTACAAGGTCAGTTAAGCATGACTGAAGCAGAAACCCGTTACCAATTCCGTTCAGGGATGCCTAACAAAATTGCTAAGTCAGTTAACGAAGCGTCTAAAGCCGTTAAAGGAGCTTAAGCTTAGTGTGATGGAGGCCTTGGAGGTTTTAACGCTTCTGAGGCCTCTTCACTATTAAAAAATAGTCTGAGGCTCTCAGCCTATTTATCAGTAGTGAAAAAAGGAAATCCCATGTCAAGCTCTGCAGGTAGTGTATTTAATCCTAATTTTTTTGGCCAAGACCGCGAAGTGTTTCGTCAACGCACGGTTTCTGGCACCTCAGAAACTGGAAGCAACCCCGTGTATTCGTTCGAAATGGGAAGTTACCTTGCTACCAAAGGATTTAACGCAGAGCTCTCTCGATTACAAAATGAACTGGTTAACAAGGGTACTGTAGAGTTACCTACCGGCGAAAAGTTGGGTCTTTCAAGCGTGGGAGATTTATTGGGTTTAAAGCTTTATATGGATCAATTAGAAAGTGCTCGCTCCGCGCTAAGACGTTTAGGCCAAAAAGGCTTGGATGCTCAAGGCACATCATTAACGTCCCATAGATCGTGAGGTAAAATATTATGGCTAACTCAAACCCCCAACAACTTAATTTTACACGGTCACTGATTCAAAGTGTTAACCGTAACAAAATTCCTTTTGTGTACGACTTTCCATACGGTGAGTACCGTGCCCAACGCAACTTCTTTGATGAATTAAGCCGTGTTCAATCTCAATTGATTGACAATGGAAAAGTGCGTTTAGGAACTGGACAAGAGGCCGATCTGACCTCGACGGGTGGATTGTTAGCACTTCAAATTTATATGGAAACGGTAGACAGTACCAAAGAGGCCATGATTGGGTTGTCGAAAACAGGTCAAAAGAACGACAACAAATTATGGACCCTTCAGTAGGAGTTTTTTATGGATTTTGATGGTTTTTCCGAACCCAGGCCCTCGATGTTTCCACCCATGGTGGATGTGCGTCCAAACCGTAAGTGGGACGTTTTAAGAAGCGACGACGCCTTAAAAGCCAAAAAATTTAACGATGTTTTGGCTAAAATGATGTCTGAAGGAGAATTGGAGCCCGGTACAGGAAAAACAACGAAGTCTACCTTTGCACCCCAATCTGCCGCTGAAAAAGAAATGCAAAAAACAGGGGCTGAAATTATCGCTACCCGGCAAATTCAAGGTTTATATGAAGGCATGGGTGGGTTTTTACCTCAAAATATCGTTGCCGCAGTTGAACAAACTCAAAACAAATTCAACTTTGAAAATCCTAAGTCTAAAGACTACGTTTATTTTGCCGATAAACTTAAAACACCTTTTTACAAGCCCAACAAAGACATGGAAGACTCGATTTTAAATTCAGAGTTCATCAATTCTGCAACCAGCATTCCTGGCGCAGGAAATACGCTACCCCATAACGCCAATTTGTTGTTTGGTATAGGGTCTAACCCCTTTAAAAAGGAAGATAAGAAAAATTACCAAACGTTTGAAGACGATGCTTTGTACTCGGTAATGCATAAAGAGTCTATGTCACCCCGTCGTGTTTTACAAAAACTTGACCCTAGTTTTTGGGATAAAATTAACCAAGACGTAACGACCATTCAAAACACACGAGTGCCTTCAGACAATCCCAATTATTCTTCGTTTAAAAACCCAAATGAAGCGCAAGATGACCACGATTTAAACTGGAAAGACGCTCCCGATCCATTTACAGACAACGGCGACATTAAAACCTTTGATATTAATGCCAACTATCACACCATCGTTATGTCGCAATTGTGGCGAGGTTGGGGTGATGCCCAGGTGTTTTCGTTTGTAAACCGTGCTTGGGAAGCTCGGACTCGGGTTGAAAATGTACTAAGAACCATTTTAGGACGGTCTTCAGACTTACCTGGGGTTCCAACCAAGGTTACAAGTACCGAGTCTGCAACTGACGGCTCTCAAAGCACCGTTTCTTCAACTGTAACCCATGCGTCTGCCACAGTTACTAGCGATACAAATGCTAGCACTGAGCAAGCTGCCCAGATTGCCGATACTGCTGCCAAAGAAGATAAATCGTTAGCCAAAGTAGATGCTTGGTGGAACGCTGTAGGTAACAAACTGCCTGAAGCTATGATTTTACCTTTTGGTATGTTATCGGCCTTAACCCCTGCCATGGTTGAAATGATGGATTGGGGCAATTGGGGAGATGCAGCAGCACAAGAAAACGCCAGCGAATTTAAAGATAAAACCGGTTTTAGAGAAAAAATGATTGATGGCTACTTAAATCAAACTTACAACCAATACATTTTTTCAAAATTCAAAAGCCAATTGCCTATTCGTCTCAATGACTTGCCCTTTGATACTAAACCCGAAATGGACGCCGTTTGGAACAAATTGGTTTCTGCGGGTTTTATTACCAGCGATGGGTATGTAACAGCTAAATTTAACCCTAAAGACCCTGATTTTGATATGAAGCTAGGTTTTTCTGCTGATAAAGAAGCTCAAATTAGGAGCCTTTTACGTGAAACAGCGGTGGGTGAATTTAGCTTAGAAGTTCAAGACAAAACCAAAATTAATGATAGAAAACGCAGCGATATTCAAATGACCGGCTCTGATGGGGTGTCTCGTTCATTAACGGACGTTGTAGACATGGTTAACAAAGGTGACAATGCCCTCGAAAAAATTAACAATGCCCGTGTTGCTTACGACTACTTTATGAGTATGTATCAAACCATGACGGGCATGACAAATGACGGAACTTTAAATGATGGAAAAGTAAAATATACCAAAACGGGAGAAACCATTTCTGTTCCTGTTTACTCTCAAGGATCATGGAAAAGCTGGGAAGTAACCGGTAAAGACAGTGGTCAATGGAAAGAAGAAACTGGGGCTATCACACTAAAGTTTCAATCTGTAGAGGAAGCCGAAGCGTTTAAAAATCGGGTGCAAATGATGATGGCTTTATTGGAACCTGTTTTGGGCACATTTGGGGCTCAAAAAGACATGCAAAATGCCAATCCTTTGCCTATACTTACCGACAATGCCTTAATGACAGACACTACCCAAATTATCGATGAAACCGACTCTCGTTTTAGGGTAAGAACTGACACTCCTTTTACCAAAAACTTCTTTGAATCCGATTCTTGGAAAACAATTTCAAAATCTCTTTCTGAAAAAACCATTGGTTCGATTATGTTAAAAATTTCTGAACGAAGCCAAGGTAATGCCATGTTAAGAATGGCTCATGAACGCAAGGTGAACGACTACGACGATCGTAAAGAAGAGTTTGAAGAAACCGAAATTCAGCGCATGATTAAAGAAAATGAAGAGAAAAAAGTGCAGCAGGAAGAGCAAATAAAAGCTGAAAATAGACGCCAAGAAGAACGTGCTCGTATGGAACAAGAAGATAAAATGCGAGCCGAGCAAAGCCGTCAACAACAAAGAGCTCAAGAGGCCGCACAAGCCGAAAGTGAATAGGAGGCGATTTTATGCCTCGTGACATTAGCACTATTGATCCTGAAAAATTAAGCGATGTAACACAGAACGCTTATTACAAAAAACTTCAAAAAGAACTTAAAGACAAGCAATCGGCTCACAAATTAGATCATCGCCGAGCCAAGGGCATTGAAACCGAAGAAAGCAATACGATTAGTGAAGATCCTGTAAAAAAGGCTAGTGCAACCTTATCGATTGAAGACAAGGTAAGTTTGCGTTCGTTTAAATGGACCCAAGACAAAAAAGGAGAATTTGAACTCAAACCTACCCAAATAACCCTAAATGCACCTAGTGACATCGACCTTGAACACGACGCCTCGCATATTTTAAAAATCTTTGGTCAAAAAATCGATTTCACCTCAAAAATGACCCAACTCAAACAAAGCTTTATGCATGCCGCGGTGCAATCACGGTCACATCAATTTTTCTTATCTAAGTTTGCGCAATTTAAAATGGGGCTTTTGGGTCAATTGTTGTCGGCGATTGGCGTCTCTCCTACCGAGCTTGAAACCCTTAGCAAAAAGGCCATTCAGGGGGCTGTACAAGAAAATATTAGGCAAATGGCAGAAAATATTTACAACTTAGAACTCACCGAATTGCTATATGGAAATTCACGAAAAGCCAAGCGATCATTGGCGATGCTACGGCAAATTGAAAAACAATTGATCACTCAAATGGCCTTGTTTGGTAAACGAGACTATTGGTCAAAACCTCGATTGCTTGAAGAGCGTATTACTCAATGCAAAAAAATAGAGGAAGAATTTCAAAAAGAGCGTGATGACTTGGCCTATTCGTTGATGTTTGGAGCCCAAATGGGATGAGGATATAGCGATGAACTCAAAACAAAACAGCACATTTTCAGTTCGAGTGGTATCAAAAGACGAAGAAACGGTTACTCGAGAATCGGTAGAAAAAAAGGTTAGAAAGCTAGACATGTACCTAGGTAAATTAAAAACCCGTATTCGCACTCGCCAAGTCGACCTTGAGCAGGCTCTTTCGGCACTTACCCCCAAAGAAAGAGCTCAAATAGAAAAGGGGCTAAAAGCCTATCAGCTGGACAGTAGAGGAGAGGGAGCCTAATGGACGGATCAAACAGTATATCGCATTTAAACGCAGGCGCTTTTGCCGAACACGCCGCTCAGGCGAGCGGCTTTAACATGGACGCTATTCAAAAAGAATTAAAAGGCGATAAAAAACTAAAAGACCAAAAAGAGGCCTCCAAGCTACTTCCTGAAAATGAAAAGCCAGGCTCGGTGTCGTTATTGGATCAAAAAGGCACCCCTCAAGACCTTTTGGAGCGCTTTGCAAAAAAAATGGCTCAAGGCCAATCAGGTAGTATTCAGGGTCAATTACAAGAGTCCATTAAAGATCAGCTTCAAGATGTGCTTACCGATTCACTTAAACACCTTAAAGCTCAAGACACCGTTTCCATTGGTTCTAAAGTGGGAGCATCCATGCTCAAAGACGACTTCAAAACAAAAAAATCTGAAGACAGCATTAGCCTAGATGACTGGCGAGCTATTTTAGGTGAACAAAAAAAAGAAGCCGCTATAACTCTTGAAAAAACCGCTTTGCAAGACAAAAACCCCAATACCCCTAAAGAACAAACCGCCCAAATTCAAGATACACTTAAAAAATATATTTCGGCTTATTCGGAAACCTTAATTAAAGATTCAAGCCAAAAGAAACAAGAAGTTCAAGAATTACGCAAAAAACTTCAAGAGTTTAATGTGCCTGTAGCCGTACTTAAACAAGCCGAAGCCAACGTTGAAAAAATGGTGCGCAAAGACCTTAGAAAAGAACTTAAAGATAAATTTATCGAGTTTGCCCTAGCCTACAAAAATTCAGACATGACCCCCGAATTGATGCAATCAAGCAAAATGTTTACCCAAATGGAAACCATTGCCAAAGAACAAGGGGCTATTTCTGACGATAAATCAGATTTAGACGACATTAAACGCCAAGCCAAAGAAGATATTCAAAGTTTTATTACCCAAGAACTAGATAGTTCTTTAGTACAAAAACGCCTTGAGACCTCCTCCACAAAAGAACTCATTAAAGCCTTTAATCAGTTTAATGAATTGGCTGGTATTGCACACTTTGATGCCAATGGATACATGAAAAGCTTTCAAGAAAAAATGCATAATTTAGGCCTTACACACTTTGTAAACCCTAATGCAAAACCACCCATGGATACCGATTCTCAGGATTCGCAAAAAAAGAAAGACCAAAAAGTAGAATTTGCTGACGAAGATGCCGAAAATTTGACTGATAAATTGCGTCAGCTGTTTATGCAAAAAGCCATACATCGCGACCTTAAAAATGCAGCAAGAATTCACTTAAGCATTCAAAATATTTACCGAAAACTAAAAAAATCGGGTAAATTTGACTCAACCGCCATTGACGCTTTAAAAGAGGAAGGCGAATCAATAGCTAAATTTAAACTCACCGAACTGGTCAAAGAAAGTTTAGAAGAACGGGCTGTATTACCCGAACTCAAAGGCCCCGAATATCAGCTTTCACAAACCAAACTTAAAAAAGCCCTTAGTGGGCTAAAGGCCTTGGGCACCAAAATGCCTCGCTCTGAGCTATTATCGATTCGCGACAACATCAATCGCTCTATGTTTTCGATTGTAAAAGAAGAGTATTTAAAATTGAGAGTGTCATTAGAAATTGCCCCAAAAAACATAAAACTTTTACAACAAGTAAAGCAATACCGAACCATTTTAGAGCGGCTTAAAACCGAAACTAAAATTATTGAAGATATTGAGCCCAAACAGTTCCAAGAGCGTGATTTATTATCGTCTAAAGTTCCTCGCATTATTGAGGCGGCTTAAAGTGGGTTTGTATTTTGACAAAATAGGGAAAAGGTAATTAGAATAGAGACTAGTTTTTAGATGGCTGTACAGCCCAACAGCAAACTGTACAACTTTAGGATGTAGCCTTGGCTAGAGCCCTTGTAAAGCTGCCAAGGCTACAATTAGTTCCAGAATCAATTTCAGCACTTTTAATACCAAAATTAATCCTTGGAGTAATGGATAGCTCATTAGCATCACCTCCCCCACTATAATTAAAATTACTGATGGGGAGGTAGGCTTTAGCCACTGTTGTACCTGCAATGCAGGATTTTTTTATTATATAGTTTTACTGACGTCTTGAATAGACGTTAAATTTTATGTAAACGGAGAATTTAATGACACCCACATCAACAAACACCTTGCCTTACAAAGTAAAAGATATCGCCTTGGCTGATTTTGGCCGAAAAGAAATAGAATTGGCCGAAAAAGAAATGCCGGGTTTAATGGCTCTTCGTGAACAATACGGGTCTCAAAAACCCCTCAAAGGAGCCAAAATTTCAGGCTCTCTTCACATGACTATTCAAACCGCTGTTTTAATAGAAACTTTAGTCGCTTTGGGTGCTAATGTGCGCTGGGCTTCTTGCAACATTTTTTCTACTCAAGATCACGCTGCAGCGGCTATTGCTAAAGCCGGTATACCGGTATTTGCCTGGAAAGGTGAAACCCTGGAAGAGTACTGGTGATGTACTGAACAAGCGTTAATATTTCCGGATGGAACTGGCCCCGACCTCATTGTAGATGACGGCGGAGACGCAACCTTGCTGATTCATCAAGGTATTGAAGCCGAAAAAAATCCTGCCTTTTTAGATCAAAAAACCGACAACAAAGAATTTGCCATTGTACTAGACCTACTTAGAACCAGCTTGGCAAGTTCAACCACTCGTTGGCAAACCGTGGCTAAATCGGTGCGAGGGGTTTCTGAAGAAACCACTACTGGGGTTAACCGTTTATACCAGATGCAAAAAGAAGGCAAATTGTTGTTTCCCGCTATCAACGTAAATGACTCAGTAACCAAGTCAAAATTTGATAATTTGTACGGTTGTCGCGAATCGTTAGCGGACGGCATTAAGCGAGCTACGGGTGTGATGGTGGCTGGTAAAACCGTGGTGGTGTGTGGCTATGGCGACGTAGGTAAGGGTTGTGCTCAGTCGATGCGTGGCTTTGGCGCCCGAGTGATTGTTACTGAAATTGACCCTATTTGTGCCTTACAAGCCGCCATGGAAGGCTTTGATGTAAAACGTGTTGAGGACTGCCTGAGCTTTGCCGATATTTATGTAACCGCAACAGGCAATAAAGATATTATTACCCTTGAACACTTAAAAGCCATGAAAGACCAAGCGATTGTATGCAATATTGGACATTTCGATAATGAAATTCAAGTAGAGCGTCTATTAGAGGATAGCTTGGTTGAACGCATCAACATTAAACCCCAAGTAGATTTGTTTAAGTTTAAAGATGGGCATGCCATTATTTTATTGGCTGAAGGTCGTTTGGTAAATTTGGGCTGTGCCAATGGACACCCCTCATTTGTAATGAGCACCTCGTTTACCAACCAAGTATTAGCCCAGTTAGATTTGTGGAAAAACAGCTATAAAGTGGGGGTGTATACCCTGTCTAAAGACCTAGACGAAGAAGTAGCTCGGTTGCATTTAAACAAATTGGGTGTGAACCTTACACAGTTAAGCCCAGAACAAGCCAGTTACATTGGGGTTAGCCCCAAAGGGCCGTTTAAGCCCGATCATTACCGCTACTAAGAGGAACCTTATGTCGTTTTCTTTACAAGAATTAGATCATTTATTGGCGTTGTCTCATTTGCATCTTGAAGACTCCGAAAAGCCACATTACCTAGCTCAATTGCAACGCATTTTAGACCATATGAAAAACCTAAGTTCGGTCAACTTAGACGGATTAAGTGCTGAGTTGAGTACCACTCAAAGCACCCCACTTCGTGACGATGTAGTGGTTACTCAACCCGATTTATTGCTAAAACAAAATGCTCCGTTGTGGGAAGCGGGCTGTTTCCGCGTTCCAAGATTGTTGGAGTAAGCCCTATGAGCACTTCTTTTATTGGCAAAACCGTTAAAACGATTCACGAGGCCCTTAAAAATCAGGTGATTACCTGCACACAACTTATCGAACAACATTTTTCACATATCCAGGCGGTTGATCCTCAGGTAAAAGCCTTTCTTTCGTTAATGAAAGATCAAGCTTTGGAACAAGCGGCTAAACAAGATGCCTTGTTTAAACAAGGCTCAGAAACTCGACCCTTAGCCGGTATTCCCATCGCCATTAAAGACAACCTTTGTATTCAGGGATCCAAAACTACCTGTGGATCTAAAATTTTAGAACATTTTGTAGCTCCTTATACAGCCACCGTCATTGAAAAAATAAAAGCCTCTGGACTCATTGCCCTTGGAAAAACCAATTTAGACGAATTTGCTATGGGGTCGTCTACCGAAAACTCGGCCTTTTTTGCTACCAAAAATCCTTGGAACACAGATTACGTTCCTGGAGGCTCTTCGGGAGGATCTGCCGCCGCCGTTGCTTCAGGACAAGCGGTGTTAGCATTAGGGTCTGACACAGGTGGCTCTATTCGCCAGCCTGCGGCTTTGTGTGGTATTTCGGGCATGAAACCTACGTATGGACGTGTGTCTCGGTACGGGTTAGTGGCTTTTGCGTCTTCATTGGATCAAGTAGGACCCTTTGCTCAATCGGTGGAAGATATTGCCCTGCTTTTAAACGCCATTTGCGGGCACGATAGCCACGATTCTACCTCATCTACCGAAGCAGTGCCCGATTTTACCCAAGCCCTTACCCCCTCAGTTCAAGGCCTCAAAATTGGAGTACCTACCCAACTGTTAAGCGATACGGTAGACCCCGCTGTAAAAGCGGCTTTTGTACGTGCCCTAGATACCCTTAAAGCCCAGGGCGCTACTTGGGATACCTTTGACATGAACGAACTGGAGGCCTGTGTGTCTACCTATTACATTTTGGCCCCTGCGGAAGCCTCAGCCAATTTATCGCGTTTTGATGGGGTTCGTTACGGCCATCGAAACACCCAAGCTCAAGGCCTACACGACATGATGGCTCTGTCTCGCGGGGAGGGCTTTGGCCCTGAGGTGAAACGCCGCATTTTGTTGGGCACTTATGTGCTTAGTTCTGGCTACTACGATGCTTATTACGCCAAAGCCCAACAAGCACGAACTTTAGTGAAACACCATTTTAGCCAGGCCTTTAAACAGTTTGATGTGATTGCTACACCTACATCCCCTTCACTGCCTTTTAAATTGGGTGAACATAGCGAAAACCCTTTGTCGATGTATTTGGCCGATATTGCCACGATTCCGGTTAATTTGGCAGGCCTTCCTGGCTTGTCTATACCCTGTGGCTTTCACGAAGGCCTGCCCATAGGGTTTCAGCTAATTGGCAAACACTTTGACGAAGCCACCCTTCTTAAAACTGGACATACCTACCAAACCGTTACCGACTATCATTTACAAAGGGCCCCGCTATGTCAGTAAACAATGACTCTATTTTTGAAGTGGTTATTGGGCTAGAAGTTCACGCTCAATTAAAAACCAAAACCAAATTATTTTGTGGCTGTTCAACGGCCTTTGGCAGCTTGCCCAACAGTCACACCTGTCCTGTATGTTTGGGCATGCCTGGGGCCTTGCCTGTACTCAATAAACAAGCCGTCACCATGGCCATTCAAGCAGGGCATGCCCTGAACTGCGACATTCAAACCGAGTCGGTATTTGCCCGAAAAAACTATTTTTATCCGGATCTCCCCAAAGGCTATCAAATTAGTCAATTTGATAAACCTATTTGTTTAAACGGTCACCTAGATATTACGGTAAACGGCGAAACCAAAACCATAGGCGTTACCCGCATTCATATGGAGGAAGACGCCGGAAAACTGCTACACCAAGGCGCTGATGCCATCGCAGGTGCCACCCACAGTTTGGTAGATTTGAATCGTGCCTGTGTGCCCCTGATTGAAATTGTATCTGAGCCCGATTTACGCAGTGCTGAAGAGGCTCGTATTTACATGGAAACTTTAAAAATTACCCTAGAGCATTTAGGGGTTTGCGACGGAAACCTTGAAGAAGGTAGTTTGCGAGCCGATGCCAACATTTCGTTGCGCAAAAAAGGCGACACTAAACTGGGAACCCGTACCGAAATTAAAAACTTAAATTCGTTTAAAAGTGTTGAACGAGCCATTTTAGCTGAAGTAGAACGTCAAACCGAAAGTTTATTAGCTGGCAAACCCATTGTTCAGCAAACCCGACATTTTGACGATGCTACCCAAAAAACCAGGGTACTTCGAAGTAAAGAAAATGCCCACGATTACCGCTATTTTTCTGACCCCGACTTATTGCCATTAGTACTTGATAAAGCATTTATAACCTCTATTAAAGAAGCGATGCCTGAATTGCCAATGGATCGTAAAAAACGGTTTATGACTCAATTTGGTTTATCGGATGCCGACAGCATGACCTTAATTAGCGATATCGATATGTTGCATTATTTTGAAACAGTGGTTCAAAACCAGCCTTCTGACTTGGCCAAAGAACTCAGTAAATGGGTGATTGGCGACCTGAACGCTTTGCTAAAACAACGCTATGTAGCCTTTGCCGATTGCAAAGTAAGCCCAAGCCATTTGCAAGAACTGGTAAACCTCATTCAACAAGGCACTTTGTCGGGCAAAATGGCTAAAACCGTATTACAAGACATGGTAGACACCGGCAAAACCCCCAAAGACTTGGTGGCTCAATCGGGCTTGGCGCAAATTTCTGACAGCTCTCAACTTCAAAGCATTGTAGATAGCCTTTTAGACGCCAATTTAGATGTGATCGAAAAAGTAAAAGCGGGTAAAACCAACGCCGCTGACTTTTTAATGGGACAAGTAATGAAACAAACCAAAGGACAGGCCAAACCCGATTTGGTGCGGCAGTTGTTGCTGGAAAGCATAGCTAAACGATGAGCCTGACTTTTTTAAGTCATTTTGAGTTTTTTGGCCTTTGTGCCTTGTCGTTGGGTTTAAATTCGCTGATTGGGCTTGAGCGTGAATACAAACACAAACCTGCTGGGCTTAAAACCCATGTACTTATTGGAGTAGGCGCCACCGCTTTAACCTATTTATCGAGCCATTTTTCGCCTACTAGCGACCCTACCCGTATTGCCGCCCAAATTGTTTCGGGCATAGGGTTTATTGGGGCGGGCACCATTTTGCAATCACAACGGTCTATTCAAGGGCTTACAACAGCGGCTACGTTGTGGGTATCCGCCTCAATTGGCATGTTGGTAGGGGCTTTGTTTATTTGGCCCGCCGTGATTGTTACAGCTACCCTGTTTCCTTTTTTAGTGTTTTCAAAAAAAGTTACTGGCAGCCCCTTTATGCGACAAAATTTTAGTATTACCGTAGACATTTCAAAACTCAACGTGTTGCCCAATATTGAACAAATGATTTATTCGTTTGATTTGATGGTTGATTCGAAACAGTTGGTACGTAACCAGCAAAAAATAAGGCTTGAGATGAGTTATTCAACCAATGCACTCACGCAACATTTATTTTTGAAACGGCTGATGAGTTTACATGGGATTGGGGAAGTCTTAAAAATATGAAGGTTGGCATAACCTTGGGGGACCCTGGAGGGATTGGGCCAGAAGTGGTGTTGAAGGCCTGTCAAAAGCTATTGAATTCGCAAGGTGAAGCAAACCAACAACCCACTTTAGTACTTTATGGCCCACAGTGGGTGTTTGATCAGCCCAGTTTAAAACCCTTTTCAAGCTCGCTTCGGGTTATTTCACAGGCTAAAGAAGCGCTACCCAACTGTTTAAACCTCATTCCCATCGACTACAATGGCCCACCCCATATCGGACAGCCCAACGCTGAAAACGGCAAAGCCTCGTTTAAGGCCCTACAAGCCGCAATTTTAGATGTTCAAGCCAATCATGCACAGACCTTGGTAACAGGCCCTATATCGAAAGAATCGTGGGCTTTGGGGGGCATTCCACATAAAGACCATACCTCGTTTTTGCAACATACCTCGGGTTGTGAGGTACGCATGGGGTTTTACACCCCGTCGTTTTTGGTGGTCTTAGATTCGGTTCACGTGCCACTTAAAGAGGCCTGCGCCGCATTAAACACAGTGCATTTAACCCAAACCATTCAAATGGCCCATGCGTTTGGGCAACAAAATGGGTTCAAAAAACCCCGTATCGCGGTGGCTGGGCTAAACCCCCATGCCGGTGAAAATGGGCTTATCGGTCACGAAGAGACGCTTCACGTGAAACCGGCCATTCAGCAAGTTCAACACGAAGGCCTCTGTGTCAGTGGGCCGTATCCGCCCGATACCGTGTTTTTGTTGGCCCAGCACAAACAAGCCGATATCGTTGTAGCGTTAACCCACGATCAGGGCCTTATTGCGGTTAAATTGTTGCACTTTGAAGACGCCGTAAATAGTACCCTAGGCCTGCCCTTTGTACGCACCTCACCCGATCACGGCACCGCCTTTGACATTGCCTATCAAAACAAGGCCAATCCACGCTCGATGATCGCTGCCATTGCGTTAGGAATAAAGCTGCCAGACTAACTCCGTCTTAGTCCGGTGAGCCGGCTTCGTTTTTCTATTTCTGCCTCTAATTTAATGGGAAGGTTTGTAACTCCATTTAACCTGAGTTTCTCCATATGACCCAAATCGTCTGGAATGTCGGCATTTTTTAGCAATCCTAAATCTAACTTACCTAACCACAATTCATCCCTACAGGTTTTCAAGGCCACACTGATCAATTGGGTAGGTACATTTTGCACATTATCAAGTACCAATCGTACACGCTTTAAATCATTTGGAATATCCGCATCGGTTAAACCCTCCAAATCTAATCCTCTCAAATCCAATTCACCACGCCTGTCTGTATTCTTTAGAAACAATTTCAAGGCCTTTAGAAATTCTTTCTTGTCATAGCCGAGTAAGGACTGAACATCTTTTACTGGGAAAATAGGCCACAATGCCTGCGTATCTTTGTATATATCCTTCTTGTCCTCTCGACTCATCATAGAGTCCCACAAAACCAAAGCTTGTTCTTCATACGAAATACGGGCAAGAACATCTTTCAAAACAATTCTTGGCTCCTCATTATCAACATTTTCCAACGAGAAAAGAGGCCACGTTTTTCCTGTGGATAAGTATAGGTCTTGCGCATCTTTTCGACCCCACATAGCTTGCCACACAACCCAAGCCTGCTTTTCATCCGAGATGTAGGGCAATACTTTCTTTAAAAGAGTCGCCACCTCTTTTGTATCTGCACTCCCATTCACTTCGTCCAGCTGAGCAACTATAAACTTAATAACCGAATCCATCTCTTCTTTAGGCGCTTCTATTAGCCCACATCCTATTATAAATGCAGCTATTGGGCTGCTTTTTTTGTAGGGGTTGTAGGGGGTGGCTATTCTTTTTTTCATGTTAGTCTACCTAATTAAATAGTTATTTTTAATATATTTTATAATATGTTTATACTATATATTTTACTATTTATACTAGACTTTCTTAAACAAGCAAAGCAGGGGCGTGCTGAATGCCCTCAAAACGGTGTTTCCTTCTAGCTTTTAAGTTCTTTTCTTAATCCGGTTTCTAAATTTCGTTTCTGATCTTCGACCTGTAATTTGGGAGGCATATTTTTAGCTCCGCTCAACCACAAGTACTTCACATGGCTCAAATCGTTGGGAATAACCTTATCCTTTACCCGACGCAAATCTACATGCTTCAAAACCACTACTGGGCAAGTCGCCAACGCTAAGCTGATCAATTTTGTAGGCACCCCTGTTGAAAAGTTGAGATCTAAGCATGACAGGCGAGTCAAATCGCTTGGGATGGCACTATCCCCTAACCAATACAAATTCACCCCGCACAACCTCACTACAGGACAGGTCGCCAACGCTACGCTGATTAATTTGTCTGGCACGTATTTTGAACTGTTAAGATTGAGGCTGCTTAAATGACTCAAATCATCTGGAATGTCAGCATTTTTTAGAAGACTTAAATCTATCCCTTCCAAATTCAATTCACCCCTACACGTTCTCAATGCTACACCAATCAACTGGGCAGACACGTTTTCTGTATTATGAAGCGTCAGTGGACTTATTTTCTTTAAATCGCAAGGAAGATCAGCGTCGCTTAACCCACTTAAGTCTACATCCCTTAAATTCAATTCACCGAACTTGTCTGGATGCTTTAAAAACAATTTCAAAGACTCTAAAAATCCTTTTATATCATTGTCCAACATCCACGGTTTACGTCCTTGCAACACGGCAATATCATCCGCAGGAAAAATAGGCCATAATGCCTGGGTATATTTGTAAGTATCCTTACTGTCCGTTCGATTCTTCATAGACTTCCACAAGTCTGAAACACGATCTTTATTTGGAGTATGCGGCAAAAAAGGCAATACTTTCCTTAAAAGAATCACCGCCTTTTTTGTACTCACACCCTCATACTTTTCGTCCAGTTGATTAACTACAAAATTAATAGTTGCATGAATGTCTTTTTGGGTCACCATTATGGGCTGAGCAACTGCTCTAAGTTCAGCTATTGGGAGGCTTTTATAGCTGCCAGCTATTTGTTTTTTCATATTAATCCATCTATAAAATAGCCATTTATTAGTATATTTTCTAACACTTTTATACTATAAATTTTTATATTTATACTATAGTTTTTAAATCAAAGAGAAACAAGCTTAATTCCCCACATTTGTTTGGATGTTGTAGAAATTACACCAGCGCTTGTAGAACTGCGTCCCCATCATTGTTTAATAGAGCTTTAATATCGAGCGTAGGAAAAATGGGCCACAAGTCCTGTGTGGCTTTATACGCCGCCTTGGCGTCTGCTCGGCCAAGCATTTCACCCCAGAAAACAAACGCATGTCTTTCATCATTAAACGACTATCTTCGCTTTCCAAAATAATCGCGGAGCACACTCTCTTTATACAATGCGTCAGGCATAGCTTTAGCCTCATTAAGCAGCAGCGTTTCTATCCTTTCTAAATCATTTGGAATATCCCTATCTGTTAAATTTTGTAGGTCAGAAAATGACAAATCCAATGTCCCTCGACACGTCCGCAAGGCCACCCATAGCAATTGGTTCGGTGCATTTTGTGTACTCCTAAGATCCAGTTCTGTTACATCCCTTAAACTATTGGGAATGTCTTGAAAGTCTATATTCTCCAAATCCAACCCGTATAAACTCACATTGCTGCAGCTCGCCAACCCCACACGAATCCATTTGGCTGACACTTGCATCTGCAAACCAAAACTTAACTTGGATATCCCCTTTAATGTTTTAGGAATATTCTTGTCTAATACCCAATCCAAACAGGCTACCCCCAAATCTAATTCACCACACCTATTAGGGACCTTTAAAAAGTCCTCCAGCGCATTTACTACGTCCCTAGCATTACGCTTCAGAAGCTTCTCAACTTTTGTTCTAGGAAAAATAGGCCATAGCTTCTGCGTGGCTGTATACAGGGCTTTAGGGTCGTCTTGCTTATTCATATACTCCCACAAGGCTAAGGCGTCTTTTTCATTCGAAATTAAGGGCAGCGTCCTTTCCAAAATTTCTCGAGCATCCCCGTTAGCATTCAACCTTTGATCAGGGTTAGCCTTATTCGCTATTATTTTTTTCATAATCAACCTCAATAAATATATTTTATGTGAATATTTTATATATAATTTATCACTAATATTCATTATCGACTATGACACCGAAAAATTGCAAAAGAAATTACACCAGGTTTTTTAAAAACACCCATGCGGGTGCATGCTGAATACCTTCAAGACTTATCCCCATAATGCCGAATATAGCTAGCATTACTTGCGATTTTCGTATAATATTGAAAGTACTATGTACTATTTTCGGCATATTGAAAACGACATTCAATCCACTTTTGAGCGTGGTAAAAGCATTTTGCTGCTAGGGGCACGTCAAACGGGCAAAACAACCCTTATTCAACACATTCCCTGCGACCTATACATTACACTTTTAAATCCTGAGCTTCGATTACGCTACGAAGAAAGACCCCAGCTGCTTGCTCAAGAAATTCAACACCTGTCATCCAAACACAATCGACCGGCAAAAATAATGATCGATGAAATTCAAAAAGTTCCCGCCTTGCTGGATGTTATCCAGTGGCTTATTGATGACAAAAAAGCCGTTTTTATACTCACCGGATCTTCAGCTCGAAAATTACGGCATGGCTCTCAGATCAATTTGCTACCTGGGCGCATTCGGCTGTTTCGACTAGATCCCTTTTCATTCACCGAATGGCCCCAAGCTCCTGATTTAATCGATTTATTAACCTTCGGCTCTTTACCAGGGATAGCTCCCCAAGACGCACAAGAAAAAAACAAAGACCTTCGTAGTTATGTTACCGCCTACCTTGAAGAAGAAATTAAAGCCGAAGCTGTTGTACGACGATTGGGCACGTTTTCTAGATTTTTAGAGTTAGCCGCCTCTGAATCGGGAAAAATAGCCAATTTCTCTAAACTTTCTCAAGACATTGGGGTCTCTCGAACCACAATTGCTTCGTACTACTCTATTTTAGAAGACTGCCTGATAGCCGAACGCTTTGAACCCTACACCCTTAGCACGTTTAGAAAAAAACTAACCAAATCCCCTCGCTATGTTGTATTTGATTTAGGGGTTAGACGGCTTTGTGCAAAGGAAGGAACTACCCCCTCGCTAGAGACTTTAGGCCATTGGTTTGAACAATTCATTGGGCTTGAACTGTTGCGTATTTCACGCAGTCAAATGAATGACGCGTTTCAAATTAAGTTTTGGCGAGATCCTGAAGGCCCGGAAGTAGATTGGGTCCTTACGAATGAGCATAAATTGGTGCCCATTGAAGTTAAACTAAGCTCAAAACCTACTGATGCTGATGCTAAGCATCTTAAAAAGTTTCTTAAAGAATACCCTCAAGCTACAAAAGGCTATATCGTTTGCCAAACACCTCAAGCCTTTCAAATCAACTCTCAAATTGAAGCTATCTCATACAAAGATTTAAACGCAGTGCTCCCCACTACACCCTAAAACAAAGCCAACCCTAGTTCTATGACTTCAGCGCTTGAGTTGGGGGTTAATCTATCTTGTCTACTTTCGTAACCCAACTTCATTACACAAAGTTAAGTCCCCACGGAAAGTCGCAAAAAGCACTTTGAGATACATTTCCTTTACACGTTGCCAACGCCACTTTGAGCAAGTCACCAGGGACTTTAGCAGTATAGTAAAGTCTCACTTCTTTTAAATCTCCAAAACTTGCTGGAATATTTTGATTGTCTAGACAGACTAAATTTAAATATGACGTATGTAAAAAATGGACTCTAGAATTTTAGAGTTATCCTCTAATCCTTTTCCAAAAGACGCTAAAAAATTAGCTTCCTCTCAAAAAAGTTTTCGCATCCGAGAAGGTGATTAGTCAGCATAGGCCCACTTTTGCAGAGTCTCTGGTACATTTTTGGCTCCAAATATGCTTAATCGAGAGAAATCAAAATTTGAAGACAATTTTACTCCTTGAAAATCAACATTATCCAGGTACACATCGCCTGTAGCTGTTTCTAAAATGAGTTCAATTAATTTTTTGGGTACATCACTGGAACAATAACTTAAATTGATTTCTGTAAAACGGCTAAAATTCCAGCTGTCGTTTACCGATAGCTGGTCTAAATTTTGCCTTGATAAATCTAAAGTACCTCCTCCAGTTTCAATGTATCTCTCAATCAACTTGGGTGGTACTATAGAGGGGTCTAAATCCGAAAAAATTAGCCGTATATTTTTTAAATCTAATGATTCAGGAACAAGTACTCCATCAAAATTAAATGCTCTAAAATCTAGTTCACCCAAAACATAAGGTCTTTTGAAAAAAATATTCAAAGCGGCAACTATTTTCGTTTCGTCGCCCTTAAACAAATTATCAATGTCTTGTACTGGAAACACAGGCCAAACTGCTTTTGTTTCTGCGTAAAACTCTGCCCTATCGGAACGACTTATCATGGCATTCCAAAGTTTCATAACGGGCTTTTCATCTGTAAACCGGTATTTTTCAAAAACTCTTGTAAGTTCTGTCACTGCTTTATTAAAAGGCAAGTTTTGTACTCGATCAGCAATTGCTTTAAGAGCAGAGTCATCCAGTGTAATTGTGTTAGCTTGAGCCATTATTTTAAATGACATAGTTGTTATCGACACCAAGTAGTACTCCTTTGCTTAAACATATAGTCTTTATTTACCATATTTTAATTATAGAAACTATCTCAAAAAAATTTCAATCCTTTATAGTTTTTTTCACCAAAGCGGGCATTGTACGCATTTTCTAAAGCGGTGGGTATGTGTGTAGCGCCAGTCAGCAAAAGGCCATCCATATGATCTAGATTGCTTGGGACATCAGAATCGCTTAAATCACTTAAATCTACACCCCTCAAATACCAATGTGCCCTTACACGTTTCCAAGGCCACACGAATCAACTTTGTAGGTACTTTTGAACAATCCTCCAAACTTAGGCTTTCAATGTGGCTTAAATCAGGAATATCTTTCTCCTTTAATTTTCTCAAATCTACACTTACCCATTTCAGCTCTCGGGCATTCTTAAGCATTGCCACAAACAATTTAGAAGGTATGCATCCAACCTCAATAAAACTACATGAAAAGCCCTGTCTAAAAACTAAATTGTCAGGAATATCCGTATTGTCTAGCATCATTAAATTTAAGTTTCTCAACTCTACCAACCCGCAGTTACCTGGATGTTTCAACAACCTCGCAAATGGGTACGATATGTCTACCCTATCGTAATTGTAATCGGAATCGGAGGGATTCACTACTTTTTCAACCTCATCGCTACGAAAAATAGGACAGAGGGCTTGTGAATCAATTTAGTAGATCCACTTCTTCCCTTACAGAAGCAGGCCGTGTGAACTGGCAAAACGCTAACGCTTCCTTTATTTTATGTTTATTAGCATGGGGATATTGACCTGCTTGTAAACGTGCCAGGTTTGTAAATAGGTTATTTGAAACGCTTTTTGTAGAACCCTCAGCTTCAATAGCTACAATTTTTTTCATGACTGTTTACTACAATAAAAAATAGTTGTTTCGTATTTGTTTTAAAATACATTTACACTATATTTTATTATCGATCGTTGCGCAAAGAAATTGCAAAAAAAATTCTTAGCCTGCTCTGCACAGGGCTATACTAAGTTTTTCAAAAATACCCATGCTGGGGCGTGATGAATTCCCTCACGGTTTACAAAGTGTTTTGACCCTTTGGCAGACAGTTGCCATGCCTCGCAGTGGGGAAATTTTTTCTTAAAATACAGCAGCGACTTACTGGTCTCAGCATCGTTCCACTTGCATTCCACAGCTAAAATGGGTTGTCTTTTTTCTACCACTACAAAATCAATTTCGCGGCCATCGGTGTCTCTAAAATATCTCAAATCGAGCTCGCGTGCTTTTGTGTCTTGCTCAAAATGTACCCACTTCAAAAGATGTACTGCCACTAAATTTTCGAACAAAGGGCCGTCTTGTTCCACCAGAGACCAATCAAAATGGTAGTGTTTTTGCTCTTTTTTGACGGCACGAATTACCGGCGCCCCAAATGGAGACAGTCGAAAAATTGCATAGAGCTGGCAAAAAATATCCAACCACCGTGATAGTGTTTTGTGGTTTACCTGTAAATCTTCTTTTAAGGCGTTAATCGAAAGCGGAGACCCCACCAAATCAGGCAACCGAAGCATTAAAAGCTCTAAATTACCCAGGTCTTTAACCGTTTCTAACGACACCAGATCTTCATGAATCAAGCGCTGACGATACTCACGCGACCAACGCTTAGCCTCGATATGTTGGCCTCTAAAAAAAGGTTCTGGAAAGCCCCCCAACCGCAACAATTGCTCAAACTCAGACTGCGTTGCAATATTTAGCTCCGCCACGCTTAAAGGGTGCAACCTAAGGTAGTGATACCGACCTTGAAGTGAGTCGCCTCCTCTGCGATACAAATCGAGCCGGGCACTACCCGTTACTAAAATTTTTCGCTCTTGCCCTACTTTGTCGTAGATCCCTTTTAAGTAGTTTCGCCAGGTTTTGTATTTATGCAACTCATCAAACACCCACAGGGGTGAGTCGGGAAACTGTCGTTTAAGGATGGCTTCTCGATGCTCGGGAATATCCCAATTGAGGTATCCAGGGTTAGGACCCAACAGCTGCTTGGCCAAGGTGGTTTTACCTACCTGCCTAGGGCCACCCAAAAAAACCATTTTTTGGCTCAAATCGTGTTTCACTTGCTCAGACAAATACCGCTTTGAATAGCCCATATCCCTATAATATGAGTATTTTACACCCTTGTCAAAAATACTCATGAGTATTTTATACTATTTTCGGCAAAACGGTGTTTCCTTCTAGTTTTTAGGTGTTTTTCTTAGTCCGGTTGCTGGATCTTGCTTTTCCCATTCCGCCTGCAATTTAGCAGGCATGTTTTTTGCGCCCTGAAGATACAACACCGATATACGACTTAAATCTGTATTGTTAGAAATACTTACTCCTTCGAAATCTATACCTTTCAAACGTACTTCACCCTTGCATGACCAGACTGCATCGATGCATTTTACGGGCACATTCTTGGACCAGCTGAGGTTTACGCTAGATAGCCCACTTAAATCCACTTTCTCAGGAACCATGAGCCGTTCTAAATTACAATCAATCACATTCAATTCACCCTATATCTTTGGACGCGCTAAAAACACGCTCAAGGCCCCCACAACAGCATCATTTAGCCCCAAAAGCTTTTGAATATCGTCTGTAGGAAAAATAGGCCATAGATCTTGAGTGGCCTCATACACGTCTTTGACCGCTCTTAGGTCCATCATCGTATCCCACAATTTTAGGGCACTCTCTGCATCCTTAAGGTGCGGCAAAATACCCCGCAAAGCTTCGATAACAAGCGCCGTATTGGCCTCTTGCCTTATGTAAAGATCTGCCTCGGAAATACATTTTGAATATATTTCTTGAGCCGTCATGGCTATCATTTTTTTCATGTCAGTCTTCTCCAAATAAAAAATAGTCGTTTCGTATCTGTTTTAAAATATGTTTACACTATAGCTTATTATCGACTGTGACGCGGAGAAATTGCAAAAAAGTGTTTTGAGATGATTCCAGCCATAAATCCCCTGAAATTTTTGAGGTCTCTGATTCGATAATTTAAGTATAGATGCCTACTCAACTTTTACAGAAACGACTGGCCGTAGCGACTAGCCCTATCACGAAAACTTCTCTCGACAAGCTAGCAGCAGAAATCGACGCTCAGGCCCGTGTAAAAAATGGGCTGGCCAAAGCTTTTGAAATGTGGACTCTTTTTTCAAACCCCGACAACTCATCGCCTCTCTCTTTAAAAACCTGGGTCAGCATCCGATTAATTGAAAAAAGTTATCCCTATCCGTTAAGCAAAGTTAGCTCTGAACTGAGGAAGAAATCTCCAACTTTTACACTGGCCACCCAACAATTAGAGCTAAGTCTATTCAAAGATCCAATCGATGTTTTAACGGCTTTATGTTGGGTTTACTACGTAAAACATTCTGTGTCAGAAACTCAGTTCAACAATTGGATTTTAGGGGCGTGTAGCGAGCATTTTGAATACACAATACGACATAATTTAACGAAAAAGCTTCCTGAATGTATTGCTCAAATTGCAAAACACTTTTTCCCTAAAGAGACGTTTGACTTGTGGGCCCAAGCCGAATTTAAACCCTCGGTAAAAGAAGACCTTAAAAAGGGTAGACGAGATCAACTTTTGTCTCGCTTATCTGCCTTAAAACAGGTAGGCGACCCTGCAGCTTTTTACAACTCGTTAAAGGACGTCTACCGTGACAAAGACATCAGAGTAGCGCTTCGTAAGGCAAGGAAACATGTTTTTTCACCTGGAGATGCACAAAATCGTACTCACATGCCCTACTTGATGTTTCATGCCTTTGTCATAAAATTTTGCAAAGAGCACAACTTTGATACGGATGTGTTGCCAGGCAAAAGGGTTGAGTTGCCCGACCTAAAAGGAATTGGAAAACAGCCCAAACCGCCTCGATTTCAAGTGTTGGAATACATGTCAAAAGAACCTGCACTAGCTACTAGCTCACTATGCCCCGTATTACCCCAATTGGCTTTGGTGGGGGTATTGAGCTGCCATGAACACATACTCACTCTCAAACCCTCCAACTTAAAAGGCGGAACCCCTCACCTTCTCTTCATGAAGGGTAGCCCCAGAAAACTGGAACTACCACAGGTAAAAAATTAATCGGTTTCGATTAAGGCAAACTGTCCTTTACCATCGGGGTAAATCACATTAATAGCATCGGTGTGGCTGTTTCGAAACACCAAAAAGCTAAGGGCTTTGTCTTCTAACAAAGCGGCGGCATCTTCAGGATGTAAAGGTTTTGGAACAAAAAGACTTTTTTGTTTTGAAGCTCGAATAATGCGTTTTGCTTCATCGTTTACTGCTTTTTTTGTCCCTTTGCCTTTCACCGAAGGCTTTGAAGCTACTGGTTCTACAACGTCTCGTTTTGCACCTGGCTTTTTATGGTTGCGTAGTTTTTCTTTGTATTTTTTAAGCTGAACTTCGGCTTTGTCGTACAAAGTGTCGATACTTGCGTACATATCTTTCGAGGTGCTTTTGGCCTTAATGGTAGTTCCTGAGGCATGAATTATGGCTGAAGCTTCTTGGCGTTTGTTTTCATCAGCCGTTTCTATAACGTTTAATTCAACCGTAATAGACTGAACATTGTTAAAAAATTTAAATAGTTTTTCTAGTTTTTTTTCGGCATGACTTTTTAAAGCTTTTGTAATAGCAACATGATGGGTTTTAACGGTTACTTTCATAAAAATAGTCCTCAACCTTTTTTTGGGGATTTTATAGTTCAATGATACACTCGAAAAGAGCTACTTAGCAAGTTATTCCACTTCAAAGAAAGTTTAAAACCTATGGGATTAAAAGCGATTATTTTGGCCGCCGGTAAAGGCACTAGAATGAAATCTGATATTTTAAAGGTTATGCACCATGTGGCAGGGAAACCCATTGTTAGCCACGTTTTAGATACGGTGTTTGAATTGGACATCGATGAGGTTTTTGTGGTTGTAGGCCATCAATCAGAGTTAGTAAGACAATTTATTCAGCACCCCAAAGTAAAATTTGTGGTTCAAGAAGAACAACTGGGAACAGGCCACGCGGTATTGCAAGTAGAACCTTTTTTAAAACAGTACGAAGACGATAATGTGTTGGTTTTGGCAGGAGATTGTCCATTAATTGAACATGAAACATTAAGTGATATGGTGGCCATTCATACAGAATCGAATGCTTCAGGCACTGTACTTACGGCCTCTTTGGATGAACCCGGAAGTTATGGGCGCATTTTGCGAGGTCAAATGGGCACATTGGTTGGTATTAAGGAAGCCAAGGACTGCAGCCCCCAAGAGAAAGATATTTCTGAAATTAATACCGGAGTGTATGCCTTTCAGGTGAAAGCGTTGTTTGATGCGTTACACAAAGTAAGTACCAACAACACCCAAAACGAGTATTATTTAACCGATGTAATACACCTACTAAAAGAAGCCGGCGATTATGTAGAAGCGTTTCACACCCCTGAATCAGACCAAATTATTGGCATTAACACTCGCATGGATTTAGCGAAAATTAACCAAATTATTTACCAGCGCAACACCCTACATTTTATGCAAGAAGGGGTCACCATTGTAGACCCGGCTTCAACCTTTATTGATTCTACCGTAAAAATTGGGGCGGATACCATTATTTCTCCGTTTTGTGTGATTGAAGGCAATACGGTGATTGGGCAACATTGTAAAATTGGGTCGCATACCAGTATTAGAAATGGACATATTCCAGATAACTCGGTAATTCCTCCCTTAAACTGGATTGATGGGCACTAAACCAAGCACTGAGGCATCGTATGATTCGTTGCTACTGGCCTTTTCTGAGTTAGTTCATTCAACCTTAAGTCTTCCCGTTTTAATGCAGTTTATTATACGCAGTGTGCAGCATTTGTTTCATTGTGAAAACGCGTTAGCTTTGCCTGGCTTAACCGGGTTTAAAATAGCGGCTCAACAAGGATCGGGTTTTAGCCAGGAAACCCTTTTAAATTTTACCGATTTAGACTCTAAAGCACTTGCTTTAACCCCTTATAAAAACGACTCTTTGAAGTGCCCGGTTTTGCATCAAGGCCATTGCGTGGCGTGGCTTTTGATTAAACAGCCCCAATGGGAGATTCCCGAATCGATTTTTTTACGCATGGTGCCCATGATAGGGGCTGCGCTAAACCATGCCCAGACCCTGGCTAAAACGCAACAGCTGGCCGCTACCGATCAACTGACAGGCTTATACAACTGGGCTTATTTTCAACACCATTTAACCCTCGATATTGAGCGGGCCAAACGCTACACCTACCCTGTAACCTTGTTATTAATTGATTTGGATTTTTTTAAAACCGTAAATGATACCTACGGGCACCCCGATGGAGATCAGGTGTTGATTGAACTCTCTCAAATACTGTTAAAGTTGGTACGAAAAACCGACACTGTATCACGGTATGGCGGTGAAGAATTTGCTATCACTTTAATGAAATGTAGCCTTGAAAACGCCAAAGTGATTGCCGAAAAAATTAGAAATACCATTTGCAAAACTGCATTTTTGGGCAAAAAAAATGTTAAACTGAGTATAAGCATTGGTATGGCCAGTTTTCCTGACGACTTTGATGCCGCAAAACCCAGTGAAACCTTAATGAAAGAAACTCACGCCCAAGAGAAAGATTGGTTAGTGTTTAAGGCCGATAAAGCCCTGTACAAGGCCAAACAGCAAGGCCGAAACCGCTGCATTGCCTATAGCGATTTAACCCCAAAAGGAGCTCTCTGATGAATCCCATTTTACAAAAACCCGTTTCTCGTCCTGAAAGCATTTTAACCGAACTTTCTAGCCTTAGCTGGTCGCAGGGGGTGGGCAATTTTTTTTCGGAAGGCGTCCCCTTTTCATACAGTACAGGAAAGTTATTTGCCCAAAAATTATCGGCTTTGATGGATGCTTTTTCAAAATACAGAACTCAGTCTAACTCAAAATTTCAGTGGTTAGAGTTGGGCTCTGGATTAGGCATGTTGTCACGACAAGTACTAGATGTGACCCAAAGCACCTACCCCAACTTGTATAACAACTTGTCGATGAATGTGACCGATAATTCGGAGGCCTTGGTGGAACAAATGAGTTTGTTGTTTGAAGAACACCCTCACAAAGCCAGTTTTAACGTGGTAGATGCCAATGCCCCCGATTTTGGGCAATCGCACCCCAATATGGTGGTAATGTCGTATATTTTAGATTCGATGCACACGGTGCACATTGAAACCGACTTTTCTCAAATTCATGAATTAGCCGTACAAACCGAAGTCGATTTAACTGGAACGCTTATCGACACGCAGGTTTTTCCACCCCGAATTGTAACGGCTGAAACCGTGCTTAAAGAGTGGTCCCACTGGGATGATGAAAAAAAATGGGTGCTCTCTCCTATGCTTGTAAAAATGCTAAAAGAAACTTACGTCAAGGTTCCTTTATCACACAGTGCGATTCCTAAAGTAGACCAAGAAGATATTGCTGACTTTGTAAAACAAAAAAATCTTCAAAAAGGACGATTTAATATTCCTTTAGGGCTTCGCCATGTACTGGCTCATTTAACTGATCAGTGTGATCCATCCGCTATTGTGGTCATTCACGATTTTGGATATCCAAACCTTGAAACCTTGCCCAAACAAGATCAATTGGCCACTCATTATGGGGTAGTGACCTGTCATGCCATTACCTTTGATTACGTCTCTTTTTTGGCGGAACAAATGGGCTGGAGCACGTGGATTACCCCTTATAAACCCGGCGAAACCCAAGTGATGTTGCTTCAACGGGGCGGCCAAGTACCCGAAACTCTGTTAAAGGCCTTGTTTGCCGAAAAAGGCTACGATCGTATTCAAGACGTTGTAAACAGCTTGTTT
>Ga0172373_10000034_pt1 | contig 193718 bp, 142 predicted proteins | sample Lak10m_2_FD_114546 | JGI IMG/M metagenome (GOLD analysis project Ga0172373, IMG submission 114546) | Freshwater microbial communities from Kabuno Bay, South-Kivu, Congo - kab_092012_10m | ecosystem: Environmental > Aquatic > Freshwater > Lake | place: Democratic Republic of the Congo... | reverse complement strand
GAGCGCGTGGATTGAAACAATAGTGTATGGTATTTTTTCATGCACAACAATGGTCGCGCTCCCCGCGAGCGCGTGGATTGAAACCGTAAGAACCTCCGCCCCATACTCGTCTCTGGTAGGTCGCGCTCCCCGCGAGCGCGTGGATTGAAACACTTATTATTACAGGGTTTTTTGATCCGCCTAAGTCGCGCTCCCCGCGAGCGCGTGGATTGAAACTTAATACTAATCTTCCAAATTCTCGCGGAACATGGTCGCGCTCCCCGCGAGCGCGTGGATTGAAACAAGGGCAGCTATTTGCGCATCATTCATCCGTACTTGTCGCGCTCCCCGCGAGCGCGTGGATTGAAACACTAACTTTATTTGCTGAAGACCTTCTAACTAAGTCGCGCTCCCCGCGAGCGCGTGGATTGAAACTCCTTTTTCTCAGAGTTTATCGAACTGCTGAACGAGTCGCGCTCCCCGCGAGCGCGTGGATTGAAACGTAGATAGTACGATCCAGATTTTACCGTGAAAAGTCGCGCTCCCCGCGAGCGCGTGGATTGAAACAACTATAACGGTACAAGCTATACCACAGGACAGCGTCGCGCTCCCCGCGAGCGCGTGGATTGAAACATTGTGGGTGACTTCGCAAAAGGCGCACAGGTATGTCGCGCTCCCCGCGAGCGCGTGGATTGAAACAGATGGAAATATCCTGCATGATTGACCCTAAAAAGTCGCGCTCCCCGCGAGCGCGTGGATTGAAACATAATCAAGGACTGCGCTACTGCCCAGGACTTCGTCGCGCTCCCCGCGAGCGCGTGGATTGAAACTTTGTTGAAGGATTCTAAGGCTTTATCCTTTGGGTCGCGCTCCCCGCGAGCGCGTGGATTGAAACTCACAATATGAGGCATTCGAGTTGCTCGATGAAAGTCGCGCTCCCCGCGAGCGCGTGGATTGAAACAGTATACAAAACTCAGGCGCACCGCAGGAGTTGGTCGCGCTCCCCGCGAGCGCGTGGATTGAAACACTATACATCGCTTCAATAGCATCGCGTCCATCGCGTCGCGCTCCCCGCGAGCGCGTGGATTGAAACATTTTGCAATTGAGCAAATTTTAAATTTTTAGCAGTCGCGCTCCCCGCGAGCGCGTGGATTGAAACAAAAGATGCAAGGTTACAGCGCAGCGAATACTTAGTCGCGCTCCCCGCGAGCGCGTGGATTGAAACAGTTTTGGCAGCTGGCATATTTTGAACATTTCCGTCGCGCTCCCCGCGAGCGCGTGGATTGAAACAACTTGTTATATAATATATTTCGCCGGTCTTGGTCGCGCTCCCCGCGAGCGCGTGGATTGAAACATAAAGTCGTGAAACTCTAATCGGAAAGCACGGTAGTCGCGCTCCCCGCGAGCGCGTGGATTGAAACCCTTGCCATGGTATTGAAGTAAGAATGCTGAAACGTCGCGCTCCCCGCGAGCGCGTGGATTGAAACAGAAAAGTGATTTCTGAAAGTGATCCATGGTTATGTCGCGCTCCCCGCGAGCGCGTGGATTGAAACAAGGTAAGCTTTCCGGAAACGACGCCGCTTGTCGTCGCGCTCCCCGCGAGCGCGTGGATTGAAACAACGAGGCGCGACTGTTCACACGTGAGTTCTACCGGTCGCGCTCCCCGCGAGCGCGTGGATTGAAACCTGTGTAACCTTGATTTTATGGATGATCGAGGTAGTCGCGCTCCCCGCGAGCGCGTGGATTGAAACTATAGGTAACGGCTTGGTACATGACAACTATGCAGTCGCGCTCCCCGCGAGCGCGTGGATTGAAACATATTTATTACAGAATATTGAAAATCAAACATTTGTCGCGCTCCCCGCGAGCGCGTGGATTGAAACAATTTAAGCACATAGCCAGTTACATAGCGCATTCGGTCGCGCTCCCCGCGAGCGCGTGGATTGAAACAAATTGTTTTGCCTGCCATAAATCCACCTTTGGGGTCGCGCTCCCCGCGAGCGCGTGGATTGAAACAATGATTTGCCTTTTGATTTCTTCCGAAATCTGAGTCGCGCTCCCCGCGAGCGCGTGGATTGAAACAGGAATCAATGCGCGTTGGCGACCGCTGTTTTAGGTCGCGCTCCCCGCGAGCGCGTGGATTGAAACACAATATGCAGGCTTTTGGGCATGGGTGCAAACAGTCGCGCTCCCCGCGAGCGCGTGGATTGAAACATTTAGTACACGATTCACAAACAAACGAATCACGTCGCGCTCCCCGCGAGCGCGTGGATTGAAACGTTTAAGTACTTGCTTATGATGTAAGATACAGCGGTCGCGCTCCCCGCGAGCGCGTGGATTGAAACGTATTCCACGGGCGCGGCATTCTGCAGGTTTCGGTCGCGCTCCCCGCGAGCGCGTGGATTGAAACTTTGAGAAGGTATCTAATATTTTAAATCACTTTCAAGTCGCGCTCCCCGCGAGCGCGTGGATTGAAACAATGACAGATATGGGGGGCAGGCTGCTGAGGCTGCGTCGCGCTCCCCGCGAGCGCGTGGATTGAAACAGATGATGAAAAGGAAATTCTCAATCAAATTGAGTCGCGCTCCCCGCGAGCGCGTGGATTGAAACGCGCATGGATGGCCATTGCGGTTTTTTTGCAAAGTCGCGCTCCCCGCGAGCGCGTGGATTGAAACAAAAATTACCCGCAATCCGATTTACACCACTATAGTCGCGCTCCCCGCGAGCGCGTGGATTGAAACAGGACATTAACAGCTCGGACAACTTCACCAAGGGCGGTCGCGCTCCCCGCGAGCGCGTGGATTGAAACATATGTCGTGTCAGGTACTATCGCCAGTCCGCAGTCGCGCTCCCCGCGAGCGCGTGGATTGAAACAGCAAATGCCTGAAACTACGCCGCACATGGAAGGTCGCGCTCCCCGCGAGCGCGTGGATTGAAACAATTATAGATGGATCGGTTTTGGTTGGATCCGTAAGTCGCGCTCCCCGCGAGCGCGTGAATTGAAACTTTGATTTTTATTGTGTTTGTATACCTCTCGCCAGTCGCGCTCCCCGCGAGCGCGTGGATTGAAACTTAAATAAACTTTTTTTGTTTGCATGGTTGTGTTTGGTCGCGCTCCCCGCGAGCGCGTGGATTGAAACTGGATTCAACAATATAATTTACCAGTTTTTCAACGTCGCGCTCCCCGCGAGCGCGTGGATTGAAACTTATCTATTGTCGGTGACTCAATCTCATGGACTTATGTCGCGCTCCCCGCGAGCGCGTGGATTGAAACATATAGTTACACAGGTGAACTAAACAGGCTCCGGTCGCGCTCCCCGCGAGCGCGTGGATTGAAACTTTTAGTCCAAGTGCATAAGCTTTGTGATTCTCAGGTCGCGCTCCCCGCGAGCGCGTGGATTGAAACAGTTATCGTGGCCCTTTTGCTATACTGGTCAATTGTCGCGCTCCCCGCGAGCGCGTGGATTGAAACATTGATCCAATTGCGGATATCATTCCGGATTTCTGTCGCGCTCCCCGCGAGCGCGTGGATTGAAACCGGTAACAAGCGCATCAACTCAGGCGAGTTGCAGGTCGCGCTCCCCGCGAGCGCGTGGATTGAAACTGTCAATGATAATTTGGCAGTATTTTGGTTCGAGGTCGTGCTCCCCGTGAGCGCGTGGATTGAAACGCTTTGTAACGCCGGTCCCGGCAAGTTCTTTGGGCAGGGCATCTAAGTAAAGCTGGTTTATTTCTTCATCGTAAACCAGCAAAATGGTAAACTGCCTGTAAGTGAGTGTGAAATCTCCGGAACTTTATTATGCTGTTGATGCATCATAGGGCAGTGTAACAAAAAAAACAGCGCCCCTGTCCTTTTGCGATTCAACCCAAATACGGCCGCCCAGCAGCGCGGTGTATTCGCGGGCTATCGCCAGGCCCAAACCCAGCCCGCCATAGGCATGGGCAATTTCGATGCCTTCCTGCGAAAAACGGTCGAATATTTTTGCCTGGTTTGCAGGCAGTATGCCAATACCCTCGTCGGCCACCCAAATTTTTACTTCATCATCAAGGCAATGGCAGCCCACCTTTATGTTGCCCTGAGCCGAAAATTTAATGGCATTCTCAATTAGATTGCCAATAATACGGCGTAGTTTATGGATGTTGGTGTTTAATGGCCTGCATAAGCTGCCGTCAGGCGTTTCGAAGGTCAGATTCAGTTTTTTACTTTCGGCTGCAGGCATATATTCAGCTACAATATTTGCCATCAGCTTATTGGGTAAGAAGGGTTCTTTTAACACTTCAACCTCATTTTTTTCAAGGATGCTGATTTCAAGAATATTGTCGATAATGCTGAGCAGCTGGTTGCTGCACGAAAGTATATTTTCGGTGTATGATTCAATATCTCGGGGCTCTGCGGCTTTATCGTTGAGCAGTTGACTGAAACCAATAATACCGTTGAGGGGGGTGCGCACCTCGTGGCTCATGTTGTGCAGAAATTCTGTTTTCAGATAATTGGCTTTCTCGGCTATATCGCGGGCATTAATCAGTGTTTCTTCGGTTTGTTTACGCAGGGTAATGTCTGAAAGGTATGTATAAAATATTCGGGGTTTCCGGCGCTGTCGCGATGCAGATAAAGCGCCACATCGGCCCATATAGTCGAACCATTTATATGAAGATATCGCTTTTCATAGCGCAAACTATCGGCCTTACCTTCAATCAGCAGCCCAAACTTTTCATGGGTTAGGGCAATATCATCGCCATGGGTAATTTTTTGCCAGGTATATCTGCTCAGTTCATCACACGCGTATCCAAGCATAGCACAAAATGCGCGATTTACCTGAAGATGTCCGTCCAGATGGGTAAGCGAATTGCCAACCGGTGCATACTCAAAAAGGTTTCTGAATTTGCGCTCATTGGCTTCAGCATCAAGTAGTGCCTGTTTAAGCTGGTTATTTTTAGATAACAATTCGCGTGTTTTCTGATGCACTTTTCGGCGCAATGTTACCACAAACACCAAAACCACCAGCAGCGCGGCGCCCATCAAAAGAGCCATCGGCCCAATCCACTTTAACCAGGGTTTTGCGGATGCAGCCAATATATAACAGAGGTATAATAAACTGATTCCGGATCATTTTTAAGATTGGTTAGTTGTAAATCGAAATGCTGAATCAAATTGATATTTACCTGTTTCGAAAAACCGTAGTACAGGTTATCGGTGTGAAAAACTATACCCGAATGCGGCAGATCAGATTTGGCGGAAGAATTGTAATTAAAAAACCGGTCAGCGGCAATGGCATCAATGTGGCCATTTTTAATCAGGTGCAAAGCCGATTTGTTGTCGCTGAATATCCTGATACGGCAGCTGAGTCCATAACGGTCAATCAGTTCTGATCTGATATATTGTTGCTGTACCGATGCCTGCAGCACGCCTATGGTTTTACCATTCAGCTCCGATGGTACTTTTAAGGGATGAGTTTTCAGGGTAAAAATCTCTATCCACGAACCAAATACTGCTATCTGATTAAACCTGAAGAGTGAATCGCGCGCAGGGGTTTGGGCCATATCGGGCAAAACATCAATCTGACCAAGTCTCAGTTTGGTGTATAATTCATCCCAGCTTCCGGTCACAAACACCAGCGACAATTGCTCTCTGCGCGCTATTTCAGCCAGAATATCAATAAATATGCCCGCAGGTTTTCCATTGGCATCTGTAAATATTTTAGGAGAATTGTTGTAAACACCAACCCTGAGGGGCTGTTGCCGCGATCCTGTTTGTGCCGGAACATCTGAAGTTTCGGTTAACAGAATAAGTATCAGTAGTAATGAAGTGAATATTTGTTTCATCCTTATTCAAACGATAAGCATCAACACAAATAATGTATGTTACATTGATATCAATTTATGTTGATTCGAACAATTATTCATTTCACAATATACAACATTTTAAAGCATAGGTAAAGTTTTAATTATAAATAAATGATTATCAATATGTAAAATTAAATACTGTGGCGTAAATAGGGGTAAGTACTATGCTGGTTAAAAGGTCACATATTACTTCAAATCCGCGGCTTCGGGTAGTGGTTATTGATGGTTGAATAGAATAAGTTCATGTTTTAATTTATGTTCAATTTGTTTGCCAAAAGTGCTTAGCTCAAGAATGTCCAGAGCCTTATCGAGGGTGGAATAGTACCGGTAATGGTAGTGCTTGGTAAGTTGCTGCTGATAAAGTTCAACCAGGGCTGTTTGCATAGGTTTATCAACCAGAAACACACCCATATAATCCTTTTGCACCAGCATTTTGCGCAGCGCAATCATTTTGTCCAAATCCCGGAATGCTTTAGACAGGTCAATATCCCGAATATCGATAAGTATTCTTTTAATAGCTGCCCATTCAGGCATTACTACCAGTTGATGAATGTAAGGATAATAAAAATCAAAGTTAAAGTCGCCTGAGAATTTCTCAATTAGCAAATGATGTTCGGGTATAAACCTGTAATGTATTTGCATACCGCAGTGATGTAAAACACAAAATTTTTAAAAAAAGTCACCTGCAGCAAAAGGTTGATTTTTAACTGCAGTTGCTTCCAAATATATATATATTTACATATATATATACAATACAGAAATGAATTTTTGCAGGGAAGGCCGATAATTGAGTTGCCATCCTTAAAGCCTTGCTTCGCGGCACTATTCGTCGAATTCGGGCTTTATTTTTACGCCGTCGTATTTGCGCTCAATGCCATTCTGGTAGTTGATTACCATAAAAACTGTTCCATCGGCATTATATTGAATCCAGTCGCCGGTTTTCATGCCGTTGATGTAATCGCCTTCATCCTTTTTTTTGCCGTTGGGCCAGTACCATACATGGTGGCCGTTGGGGTTATCGTCGAGGTAGAAACCCTGATACATGAGAGTACCATCGTCGTAAAGGTATTTCCATTTGCCGTTGCGCAGGCCTGCGCGGTAGTTTCCTTCTTCGCGGTAATCGCCCAACTGGTATTTCCACAATCCCTCTTCAAGGCCATCCATATATTCACCCTGAATAATTACGCTGCCGTTTTCGTCGTATTCGGTATATATTCCTTCTTCTTTTCCGTTAAGAAAAGATTCTTCGCGCAGCAGGGCTTTGTCGTCGTAATACCATTTCCAGGGGCCATCGGCATTGCCCTGATTGTTGTAGCTTCCTTCCTGTTCAAGGTTTCCGTTGGGGTGATAAAATTTCCATTTACCAATGCGGTGGCCGTTGCGGTATACCCCTTCGGCACGCAATTGTCCATTGTCGAAATATTCGCGCCACGCACCATCGCGTATGCCTTCATCGTCAACTACTCCTTCGGCTACCACCTTACCATTGCGATACGTATAAGCAGCCACTACATTGCCCTGTTCGTTGTATTCGCGTCGGATTCCCTCGGGCACATTGCCCTTGTAACTGCCCACTGTTTTAACTTTCCCGTCGGGATAGTAATCGGTACGCACATCGAGTTTGGTAAGTTCGGGTGCCTCTTCCTGCCGCACATCATCTACATATTTGGCCACATCGGTAAGCATGCCGTTTTCGTCGTATTCTTTAAAATAACCGTTACGCTTACCGTTGCGGTAAACGCCCTCTGTTTTTACTTTACCATCAGCATAAAAGAATTTCCACCTGCCCTGTTTCTGCCCGTTTTTATCGGTGCGGTTTATATTTTCACGGTCAACCACAAATCCGCGTTTGTATTCAATCAGGGTAATTACAGTTCCATCGGGTGCAAATTCACGCGCCATGCCGTTTTCAAGGCCGTTTTCGAACGGAACGCTTTTTTTAATTTTCCCGTCGGCATAAAAGGTTTGTGTGGGCCCCTGCTTAATGTCGTTCACAAAATTCTCTTCAACCACCTCGTTGTCGCGGATGGTTTTGCGGATGCCGTCTTTTTTACCGTTTTTGTAGGATATCTGAATATTTACCTTCCCCTTTTCGTCGTAAAAGGTCCAGGTGCTGTCCAACTCAAAGTTTTTACGGTTGCCTTCTGATTTTATGCGGCCGTTTTCCCAGTAGGTTTTCCAGTAGCCATCGGGTTTACCATCGCGCATCAGGCCTTCGCTGGCTATTTTTCCATCGGGGTAGTAATACACATTTTTGCCGTTGGGCTCAACGGCATTTTCCTGGGCACGGGCTGTGATAAATCCCGCCACACACAACAATATCAACAATAGGCGTCGCATCCTGTAAAGGTAGTTATTTAGGTTACACCGTTTGCATCAGCGTATAAGATTAGCTGCTTTCGAAAGTTCCAGCATAGCCACAATAGGTTTACGTGCCTGTTGTATGGTTGCAGTGTCAAGCAATATTTCGGGCATTTCGTCGCGCAGGCAGTTGCGCAGCTTTTCGAGGGTATTCAGTTTCATATACGGGCAATCGTTGCAGGCACAGGTTTCGTCGGCCGGAACCACCATGAACTCTTTTCCGGGCGAGGCTTTGCGCATTTGGTGCAATATACCACCTTCGGTAGCAACGATAAACCGGCGTGCGCTACTTTTGCGGGTATATTCGAGCAGGGCAGCTGTTGAGCCGATGTAATCGGCCAGGGCCAGTACCGGTCCTCTGCATTCGGGATGTGCTATCAGCAGCGCATCGGGGTACTGCACTTTCATGCTAATTACCTTTTCATCGCTCAGTTGATTGTGTACATGGCAGCTTCCGTCCCACAAAACCATTTTACGGCCTGTAATGCCATTGATATAGGCACCCAGATTTTTATCGGGCGCAAAAATCAGCTTTTCGTCTTTGTGAAACGAGGCAACAATCTGTAGGGCGTTGCCCGAGGTGCATATCACGTCTGACATGGTTTTAATGGCCGCTGAGCAATTTATGTACGAAATTACCCTGTGGCCCGGATACGCCTCAATAAAGCGTGAGAAGGCCTCCGGAGGGCAGCTGTCGGCCAGTGAGCAGCCGGCCTCAAGATCGGGCAGCAGTACTTTTTTATCAGGACTTAGTATTTTTGCAGTTTCGGCCATAAAATGAACGCCCGCAAAAACGATGATATCGGCCCGGGTTTGGGCCGCCTGCTGCGATAACTGCAAACTGTCGCCCACAAAATCAGCGATCTCCTGAATTTCAGGTTCCTGATAATAATGAGCCAGTATTACAGCATTTTTTGTGCGGCGCAACGCTTCAATTTCGTGCATCAGTGCGTTGCCTGTTAAAGTACCTGCAGAAGGTGTGGTGGCGAAAGACATGTTTTCAATTTTTAATAATATTCTTTTAAATAATTCATTATTATTATTAGGCTTGTTAGTTGTGTTGACAAAATTCCGAAAAAAGTTCTTGCATTTTAAGTCTTCAGTAGTATGTCAACGGTTTATCAACAGCTTTTATGATGCTGAACCTCACATTTTCAAAGCTTTCGGAGGTTATAAACAAACGGTTGATATCTCAGGCTAACAACCGGTCTTTTTGTAAAACCGGCATTTTTGCTGTTAATGGTTTGTTAGGTTCTTTTGATAAAAACCCATGTTTTAACAGCTGCTGATGGTTGTTGACAAAAACAGTGCTAAACAGTGAAGCCTTCAAATGAATTTTCAACAAAATTACTCCTGAATTAACAATTTTATGTTAACAAAACATAATGAATTGAAAATTAGTTTTATGCAGGCACTCTGGAAGAAGAAGTAAAAACATTAACTCATTAATAATAAATTCGTTCACTGTTTGGCAGTAAATATCCGTATTTTTGAGGATCGAAAATTATGAACAATGTGGGATAAAACACAAATTCTGGCACTGGGAAGCGATCATGCCGGCTTCGGACTTAAAATTTTTTTAACCGAATGGCTCACGCTGAATGGATATACATTTTATGATTTCGGAACATTTTCGGCCGAAAGTGTTGATTATCCTGATTTTGCACATCAGGTAGCTGCTTCGGTGAACAATGGAAGCTATCCCCGAGGTTTACTTATTTGCGGAAGTGGCAACGGAGTATGCATGACAGCCAATAAATACCAGGGCATACGGGCCGGCTTATGCTGGAACAGCGAGCAGGCTGAATTAACCCGCAGGCATAACAATGCCAATATTTTATGTTTGCCCGGCCGTTTTATCAGCAACGATGAAGCTGTTAAAGCGCTCACACTTTTTCTGGATACTGATTTTGAGGGAGGAAGGCACCAGCAGCGTGTTGATAAAATTCCTGTAAAGTAAACCATGAACGAGATTTACAACAAATTCAAATACGACACTGCATCCATTGCAGCCAATACTGCCCACCGCAGTAAATTGGGCCACAATATCAGCCGTTACGACGAAGCGGTTGCACGTGGTAAAAAGCAGTATGTAAATCTCGAACTGGCCAGGCAGCAGGCAGCACACATAAAATACAAGGCAATACTTGACTTGGAAAAAAACCTGGCCGATTTTGAAGCCAATTTCGAGAAAAATGGTGGTAAGGTTATTTGGGCGCAGGATGCTCAGGATGCCTTATGCGAGATTGATACCATTGTAGCCAGGCATGCTGCCAGGCTCGTGGTAAAATCAAAAACGATGGTTTCCGAAGAAATTGGCCTCAACGAGCACCTTGCAGCGCATGGCGTTGAATCGGTTGAAACCGATCTGGGCGAATTTATAGTGCAGCTGGCCGGCGAACCTCCCTATCATATCGTTACCCCGGCCATGCACAAATCAAAAGAAGATGTTGCCGGGCTTTTTCACCAAAAATTTAATCTCGATCCAGCAAGTAAGCCTTCTGAAATAACGGCATTTGTGCGTAAAACCCTGCGCAGCAAATTTTACAGTGCCGATATAGGCATCACCGGCGCCAATTTTATTGTGGTCGACACGGGATCGGTATGTGTTACCGAAAACGAAGGCAACGGTATGCTCAGCATGGCTTTTCCAAAGGTGCATATTGTGGTGGCAGGTATCGAAAAGGTGATACCCTCGCTGCGTCAACTTGATTTATTCTGGCCATTGCTTGCCACACACGGCACAGGGCAGCAGGTTACTGCCTATAACAGCATCATTAGCGGCCCCAGGCAGGATGGCGAAATTGACGGCCCTCAGGAAATGTATGTGATACTTATCGACAACGGACGTTCGGAAGTACTGGCACGGAGCAAACAAAGAAGAGCGCTCAGTTGTATTCGCTGCGGCGCCTGTCTCAATACCTGTCCGGTGTATAAAACCATCGGTGGCCATGCTTATGGTACCACTTATTCGGGTCCCATAGGTTCGGTGATAACGCCCTGGCTCAGGGGAATGGCCGATTATAAACACCTTTCGTTTGCATCGTCGCTGTGCGGCAGCTGCACCGATGTTTGCCCTGTAAAAATAAACCTGCACGAACTGCTGCTTTACAACCGCAACGATAGTGTTAAACTACGCACCTATTCATTGTTCGATTCCCTCTCGATGTGGGCCTGGAAAACCATTATGCTTAACCGCAAATGGATGGATATCGGTAGCGCACGCTTTAAAAATATGCTGTTCAAAAAGGTCTTTACATCAGCCTGGGGCAATAAGCGCGAATTACCGCTTATCAGCGAACGCAATTTCAAACAGTTGTGGGAAGAAAGGCGCGAGGGTAAAACCCGTAAATAAGCGCTATATCTGTTGCAGTACCGCCCTCAGTTGGCCTGTATATCCTGATCCAAACAAAACACAATGCACCAGCAACGGATAAAGTTGTGCAGCAGCCATGCGCTGTTTCCATTCCTTTTCAAGCGGAAATTCCTGATGGTAAGCATCGTAAAAAGCTTGTGGAAATCCGCCAAAAAGCAGGGTCATGGCAATATCCATTTCGCGGTGTCCATAATACACCGCCGGATCAATAAAAACCGGTAGGCCCCGGCTGCCTGTAATCAGGTTTCCATTCCATAAATCGCCGTGCAGCAATGCGGGAGCTTCTTCAGGAAAATAACCCTGCTGAAATTTAAGGTAACATTTTTCGAGTTGGTCAAGGTCAGTTTTTTCCAGGATTCCTTTTTTGCAGGCGGCATGAGCCATAGGTTGCAGGCGCTCAGTAATCAGAAAATCGGACCAGCTTGCGTGTTGCCTGTTTGATTGCTGCAGCGAACCCATATAATTTGAATTTGAAAGTCCGAAAGCTGCTGAGGTGCATTGGTGCAGTTGAGCCAGCTGCCGGCCGGCGGTTTCCCAGTAGTTGTTTTGCATGGCGCCACGCTCAATAAAATGCATGAGCAGATAACTGTAATTGCCCGATAAGCCGCAACCGGCAACCACCGGAACCTCAACCGTACCGGTATCGCGCAGCAGGGCCAGCCCCTCCATTTCCCTTTCAAACATCAGGGGATATCTGGCTTTATCATTAAACTTTACAAAGTAGGTTCCGGCATTGGTTTTGAGGCGAACCGCCTGATTGATAGAACCACCTCCGACAGATACGGCCGAAAAAACGGAAACCTTACTTCCGGTGAGTCTAGCAAGCTTAAGGCTGATGGTTTCCTTGATTACTTCTGGAATCATCTTTATCAGAACATGAGCGAACGGTCATGCATGGCACGGCTTCTGAAAACACGTTCGAGCACAAGCAGCAGGGTAAGGCTCATAAAAATCAATATGGTGGTTGAGGATCCCTTGATAAAGGCGATCATCTGGTTAAAACCACTGAAAAAGCTAATAGAAGCGTGCAGTAATTTCTGAAGAATACCCTGTTCATTGATAAAGCCAATCCTCAGGAATGGCCATTGGGCAAACAGCATAAACAGCATCATAATCAGGGCGGCACCCAGCGAAGCATAAGCCCACAGCATCTGGCGACGGTAAGCTTTATCGTCGGCAACCGGTTCAACACCACTGTATACCTGCTGCATAATTCCGGCAGTGAAGCCTTCGGGGGCTTTTTCAACCGGTAGCCTGAGCATGAGTTCGCGCAGGAAAAGGTCATCTTCTGATTCAATGGGTCGTTTGGTATTCATGGCAACAAAATTAAGCATTAATTACGAAGCTCAAATACATCGGCTTTGAGTTCCGATTGCATTTCGGCATACAATTTTTTTCTGATACGGTGCAGTTTTACTTTTACATTGGCTTCTGATAGTCCGGTAATCGACGCAATTTCGTCAATACCCTGATGGTTGTTGTAAAACAACGTAATCAGCATCTGATCTTCGCCCGGCAGTGTTTTGAGCACTTTGTGCAATATGCGCAATTGTTCTTCGCTGTCAATGCGGCTCATATTTTCGCGGATATCGTCGGTACTGTAGTTTTCAATCAGGCGATCATCAATCACCGATGTTTCAATATGCTTACGGCGGGTGCGCGATATGGCTGTATTGTAGGCGATGCGAAACAGCCAAGTACTAAACCGGGCTTCACGCTTAAAAGCTGGTAAGGCGTGGTAAGCTTTTAAAAAAGTATCCTGAGCCACCTCTTCTGCTTCTTCGCGGCTTTTTACAATCTTAAGCACTACCGAATACACCAGATCCTTGTACCGGTCAACAATAAGCGCATAGGCGCCCGAATTGCCCTCGAGTACTTTTTCAATAATCTGATTGTCGTCCGGTTGATTCATTGCTGATGGTTTGACGCAAAAACGTCAGTCGGGTTACATGCAGAAGAAAAGGGTAGTGAAAAATTGTTTGGAGTGCTAATATACAGAATATTACAACTGATTTAAAATAATTTGTAACCTCAGAAACCACCAGGCGTCAAACGGGCAGCTAACCGACATAAACGCTAAATTTTTCTGTTATGAACGAATTTTTGATTCCGGCTACCGTTTTTGCCACGATATATGGCATTGTGTACCTGATGATCCGCCGCAAAGAGCGGATGGCACTTATAGACCGCGGGCTTGATCCGCTCTCATTCGAAAAAAAGAGCCACGATTTTTCGTCGCTTAAATATGGATTGCTTTTTACCGGCATTGGTTTCGGACTGATACTGGCCAATATTCTGGTTCGCACCGGAGCCATGGAACGCGAAGCTGCCTATTTTTCGCTGGTTTCTCTTTTCGGAGGTATTGCCCTGATACTGGATTATATCCTCGAAATCAGAATTACCAAGGCACGCAATGGTGCCGAAGGCAATCAGCCTGAAAAACAGGGAGAATAATCAGGTTTGGCTTAAAAACTGAATGATTCAAGCACCGTATACAACGGACCTTCGCGCCTGAGCTCGCTGGCAATAAGCTCAAAACTGTTTACCTGCTGCTGCTGCAGATCCACATCATTAAACCGGCCCATCAGCTGCTGAAAATACTTTTTGTCCTTTATCTCCCTTATTCTACCAATGGTGAGATGAGGGACAAAATTTTGCCGGTCGCCTAAAATTCCTACCGTTTCGAGTTCCGATGATACATTTTTGGCCAGTTGCGCCAGGCTGGCACTGGGATCAATGCCAAACCATATAACCTTTGGGTCGTACTGACTGCCAAAAACACCGGTACGCGATAGTTTTAAACCAAAGGGTTTTATGCCATTGGCAGCCCGTTTTAGTGCGTTGGTAATGTGGGCAACTTCGTCGGGTTGGGTATCACCAATAAACTTGAGGGTAAGGTGAATGTTCTGATAATCAACCCATTTAATAATGTTAAAATCAAGTGCCTGTCGCAAAAAGTCGTAGGTAGTGATAAAGTTCTCCTGAGCTTCGATTCGAATGGCTACAAATAACCGGAGGTTTTCCATGGGATTTGTATTTCCTTAGTGCTGCAAATATGCAAAAGAAATGCACAAAATAATTGTTTTGTTCTAACGAAAATAGTTTATTTTTGCAGTCCCCGAATTAATTCGGCTTTCGGGGCGTTAGCTCAGTTGGCTAGAGCGTTAGACTGGCAGTCTAAAGGTCAGGGGTTCGACTCCCCTACGCTCCACAAAAAAACCTGTAAATCAAACGTTTACAGGTTTTTTTATTGTTATGCAATAAGGTTTGCTATACATTTTGAGGTTTTATAGCATAGCAGTGATGGGTATGTTTACCCGATTATTTCTTATCTGCGGGTTCGTCTTCCTTATCCTTGTTGTTCATCTCGTCTTTAAAGTCGCGGATACCTCTTCCGAGGCCTTTCATCATTTCGGGAATCTTTTTTCCGCCAAAAAGAAGCAGCACAATCAGCAGGATAATCACTACCTGCCAGGGACCTACTACACCCAGTAGAATATTGATTGTTGTCATTTTATTTGGTTTTATACATACAAAGTTACGTATTTCAGCATCAGTGTATTCATTTTTCGTAAAATTATCTTGGCCGGGCTATCCAGAACTCAGGATTCTGAATGTTTTTACCCTGCCACAATTCGAAATGAAGTCTTGCCTTCCCATTGTCTTCGGTTACCAGGGTTCCGAGGTTTTGTTTGAGTTTTACCTTATCGCCCTTTTTCACAAACAGCTCATCTATATTGCTGTACACGGTCAAAAACTCACCATGCCTGATAATCACCACATTTTTATAGTTGGGCAGGGTCATGGTAGAGGTTACTTCGCCTTCGAACACCGCCCGGGCATGCTCACCGGCCGAGGTGGTTATATCAATGCCATTGTTTTTGGTTTTAATGCCTTTAAGTACCGGATGCGGGTGTTCGCCAAAACTTGAGGTAATTACTCCGGTAGCCGTAGGCCAGGGCAATTTACCCTTGTTACCGGCAAAGTTGCTGGTTAGTTGCAATTCGGCCGGGGTAAGCCCGAACTTGTTTTCAGGCGCAGGCTTTGTTTTGCTTTTTTTGGCAGCTTCAGTGGCTTTACGCAACTCGGCAGCTATAAGGTCTTCAATGGCTTTTTGCAACTTGCGGGCTGCCTGTTCACTATCGCGCAGTTTGCGCAATAAGTCTTTCTCTTTTTTCGAGAGATTTTTTACCGTTTTGTTTTGCTCTTCCTTTTCGGTGGTCAATTTCTGTTTTTCTGATTCCTGCTGCTGTTTCAGTTGTAGTTTATCGCTCTTCTGTTTTTCGAGCAGTTTGAGTTTTTGATTGAGCAAAGCCTGATTTTCTCTGATAACCCTCACCTGATTCTTACGGTAACTGCTGTATTGCTGATAGTACTTGAGCCTTTGGTAAGCCTGATTAAAATCGCGGGCAGCAAAAATAAACATCAGTCGGGAGTACGAACTTCGGTTTTTCGATGCATAATAGATCATTCCCGCATATTCCTTTTTTAGCCGCTCTATGGTTTTGGTAAGATGGGCTATGGTATCGCGCGTTTGCCCGATTTGTTGATCCAGATTGTTTATTTCTCCGCCAATGGCCGATATCAGATCCTGACGCCGGTTTATTTTGCGGTTGAGCAAAACAAGCTGGTTCATCGAAATACGCTTGTTTTCCTTGGTTTCTTCAAGCAGTTTGTTGGTATAGGTTATCTCCTGCTCAATGCGGGCCTTTTTTTGCTGCAGTTGGGCTTTCTTATCCTGCGCCCATATCCGGAATGGTACCAGAAAAATGCATACAAACAGCACCATTGCCGCTTGGCTTAATCCTGGTATTAATAATTGTGCTGCCGGCCTTTTCATAAAATCAGATTAAAACTTATCGGTGCGGATGTATTTTTCGGGTATCCTGAATGGAAATGAAAGGGAATCAACGGTGTTTAACTTTGAATAGGATACCTGAATCTGATTTTTGTTTTCGGCCGTTTCAAGGTCGAAGCTGAGTTTTTCAGGCAGCAACTGTCCGTTTTCGTTGATGTAGGTATATACACCTTCAAGTTTACGGCCGCCCGGCAATACCTCACGTACCTGAACCTTAGAAATTTTAAAGTTATCAGGGCTCAGCCAGATTTGTTGCACAGGTATACTTATATCCTGATTGTTGCGCACATATTTTTTAAGTTTATGACGGTTGGTGGTCATAAGCTTGTATTCCTGGTTGTCGATAGCGGCCCTAAAAGTGGAGTTTTCGTAAAACGAAAAATCGTTACCCGTTAGGAATGCCTGTAACATATCAAAATCAAGGGTACTGTTTATCAGTGAGTTAATATAATTAAAGTCAGTCAGAAAGTAGGTATTGTTAATGCGGTTCATGTATTTTACCGAATCGTTGGTAATCAGCAGCCTGGCCATTTCGATGCCCAGCACCGGCGATATCGAAATCCAGATGAGGCTGTCTTTTTGTATGCGGATTTGTCCGCTGAAGGAGGTTTCGTTTTTTTGCTGATAAAAGGATGCCGAAAAGCGGGCAGAAAAATAAGTATACTTTAATTCGTTCGATTTTAAACTGTTAAACAGAAAATCGGCACCCTGCTCCTTAATCGGTTCCTTGATGATGCGGCGGGCGCTGCTGCACGAGGTGAGCACCGCCAGCACCAGCAGTGCCGCAGCAAAGTGGGTGATAATGCGCTGTACCGGGCGTTTATTCATAAAGTTCACCATTGTTGATTTTCTTATCGAGCCATTGAGAACCCTCACCGGCAGCTTTTGCTTTTTGCCACCATTGCAGGGCTTCACTGGTTTTTCCAAGTTTATACAAAACATCGCCGTAATGCTCCAGAACAGTAGCATCCGGATTGTTGTCTAGCTGAACCACACGCTCCATCAGTTCGGCAGCACGGGTACAATTACCCGATTTATAATACACCCAGGCCCAGGTATCGAGATAGGTTGGATTGTCGGGGCTCAGTTTGTTGGCTTTTTCGGCCATTTCGGCGGCCCGTGCGAGCTGTTCTCCCTTCAGCGAAAGGTAATACGCATAATTGTTGAGCACGGCTGCATTATCAGGATTTTGCCTCAGCGCCGATTCGTAGGAGGCGAAAGCTTCTGCATCCTTTCCGGCGGCATGGTAAACATCGCCTGAAAGGCTGTAAAAATCGGCAAGCATGGCATTATCGTTTACCACAAACTTCATTCCTGTGCTCAGTGCGCGCGAGGCTTTATCGTATTGCTTGAGCTGATAGTTGGCGTATCCGTTAAAGTAATACGGCAATGGCTGCACCGGAAAAAGCTCGCTTGCAGTGCTGCTTTGGTCGGCCAGTGCCTCTATATCGTCATTTATGGCCAGTATCCTCAGAATATTTTCCCACACCTGATATTTGCCGGGGTCAAGCTCGTTTACTTTTTTAAATGCTTCGAGCGCACCGGCCCAGTCTTCATTCATCATCAGAATTTCACCTCTCAGCATCAGCACCCTGGGCTCGTTGGGATGCACTTCCGACAAAATGCGCGATAATTCGGTCAGATCATCACGTATGCCTTCGTACTCGTCAAGTTGCGAAAAATAGGTCATCAATACCTGAACTTTGGTATTGGCATCCAAATAAGGATTGGCAAATCCGGCCTTGAGCGATTCGGTGGCTTTATGCAAATCGCCCTTTTTACGGTAATAGTCGGCCAGCGAAATGTTGATGTAAGGATTTTCGGGGTCAATTTTCTGAATCTGCTGATAGGTTTGCAGGGCCTTGTCGTCGTAGCCGCGTATGAGGTAGAATTCGGCCAGAAGCGATAAAATGCGGCTGTCGGCAGGATTCGCCGCAGCCAGGATTTCGAGCTCTTCCATTGCTTTTTTATCCTTACCCATGGCCAGGTAAATACGATGTTTCTGCATCGAGAATTCTTCGGTAATTCCAAACCTTTCTTCCAGCTGATTGTAAATGGCTATGGCTTCATCAGGCTTGTCCATCTGCAGCCAGGTGTTGGCCAGCTCAAAGGCATAGTCGGTTTCGGCGGGGTTGTTGTTTACGAGTACCCTGTAAATTTTAACGGCTTCGGCAAACTGCGAATTGTTGGCATACAAACCGGCCAGCGATAGGGCATACCACTTATTGGCCGGGTCGAGGTTGTAGGCTTTTTCGGCGCATTCAATGGCTTTCTTTGCGTCATTCTGATTATAATAAAGCAGTGCCAGTTCGTACCATGCCGCATCGTTCGATGGGTCTTCGGCTACGCATTCGCCGTACAGCTGTAAGGCTTTGGTTGCATTGTCGGTTACTTTTGCCCGTGAGGCATCAAAAAACAGGTTTTCGGCCTTTTGCTTATCGTGGAAAAGGCTGTTGGGAACCGTTCCGGTAGTTTCCTGCTGCCCGAACGGGGTTTCCTGCGCATGAGCAGCAGCAGTTAAGGCAAGCGTAATCAGAAGTATGCGAAAAATGGGGTTGAATTTCATCAGGGCTTGGTTTTCAGCATTTTATTATTTGTGACCGGTATGTCCGAAACCTCCGGCCCCGCGGTCCGAATCACTCAGTTGATCAACCTTAAGCCATTCTGCCGAAGCATGGGCAGCCACAATCATCTGGGCTATCCTGTCGCCGTTGTTAATGGTAAATGGCTGATCCGACAGGTTAACCAGTATTATTTTGATTTCGCCCCGGTAATCGGCATCAATGGTACCCGGCGAATTGAGTACGGTAATGCCCGATTTTGCAGCCAGTCCGCTACGTGGCCTGATCTGGGCCTCATAGCCCACAGGAAGTTCAATGTATAAACCGGTTGGAATAAGCGCCCGCTGAAGCGACAGCAATGTAACCGGTGCATCGAGGCAGGCGCGGATATCCATTCCGGCCGAAGCTGCAGTTTCGTAGGCTGGCAGCGCATTACCCGATGTATTTACAATACGTATTTGCATAACTCAATCAAATGGAATTGGTGACCGCAGGCAAAATTACACATTAAATGGCTTTGTTTGCCAACTGCCTGAACCTTTGCTTCTCGCTGATCAGGGCATAGGCTACAAATGCCGCCAGAAGCATGGTATTGGTCATATATCTTACCAGGGGCTGCAGGTTTGAACTCCAAAGGCTGATCATGTAAATAAGGGCGGCCATAAGTACATACCACCCAGCTCTGCGCAGGTCGTAATTCACCGGATAGTATCTCTGACCAATCAGATAAGAGATCAGCATCATTGACACATAGCAGATAAGGGTGGCCCAGGCTGCACCCATATAACCCCATATGGGAATCAGTATAAAGTTCAACACCAGGGTTATGGCGGCACCGGCTATCGAAATTGCAGCGCCGGCCTTTGTTTTGTCGGTGAGTTTAAACCAAACACTGAGGTTGTAAAATACGCCCAGAAACAAGTTTGCCAGAAGCAATACCGGCACCACGCCTGCTCCTTCCCTGAAATCGCGGCCCACAAAGAGCATCACCAAGTCGATGTACAGCATAATGGCCAAAAAAATGAACAAACACACCACAATAAAGTAATGCATCATCGAAGCGTACGTTTCGCGCGCATTTTTACTCGACGCCTGATCAAAGAAAAATGGTTCGGCTGCATAGCGGTAGGTTTGAATAAACAATGTCATGAGTATTGAAACCTTGTAACAGGCGCCGTAAATTCCAAGTTGCACCATGGCATTCGCCTTATCAGGCAACAGGTGCTTGAGAATCAACCTGTCAAACGTTTCATTCACGATTCCGGCAAGTCCGAATATAAGTAAAGGCCAGCCATAATTGAGCATTTTACGCAGTAACGCAGTGTCGATTCCCAGCCTGCGCCAGGGAATTCCGGGCACAAGCATCAGAAAGGTGATAAAACTGGCAATCAGGTTAGATATAAATATGTAGCCAACCCCTGTTTGCGTGTTGTAAACCAGTTGGATAAGCGGCGACCACCAGCCCTGATGGGCTCCATCGGACAGATAAGGGCATAATACGATAAAAAACAGGTTAAAACCTATATTCGATCCGATGTTCACAATCTTAATCAGGGCAAAACGAAGCGGTTTATTCTCCAGCCTAAGGTTGGCATAGGGTATCGATGTCATGGCATCGGCGGCCAGAATTAGAGAAAACCAGCGGATATACTCAGGGTGGTTTGAATAATCCATCAGGCCTGCAATAAAACTGCTTGCCGGTAAAACCAGCGCCAGAAACAACAGGGAAGTAAAAAAAAGGGAAACGATGGAAGTTCCGACTACCGTTGAACGGTTGTTATCCTGGGCGGCAAAGCGGAAAAACGAGGTTTCCATGCCATACGTCAATATTACAAACAGAAAGGCAACATAGGCATAAAGTTCGGTAACCACGCCATATTCGGCAGGCACAAAAACCCGCGTATACAATGGTACAAGCAGGTAATTGAGGAGGCGCCCCAGGATGGTAGGCAATCCATAAATGGCTGTTTGGCCTGCAAGCTTTTTAAGCGGATTTACTGCCATGATTGGTTTTATTGAGGAAAAGCCGGAAGTTCAATAATAAATTTGGTGCCAATCCCTTTTACTGATTCAAACCTTATGCTGCCACCGGCCGAATCAATGATATTTCTAACCATAGCCAGGCCAAGTCCCATGCCTGATGATTTGGTGGTGAAATTGGGCGAGAAAATCAGTGGTTTCTTTTCTTCATCAATACCCGATCCGTTATCAGCCACCTCAACTATATGTTTTCCATTGATTGTGAGCAACCGGATATCGATTTTTCCGGGCTGCCCTGCCTGCATGGCCTGCACAGCATTGTTGAGCAGGTTTATAAAGACCCGCGAAAGCTGTTTTTCGTCAGCAAAAACATAGCAGGGTTCATCGGGAAGGGTAAAACTAAAGTTGATATCAGGATGCTGATGATAAAGCGACATCGTTGCCCTGATAATAGCAGTGAGTTCTGTTTTACTGTTTGACGGTACCGGTAATTTGGCAAAATCTGAGAAAGCAGTTGCGATGGCCGCCAGCGAATCAATTTGCTCAATCAGGGTTTGAGTTGTTTTCTGCAGCCTGTAGCCCCAGTCGGGCGCTTTTTCATCCCACGATTTGTAAAGGTGCTGAATGCTCAGCTTCATGGGAGTAAGCGGGTTTTTGATTTCGTGGGCTACCTGCCGCGCCATTTCACGCCAGGCGCTTTCACGTTCCGAACGAGCAAGTTTTTCGGCACTTTCGGCAAGTTTATCAACCATCAGATTGTATTCCTGAATCAAATCGCCCAATTCATCCTTACGGTTATAGGCTATCTTTTCGTTTTTGGCACTTAGGTTGATGTTTCCAAAACGGTTGCGGATGAGCTGCAGCGGCCGCATCAGATAGTTACCGGCAACAATTGAAATCATAACCGCCAACACCGTAAGTATCAGATAAATGTTGATAAAGGTGATGAGGAAGGTTGAAATTTCCTGCCTTAATTCCTGTTCACGCGCAAAATATGGCAGATTGATGTAGGCAGTAAGTTTGTTCTGCGCATTTCTGAAAGGTACATAGGCAGATAAATACTGGTAATTTCCTATTTTTTCGTTATCAATATAAAGGGCGCGTTTATTCTTTGCCAACTCGTGAAACGGACGCACTCCCATTAATTCCGACTTAAGCCCTTCCTCAAAAATCTGAGGCCTCGATGATGCCAGCAGGCGGCCATCAGTATTGTAAAGGTTAATATCGCTAAAAAATACCATCGAGAATTTGGTAAGTAGTTCCTCGAGGTAGTCTTTTTGTGATTTATCGAGAATATCGAGCGAAGCCAGTTTATTTTCGAGCTCTATCAGCACCGAGTGAGACTTTTCGCTAAGCATATCCCGGTTCTTCTTCTCGTTCAGATTCCGGATGTTGTATAGGGTGGTAGTACCTACCGAAATGGAAGCAAATAGCACCATTACAACCAGCATAAGCTGAAGGCGTGTTTTAAAATCGAGATTGGCCATATTACGCCATTTGCGTTTATTGTAGATGGCCGCGCCCAGCAATACCAGCAGAATATGAAATATCAGCTGATAGGTAAAGGGCGATACTGAATCGAGTATTCCGTTTTTTTTCAGACTGATTACAATGCTTGTATCCTTGTTGATTACGTGATACAAATGGCTGTATCCATTCCGGTCGAAGAAATCAAAATCGGCAAAATGCTGTGGGGGCAACGATTCTAGCATGCCATAATTGTAGTCGCCAACATTTTTTACCAGTTCGTTTTTGAAAAATAGCGCGTATGAATAATCTGAAATGTCGGCGGTATTGCTTCCCGGTTTATCCATAAGCAATTCGGGATATCCCAGCCCTTTGGGCACATATTTGGGCGTAAATTCGATCACCAGGTGACTTATCTGATTTCCCGCTTCCCTGGCCGGCATGGGTATATTGGCAATATAACTGCTGGCATCATACGATTCGTGAATAAAATACAGATGCTCTGCTGTTGCCGGTTCGCCCAGGCGCTGAATAATATCGCTGAAATAGTCCTGACAGCCAATAATATAATTAGATGGTTTTATCTGCAGGTTTTTATCCGGAAAGCACAGCGTAACCTGTACATTGTAGCGCGACCAATATCCTCTGAAATAGGTACTTTTTACATAATCAATGCAGTTTTGTTCATGTTCGGGATATTTCCAGGCTTCAGAAAACAGCCAAGTCAGCTGCGTATCCGAACGTATTCCCCTAAGTAATTCCGAAAACAGGTATTCTCCCATTTTATCCCTGTCTGACGATAATCGCAATGCAATTAGTTTGCGTTCGTTGCGCTCCTTTACCAGTTTATTGGAATAAATACTGTACGACGAAACAAGGGTAAGCAGCAATATAATCAGCCCGATGGATGTAAGCGACGGAAGCTTTATTCTGCCTGCAGCTATCATGTTTATCAACACCATAAAAGCTGCACCAAGTGCCAGAATGGTTGCATCGGGTGAATATACCCCTGCTATGGCACAGGCAAAATAAACCATAGCCATGGCAAGCAATGCTCCGCCAGATACCCACACCGGTGAAATCAGGCGGGCAGCTCTCCGGAACATTTGCACCGATAAAATTGCCAGTGCAGCCAGAATAAAGGCTATACTGAAATAAGCCAGCACTACATTGCCTGACAACACGCTTATTTTAGATACATCCAGGTCGAATGATGAATTACCAATCAGAATATCAATTATATAACATGATAAATAAAACAGGAGCACCGGCATAATAATATTCACAACCAAACCGGCTGCGCGCAAGCTTCCGGGCAGTTGACTTATTTTGCCTGCTCGGATAATTCTTACAGTAAAAAAGGCTGATACAAATGCCAGTACGGTATCGGTAAATAAATCGCCGAGTGATGGCAGCCAATTGGAAAAGGCAAAATCAACCGGGCTGAAAAATGCTGAATTGGTTAGTATTTGCGGTATCCCCTCCGATTGCAGGATTGCCCTGGAAGCTATCACTACAATGACAAATAAAAGGGCTCCAACCGGAGACTTTACCGATTTAAAGGAAATTATTACTGCAATATATATGCCGTATAGGTAGGCGATAAAAGCACTCAGATAAAGCAGATAAACCAGGGCAAATAAAAACGGTGGAAGTGGTGTTTCGCCCCGGGTATCGATTTTCAGCATGGGTGTATCCTTTACACTGCCATCCTTTAAATGCTTGTGGTTGAAAGTAAGATTTACCGTAGCGGGTAATTTGTAATATGGATTAAAAAATGGTGTAAGGTACTCATTCTGATACTTATAGCTTGTTTTTATCAGATCTGCCAGTACCCAGGTATGCCCTCCGGTAGTATGTGTAACCACCTGGTAGGTTCCATTGCCCGAAATGATATAACGCTGATGTGATTCGGGGCCTGCAATAAGTGGATCAGGCAAAATACTATTGTCGGACCAGTAAATAAGTTGGTTGTGGTCATAAACAAACAGAAAGGTATAGTTACCCAGTTTCCGGGCTATTCTTTGTTCCTGCTCATTGCCCGGAATGGTTGTACTGTCGGCCATCGCTGTAATAACAGCGTTCAGTTCAGCGTACCTTGTATCAAGTGCGTTTAAAAAAGAATGTTCAAGCTTTTCAGGCTGGTGAGTGTACCGGTAAACCACAGCCAACCCTTGAGCAGCTATTACCAACACCACTGCAAGTACAAATCCGGTAAAAATCCGGTAATTAGGTTTTTTCATCTGCTCACGAAGTTTGATGATACCTGAAGTATCAAAGCGCGTAACCAAAAGTAGTTAAAATAACAAAATGAGCCAGAATCAGTGATTAACGCCAGAGCCTTTACGGATAATAAATATCTGGCTTGAATATTCTCCTGTTTTAAATCCTGCTTTTATATTGGATATAAGTCCGACGAAAGCGGGGACGGCGAAACTTTTAACACCGGTTTTATAGGTATGACTGAGCATTGAAACATAGAACGAATCAAACACCATAGGTTTGATAGAAACAAGGCTGAAGCCGGTGTTTTCTGCGGCCCTGCTGAAGGAAGTTTTGGTGAAATGGAACAAATGCCTTGGAACATCCCAGGCAGCCCAAAATTTACCATAATACCTGGCATCGTGCGACAAATAGTTGGGTAATGCTATGAAAGCCAGTCCGTTAGGCTTTAGCAGGCGATAGATTTCCTGTAACCGCAGCGTAATATTAGGCACATGCTCGAGCACATGCCACAGGGTGATACAATCAAATGATTCGGATTTATAAGAACTGAGTTCGTTCTCATCGCCCACCTGTAACCGGAAGGTATTGCTGGCAAATGAGCGCGCTTTTGCATTGGGTTCAATGCCCGAAACCTGCATACCCTGCTGATGGCAATAATGCAGGAATTCGCCTGTGGCACATCCTATATCCAATAGATTTAAGGGTTTTTTGTCCGGATTGATTAACTGATATTTCTTCTTGTGTGTGTAATTGCGTATCCAGCGGTAAACCTTGTCGAACGTTGATTTTGCGGTGTCGGAATGCGAAATATATGCATCGCTGTTGTAGTAGCGCGATAGCGATACTAGAGCCGGAGCTGGTGTGGTAATACCGAGGCTACAATCACGGCAAACCTGTATTTCAAATTCCTCTCCGGTTAAAAAATAGTCCTTAAGTTGTTGATATACTGTAAATTGCACTGAGCCGCAAACGGGGCATGTATTTAATTGAGCAGAGGGTGAATGTTCCACGTGAAACAATTTAGTCAAAGTGAGTATTAGCGGCTCAAAAATACGATTAATACGGAGATATCCGCCGGCGAAACACCGTTAATTCTACTTGCCTGCCCTATGGTTGCCGGTTTAATTTTAGTGAGTTTTTCGCGGGCCTCAAATGATAGGGATGTTAGTGATGAATAGTCAAAATCAGACTTAAGTGGCAAATCTTCATACTTTGACAGCCGGTCGGCTATTTCCTTTTCCTTATCAATGTAGCCCTGATATTTAACCAGGATTTCTGTCTCTTCAATGATTTCTGCAGCCGTTTCTTTGAATTGTTCGAAGTGTTCTTTGAGTGTCGGCAGGGTATTCACCAAATCAAGCAACTGTATTTGTGGCCGCAGAAGAAGGCCGGACAATTTTACTTTTTGCTGAATTAAGGCAGTATCCAAGCGGGTGAGCAAGCCGTTGATCTGATCGGGATCAACACTTATTTTGCCAAGCAATGCAATTGACTGTTCGATTTCTTTTTCTTTTTTACGCACGCGTTCCAGACGGTCGGCCGAGGCAAGCCCAATGGCGTGCGATAAACGGGTAAGACGCAAATCAGCATTGTCCTGCCGGAGTAAAATACGGTATTCGGCCCTCGAAGTAAACATGCGGTAGGGCTCATCAATTCCCTTGGTTATTAAATCGTCGATTAGAACCCCGATGTAGGCCTCTGATCGTTTCAGAATAAATGGCGACTTATCATGTACTTTTAAGTGGGCGTTGATCCCCGCCATGATTCCCTGTGCAGCCGCTTCTTCGTAACCGGTGGTGCCATTAATCTGTCCGGCAAAGTACAGATTTTGAATCAATCGGGTTTCGAGGGTGTAATTGAGCTGAACGGGAGGGAAGTAATCGTACTCAATGGCATAGCCCGGCCTGAAAATCCGGGCATTCTCAAAACCCGGAACCCGTTGAAGTGCCTTAAACTGTATATGGTCGGGCAGCGATGAGGAAAATCCGTTTATATAATATTCTACGGTATCCCACCCTTCGGGTTCTACAAACAGCTGATGGCGCGATTTATCGCTGAAACGGTCAATTTTGTCTTCAATTGAAGGGCAATAACGAGGTCCCCGCCCTTCAATTCGACCGGCGTACATGGGCGAATCATCGAAACCCAGCCGCAAAATATCATGTACTACAGGACTGGTATAGGTAAGGTAACAGCTGCGCTGATGTGTTAATTTTGGGGTATCTGTATATGAAAATCGTCCAGGATCTGCATCGCCTTTTTGTTCCTCCATTTTAGAGAAATCGATGGAGCGACCATCAACCCTCACGGGGGTACCTGTTTTAAGCCTGGCCGATTCAAAGCCCAGTTCTCTTAAATTTTCGGTGATACCATGAGCTGCCGCATCGCCCATGCGCCCGCCCCCAAAACTTTTTGTACCTATATGTATAATCCCATTCAGGAAGGTTCCATTGGTAAGAATAACGGATCGGCCGTAAATTTCGTTCCCCATCGAGGTTTTAACACCCACTACCCTCCCCTCGCGGGTTAAAATTCCGGTAGCCATATCCTGCCAGAAATCAAGATTGGGTGTTTGCTCAAGCATTTGCCGCCATTTCCACGTAAAACGCATGCGGTCGCTTTGAGCCCTGGGGCTCCACATGGCCGGGCCTTTCGAACGGTTGAGCATTCTGAACTGAATCATGGTATGATCGGTTACAATTCCTGAATAACCGCCCAGTGCATCTATTTCACGAACAATTTGTCCTTTGGCAATACCTCCCATTGCCGGGTTGCACGACATTTGCGCAATGGCTGTCATATTCATTGTAATTAGCAGTACCGACGACCCCATATTGGCAGCAGCTGCTGCAGCTTCGCTGCCCGCGTGTCCGGCTCCTACTACTATTACATCATATTCTTTAAACATTGGGTTGTTGTTTCACGTGGAACATAACAGTTTTTGAATTTAATTCAGTGGCTGTATATGCTGTTATTAAAGCTGTGGAGTGCCTGGTTTTGATAGCGCAATAAACAAAAATGCGGCCTCGTTGTTGCACATCAACGGGCCGCAAAATTACGGAATATTTACGAAGCAAAATCAGCCGGCAAGCATGGCCAGGTAGGTATCCTCCTTTTCGCGCATCAAAGCGCTGTCTTTTTTGGTTTTGTCTTTATAGCCACATAAATGCAGCACGCCATGCACCATTACCCGCATCAATTCATTGTTCACTGTTTTTGAAAAGAGAGAGGCGTTTTCTTTTATGCGATCGATGCTGATGAATACATCCCCCGAAATCAGGATCCCTTCCGAATAATCAAAAGTTATAACATCGGTAAGTGTTTCATGCGCCAGATATTTCATGTTGAGTTCAAGCAGGTACGCATCGTCGCACAAAATAATGGTAACCGGACCGGCTTTTTTCTGCTCGGCATGTATTACATTTTGCAACCATAGCTTAATGGCTTTGCGGTTACCAAACCGGTAGGTAACGTTTTGATTGAAGAATTGTACGGTTGCCATAATGTGTAATGCTTAAGCGCTGTTTAATGAATGTACGTTATCGCTTGCCGGGCAGGTCAAGAAAATAGGCATTTACCTTGTTTTTGTAATAAGGTTTTAATGATGGGGGTATGGTGCGGAGCAGTTCAGTTTCTTTTGATGGCAATCCAAGTTTATCAAAATATGTGGCAGGATCAGGATGAGGCATTTCCTTACCTTGATTTGATTCGCGACGTTCTTCCTGATCACGCTGCATTTCGGCTTTTTCGGATTCGAGCAATCGAGTGAGGATTTCTTCCTGCCTTTGCATGGTTTGCTGATTCAGGATTTTATTGACCAGTTCAGTTTCTGACTGTTCCATCTGCTCTATCATTTTGTTCAGGCCGTTCTGGCCAACATTACCTCCCTTTTGCAACTGATCGCGGTATTCCTGAAGCTGCCGCCTGAGGGCTTCCTGTTGGGCAGCCATACGCGCCAATTGTTCGCTCATCGCACCCTGTCCTGATTTTCCCTTCTCGCCTTTCCCCTGCTCCATACTTTTCTTGAGAGCCTCCATTTGCTGATTGAGTTTTTGCTGCATCTGTCGCATCGATTTCATCGAAGGTTTACCCTGGCCCGGCATCGGACAACTTTTGCCCGATTTTCCCGACGATTTCATCGACATGTTCTGCTGCATTTTTTTCATCGACTCAGCAAGCATTAAAGCCAGATTGTTTACAGAAGTCATAACATACTGTTGCTTGGAGCGTGCCGTTGGTATTACACGATCACTCAAAGCCGCCTGTGCCTGTGCTGCATTTTCATTAATATCGTTTATTTCACGGTTTACATAGGGTTCAATCATTGCCTGGCGTTTACTCAGGGCGTAAAGTGAATCTTCAACCATGAGCAAATTATCCTTAATTGCCTTTTGTTCATCCATGAGTTGTATGTATTTGGGATCATTTCGCGAAATCACACCCAGCCGGTTTATCAGGTCTTCCTGATCAAAAGAGATACGGACCAGATTTTCGAGAATAGCCCTTAAGGTTTCTATATCCTCACCCAGGGCGTCTTCCTCCATTTCCTGTTGCATCTCAAACAACATATCACTCATTTGCTGCATATCTTCCGAAGCATCTTCCTGCGATTTTGATGCTTTTTTCATCTGCCCGTCCTTAAGTTCAGCCCCGGCTTCGTTCAGATTTTGTTGTGTCTCTTTTTGTTTTTCTTCAGGAATAGTAAAATTATTGGGTTCCTCAAGGGCCTGGTTCAACTTACTAAGCTCTAAGAGTTCCTTTTTTACCGCATCAAATGCATCGTTCACCTTTTGCTGCTCCTTACTCAACGATTCCTTTTCCTTTGCACTGCTGTTTTGTGTTTGCTCTGCTAGTTTTTTCTGGGTTTCGCTCAGCGATTTCAACTTATCTATAGTTTCGGTAAGGCGTTTATCAAACTCAAGCTGTTTGAACAGTTCAAGGTTTCGGTCAAGATTTTTTTCCATGTCCTCTGCCCCCATTTTCATCTTATCCATTACATCGTTCAGCTTGTCCTTGTCGAGATTGTCCATCATTTTCTGAAGCTCATCAAACATTTGCTTCATTTCATCGGTCATAATCTCGCTGAAAAGCTTCTCGAGCTGTTGCTGCTTTTCGAGAAGCGACGGATTCACCTCCGAAAACTGACTTTCCTTCTGATTCGTGCGTTCGTTTTGCTGCCGCATTTCTTCTACTTGCTGCTGCAGATTTTTTTGTCGCTCCAGTAAGTCCTGAATTTGCTTTTTATCCTGATAACTGAGGGTTTTCTTATCAAGCAGTTTTTTATTCAACTGACTTACCTCATTTTGAATCTTTTTGGCTTCATCAATACTCTTTTCAAGGTCATTTTTAACCTCCGTCTGGTTTTTCCTAACCATGGCTTCAATTTCGTCGCGCGTTGGAATACGCAGACTCATTTTCTGCGAACGGGCAGGTTTACTTCCATTTATAGCATCGTTGTCCCAGACTATGAAATAATATTCCACCTCATCACCCGGTGAAAGTCCGGCTCCTGCCACATCGAAAAAATAGTAAAACTGTTGTTGTGTATTTTGCTTATCGATAGTTACCGGAAGTACACGTTCAGCAGAGGTTTCACCATCAGGGTTACGCCTTGCCAGATGGAATTCCATATTACGAAAACCATAATCATCTTTAATTAATCCTCTGAAGTACAAGCGGTTATCATAAACGGAATCGCGGTATTCCTCAACACTGATGAGAGGGGATAGGTCAGGTAAAACGTTGATAAAGAACGACATAGAGTCACTCCCTTTCATAAATTCATTTTCAATGCTCACGCTGTAAGGCGTTGGTTCTTTAAGCCGTCGCATAACCCGGGCTGTGTTTCCGTTGATAATTTCGGAGTGTAGCAGCAATTTATCAAGCCTTAGGTTTACAGCCCGGGTATCCCGTGTGTAAAACTTCCATGTTACTACAGTGCCTTCCGGTACGGTTGCATCGCCGGTGTTCGACAAAAGTTCGCGCTTCTGGCCGGTATAGGAAGGATAATCAAGATCCAGATCGAAATTGAGAATAATGGGTTTTGGAAGCACAACAATTTCATAGTCAGATGTGTAATGCCCGGCTGCCAAAAAACTGAATACCTGGTTTTTCTGCAGTTTTTTAAAGGTATACGAATAATTAACTTTATCGTCAGCCTGCATTCTGAACTCACTTCCGTTGGCAACTAAACTTACTTCGGCAGGGATTTCGTCGCCTTCGATATGGATGCGAAGGGTAAAATCTTCGAGTTGAACGGCTTTAAGTTCCTTATTTACAATGGAAATAGAGAATGGCAATGGTTTTTCAAATACGATGTTGTGCCTGATTAGCCGGTTTCCCGGACCAGTTAATGCTCCCGGTGCAAATACGATGAGTAGCAATAGAATAAGCACCGGCGGAATAGCCATATAAAGGTATTTCCGGTTCTTCGAAAAGTCGATGGCTGAAACGAATGGCACTGGCCTGAGTTTTTCGGTTTTTTGACGGATTCCAGCCAAAATGAGTTCGCTGTCAGCGCTATTCGACTCCATTAACTCATTTAATTGCAGGGTATTAAGCAGGGTATCCCTTACTTCCGTAAAATGGGTGCCAATGATACTGGCGGCATATTCATGGGAGATTCGTTTACCGGCTTTCGACAGCTTGAGTAAAGGTACAACCACATATCGGCCGAGAATAAACAGAGCCCCGGCAATATAGCTGTAAAACAATACCGACCTCACCGGCACTGTAAACCAGGCAATCGACTCCAGTTGGGTGAAAATAAGCAGGAAGCTACCCAGCAGTGCCACACTGTAGAGCGCCCCCCTGATCAGCTGATTGGTGTAATATTTACGGATAAACTGATCGAGTTTGCCGATGAGTTCGTTATAGCTGTTTTCCATAGTTCGTTGAGTGTTGCTTTCGGAGCATCCGATACACAACCGGCGATGCGGTGATTTGCCGCCGGGGAATCAAAAAATGCCCGGAGTGCTATTTTGCATCAAAAACTTCAATTCCATTCCAGTCATCCGGAATTCCCCTTTGAATGTTGTTGCGGCAGCGGTTTATATAGAAGGCAGCCACCGAATCGCGTTGATTGATCTTTACAATCTCCGAAAATACATTAAGTGCGTCTTCAAACCGTTTATTTTTATAATGGTCTATTCCACTGCCAAACAGCGTTTTAGTCTCGATTTTGAGCTGTTTTACCTCGTCAGGTTCGCCGTCGAGAACTTCGAACACATATACGGCCTCTTTTTTCCCCTTTACGCGGGCGATATCGAGGAAGCGGAAATTGTACTTAGCCGGATTTTCAATTTTAATCAGGGTATCTTCCGAAATGATAATTGAGGTACGGTAAATCTTGGATAAGCCTTCGAGCCGCGAAGCAAGGTTTACGGCATCCGAAATTACAGTTCCGTCCATTCGTCCCTCCCCTCCTACTACTCCAAGCATAAGATTTCCGGTATGGATTCCAAAGCCTGAATCGATGGTTGGTCTTCCCTGATCGGTACGATCGAGGTTGAAGCGGGCGAGTGCAGCGCGCATTTCAATGGCTGCATCAATGGCATCATCCACTTTTTCGTGGAAAAGCGCCATGATAGAATCACCGATAAATTTATCGATGAAGCCATTGTTCCGGCGAATAACCGGTTCCATATAGCCAAGGTAATGATTGATAAAGTCAAAGGTTTCCTTGGGTGTCATTTCTTCAGAGAGCTCAGTAAAACTCCGGATATCAGAAAACATCACCGTCATCTCTTTCTGAACCTGATCGCCCAGCTGAATTTCAACAAAATCATCCTTGCCCAGAAAATCGAGAAACTGGTTGGGCACAAAACGGCTGTATGCTTCGTTCATCTGGGAAATCCTGAAAATGTACTCCCGCAGTTTGGTAGTCATCTTGTTGTATCCTTCCGACATCACCCCTATTTCATCGTTTGTGCGCACAATGGTATAATTATCAAGCATACCATCTCCGGTTTTGCGCATGCTCTCAACCAGTTCATTCACGGGGCGTACTATATTGGTGGTCGACCAGTTTACAAAAAAGAGGATGTAAATAAACGAAACAACAATGCCGCTGATAATTCCGCCAAACATCAGCGCATTGTCGAAAGCGCTGATGTAGTAAAGGTTATCAAACCCCGAAGCTTTTGAAAGATCAACTTCAGGACCAATAACATCGGCCAGTTTACCCAGCAGGATCCGCATTTCGTTGGGACCGAGATGGCCCATATCTTTTACAGGAGTTAAGCTCAGAACCAGATACAACAATACGATGGTGAGTGGCAAAAGGGTTGTCATAGCACTGGCGATGTACAACCTGGTGCGAATTTTACCGGTGTTTTTACCAAAGATTCTGGATTGAAGTTCATCGCGGGTATAAATGTGCTCAATGTACTTAATATGAACACGATGCTTTTGCCAGAAATAGATAAACAAAACAGTAAGCAGCGATGCCACCAGTGAAATAAACAGGTAGTTTGAATACAAACGGCGCCCTATTTCATCGGTAAAAGCCGATGGGGTTTGCAATTTCACCATCATAATGGCATGTACGATGGTAAATGCAATTAGCACTATACCGCTGTTAATCAGCGGTGTATATAAAAGCAATTTGCGGCAATAGCGATAGAGCCTGGGCGAAATGGTGCGCCCTTTTCGTTTTCGCTTGAAATATCGCATAAACGGAAAATTAATGGCGAAGCCCGATATTGTACTGATGATAATAACAAACCTGAACAACGACGAAATGCTGTTTGATAAGGCAGAAGAGGTGGATTTATTGGGCCCTGGTTTAATTACAATATCACCGTTTCCATTTATTATTGATGAATCAGCAGCCAGTGCTTCTGTAAGACTGTCGGCAATCTGATTCAGGCTGTCGCTGACCTGGTTTTTGGCCGATGCAAGACCTGCTTTAAGTCCCCGTTTAAATTCAGATACCGGTCCCTTGTGCGAATTTGCATCAGCTGAGTCAGTAACAGCCTCCGAATCAAGTCTGATTTTAAACGCTTCGTTACGGGCCTGCTTCAGTTCGGGAAAACTCTTTAACACCATAAACCCCAGAACCGGAAAAACCAGCAGGAAATAAAGCATTACCGGAAAGAGGAAAACTCTCCCTATTAAGTATCTGGGCACACGAACTTTACCGGACGGTTTACTGGACATTTCCGAGTTGTAGCTGTAAATGAAGTTGTTAGTTTAACGCCTTTGCTGATACAAAGTTACATTAAATTGATGCATTATGCTGTTAATAAATTCAAAAACAACTTTAGGCTACGCTATGTTTAGCAACCCGGAATGGCAAACAGGCTTTTGTTATCTTTGCAGCCTCATTGAAAATTGGATGTATGAAAGATGTCAGAGTGCGTTTTGCACCCAGTCCTACGGGCCCGCTACACATTGGAGGAGTGCGCACAGCATTGTATAACTACCTGTTTGCCAAAAAGAACAATGGCAAATTTCTGCTTCGCATCGAAGATACAGATCAAACCCGTTATGTGCCGGGAGCCGAAGATTACATTATCGAATCGCTCAAATGGTGCGGCATTACCTACGACGAAGGTGTTGGAATTGGTGGCCCGCATGCTCCTTACCGTCAAAGTGAACGCCGTAGCATGTATCATGAATTTGCCATGAAACTGATAAGCGATGGCCATGCTTACTATGCATTTGATACCCCTGAAGAGCTGGAAGCAATGCGCGAAAGACTTAAAGCCAGAGGCGTTGCAACCCCTCAGTATGATGCATTTATTCGCATGGAAATGGTAAACTCGCTTACATTAACGGCTGAGCAAACTCAGCAGCGCCTCGATAGTGGCAGCCCTTATGTAATTAGAATCCTCATTCCACACAATACTGAAATTACTGTATCAGATCTCATAAGGGGCGAAGTGGTGGTTCATTCATCCCGCCTCGACGATAAGGTTCTGTATAAATCTGATGGCATGCCAACCTATCATCTGGCCAATATTGTTGATGACCATTTGATGGAAATTTCGCATGTAATACGTGGTGAAGAATGGTTGCCTTCTGCTCCCCTGCATGTGCTGCTTTACCAGTATTTTGGCTGGCAGCCACCGCAATTTGCCCATTTGCCACTTCTGCTCAAGCCTGATGGAAACGGTAAACTCAGCAAACGTGACGGCGACAGGCTTGGATTTCCTGTTTTTCCACTAAAGTGGGTTGATCCGGCTTCAGGCGAAGTATCATCCGGCTACCGCGAATCGGGATATCTGCCCGATGCATTCATCAACATGCTGGCATTGCTGGGCTGGAACCCGGGCACCGAACAGGAGGTTTTCAGCATGGAACAGCTTATCGATAGCTTTTCGCTGGAAAGAGTGGGTAAGTCGGGTTCGAAATTTGATCCTGAAAAGGCGAAATGGTTTAATCATCACTATATCAGCGAGTCTGAAAACAAGGTACTGGCACAATATCTGAATGAAATGGCTGTTGGCCACGGATTTTCACCAGAGCCTGATACCCTTGAACGCATTGTTGCATTGATAAAGGAACGGGTGGTTTTGCTGCCCGATGTTTGGTCGCAGAGCTATTTCTTCTTCGAAGCTCCTCAGCAATACGATTCAAAAGTGGTTGATAAATTCTGGAAATCCGAAACCCCGGCTATGCTTGCATCGGTTTCGGATTTGATTGAGGCTCAGGACGACTTTGCCACAGAGCCGCTGGAACAGGCCGTAAAATCATTTATACACGAAAAAGGCCTGAATATGGGGCAGGTTATGAATACACTCCGGCTGGTAATGGTTGGTGGTAGTTTTGGGCCCGGTGTTGCTGCCATTCTTTCAATACTCGGAAAAAAGGAGGTGTTAAAACGGATTCAAAAGGCAGTTGCTGTACTTGGCTAATAATTAATTTGTTATGAGGGGAGATGCTGCAGTATATGCCCGGCTTGAAGAACTTGGGATTACCTACCGGTATTATGAGCATCCTCCTGCTCCAACCATTGAAATTGCCATAGAATACTGGAAAGATATTACAGAAACCTCACATTGTAAAAACCTGTTCTTTCGTAACCACAAGGGAAACAGACACTATCTGGTTATTTTTGACCATCGCCGGGTTTTGCCCATTCATGATCTCGAAAAAAGATTGCTGCAGGGAAAATTAAGTTTCGCTTCACCTGCCCGTATGATGCAATACCTTGGTTTAACACCTGGTTCTGTGTCTCCTTTCGGTTTGATTCACGATACGGGCCATCAGGTGGTTATATTTCTGGATCAACAACTCAGCAATCTGCCCTATATAAGTTTTCATCCCAATGATAATACTGCCTCGCTGGTTATTGCATTTGACGATTTTATTAAATACCTCGATGCCAGTGGCAACCATTTTGAGTTGCTGGCTTTGTATGATAGTTAGCCTATCCTAAACCACCTGAAAGTGACAAAGCCCTGAGCTTTTTTGCACAACAAATTTTTGTGTAATTTGCGCCGTTGTAAATAAACCGGTAATGCCGGGCACCCAATAGTATTAATGTGCGTGAGATAAAGCCTATAAAAATCAGCTTGTTTATTTTTCTCTGCATGGGAGTGCTTGTTGCAGCAATGTTTATGAGCCGGAGCAGCACCATTTCGGCAGGCCAAAAAACTGAAGGCATTGCGGTGGGTGAATTGTTTGTAAAATTTCCTTCGGCAAAGGGTTTTTTCAGCCGCGAAGTGTATACACCGAGCAAAAAAGCCGATAGCATAATTACACTTATTCAGGACAATATACCGGCCAGAGAATTCCCGAGAGAGCTGCCTGATTTCAGCAAAATCGACACCGCTGAAATTGTTAGAATAGCCTATCCGGGTAACCGCAATGAATATACAGGTGTGATTGACGCACGCTTAAAATCAGGCCGTTGCCGTATTCTGCATTATGGTGATTCACAAATTGAAGGCGACCGGATTTCGGGTTATCTGCGCAACCGCCTTCAGGGTATTTATGGTGGAAGCGGGCCGGGATTTCTTCCAATAAAACAGGTGTATGAGCAGAATGCAGCCGAAATATCGGTAAGCGACAATTGGATCAGGCTGGCTGCGTTTGACCCGAATAGCGAACCGCTGCCCGATAAAAACTATGGAATGTTTGCTTCGGTATCCCGCTTTACCCCGGTAGCTATAAACACCTCCGATACACTTTCCCCATCAGACGCACAACCAGTAAAGGCCAGTATCCGAATCAGGCCCTCACAAAAATCATATCCAAGGCTGAGAAATTATACGCATGTGGGCATACATTATGGCAATGCGAGGTATGCCACGCACTGCAGGGTGTATTCTGATGGTAATCTGGTTGGTGAAAATCAGCTGATAAACGATGGCCGGTATCATTGTTTCGAAATAGAGAACAACGCGGGAACAAATGAGATTCTGGTGGAATTCGAGTCGGTGGAGAGTCCCGATTTTTATGGAATTACCCTCGATGGATCGTCGGGTATCTGCCTCGACAATATTGCCATGCGTGGCGCAAGCGGTACCATTTTCAGGTCGATGAGCCAGCAGGCATTTGTTTCGATGGCCGCAAGGCTAAATCCTGAAATTCTGATTTTTCAATATGGTGGGAATACGATACCGTATGTAAAGGATTCTGCTGCAGTGGCTTCATACGCCGGTTATCTGCTACAGCAAATCACCTGGATACGTCGGCAGATCCCGGGCGTTGTAGTAATATTTATCGGACCGGGCGATATGAGTACCTCGGTTGATGGCCAGATGATAACCTATCCACTGCTGCCCTACCTCGATGAACGTTTGCAGGCCAGCTGCCTGAAAAACGGCGTGGCTTACTGGAGTATGTATAAGGCCATGGGGGGCGAAAACTCAATGCCATTGTGGGTTGAACAAGGTTTGGCCGGCAGCGATTACACCCATTTTTCGCCCAAAGGCACCCGCATTATTGCCGAACTGTTTTTTACTTCACTTTATCTCGATCTGCGTTGAAAATCAAAGGCCTTCTGATTTTATTGTTGCTTGGATTTACGCAAATTGCGCACAGTCAAAGGTATATACTCGACAGCATTGCTTCTGTTACCGGCCAACTGATACATCAGGATAAGAATGTGCTGATGTATGCCGACTCATCAGCCAACTGGGCCGGTTTTCTGGGGCAGCTGGATAGCATATATACCGGAAAACCGGTGGGTTTGCATATTTTTCATATTGGCGGATCGCATATTCAGGCTGATTTATATTCAGATAAACTGCGGTGTTACCTTCAAAACATGAATGAAAATGCTGCAGCTCAGCGGGGATTTGTATTTCCGTATAAACTTGCTGCCACCAACAATCCGTTGAACTACCGCATTACCGCTAACTTAAAGAAGTGGAAGGGATACCGGTCATCGGTCAAACAGGATTTGTCACTATGGGGCCTTTCGGGGATAACGGCTGAGCTAACCGATAGTATTGATACTCTGAACATTCAGGCCAATTATAAAACAGCGGCTAAAATGCCTTATTCATTCAGCCGAATCCGCTTCTTTACCGATGCAGAACCCGGTACCTTTACCATTCAATGTGCCGATTCGGGATTGTTCCTGTTACCGGTAAAATTTGATTCTGTAGCCTGTTATGCCGAATACCGTTTGCCCTGCGAAGTAAACTCAGCGCGTTTTTCAATTCGTAAGCTTACAGCGGGCAGGGCTTTCAGACTGATGGGATTTGAACTGATGAATGCGCGTAAAGGGATTGAATACACCAGTATTGGAGTTAACGGGGCAGGATTTTATTCGTACCAGCGGTGCACACTTTTCGAAAATCAGCTTCAGTTGTATCGTCCCGATTTGTTTATTATTTCTATTGGCACCAACGATGCCTATACACCTCAGTTTGATTCGGCGGCGTTCAGGAAAAATTATGAAAACATGGCCGATCTGGTTCTAAAGATAAATCCAGAATGTGCACTTTTATTTACTGTGCCCAACGATAACTATTATAAACGGAAATATCCGAACAAAAACACCGCGCTTCAACAAAAGATAATACACGACCTTGCCCGCAAATACCATGCGGCCGTGTGGGACTTTTACGCTGTAATGGGCGGACTTGGCTCATCGCAGCGCTGGTATCTCCAGCATCTGATGGCACGCGACAGGGTGCATTTTACGCGTACAGGCTATAGTCTAAAAGCCGATTTGTTGTTCAAAGCGCTTGTAAATGCATGGGAGAAATCAAGCGGACGGCCTACAGGCTCGCTTTTAAATCAGTTGTTATTGCAACATGAATAGACTGTACGACATTTTTGCATTTTCTGAAGCATTTCCACTGATTTTTACGCAGGCTGGATTCTGGATATTTTTTGCCATTGTATACTTTGTTTTTTCGCTGATCTACAAGCGAATACGGATACGTAACGTCTATTTGCTCCTGGTTTCCTTGTTTTTTTACTACAAAACCAGCGGATTATTTGTTGGCCTGCTGATTTTTACTACACTCATAACATGGTTGCTGGGCGGAGCCATCTACCGCAGCAAAACAAAACCAGCCCGGGCCGCACTTCTGGCACTCAATGTAGCAGTTAATCTCTTTGTACTGAGCTACTTCAAGTATGCCTACTTTTTTACCGATGCTATCAATACCCTTTTTAACACCAATATTAAGGTAACACACTGGCTGGCCGAGTGGGGCAATTCATTGGGGAATACTGGTTATTTTACGGTTGATAAGATTGTTTTGCCTATCGGCATTTCGTTTTATACATTTCAGGCGCTCACATATTGCACCGATATTTACCGAAACAAGCTGCAGCCGCTAAAATCGGTAGCCGATTTTGGTTTATTTGTCAGTTTTTTCCCACAACTTGTTGCCGGACCTATCGTAAGAGCCAGCCAGTTTATTCCACAAATCAGTAAGCCAACCCATATTACCCACGATGATTTTAATCGGGGCACATTTATGATTATCAAGGGATTAATCAAAAAAATGTTGTTTGCTGATTTTATTGCTATGCATTTTATGGACAAGGTCTTTGATGCGCCTGCCATGTTTTCGGGTTTTGCCAATGTAATGGCCATGATTGGGTATTCGTTGCAGATTTATGGCGACTTTTCGGGATATACCGATATAGCCATCGGATTGGCTTTATTGATGGGGTTCAGCCTGCCAGCTAACTTCAACTCTCCGTATAAAGCACTTAACACCAGTGATTTCTGGAAGCGATGGCACATTTCACTTTCATCCTTTCTCAAGGATTACCTGTATATTCCTTTAGGAGGAAACCGAAAAGGTTCTGTAACATCGTGGGTAATTACGGCTCTTTTACTGGGTGGGTTGCTACTTGCTGCAGCCAATGTGTGGATTGTTACCGCAGTGCTGGCTATATCGGGCATACTTGCACTGGTTTATTTATTTATTAAACCGGCAAGAATCCACTTTACAACCAATATTAACCTGATGCTCACCATGCTGATTGGAGGATTATGGCATGGGGCTTCCTGGAAATTTGTGATTTGGGGCGGGTTAAACGGGCTTGGTATTCTGGTTTATAAATACTGGCGAAAAATCAGCCCCTGGGAGCAAAGTAGCCACAGGCTTTCGGTAGTGTGGAAAATTTTACTGACATTTACTTTTATTACTTTCACACGCATTTATTTCAGGGGCGAAAGCATGGACCATATTGCAGCCTGGTACCATCAGGTAGCATACCACATGAACTGGAGCTCGGCAGCCGGTCTTTTGCTGCAATACAAAACCGTTTTTGCGGTGATGCTGTTGGGCTATATAACACATTGGCTTCCTGTAATTACCAAGGATATAATTCTGAAACGATATGCTCAGAGCCATGTGATTGTTAAAGTGCTTGTGGTTGTGCTCACAGGAATTATTTGCTATCAGGCATATTCAGCCAGTTTTCAGCCGTTTATATATTTTCAGTTTTAGCATCTAATGAACTGAAAATAAAAAGAGCAATCAAATCATATGATTGCTCTTTTTGTGTTGACCTACCAGGGGTCGAACCTGGACTCTTCTGATCCAGAGTCAGACGTGTTGCCAATTACACCATAGGTCAGTAATCGGGCTGCAAAAGTAGCAAAATGTTTTTTGCAGTTCCAAATTTTTAGGTAAAATCTTTGTGCTTTTCCTAATTTTTGGCCTTACTCCACGAATCCTTAAGGGCTACAGTACGGTTAAACACTGGTTTTTCGGTAGTTGAGTCGATGTCGGTGCAAAAATATCCGAGCCGTTCAAACTGGAAAGTCTCCAGATTTTTGCTTCCGGATAAGGATGGTTCAACAAACCCGTTTACAATCCTAAGTGAATCGGGGTTGAGGTTTTTCTTATAATCCTCTCCTTCGGCAACATCTTCAGGGTCCTCGCTCATAAAAAGCCTGTCGTACAGCCTTATCTCGGCGCTGATGGCGTTTTTGGCCGAAACCCAATGCAGGGTGCCCTTAACCTTACGGTTGCTCTCAGGGCGTCCGCTGAGCGTTTCGGGATCGTAGGTACAATAAATGGTGGTTATTTCGCCGGTAACCGGATCCTTATCAAACGATTCACATTTTACAATATAGGCATATTTGAGTCGCACTTCGCGGCCCGGAGCCAGCCTGAAAAACTTGTTGGGCGGGTCTTCCATAAAATCATCTCGCTCAATGTAAAGCTCTTTGGTAAACAGCACCGGCCTGGTTCCTGCTTCAGGGTCTTCGGGATTATTTACGGCCGGCATGGCTTCTTCAAGCCCATCAGGGTAATTGGTAATAATCAGTTTAACCGGATTAAGCACACCCATCCGGCGAAAAGCCTTTTTGTTCAGATCTTCGCGTATGCAAAACTCAAGAAGCCCTACATCTATCACATTTTCGCGCTTGGCTACGCCTACAAGATCGGAAAAGTTGCGGATAGATTCAGGCGTGTAGCCGCGTCGGCGCAAGCCTGATATGGTTGGCATGCGTGGATCGTCCCAGCCATTTACAAAGTTATTCTTTACCAGTTCGAGTAATTTACGCTTACTCATAACCGTGTATGTCATGTTAAGACGGGCAAATTCAATTTGCTGAGGCGCAAAAATCTCCAGTTCGCGGATACACCAGTCGTATAGGGGGCGATGCACTTCAAACTCAAGGGTGCAAATACTGTGCGTAATCCCTTCGATGCTATCACTTTGTCCGTGTGCAAAATCATACATGGGATAAATGCACCATTGGTTTCCGGTACGGTGATGCTCTGTATGAATAATACGGTAAAGAATAGGGTCGCGCATATGCATGTTGGGCGATGCCATATCAATTTTAGCTCTCAGCACGCGGGCTCCGTCGGCAAATTCTCCGGCTTTCATCCGCCGGAACAAATCCAGGTTTTCATCCACACTGCGGTTACGGTAAGGGCTTTCCTGACCCGGTCGGGTAGGGGTTCCTTTTTGCGCTGCGATTTCTTCGGCCGAAAGGTCACAAACATAGGCTTTGCCTTTTTGGATAAGGGTTTCGGCAAATTCATAGATCTTGGGGAAGTAGTCAGATGCATAGTATTCGCGTTCTTCCCAGTCGAATCCAAGCCAGTGCACATCGTAGCGGATTGAATCAACATATTCCACATCCTCTTTCACCGGATTGGTATCATCGAACCTCAGATTGGTTTTACCCCCGTACTTGAGTGTGGTGCCAAAGTTGAGGCAAATGGATTTGGCATGACCTATATGAAGGTATCCGTTAGGTTCCGGCGGGAAACGGGTATGCACCCTTCCTCCGTTTTTGCCGTTGCGGATGTCTTCTTCAATGATGGCATGAATGAAATTGGTCGGGGCTTTGTTTTCCCCTGCGGGCTCAATGGATGAAAATGAATCGCTCATAAACGTTGTATGATAACGTGAAACAGCCGGACAGTAATGACTGCTGAAACAACTTGTGTTTTAAGGGTGCAAAGGTAATGAATTTGCTCTTGTGTGCGTGATCCCGATGTACACCTGAAATGTGGCAAAATGCATATTGGGCCTAACCGGCCACTCAACAGCCAATCCCGAATATACATATGGTTTCCAAAACAAACATGTTCTGAATTAAAACCAAAGATGTTCTACCAGAATTTTTGCTCCGATGGCTATCAGAATGATTCCTCCAAGCATTTCCATGTGTTGCCCGAAGCGCGACCCAATGTTTTTGCCAAATAAAATTCCCAGCATCGAAACAATAAAAGTTATACTTCCAATAATCAGCACCGGCCATAACATGCTTAACCAGAGAGGGGAGTTTCCGGTGTTGATAAAAGCGAAAGTAATGCCTACTATGAGTGCATCTATACTGGTTGCCACCGACATGCTGAGCAAGGTACCGGGGTGCAGTGGATTTATGGTCTGCTTTATTTCCTCCGGACGCCGGCTCTCAATCATCATTTTAACGCCGAGTACCGAGAGCAATACAAAAGCAATCCAATGGTCTATTTCAATCAGGTAGTTTCGAATGCTTAATCCTGCAAGCCAGCCGATTATGGGCATCAATGCCTGAAAAAAGGCCAGGCTAAAAGCAATGATGCAGGCTTTGCCAAATCTGATATGGGGAAGCACCAGACCACTGCTTACCGAAACAGCAAATGAATCAAACGATAGCCCTATAGCCAGAATAAACAGCGTAACAATTTCCATATTAATGATTTGATTCAGTCGGGTTTAAGCCCAATGGGATAAGCAGACCCCGGGCATCCAGTTTTTTAAGCAGAATCAGATCAGAAGCCAGGGCTTCGGTGAGTCCTTTGCCTGAATAGGATGCACCCGAAACCGCATCGATGTTTTTGCCATAAGCTGGTAAAGAATCAGGGGTGAATCTGCTAAACTTGCTGAGCCATGAAGGGTCGGTTACGTTTTTCCCTTGTCTTGACCGGTATTCAAGAATTACCAGCCTGGCAAGATGAAGGTTGGTTTCGAAAATAGCTGCGTAGGAAAACGGTTCGTACCGGCCCCATGCTTCACCGGTTACACAGTAGCCAAGGATTTTACCTCCAACCGAAACCGCATTCCAGCGGCCATTGGCGTTTAAAATTTCATTGTCGGTAATTTCGCTGGACTCCAGATTAAGAGCGATAAGTGTAATTTGCTTTTCAGCATAAAAATCTGTCAGTTCCTTCCTGAGCTTTTTGGCTGAAGCGGCAGGCAAATCGGGCTGACCCTTTAATTGCAACGAAAAAGCCAGAAAAATCACTAAAAAGTTTAGAATCACGAGCATGTGAATCTTTGCCGGATTATTATGCACTTGCTATTTGTATTGTAAATTCCTGCAAATTTAATGTTATTTGGCTTTTATCAATTTTTGATATTGATTGTCATATATTTGCTCATGGCCGTTTAAATTTGTTTTATGGATCACAATACGACTAAAAATAAATCCATTACGACTGGAGATTATACCCATGAAATTATTCCATCCAGATTGCTTTGCATTGTACAGGGGAAGGGCGCGGTTAATTTTGCCTCTTCCACACTTGCTATGACCAGTCTGATTACCGATCCTCAATTTGATCCGGCATATTCAATTCTGGTTGATCTCCGGCAAATAAATTATATCCCCGGATATTCGGATTTGTTGGGGATAAAGGAACGGCTGATATATCTAAAAGCCGCATTGCAATACTAACTGCTGAAAATCTGCTTTTAATGGGAGAACTTATTTCAGTTTTTGCACGGTTGGGCGGATTAACCATGAAATCGTTCGGCGATGAAAATGAGGCAATTCAATGGCTGGAAGTTGACCCAAAGGAAACATCTGCTCATTGAACGGGTAATCTGAAAAAATGAGAAAATTAAAAAAGCCGGAAGCATTGCTGCCTCTGGCTTTTTTAATTAATAACACTTTATATAAAGTGCCCCAAAATATTGGAGGTCTCGAGCGGATTCGAACCGCTGTAGAAGGTTTTGCAGACCTCTGCCTAACCACTCGGCCACGAGACCCTTAAGCGTTGCAAATGTAAAAAAAATACATAAATGCCTAATGAAAATATTTTGCCTTTATCCTAACAGGTCTTAAAAGAGTCAGTTTGCTTATGCGGGTTAGTTTTTGGCTTGGCAAAAATGGCTAAACAATCCTCGCAAAGGCAATCGGTATAGGTGTTTTTGATCAATGCCAGATTCGCCTCCGACACTGAATAAGAAAAACACCAGCACTCTGCCGAATGCCGGCATTCAAATGTTTTACCGCACCGTTGACATTGCTTGCGGGTCGAAGTGGTTTCTGTATTACTTTCCATAGGCGTCGGGGTGCGATAGCGTAACACATACGCGGTCGATTTTACCTCCCAGCGGTGGATTGAGCTTGGATATTTTAACCCGCGAACCGGTAATTTCGGGGAACTCGTGATGTACTGCCGTTAATATACGGCGTGCTACATGTTCGAGTAGGTGGGACTTTTGCTCCATTACCCTTTTAACGGTTTGATATACAGAAAGATAGTTGACAGTATCGTGTAGCTGATCACTCGCTTCAGCAGCAGCCGTATTGGTTTCGAAAAACAGATCAACAATAAAGCGGGTTCCGATTACCTGTTCTTCTTTAAAATGTCCATGATAGGCAAAAAATTCCATGCCTTCTACCGAGATTGTTCCCATATCAGATTTTCCTTTTTGTACAGCCTGAATTTAGAGTTATTGCCAATCAGTTTTCTTTTGCAAAATACCTGAACGGGGTATAGCTGATGCCGCGGTCGTAAACATCAACATTTTCTTTCTTTTTCAGAAAACCAACCACGGCATAGGTTATGGGGGTAAAAAGCACCTCAACCCCCGATTTAAAGATATAATTCGACACAATTACCGAAATCAGCAACTCGTTGGGAAGCACTCCATAAAATGCCACCAGGCAAAAAATAGCAGTATCGATACCTTCGCCAACCAGGGTCGACCCAATGGTTCGCACCCACAGCATGCGGCCTTCGGTGATTATTTTCAGCTTCGACATAATTATTGCATTAGAAAATGCTCCGCCGAAATAGGCTATTAAACTGGCCATAACGATTCGTGGTACAAAACCAAGTAATGATTCGTACGCCTGTTGCCCGGTCCAGTCGGGGGCTGGCGGTAGTATCTGTACTACCCACAAAACCAGCGACATTAACAAAGCTGCCATAAAACCGGTCCAGATTACTTTTCGTGAAAGCTGATATCCATAAACCTCTGTTAAAATGTCACCAAATATATAGCTGAGTGGAAACAGGATAGTACCTCCGTCAAAAGTGAATTTCCACATGGACACAATCTTGGTCGATGCCAGATTTGAAATTAGTAGTACAGCAACAAAAAGTGCCATTATAACATCGAAGTAGCGGAAGGTGCGCCCGGTTGATGTGGTGGAATTATCCATTAGAATCTGATTAAAAGTATGTGCAAAAATACAATTCCCTCAGAAATGAACCCGAAAATGTCCTCCTTCCGGAATAATGGCCGGGGATTAGATATTTTACAGGTTTGTGAAGCACATTTATGCGCTTGTGCTACCAATTATGATTAAGAAATTTTCTTTATTATAGCTTGAAAATCAGAATATTTGCTTTAAACCGTTTAGCTTCTTCGACAGAATTAACCGGTTTTCCTAAACAAAATGGAAATTGTATAAATTATCAAAAACCCCAAACCGGAAACATCTAAAAATCAACAGCATAGAAATATAGGTTATTTACTAAATGAAATATTTCAATAGTTTATATTTGTAGCCAGGATATTAGGTTTTGTTTTTCTCTAAATTTATATTTTAAAACCTGCATTTCAGGAATAACCTAAAAGAACCACTGGTATTATGAAGAAAAAGGAAACTCTCCCTGAAGCCATAGCAAAGAAACGTGCAGAATATATAGTCGGAATTGGCGCTTCGGCCGGGGGGCTTGAGGCACTTCAGGAGTTTTTTAAAGCGGTTCCCATGCAAACGGGTATCGCCTATGTGGTGATACAGCATTTGTCTCCCGATTACAAAAGTTTGATGGACGAGCTGCTTGCAAGGTATACCAAGCTTACGATTCTGAAAGCCAAAGATGGTATGCTGGTTGAGCCCGACACGATTTATCTTATTCCACCACGCAATAATCTTTCTATTTTTCACGGAAAACTCATACTCGAAGATCAGGGTAGCCGCAGTGGACTTATACTTCCTATTGATATATTTTTCCGTTCACTTGCACTGGATATAGGTAAAAATGCCATCGGCATCATCCTGTCGGGTACCGGCAGCGATGGTACACTTGGCACCCGGGCTATTAAGGAAGCCGGTGGAATGGTGATGGCTCAGGATGAACGCACAGCCAAATTTGACGGAATGCCCCGAAGCTCCATTTCAACGGGTTTGGTCGATTACATTTTGCCACCGGCCAAAATGCCCGAAGAACTTGTAAACTATCTGAAGCATCCGTTTATCGACAAATCGAGCAAGCAAAAATCGGTGTTGGATGGCAAAGAGGATGACCTTACAAAAGTCTTGATAATATTACGCGATTACTCGGGGATAGATTTTTCGTATTACAAAGAAAACACCATCCTGCGCAGGCTCGAACGGAGAATCAGTATCAATCGCTTTGCCCAGTTTGATGATTATCTTAAACTATTGGCAGATTCGGATAAGGAAAAAGACATATTATACCGGGAATTGCTGATTGGAGTAACGCGGTTTTTCCGCGATGAGGCAGCATTTAGTGTAATAGAAAGTGTAGTACTGCCCAAGCTGATCGACAAAAATAAAAAGCAGCTGAGATTGTGGTCGGTTGCCTGCTCAACAGGTGAGGAGGTTTACTCATTGGCACTGATTATCAGAGAGTATCTCGAGGAGCATAAAATTGATTGTGATGTTAAAATATTTGCCACCGACATCGATCGCCACTCACTGGAGCTGGCAGGGCAGGCCTATTATCCCGAAAGCATTGTGGGAGATGTTGACCCTTATCTGCTCGCCAAATACTTTACCCGGCGCGAAAACGGATATCAGGTTGGCGAAACCCTGCGGAAAATGGCCATTTTTGCCACACACAACGTGCTTAAGGACCCACCCTTCTCGAAACTCGACCTTATCGTTTGCCGCAACCTGTTCATCTATCTCAAACCAGAAAGTCAGTCGAAGGTAGTCAGTTCATTTTACATGGCTCTCAAAGCCGGCGGGTACCTGTTCATGGGTAGCAGCGAAACCCTCGGAACACATGCCGAAGCCTTTACAACGGTAAATTCAAAACATAAAATTTATTCCAAAAAACCGGGTTATAGCATGGGTTTTATGACCGAATCGCCCAGTTCGTTTTTGTTTGTGCCTAAAAATGAACAGCAGTTCGACAACCAGTTTTACAGCAAAAAGCTTCCAAGGCGCGATATGATTACCGAGAAAATTTTCGACTCGGTATTGCCCCCTTCGCTGGTACTTGATGAGCAAATGAATATTATTCAGGTTATCAACGATATGAACCCGTTTGTTCAAATTAAACCCGGTAAATTCGGCCACAGCCTTAATAATATTCTTACACAGGAATTAACACTGATTATCTCAAATATTTTCAGAAAACTCAAAACCATAAAGGATAAGGTTGTTTTTGAAAATGTAAAGCTAAGCATCAACAATGAAATTATAAAAATCAATGTTGAAGGCCGGCAAATCATCAACGAAGAAGATAGCCGCATCTATCTTATCTCATTTATTAAGACGGATAAGGCTGAAATACAAGAAGGTGAAGTTAAGGAAGTTGTTAATATTGAATCTCACTATCAGGATCAGGTCTCAGAACTGCAACACGAATTGCAGTTTACCAAAGAAAATCTGCAGGCAACCGTTGAGGAGCTTGAAACCTCAAATGAGGAGCTTCAGGCCAGCAACGAAGAGCTGATTGCCAGCAATGAAGAATTGCAAAGCACCAACGAAGAACTGCAGTCGGTCAACGAAGAGTTGTATACCGTTAACTCAGAATACCAGAGTAAAATAGAAGAGCTTACACAGCTGAACAACGATGTGAACAATCTTCTTAATAACACCGAAGTGGCGGCTTTATATCTCGACAGCAAGCTTTGCATCCGCAAATTTACTCCCAGCTTCTCTAAAATCAGCCATTTGCTCGATCTTGATATCGGGAGGCCTATCAACCAGTTTGCCACGGCCTTTGTTTACAATGATTTTTTAAAGGATATAGCGCGGGTACGTGAGTCGCTTGCTCCCATCGAAAAGGAAATTGAAGCCGATAATGATGTTCTTTACCTTTTACGCATTGTACCCTACCGCACCGATTATCATGCGGTGAATGGAATACTCATAACCATTGTCAACATATCGCTGGTTCAAAAAGAGCGCAAGAAACTGTACAAAGCCAGCACAAGACTTCAATCGGCGCTTGAAATGGGAAATATGGCCTGGTGGGAATGGGATGTTAAATCCGGCAATGTAAATATGCACGAAAAAAAGGCTACTATGCTTGGATATACAATGGAAGAATTTCCAAAGAATGTATATGATATCTGCAAACTCATTCATCCTGATGATTATGAAGATACGATGCAGAATATGCGCGACCATTTAACAGGGAAAACCAGTGTTTATAGTGTAATTTACCGAATTAAAACCAAAGCCGGAGGTTATAAATGGTATTACGATCGCGGAGGGGTGGTTGAATTTGATATCAAAGGCAAACCTGTAAAAATTGTAGGATTGGTGATTGATGTTAGCGAAACAAAAGAACTTGAGGTGAAACTACTTAAAAATAAAGAGTGATTTCGTGAATTAAAAAACCCTGGCCAGACATAAGGTGGACTGGATCTGCCGGGTATAGTAAGGTTAGAAAATTGCCGGGAATTATGGACCGAAAAAGTCAGATTAACAGACGCATAGAAGGGATACTTCAGTCGAAGCAACAATTGTTGGATCAAGCCTACACCAAATCGCTCGAAGAGCTGGTCGAGGACCTAAAAATTTATCAGTACGAGCTTGAATTTCAAAACGATGAGCTTAAAAGAATTCAGGCCGAGCTTGAAGAAACCCGCAATAAATACCGCGATTTGTTTCAAAATGCGCCTATTGGATATGTTGTTTTAAACGAAAACAGCGAAATTCTTTATTGTAACAGCCCTTTCCAGCAAATGGTCAAAAGTGATGGGCATTGCGAAAAGAAATTTGATTTCAGGCGCCTGATTGTGACGGAAGATCAGGATAAATTTCACCGGTACTGTGTTGGCCTTACCAAAAAGAAGGATTCACACGAACTGGAGCTTGGCATTACAACTTTCGGCAATTACCAAATTTATGTACAGATTATTGGTCAGACGGCCCGTACTGGTAATAACATTCACTACCGTTTTTCGGTAATCGATATTACCGAGCGCATTATTACAAGCCAGTCATTGCTGCAAAGCGAAGAGCGTTATAGCGGCCTGGTTAACAAAATGACCCAGGGTTTGGCATTGCATGAACTTATGTATGACCCGAAAGGTGTTGCTGTTGATTACCGGTTTCTGGAAGTGAATGATAGCTTTTGCCGCTTAACCGGTTTAAAACGTGAGCTGGTAATCGGGCGCACTTTGCGACAGGTTCTTCCGAATGCCGAAAGCTTGTGGGTTGATCTGTACAGCCAGGTTGTAAAATCAGGAGAACCGGTGCATTTCGAAGAATATTCGCGCGCGCTCGATAAACATTACGATGTGGTTGCCTACAAAACCGGAGATACCCAGTTTGCAGCGCTCTTTACCGATATTACCGACCGGCGCAGCATGGAACTGGATCTTAAGAAGCGAACAGCCACACTAAACCTGGCACTTAACGCAACAAATACAGTTATCTGGGAGCTCGATTTTACCACCGGCAAAATACTGCTCGAGGGTGAAAAAAGCGTTTCTAACATCTTGGGATTCATCTTGAAAGAACTAGGCGAAATCAACATTGAACTGTTGATTTCGAAGCTTCACCCCGACGACCAAAAAGTGTTCAGTGAACTTTATAAACAAATAGCCGATAACCGCACTCAGGAGGTAAACTACATGGCCCGTGTGAAAAACAAAGCCGGAAGTTATATCTGGGTTAATGTGCAGGGGCGGGTTACTTTGCTGGATATTAATTACAATCCTGTAAAAATATCAGGAATCCTTACCAATGTTGATGAGAACATCCGTAAAGAAAATCTCATCCGTCAGCAAAACAGCGATTTACAAAGGCTGAATGCCGAAAAGGACAAATTCTTTTCAGTATTGGCCCACGACCTGCGCAGCCCGTTAATCAATATGGTTAGCATTGCCGAACTTTTGGGAAACGATTATGAAAACGTGGCTAAAGAAGAGGCACATGACCTATTGAAGCGCAATTTGTCGATGGCTCGTAATACATTTAAACTGCTTGAGAATTTGCTCGATTGGTCCAGATTCCAGATGGGAATGATAAATACCGAAAAAAAGAAAGTAGGGTTCAGCGGGTTTTTGCATGAAACAGTTAATTCTATGGCTGATTTGGCGAATGCGAAGGAAATTAAAATCGAACTGAATTCAGTAGTAGATGTTGAGTTAATCATTGACGAAAAAATGATCGCATCTGTAGTGCGCAACCTATTGACCAATGCCATAAAATTTTCGAAAAGAAACAGTAGGGTTTTTATCAATTCTCATATGGTAGCTTCAAAATTCGTTATTATTTCAGTGCGTGATCAGGGCATTGGTATGAATGCTGAAACCCTGAAGGAGGTTTTTAATATTACCCATAAGAAAGGACAACCCGGCACCGAAGGCGAGCTCAGTAACGGTTTGGGGTTAATTCTGTGCAGGGAGTTTGTTGAATATCATGGCGGTAAAATCGTAGCACAAAGCGAGCCCGGTGCTGGCAGCACGTTCAGCTTTTCCTTACCTCTGAAATAACCGAATCCAGTGGGCAAGCAATGCAAACCCCCGGGCTTGTATATTTACTTATTGCCCGACGATACAAAATACAGGCTCACCGAAAGCAACAGCAGCTTTATTGCCTGCCCCTGGTTGATGGCCGGCACAAAATGAAGGTAAAACACATACAGGCCCAATAATAGCATCAGAAGGGCCGAAACCACCGTTAATGCAGGTTTTGATGTAAAACCACCTGCAAAAAGCAACACCGCAAAAAGCACCATGCCCGCCGCGATAAAAAAGGGTTTGGTTTGGTATTGCATTGCCAGAATCGTATTCCCATAAATCAATACAGTATAGAGCAGCACACTGATGCGTAAAAGCCAGCGCGAAGCCGGGAGCAATGATTTTACGGGTTTCATCGGTTCAGGGTCTGTTTAATTGATTTTTGCAGCAGGGTGTATGCTGAGTTTAAGTTCATCAAGCTGTTCCTGTTTGATAGGAGAGGGAGAGTCGATCATTACATCGCGGCCGGCATTGTTTTTGGGGAAAGCAATAAAATCGCGGATGCTGTCTGAACCTCCGAAAAGCGAACACATACGGTCAAATCCGAAGGCAATACCACCGTGAGGCGGTGCCCCGAATTCAAAAGCATTCATCAGAAAACCAAATTGAGCCTGTGCATCCTCATCGGTAAATCCTAGAATGCTGAACATGCGTTTTTGCAAATCTTTATTATGAATACGTATTGAGCCTCCGCCGATTTCAACTCCGTTAATCACCAAATCATAGGCATTGGCGCGGACTTTTCCCGGATCAGTTTCCAAAAGCGGAATGTCTTCGGGCTTGGGCGATGTGAATGGATGGTGCATTGCATAAAAGCGGGCTGTTTCTTCGTCCCACTCAAGTAGCGGAAAATCAACCACCCACAGCGGGGCGAATACTTCGGGGTTGCGCAACCCGAGCTGATTTCCCATTTCAAGGCGCAGTTCCGATAAAGCTTTTCTCGATTTTGATTCCACTCCGGCCACAATAAGCATAAGGTCGCCCGGTTTGGCATCAAATGCAATAGCCCATTGTTTGAGGTCTTCTTCACTAAAAAACTTGTCGACCGATGATTTAAGCGTTCCATCCTCGTTGTACCTGACATAAATCAAGCCTCCGGCACCCAGCTGCGGGCGTTTTACAAAATCGGTGAGTGCATCAAGCTGCTTGCGAGTATATGATGCACAACCCGGTGCATTGATGCCCACGATAAGCTCAGCATCGTCAAACACTTTAAAATCGTTACCCTTTGCCATTGAAGTAAAATCAACAAAGGTCATTCCAAAGCGAATATCCGGTTTATCGTTTCCGTAAAGCCGCATGGCGTCAGCAAATGTCATTCTTGGCAGGCCGGTAATATCAACTCCTTTTACTGTTTTAAACAAATATCGTGTTAGTCCTTCAAAGGTGCTGAGAATATCGTCCTGGGTTACAAACGACATTTCGCAATCTATCTGGGTAAACTCAGGCTGACGGTCGGCGCGTAAATCTTCGTCGCGGAAACATTTAACAATCTGAAAATACTTATCAAAACCAGCCACCATCAATAATTGCTTAAAAGTTTGCGGCGATTGCGGAAGCGCGTAAAACTGCCCTTCGTTCATGCGCGAAGGCACTACAAAGTCGCGTGCTCCTTCTGGGGTCGATTTAATCAGAACAGGTGTTTCAACCTCTATAAAGCCAATGTTGTTCATGTAATTGCGGGTTTCAATCGCCATTTTATGCCTTAAAAGCAGGTTGTCGCGCACATTGGCCCTGCGCAAATCAAGATAGCGGTATTTCATCCGCAGCTCGTCACCGCCGTCGGTGTTCTCCTCAATGGTAAAAGGAGGCGTTTTTGATCTGTTGAGCACCTCCAGCGTATCAACAATAATTTCAATGTCTCCGGTGTCGAGTTTCGGATTCTTATTGCTGCGTTCTGCAACTTCGCCACGAATCTGAATCACAAATTCGCGACCCAGCCTGCGTGCTTCAGAGCACAACGAGGCATTGGTTTCCATATTAAATACCAGTTGCGTAATGCCATAACGGTCGCGCAAATCAACAAATGTCATACCGCCCAGATCGCGCGAACGCTGAACCCACCCGGTAAGTATTACCTTTTTGTTTTTATCTGATAAACGTAAGTCACCACAAGTGTTTGAACGTAGCATGTTGTTTTGTTTTTGAATGTGCAAAAATAGTTAAAATAAGGCAACCTTGAGCGACTCCCCAAATTACAAAAAAGTGTAAAATAAATTTAAATTTTGGATTACCTTTTGTAAAAAAAGTTATATATCATTAACAACGGGGTAAATTTTATTTACTTTTTCTAAATTACTGGAACTGCTTCGCAAAAACTATGGCGCTATGAAAAGGATGATGATTTTGATTGGGATGGTAGCGCTTACTGTTCAGTTATTAAGGGCTCAATCCTTCGGGATTGAGCCTTTTACTGATGCTGTAGCATTTAGCAGAGATCATTCACCTGAGCTCTTTTTATCGAATCGTACTGCCTCCGATGTAAAAGATTTTTTCGTTCAGGCAGCTGGCGACAAGCCTGTAAAAGTAATACCCATCAGCGACGGATACAACGCAGGTTACAGGATATGTTACAGTACCGGCAACTGCAGGATACCAGGTAAAAACGATCAATGGGTACAGGTGTATACAGTTAATACAGCTGAATGTATTCGTTATTATGAATCAGAAAACCCGGATGTGCTGATGGCTCCTTTCAGCCAAATCAGGGATCTTACCACCTCGTCGGGCCATACAAAGGCTGAGTTTAATAAAGTGTACAATCATTACAAACATCTCTCGTGCAGAATGTACCGCCAAACCGGAATAGAATCGGGCGGTCCGCTGAACGAAATGACCCAATTGGTTGAGCAATATAAATCCAAAGTTCAAAGTGGAAGCAGTATGATGCTGGCTTCTGAAGGCGAAGGCGTTTTAATGCGTCCTGTGGATATCAGACAGTTTAACTGGAACCTTTGGCTCAAATGTTTCGATGAAATCGAACAAAGCGGATACAAAACCCTCATAGAGTACAGCCAGCCTCCGCGGTAACCATCATTTCTTCGTAAAATAACAGCCTGAATACTTGATATTTAGGCAAATATTTCGTATATTTCGGGTCAAAACCAGTAATCTATGACATCATGGCTACACGTATTCTGCTGGTGTCATTATTTCTTTCCTTATTGGTAGCCTGCGATAAGAAAGAGGATGTCATAAATCCCGGCCAGGACTACTCAGGCAATCTGACCCTAACGTACTCACGTACTTTTCCGACGTTTGATGCCCTTGCGGGCATGAATGTAAACATTTCGAAATCAGGTGATGTAACATTAAGTACACCCCAGCCTGTTGGTTTCGATGCTACTTCTGAAAAAATGATTGATGGCCTAAGAACCAGGGTGAGGGAGTATGGAGTAATTACGATTCACGCTGCAACAGGCAGCTGTGTTAACCTTGAGGGAAGGCAATATGTTGATATTGTTCTTACCTGCAGCCTTGAAGGTTGGCGGCAGTTGTGCACCTGTAGCAATGGCAATTGGAGTGCAGCACCTGAAACTCCCTTAACAGGTGATCATCCGGTAAGTTCTCCCATGCGGTTTAGTCTTGGAAATGCCGTAATGGATGAAGCTGTATGTGGAGGCACATGCAGCGATGCTTTAGGAAATACCTGCTTCATGTGGCGGTTAAAGCTTACCCCTGCCGGTTAATGGAGCATGTTTCTGATTGCTTTGCGAAACTGCTTCAATTTATTGAACCATTATGCGCGTACCTGCTGAATGTGCAGCAAACTCTGGAGCATACAGGCATTGAACACTTGCCGGACCATTTGTAAAGTCACCGGATTGTGCTGCCACCAGCGGATACTCGAAAACCCATGCTCCTTTTGGCAGGTAATCGAAGTAGAAATCAGAGGAAACATCGCGGGTTGATTCATAAAAACCAATTCCATCCTTCCAGCGATAGCCTGATAAAACATTAACCGGTTCGAGTCCTGAGGCCCGCAAATCTTTCATGTGTACAAATTCAAGATTGCGGTCGGAGTGCAGGGTAATATGCACCATAATCTGATCGCCCGGAACAATGGGAGTAAGTGAGCCGACGGGTTCGTAAACATACCCCTGAGCGCTGAGCCTGCGAACCATATATGTTTTCGATATCTGGAGCGGGCTTCCCTGTGCGGTAACCTTATCGGCATCTTCAAAGTATTGCAGGTAAATGGCTCCCCACGAAGGTGCATTGTTGCTTGTGGTAATGCTTATATTTCCCATATCGGGCCGAATAGCTATACCGTTCCAGCTGGTTTTTAAATAACCGGTGCCGGCTTCGGGAATAAGATTGGTTGCATGATTTCCTGAAACAATGTGGTTTCCCAGGCTGATGCTGGCGGGTTTGCCTGATTGAAGCCAGTCCGATCCTCTTAAAAGCAGCGCATATATGGCATCGGCAGTGGCTCTTGTACCCGGCCAGAACTGTGTTTGCTTTTGCTTAAGCAGCCAGGTTTTTAACCCATCGGTAAATGCCGGGTCGTTGCCAAACTCTTCAAAAAGCTCAATCATAACCGCCTGTGTTTCTACCGGCACCCGGTACCACGAATATCCAACTCCGTTTTCGGCCCAGTAAGTGCCGGTTTCGGGGTTAGTTACCGATCGCTCGCGCAGCGAACGTACAATGGCATTCATGGTTTTGGCGTCGCCATTTCTGCCGGCCCAGATGGCTATCATTGCCTGCGACATTTTATCCTGTTGTTTCCAGAAGCTCCGGGCCTGGTCACTGTAAAATGCAACTGCTTCGCGGGCACTTTGCGGAGTAGTGAATGACTGACCAAGGTAGCTCATGCTGTATAAAAACTGTATCTGAGCAGCGCTGATATGGCAGGTTTTAGGATCGTCCTGCTTTTGTTTCTGCAATTGCCGGTAATCATCAGCCAGGTTTCCTGCCAGAAAATTTATAGCCTGCTGAAGCATAGCTTTGCGGTTATCGTCTTTTTTAAATGGCAAAACATCAAGGTAATGCAGCCTTCCAATGCCGGTTACAATCAATTGGGTAATGTAGCGGCTTTCGGGCATACCTTCAAACCATGGCCATCCACCATTTGTGGTTTGTGCCTGTTGCAAACGCAGCAAATTGTCGCGTTGCTGACGTTCCAATTCAGGCAAATCAAAAAGCTGGGCAATGCGCCTTTTTTGCTCTGATTCACTTGCTGCATCGAGCAACCAGGGCGTTTCTTCAAGAACAACAGATTTAAGCTCCTGGTTTTTCTCAAGCTGTGACCAGAAAGCATCCGGTGTCTGACTTTTCCAAAGGTCAACCACCTGTTTAACAGAAGGTTTGCTGTTGGCGATAAACATGGCAAGAGAATTGGCGTATAGCCTGTTAAAAACCTGATCGGAGTTTTCAGTGGTTTGTTCACTCAGATAGGGAAGCGATTGAATGCCATACCATGCCGGATTGCTTGTGTATTCTAGGGTAAGTTTATGATTTACCGCTGTTTTACTCTGATTCAGCAGCGGTTCAAAACGGAATGTTTTGGTTTGATTACCCTGCATGGGCAACGGCATGGTTTCGGTAACTAGCACGCGGTTGGTAAGTACCGGCAACATCGACTCCTCTCCGTCGCTGAAGTTTCCGGCAACGGCTGAAATCCTAACTGCCAGTGCCCCGATATTTTGTGGCACCTTAATCTTAAACGATGCTACGGCATTTGCGCCGCTTTCGGCCTGGAATTCCATCGTTGGATTGGAATTGCTGAAAGCACTATCCACAGGATTCATCGTAATGGCATCGAACAATTCGAGACGGACTATGCCTTGCATCGGGTTATCGGTTAGGTTGCTTATGCGTGCCTGAAGTACCATCTGATCGCCTTCGCGCAGGAATCGGGGCAGATTGGGGGTCACCATGAGCTCTTTTTGAGTAATAACCGATTTTCTAATCAATGAGTACCTAAGGTCCGATGTGTGTGCCAGTAAATTCAGGTTCCAGCGGGTAAGCGACTGAGGTGCTGTAAACGCAATGCTTAATCCGCCCTGAGCATCGGTAACAAGATCGGGCATAAAAAAGGCCGTTTCGTTCAGATTGCTGCGGATTTCAGGCTTTGCCTGTGGTTTTGAAGCTGATTCGTTTTGCGTTGCGGTTTCCGATACAGCCGGAGTCTCTTTTTTGTCAGCCACTATCTGATCCTGCATTTCAGCCAGTTGTAAAACACCGCCTTTTCTCATTCCGCGGTAAAATCCGCCGCCGAATGATGAGTAGCCGAACCAGTTTAGCTGATCGTATTCCTGAAAACCCCCGAATGTATAATCAGTAAGTATTTGAGGTGCAGAAAAGCCGTTGGTAATGTCGAAGGCATTGTTGAATTCCCATTCAGGCGATGAATAGGATTTTCCATAAGGACCGAAGTTCCAGAAATTAGGTGCAAATGCATCGAGCGAAGCGTCGTACATACCGGCTAGCACTTCTGCTTTAACCGGCTGTTTTTGAGTATCGGTAAGCTTTAGAGTCCATTTTTCAGGCTCGCCGGGCTTGATTTTGCTTCTGAATGTTTCAAAAACCAATTGAAGGTCACGGGCTTTATCTTCGACAAATAAAGAATTTGAAAAATAATAGCTGCGGTTGTTGTATATGCCAGTGAGCGAAACGTTTAAAGCTCCGGAAAAGTCTTTTGGTACACCAAAAACCAGCTTGCGCTGGCCTTTTTTAAGGGTAATCCATTGCTGCTCTATTACTGTGCCGTTCAACCGGATATCGAGCAGCACCTCGAGTCTGTTGGCTGCTGTACCCGCAAGAAGGCTTATTTCGCTGCCGGCTACGGCATCTGCTGAGAGCATCTGTGCCCAGAATACCTGATTCAGCGGTGCTTTGCGCAATGCAGGGTTATATACAGTTATCTTTCGCTCTGTTTTTACAGTTTTACCATAAGCATCGGTTGCTGTGGCTGTTATCAGATAGCTGCCGGGCTCCCATTTTGGCAGGTTGGGGATGTTCAACAAACTGTCAGCTTTTGTGCTGATAATTCCTTCAAATACTTTTTTGTCCTTTACGGGTAACTGCAAATCATCGCTATAAAAGATATCAGTTGGCAATTGACTGATAAATTCATCGCGGGTATAGAGGGTGGTATCCGGCGCTCCCCAATGCCTTGGGCGAAGCAGGCGCTCCTCCTGTTTAAGGCGGAATGCTTCTATAGTTACGCTTGCTGCAACTGCTGTTCCGGCCAGATTGGTTGTTTTTATTTTAAAGGGTGAAGACCTGCTTAGGTCAAGATTTGCCGGTAAATCCAGGTCAATGAGCATGGATATACGACTCACCTGAATGCTGGCCGAAGCCTGATGTGTTTCGCCGTTGATATCGGTAACATCCGCATAAACAGTATAAGTGTAAACTGCATCGCTGCTGCTTGATGTCGGGTCGGGTTTGGCTGTAAAATCTACTGTAAACGATCCGTCAGCGCCGGTTTTGAGGGTTCCATTGGCAATTTCGGCCTCAGGCAATCGCTGCGGCCACCATCCATAGCCAGCGAAAGTACGCATAGGATACGAAGCCGAGCGTACTACCCGGTAGCTTACCTGAGCACCTGTAACGGCTACTCCTGAATAGCTTTTAGCGGTTGCGGTAAGTGATGTAGCCTGGCCCAGTACATAACTTCCTGAAGGAGGTGTGAAATTAACCTCGAAGGCTGGCCTCTTGTAGGCTTCAACCAGTATGGTTTGCGAACCGTTTGCTGTATTGAGCGTGTAGGATCCGGTTGGACCTGAAGCAGGGAGTACAAAACTTCCGCTGAATGATCCAAAGCGGTTTGTTGCGGCAGTTTCTTCGTCAAGCTTACGACCATTGATATCAAATAAACTGATTTTGCCTTTGTAATTGGTGTTGATACTGGTGCTGTCGCCCGAGGTGGTGGTTACAATACCCTTGTAATAAATCGTTTGCCCGGGCCGGTAAATGGAACGGTCGGTGAATATCCAGGTACGTATCTGCTCCTTGCGGTCAGGTTGAACATCAGGGTAAACCGAGAAATAATTTTCAGCAACCACACGGTCGTTGTTGCTTTTAAAATCGAATGAGAGCGACAGGTAGCTTCTTCCGGCTTTGGCTATTGTAAAACTGCCGTCAGCCCCTGTGATGTAGCTGCCCTGATTTCGTTTTATGTAACGTCGCGTGGTATAATCAAATTCACTGGTATAGGTCTGCACTTTTACACCGGCCATTGCTTCTCCGGTTTCGCGGTGGCGTACAAAGAAACTTCCGGAGCCTTCGGTGTTTCGCACACTTAAATAGCTGATATCCGTTGACCAGAAATCAACTGCTGACATTGGCCCCTGATCGAGCGAGAACGCCGGATCTGATGAAATAAGCAATACATAATATCCCGTTGCTATTCCGGGTATAATTGCCTCAATGCTGTGTTCGCGGTAATCGTTGATTTGCGGTAAATCGATGTTCCAGGCGTTAACCGGTTTAAATGTGAGATATTTTTCGATGCCCCGTTCGGAGTAAAGTTGTTCCATCAAGCCTGCATCCTTGTTGTAATCAGGTTTTAAAAGGCGGAAATAAACATGTTTTGAATTGCGATACTTTATCAAAGCCGGAAAAGGCCGGTTCGGGCTAACAGCTCCAGCCACTGTAATACTGAGTGATTTTTCACGAATCGACTGCAGCATTGTTTTGCACCTCGCTGCTGCATTTGACTCAGGGTACAATTCAATGGTTCTAAGACACCAATTGTGTGCCTTGGTGTAATTAGGCGATTTTGGTTTTGGGCCGGGTCCGTTATAAAATATACCGGGGTTTTCATCGGCATACCAGAAGGCAGCGATTTCGGCCATAATTTCTGCAACGGCTGCTTTGCCCTGGTAAGTCTTTTGCATGCTGAGTAGTGTGTGCAGAAACAATGAATCTTTTTCTATCAGCGAACTGTTGTTTCTTACAAAGTTGAGCCGGCGCAGGGTAAGGTCAATCAACGGAGCGGGGTTTGAATCGTTCAGGTGGAAACGCGTAGCATCGGCGTACAGCTGCAACGCCTGAAAAGAGAAAGAGGTAGTATCTGTGGTAACCGGATTGATGCCGGAGAAATCGCCGGCCGGCTTTAGGTATGTGCTGTCGTTCAGTGAAAATGCATCGATAGGTTTGGTGAGTGAAGCTTCGTTGTTGTTGTAAAAATCTATGGCCCGGTTTACCAAAAAATCGTAAAGGGTAGGCCTCAGGTTTTTGGACCCTTTGGCCTGAATAAGAACCGAATCAATTTCATCCAAAGGTATCTGACGCAAAATGCCAGGCTGCGACAATGATCTGGTATACAGGTTCGACACTTTAAAAACAAAATCGGCTGAAGTCCAATTTTCGGGATCGTTTGAAAGAGATTTTGCTGTAAGTGAACGGCCAAGTATTTTGTATTGGTTCTGCTGATAGTAATTCCAGTAAAGCTCAGCAAGTATCGAAAGTGAAATTTGAAGAGCAGGCTCCGGGGTATTAGTCAGGGCTGCTTCCCTGTCGTTTATGCAATGAATCAGGTAATTTTCCTCGAATTCGCTTCGCAGTTTAATTTGATACAATGAGGCCTTGATCAGTTGATCTGTTTTTTGCTCATTAAGTGCCTTTATATATATGTGATTCACTATCGTAAGTGCGCTTTGGGGCAAAGCCTGATCTTCGAAAGAGCCGGCTTTTTTCCACAGCGAATCATAGCTTAACCCCTCAAAGCTACTGCTACTCTTATTCAACGATGAGTTGGTCTGAAGTTTAACTGGGCTTAAACTGCCTGAAGCCGCCAGCGCAGCCACAAAAAGTAAAAACAGAATCCGGTTTTTCATCGGGATGTATATTTTAGTTCGGTTTATCTGATAATGAGATGCCAGCAACTACTGTATTCCATACAATGATGGCAATTATTTACATAGAACCCGGCTTATTTTTGAGTTGAAATGCGCGAAATCAAAGGATTTCTGAGCCCCTCAAAACGTATCAGTTCAATCTTTACAGAACCCACGATAACGGCAGATTTAACCATTACAGGCAGCCTGTTGTTATCATCGGTAACCCACAATTCCATAGGGTAGGGTTCATTAAACACATTTCCTTTAAGTACCATGGGTTTAAACTTCAGGCATTTAAAGGTACCTAAACTTGTTGATATATTTTCGCGGCCCATAAAAACAATTTTAGAAACATAAACCGAGTCATCGAGGTAGAATGCCAGCGGAAACGATTCGCCGGGTTGTATTCCATTGATATTGAGAGTTCGCGCGTAATAAAACACTGATAGAATATCCTGGGTGTTTTCAGGGATGGGTTTTACCGCATTTCGACTTACAGCCAGTCCTCTGGATTGATGAAACGTAACTTCATCATCCTTTTTGTAGCCTCCTTCGCGTGTGCGGCGGGTAAAATACCAGGGGAATAGCGATTCAACATCTACTAATGATTCAAAACGGTCGTTCACCTTAAAAAATAAATTAAACGCGCCCTTCGAAAGTCCGGTACCTACAATGCGGTAAGCCTGCCTGTTGTTGCGGGTCTCAAAATTTTTTTTAACCTCAAGTATCGCTTCGCCTGCTGTTACCTTACCCGTTAGTGTTGAGTGATAATATACACTGAATGTAAGCTTTTCGCCAGGCTCAAATGCTTCGTTTTGAATAAGCCTGAAGTTTTGGGCAGATATATTGCCGGCAATAAGTAAGTATATAACAAATAGAGAAAATATATTCCGCCCGGTCGGGTTCATGGTTTTGTTTTTAACTGTTTTTGCAAAAAGTGTTCCAAATTTAATATTTGTTTATACCAACAAAAAGTGGTTCACTAAGTTGCAGAAACAGCTCGCCGGAGCTGTAAATAACTCAATAAAACAGACTCCCGCATAAAACAGATGCGTAAACTATGAGGTGAAACGCCGGGTAATATTACAGGTGCAATAATTTTACCGACTCAATCGCTGTTCCTGTGTTAAGCACTGCAATATAAACGCCGGTAGGTTTGCCTGCTGGATCCCATTTCAGAGAATAAGTTCCGGGAACACCAGTCGTATCGGCAAGTGTTTCAACTACATCGCCATTGAGATTATAAATCTGAATCAGATATTTACAGTTTTGATGCAGGGTAAAACGGATATAGGTTTCGAAGGCAAATGGATTGGGCGAAACGCTAAGCTGAGGTTTGGCAGGGTTTAAATCTGCCACGGATGTTGGCTGCAGGGGTGGGCTGCCGGCCTGCAACCAGGCTGTGTAAATTAGATCGGCAAAGGCATGCGATGCCCGCTGGAACAAAGGAATGGTGAACCCGCTGCTTTTTTGCCAGAGCGCATTTTTATATACCGAAGAAGAGTAGTTTGATGATTGGGATTTGGCGTAATTATCGGCGGCAAAGATGCTGTCGCAATAAATATAATTCTCATACAGGTAGTCGAAAATAAACTGATTTACATTTTCAACCTCGGTGGCATCAGTGCCCGTATAGTTAAACTGCCCTATAAAGCCGTTGATCATGGTGCTTTCGTAGCGCGAATGAATACCGGTGTTTCCGCTTAACTGGCCATTGTAATTTTTGGTAATGTGCAATGGCATATGTCCATCGGCAAGGTAATGACCCAGATCAGCGGCATAAATTTTGGCCTGTTCAAAGTCAAGTCGCTGCATGCAATCGCGCAGCGAATCGAACGATGCTTCTGTTGCCCAGGGTAGAATGCCATTGTCGATAACTGCCGTAATACCGTATAACGCAACTATTGAATCGTAGGTTTGAGGAATACGTCCTGTAGCTACAAATTCAGGATAATTATCGATGTCGATATAGTGTTTAGGCGCTTCGGTTGGGTCGGTGTTTTTGCGGTAATCAGCATCTGAAGCATGGTCGGTTAAAAAAGTAACCCAATCATAAAAACCCTGCATTTGCTGGTTGAACGAGAGGGATGAAGCCTGGCTTATTTTACTGTGTCCGGTGGCACCCCAGCTGGCCAGCAAAATTACCAGTGCGAGCAGGGAGAAGCTGATGAAGAGTCGTTTTTTCAAAGTATGATTGGTTTTGGTAAAATCGGTTGGGGTAAAAGGGCAATGTTGTTAGAGGCGGTTAAATTACCACATTTACAATTTTACCGGGTATAACAATTATTTTTTTTGGTGCTTTACCTTCGAGCCATTTTACTGATTCGGGGGTTTCAAGTACAGCTTTTTCAATTTCAGGCACAGGCAAACCAAGCGGTAATTCAAGTTTAAACCTCATTTTACCATTGAATGAAACCGGATATTCGAAGGTATTTTCGATGGTAAACACTTCGTTGTATGCAGGAAATACAGCCTTTGTAACACTCTCGGTATTGCCCAGCAAACTCCACAATTCTTCGGCTATGTGCGGTGCATACGATGCTATCAGAATGGCGAGGTCAGAGAGAATTGCACGGTTGTTACATTTGATTTCTGAGAGCTCATTCACACAAATCATAAAACTGCTTACCGCGGTATTGAACGAGAAACGCTCGGTATCATCCTGAATTTTGCGGATGGTTTTATGCAGAATCTTTAATTCGGCCGGCGTAGGAGCATGGTCGCTTACAGTAAAATTGTTGTCAAAGTCGTGATATAGGCGCCAGAGTTTTCTGATAAATCTGAATACGCCCTCAATGCCATTGGTATCCCAGGGCTTTGATTGCTCAAGGGGTCCCAGAAACATTTCATACAAACGCAGGGTGTCGGCCCCGTATTTTTCAATCAGATCATCGGGATTTTGTACGTTGTATTTTGATTTCGACATTTTCTCGACTTCCCAACCGCAAATATATTTTCCGTCTTCAAGTAAAAATTCTGCGGATGCAAACTGCGGCTGCCAATTTTTAAAGGCTTCAATATCAAGTATATCGTTGTGAACTATGTTCACATCAACATGCAAAGGCTGAACTTCATGCTTGTTTTTAAGGCCATTGCTAACAAAAGTATTGGTTCCGGTGATTCTGTATACAAAATTTGACCGGCCCTGTATCATACCCTGGTTGATTAGCTTTTTAAACGGCTCATCCTCAACCGTTAATCCGATATCGAACAAAAACTTATTCCAGAAACGGGCGTAAATAAGGTGGCCGGTAGCATGTTCGGCACCACCCAAATAAAGATCAACATTTTGCCAGTAAGCATTGGCCTCTTTCGAAAAATAAGCACTTTCGTTGCGCGGATCCATGTAGCGGAGATAATATCCGCTTGATCCGGCAAAGCCGGGCATGGTATTGGTTTCGAGCGGATAGCCATCCTTATTTACCCAGTTTTTGGCACGTGCCAGCGGAGGTTCGCCGCTTTCAGTAGGCAAATAGGCATCCACATCCGGGAGTTGAAGCGGCAACTCATCATCCGAAAGGGTATAGGGCATCCCATCTTTGTAATATACCGGAAATGGCTCGCCCCAGTAGCGCTGACGGCTGAAAATGGCATCGCGCAAACGGAAGTTAATTTTGCCGTATCCAATGCCCATTTCTTCTACTTTGCGGATGGTAGTGGTAATGGCTTGCTTTACTTCGAGCCCAGTAATAAAGCCGCTGTTGATCATGATGCCCTCTTTCGAGTCGTAAGATTCATCCCAAAGCGAAGGATCTACAGGCGTTTCTCCCTCGAGTGAGACCACCTGAACAATAGGCAGGTTAATTTGCCGGGCAAAGGCAAAGTCGCGGCTGTCGTGACCCGGAACGGCCATTATTGCACCGGTTCCGTAGCCCATGAGCACGTAATCGGCTACCCAAATGGGAATTTCTTCGCCACTGAGCGGATTTATTGCAAAAGCTCCGGTAAATTCGCCGGTCACCTTTTTTACTTCGGTCATACGTTCGCGTTCGCTGCGGTTTTTAGCCCAGGTAACATAGGCTTCAACTTTTTCGCGGCAGGCTTCGGTGGTAATTTCGGCAACAAACGGGTGTTCAGGCGCAAGCACCATAAAGGTTACCCCGAACATGGTATCGGCCCGGGTAGTAAAAATTTCGAGTTTCTGATCGAAGTTTTTGATGGCAAACTGCGCCGAACAGCCCTCGGAACGACCAATCCAGTTACGCTGTATTTCCTTAAGCGAATCTGACCAATCTATACGGTCGAGCCCCTCAAGCAAACGGTCGGCATAGGCGGTAATACGCAGCGACCATTGTTTCATGGTTTTGCGCTCCACAGGATGACCGCCCCTTACCGAAAAACCGTCACTTACTTCATCGTTGGCCAGTACCGTTCCCAATTCAGGGCACCAGTTAACCATGGTATCGGCCAGATAGGCCAAACGGTAATTCATCAACACTTCCTGTTGCCGGTGTTCGTTCCAGGTATTCCATTCAGCGGCCGAAAACGCCGGAGTTTCGCTGCACGCAGCGTTTATATTCCGGTTTCCCGATAGTGTAAATCTGCCGGTGAGTGTTTCAATGGATTCAGCTTTTTGTGTCTCGTTGTTGTACCACGAATGAAATAGGCGGATAAATGTCCATTGTGTCCATTTGTAATACGCCGGATCACTGGTGCGTACTTCGCGGTCCCAATCGTAGGAGAATCCGATTTTATCGAGTTGTTCGCGGTAGCGGGCAATGTTTTTTTCGGTGGTTACAGCCGGGTGGGTGCCTGTTTGAATGGCATACTGTTCAGCCGGCAGGCCATAGGCATCGTAACCCATAGGATGCAGCACATTAAAACCTTTCAGCCGTTTGTACCGGGCGTAAATATCTGATGCAATGTAACCCAGCGGATGGCCCACGTGCAATCCGGCTCCGGAAGGGTAGGGGAACATATCGAGCACATAGAACTTAGGCCGGGTGTGGTCAATCTCGGTTTTGTAGGTCTTATTTTCAGCCCAGGCTTTCTGCCACTTTTTTTCAATATCCCTGAAGTTGTAATCCATTTGAACTGTATTGTTTTAAAGAGGCGCAAAGGTAAGAAGGTTTTGTGATTTACGATTTACGAATTGTGAATTGAAAATGAGCCATTTGTCATTTTGCTGTTCATAACAGCCAACCTCAAAGGGTTTATCATTTTCGAAGTTTCTGCAAATGCAAAATACCCTTGCACGGCTTTGTAATAGTTGTACATTTATGCGTTTATCAAAAGTTCGAAATACGATATAACTTTGCTTATGAAAAAAGGATTATTGGTGTTGCTCACCCTATTTGCTTTTGGCTACAGCCAGGCTACCTGCCTCTCGTGCTGGGAACTGCACAAGGTTGATATCACCCTCACCAATGGTCAGGTAATAACCGGTTACATTAAATGGAACGAGGCCTGGCTCAACGATGTAATTGATACCGCTGTTTGGAAAAACAGGTTTCCCGAAAGTGTGCTGCCTTACTATCAGAATCTTGGATACAAATGGGACCTCGAGTTTATCTCTGATATTTACACCGTTAAAAACGATTCGATGGATGAATTTATCGTTACCAAACCGGTTTGTCAGGGCAATCTCGATTATACCAAAATTAAATCCATCCGCGAAAGTGTTCCGGCGGCTAAAGTCTATCACGGTGCCGATGAAATTCCCCTGTTGAGCGAAGCAGAAATAAATCAGCTTAATACCAACCCTGTTGCTACCTATCTGGTTGATTCCGGCCTTTTTGGCACACAGTTTATCAGTTATAACAAGGCCATCACTTATAAGGAACTTAGCAAAATAACGCCTGAAAATGTACACCAGATGGCCGATGCCCTCAGGCAAAAAGGTGTAATTGTTTTTAGCAATGGTTATTGATTTGCTTTAAAAGAATAGGTGTTGTAAGCTTCGGAGCACACCTCGGAGCCCGGGTGGTTAAAATGCCTGTGTTTCTTTTTTTTTTCGTACTTTCGTGCCCACAATCTGTTGTATGTCACGCCCCGAAGATAAACTGAGCCACCGCCGGCTGCAAACATCCACTGCAACCACCATTATCAGCATTTCGCTTGTGCTGTTTATGCTGGGCCTGCTGGGTTTAATTGTATTGCAGGCCCGCAAGCTTTCTGATTATGTGAAAGAGAATATCGGCTTTTCGGTTATCATAAAAGAAGAGGTTAAAGAAACCGCTATTCTTGAATTTCAGAAAAAACTGGATGCTACCCCTTTTGTAAAAAGCACCAATTACATTACCCGCGAACAGGCCGCCAAAGATCTCACAAAAGACCTGGGCGAAGATTTTGTTGATTTTTTGGGGTATAATCCGCTGCTGGCCTCTATTGATATCAGGCTTCAGGCCGATTATGCCAACAACGATAGCCTAAAAATAATCGAAAGTCGTTTGATTGCCAATCCGCTGGTGAAGGAGGTATTTTATCACAAATCGCTGGTTGAACTGGTAAATCAGAACATCCGGCGCATAAGCGTGGTTATTCTGGCCTTTACTGCCGTTTTGCTGTTGATATCCATTGCGCTTATCAACAATACCATACGGTTGAGTGTTTACAGCAAGCGATTTATCATTAAAAGCATGCAGTTGGTGGGTGCCACTCAGGGTTTTATCAGGCGGCCCTTTATATGGCGAAGCCTGATACATGGATTTATTAGTGCCCTTATCGCCATAGTATTGTTAGGCATAGTGTTGTATTTTGGCCGGCAAACACTGCCCGAACTGGTAAATTTTCAGGATATCGACATGTTTTTGTCGCTTTTTGGGTTGGTTACAGCCCTGGGATTACTCATAACCGGCATATCAACCCTTTTTGCCGTGCGCAAATACCTGCGCATTCACAACGACAATCTGTATTATTGATTTCAGGCTACAATCAGCTCTGATATTTGATTTTAATTTAACAAATTGCTCAAAATGGATTCAAAAAAAGTAACGCGACAGGGTGTCGAAAAAAAACCGGCTGCCATCAGTGAAAAAGAGCAGCAGTTTGCTTTTGGTAAAGAAAATTACCGCCTCATGCTAATCGGCATCGTGGTGATTGCCCTCGGATTTATTCTGATGGTTGGCGGAGGTTCTGACAACCCCAACACATTCAACGACGCCATTTTCAATTTCAGGCGGTTAACGCTGGCTCCGTTATTGATTCTGGCGGGATACATTATAGAGATTTTTGCCATTATGAATAAGCACCGCGATTAGGCCATGAGCACCTTACAGGCTATTATTATCGCCATTGTTGAGGGAATTACCGAATTTTTGCCGGTTTCATCAACAGGCCATATGATTATTACCCAGGAATTGCTGGGTGTTCAGATTGATGAATTTGCAAAAGCCTTTACCGTTAACATTCAGTTTGGCGCCATCCTTTCGGTGATTGTGCTTTACTGGAAAAGGTTTTTCCAGAGCCTCGACTTTTACTACAAGTTGTTAGTGGCTTTTCTGCCGGCGGCCATCATTGGTTTTCTGCTGAGCGATTTTATCGACAGCCTGCTCGAAAACGTGGTGGTTGTTGCGGTAATGCTGGTGCTGGGCGGCATAGTGCTGGTATTTGTAGATAAGTGGTTTAAAAATCCGGCAAAAGATCAAAGTATCAGCTATCCCACAGCGCTTAAAATCGGGTTTTTCCAGTGCATTGCCATGATTCCGGGCGTGTCGCGTTCGGCGGCCACCATCATTGGCGGTATGACACAAAAGCTTGATCGTAAAACTGCTGCCGAGTTTTCGTTTTTTCTGGCAGTGCCCACTATGTTTGCCGCATCGGGTTACAAATTGTTGCAGAATTACAAAACCATCACCCCCGAAAATATTGATACACTGCTAATAGGCAATGTGGTAGCCTTTGTTGTAGCGCTTATCGCCATCAAATCATTTATTTCGTTTCTTACCAAATACGGGTTTAAGGTTTTTGGTTATTACCGCATAGTGGTGGGTGTAATCATTCTTGTTATGTTGGCTCTTGGCCATAATCTTACCATTTCCTGATGGAATTTCATTTTGAGGAAGGTGAAGTGTTGCTCATCGATAAACCGATGGGATGGACTTCGTTTGATGTGATTAACCGCTTCAGGGTTTTTCTGAAAAAAAACCTTGACATAAAGAAGATAAAAGTGGGCCATGCCGGAACGCTTGACCCGCTGGCTACCGGTTTGCTGATTGTGTGTACTGGTAAGTTTACCAAACGCATCGAAGAGTTTCAGGACCGTGAGAAGGAATACACCGGAACTTTCAGACTCGGCGCAACTACCCCATCATTTGACCTTGAGCATGCGATTGATCAGACCTATGAAACGGCCCATATAACGCCCGCCCTGATTTATGCCGCGGCCCAAAGCCTTACCGGCGATATTATGCAGGTACCGCCGGTTTACTCAGCCATTAAAATTGATGGCAAACGGGCCTTTAAATATGCCCGAAAAGGGAAAGACCCCGATTTAGCAGCCCGTCCGGTGAACATACGCAGCTTAGAAATTATCCGCATCGAAATGCCTGAGGTTGATTTCCGCATTAGTTGCAGCAAAGGAACCTATATCCGCTCACTGGCCCGCGATTTTGGTCAGGCCCTGAACAGTGGCGCTCATCTTACCGCGTTGCGACGCACCAGAATAGGTGAATTCCTGCTAAAGGATGCCTGGGAGCTGGATGAGTTGCTGGAGAAGGTTAAGTAAAAAGCCTGACTGCTCTGATAGCAGTCCGGCAGGCTCAAAGTAAACGGAAGTAAGAGGTCAGAAGTCGGAGGTGAAAAAATCCTTTAATTCCTGAAATTATTGTTGCTGCGTGGCTTCATCAGTTTCAGCCATATCGGGCGATTTTGCCGGATGGAAAAACTGTTTCTGAAAAATTATCATCATCAGCACACCTATGCTGATTGAAGAATCGGCAATGTTAAAAACCGGTCTGAAAAAGATAAACTCTTCACCGCCCACGAAGGGTACCCATTGCGGGTAAAACCCCTGTAAAATCGGAAAATAGAGCATATCAACCACTTTGCCATGCAGGAAAGTGCCATAACCACCGCCCTGAGGCATGAACCGGGCAACTTCAAAAAAGGTGCTTTCGTTGAAGAACAATCCATACACAGCGCTGTCGATCATATTGCCAGCGGCGCCTGCAAGCACCAGCGACAGGCTGAATACCAGCCAGAAATTCACTTCCCTGCGGGTTATCACATACAGGTAGTATCCGATACCTCCTATAGCTATCAACCTGAATATGCTGAGCATCAACTTACCATAGTTTCCGGCAAACTGCATACCGAAAGCCATTCCCGGATTTTCGGTAAAATGAATGATAAACCAGTTGCCAAACACATTGATTTCTTCGCCCAGGGCCAGGTGGGTTTTAATCCAGAATTTTAATGTCTGATCGATTAGCAATACCACAAATACGATCAAAAAAGCTTTTTTCAATGCTCATTCAGATTTAGAGGGTGGAGCTGATTCAATGAAAAAAGCCTCCGGCGATTAATCCGGAAGCTGGTAATTTTTGCGAATGAAAACCCCTGTAAAACGGTTCATTCATAGGTTTCGGGGATGCTATCAGCCTTTGGGCTGATTCAGTTTGGCCTCAATGCTTAGTGTGGCGTGGGGTACAATGCGCAGGCGTTCTTTCGAAATCAGTTTGCCAGTTACGCGGCAAATGCCGTAGGTTTTATTTTCGATACGAACCAGGGCATTTTCGAGGGCAGTAATGAATTTATCCTGACGGGCTGCCAGTTTGCTGTTTTCTTCTTTTGAATTCACCTGGTAGCCCTCTTCAAGCACTTTAAAGGTAGGTGAAGTGTCGCTTATATCATGTTCATTACTATTGGCAAACGCTTCGGTGAGCATTTTGAGATCCCTGCGGGCTTTTTCTAGCTTTGCCAGGATGATCTGCTTAAATTCCTCCAATTCCTCGTCGGAGTAGCGCGTTTTCAAATTTTCATCCTGAATTTCTTCCTTTTTCATAGCCGGATTGGTTTTAGTTGGTACCTCCGTTGATTATCGAATGCGTTCAACACTGATGGCTGCCTGCATTTCCTCGGTTAATTCAACGACAATGCGTTTTGAAGCCACTATGGCTTCGGTAATGTTCATTGAGTCGGCGAGGGTCTCTGAACAAATATACGAATAATTCCTGTTCAGGGCTTCAATCAACTCATTGTTTTTCTCGATTTCGATGATGATACGATCGGTCACCTCAAAACCGTTTTCCTTGCGGATATTCTGTATTCTGTTAACCAGTTCGCGGGCAATTCCTTCGTCGCGCAAGGTGTCGGTAATGGTTACATCAAGCGCTACAGTAAGGCTTCCTTCCGATGCAACTACCCATCCGGGGATGTCTTCGGTAATAATTTCGGCATCGCCGGCAAGCAACTCAACATTTTCGCCTTCAATAAGGAGCGCTAAGCTACCATTATTTTCGAAGTGGGCGATTTCCTGCTGACTTATTTCTGAAAGTGCGGCAGCTATTTGCTTCATCAGTTTACCGTAACGCGGGCCAAGCGCCTTAAAGTTGGCTTTCATCCTTTTTACCAGCATTCCCGCACCCGAGATAAATTCTACATCCTTAATATTGGTTTCAGACAGAATCAGATGTTTAACTGCTTCAATCTGACGTTTCATTTCATTATTATTTACCGGAATCATAATGCGGCTGAGAGGCTGCCTCACTCTGATGCGGTGCTGTTTGCGTAATGATAATACCATCGATGATATACGCTGGGCCAGTTCCATGCGTTCTTCGAGAGCTTTGTCGATGAGCTTTTCATCGGCATTCACAAAATCAGCAAGGTGTACCGAAGTGGCAGCGCGCTTGTGACTAACCGCATTCAGATCGTTAAACAGGCGGTCAGCAAAAAACGGGGCAATCGGGGCCGACAATATGGCGATGGTTTCCAGGCAGGTATACAATGTCTGATACGCCGAAATTTTATCGGTGGTATAATCGCCTTTCCAAAAACGGCGGCGCGACAACCTCACATACCAGTTGCTTAGGTGGGCATCCACAAAATCGGCTATTGCCCGGCCGGCTTTGGTGGGTTCATAATCGTTATAAAAGCCATCCACAGCAGCAACCAGCGTGTTGAGTTCCGACAATATCCAGCGGTCAATTTCAGGGCGTTTGTCTGTATCAATATCTGCTTCCTTGTAAGCAAATCCATCAATATTGGCATACAGGGCAAAAAAGCCGTAGGTGTTGTAAAGTGTTCCGAAGAACTTGCGCTGTATTTCACCAATTCCATCGAGGTCAAATTTAAGGTTATCCCATGGTTGTGCATTGGTAATCATATACCAGCGGGTTGCGTCGGGTCCGTACTTTTCGATGGTCTCAAACGGATCAATGGCATTGCCAAGACGTTTCGACATCTTATTGCCGTTTTTGTCGAGCACCAGGCCGTTTGATACCACGTTTTTAAACGACAATGAGTCGAAGGCCATAGTGGCAATGGCGTGCAGTGTAAAAAACCATCCGCGCGTTTGGTCAACGCCTTCGGCAATAAAGTCGGCCGGAAAATAACGGTCGAGGGTTTCCTTATTTTCGAAAGGATAATGGAACTGTGCAAAGGGCATGGCACCCGAATCGAACCATACATCAATCAGGTCGGTTTCGCGGTACATGGGTTTGCCTGCAGGCGACACAAGCACAATATTATCAACATACGGGCGGTGCAGATCGAAGGTGTGATAATTGTCATCCGAATTGTCGCCTGGCACAAACGCAGCAAGTGGATTGGCTTTCATAAATCCGGCAGCCAGCGATTTTTCAATCTCAGCTTTGAGCTGAGATACCGATGATATGCAGATTTCCTCAGCTTTGTCTTCGGTCATCCAGATGGGGAGCGGAGTTCCCCAATAACGTGAGCGGCTTAGATTCCAATCAACCAGATTCTCGAGCCAGTTACCAAATCTTCCGGTCCCGGTAGCTTCGGGTTTCCAGTTAATGGTTTTGTTGAGGGCAATCATCTGATTGCGATAAGCTGTGGTTTTAATAAACCAGCTGTCGAGCGGGTAATAAAGAATGGGTTTATCGGTACGCCAGCAATGCGGATAGGAGTGCTCGTATTTCTCGGTTTTAAAGGCGCGGTTTTCCTTTTTGAGTTTCACGATGATGTCAATATCAACGCTTTCCTCATTTGCAGGATCATAATCAGCGGCAAATTCAGCTTTTACATACCTGCCTGCAAATTCGCCCATTTCTTCGGTAAACCTGCCCTGGCGGTCAACCAGGGTAAGTGCGCCAATGCCATTTTGCCTGGCTACTTTAAAGTCGTCGGCACCAAAACTCGGGGCGATATGTACGATACCTGTTCCGTCTTCGGTGGTTACAAAATCGCCGGTCACCACACAGAAAGCATCGCCCTCAGCCGGCTGAGCATAGGGCAATAGTTGCTTGTAGCGCATACCTTCGAGCTGAGCCCCGGTAAAAGAGCCATCTATTTCAAAGGGAATGGCCTTTTGACCAGCTTCATAATCTGAAAGTACCAGTGTGGCATTCTTTTCGGGAAAATATTTCGGGAAAAGTGCTTTGGCCAGAATTACCGTAATGGGTTCGTGGGTATAGGGATTAAATGTCCTGACTTTTACATAGTCAATATTTTTGCCAACCGCCAGCGCAGTATTGCTGGGCAGTGTCCACGGGGTGGTAGTCCAGGCCAGGAAAAAGAGGTCGCCGTGCAGGTTTTTGAAGAGTGGTTCCGACTGGGCGTTGCGGATGACCTTAAACTGCGCCACCACGGTATTGTCTTTTACATCGCGGTAACATCCGGGCTGGTTGAGCTCGTGCGTGCTCAGGCCTGTGCCGGCAGCAGGTGAAAATGGCTGAATGGTGTAGCCTTTGTAAAGCAGTCCTTTTTTATAAAGTTCCGAAAGCAAATACCATATGGTTTCCATGTATTTGTTGTCGAAAGTAATGTAAGGATGCTCAAGATCAACCCAATAGCCGATGCGGCGGGTAAGATCGTCCCACATATCCTTGTATTTCATTACCTCTTTACGGCAGGCTTTGTTGTAGTCGTCAACCGAAATCTTTTTGCCAATGTCTTCCTTGGTGATGCCAAGGGTTTTTTCAACTGCAATTTCAATAGGCAGACCGTGTGTATCCCAGCCGGCTTTGCGGTTTACCAGAAAACCCTTCATGGTTTTGTAGCGGCAAAAGATATCCTTGATGGCGCGTGCCATAACATGGTGAATACCAGGCGTGCCATTGGCCGAAGGCGGTCCTTCATAAAAAATATATGGAGAACTTTGTTTCCGGATATCCAGACTTTTCTGAAAAATAGATTCCTCTTCCCATTTCCGGAGCACTTCCTTGCTCAGGAGAGAAAGATTAAGCTGCTTATATTCAGGGTATTTCTTCATTAATTCAGGCGTAATGTTTGGCTTTTGGTTTAAGAGGTGCAAAAGTAGAAAAAATCCGTCATATTCAGGCGCAGGCAGTGGTTATTTAGGCATAACTATGTGAAAGTCTGTAAAAATGCTTCTGAAAACCCCATTTTTATTTTTATGCTAATACAATTATTGTAAATTTGCACCCTCAAAAATTTTAATAAAATGGCATTAATCGGAGATATTCGTAAAAGGTCCGGACTTCTTACCATCATTATTGGTTCAGCTCTTGCACTCTTTGTACTTGGTGATTTCTTTGGAAACAAGCGTGGTGGAGGCAGAAAACAGAATAATATTCTGGCTGAAATCAACGGCGAGAAGATATTGGCCACTGATTTTAATCAGCGCGTAGAAGAAAATTCAGAAGCTCAGAAACTGAATTCGGGGAAGGACAATTTGACTGCCGACGAGCAGTTTCAGGTTCGTCAGCAAACCTGGGATCAGGTGCTTAATGAAACCCTGCTTCAGGAGGAGATTTCAGTTTTAGGCATTACTGTATCTACAGAAGAGCTCGACGACCAGATCAGGGGTAAAAACCCGCATCAATATATTCAGCAGAGTTTTCGCGATCCGCAAACCGGTCAGTTTGATCCGGCAACTGTTGTAAACTTTTTGCAAAACCTCGATAAGGTTGACCCGCAAATGAAGCAGCGTTACCTGATGATCGAAAAGGCCATTAAGGAAGATCGTTTGAATACCAAGTTTCGCAACCTGATCGGAAAAGGATTTTATGTTCCGGCTGCCTTCGCAAAACGCGATTATGAAGCCCGCAATAACAAAGTGAAACTGCGCTACTATGCCGCACCTTACACCAGCATTGCCGACAGCCTTGTAAAACTGACCGATGCCGATTTCGAGAAATTCTACAACGACAACAAATACAAGTATAACCAGGATGCTTCGCGCGATATTGAATATGTTACATTCGACATCGTTCCTTCAGCCGAAGACCGCCAAAAAATAGGTGAGGAAGTACAGAAACTTTACGAAGAGTTTAAAACCACCGATAACGTGGTAACCTTTGTAAACTCAACTTCGGATGCACGCTATGATAGCACCTGGTTGAAAAAGGGTACGCTTCCGTATAAAGTTGACAGTATCATGTTCAACTCGGCAATTGGTACCATCGAAGGGCCGTATATTTCTGACAACATGTATCAGATTGCACGCCTGGTTGATGTTCAGAACCGGCCTGACTCACTTAAAGCCAGCCACATTCTGATTTCATATCAGGGTACCAATGTAAACCCATCCACCAAACTTACACGCATTTCGGCCAAAGCCAAAGCCGATAGTGTGCTGAATGTTGTTAAAGCCAACCCTGCAAAATTTGACGAGCTGGCTTCAACGATCAACGACGATCAGACTGCAGCAAAATCGGCAGGTGATTTAAAATGGTTTGCTGATGGCGCTATGGTTCCTGCATTCAACAAAGCTGTGATGGAAGGCCGCGTTGGTGAAATTGTAGAAGTTGAAACCCAGTTTGGATTCCACATCATTAAAATTACAGGTAAAACTGCTCCGGTTAAAAAAGTGCGTGTTGCCATTGTAAAACGCATGATTGAAGCCAGCTCGAAAACAATGCAGGATATTTATACCCAGGCCAGTATGTTTGCTTCTGATGCAAAGGATAATGAAGGGTTCAACAAGCTGATTGATGAAAAGAAACTGACCAAGCGTTTGGCTGAACGTATCAATGTTGATCAAAACTCATTGCCCGGATTGCAGCAGGCCCGCCAGGTAGTTATGTGGGCATTTGATAAAAAGACCGAAAAGGGTAATATCTCACATGTTTTTGACCTCGAAGGCCGGTATATGGTTGCTGCACTCAAAGAGATACGCGAAAAAGGCACACCTACCCTCGAACAGTTGAAAGACTATATAGAACCGCTGGTTAAACGTGATAAGAAAGCTGAAACCCTTACTGCCGAAATTACCAAAACCATTAAAACGCTGGCCGATCTCGACAAAGGTTACCTGGCTCTTGGCATGAAAGCCGACACCAACGAAATTGCATTTGCAAATTCGAACCTTCCGGGATACGGTAAGGAAGATGAGGTGATTGGTACCGCATTTACCCTTAAAGAAGGACAGCTTTCAGCTCCTGTTAAAGGAAATCAGGGAGTATTTATTATGGTTGCCGATCAGTTTGTGCCAGCCGCTCCCAAGGACGACTTCACCACTGAAAAACGTATGCTTATGAATGCTTTCCGTACCCGGGTGCAACGCGAGCCCATGGAAGCACTTAAGAAAAAAGCAGACATCGAAGACAACAGGCTGCTTTTCTATTAAAAAGCAGCTGATAAGATAAAAGCCATCCTTAAGGGGTGGCTTTTTTTTGCAAATCGGCATGAAACCGCGTAACTTTATGCTTATAAATCAGGCAATGATAGGGCAATTATTTTCAGATGTTGTTTCATTATTTTATCCCAGGGTTTGCCTGGCCTGTGGTAATGTGCTCTTTCGCAAGGAAGATACCCTTTGCCTCGAATGCCTGTATCACCTGCCAAAAACAAATTACCACCTTGAAGCTGATAATCCCGTTGCAAGACAATTCTGGGGTAAGGTTCATTTCGAATCAGCCGCTTCCTATTATTATTTTACCAAGGGAAGCAAAGTGCAGCATCTGATTCATCAGTTTAAATACAAGGGATATAAAGAAATCGGGTTGTATATAGGTCGATTATATGGCCGTGAGCTAAAGGAATCACCCTTATTCAGCGATATTGCAGTTGTGATACCGGTGCCCCTGCATCCGCGCAAGCAGGCAAAGCGGGGCTATAATCAGGCAGAGTGGTTTGCCATGGGGCTGGCTGAATCAATGGGTGCACTTTGCGACACATCCACGCTTATAAGGGCATTTGCATCTGAAACGCAAACCCGTAAATCGCGTTTCAGCCGGTACGAAAATGTGAAAGAAATTTTCAGGATCGAGGATCGCGAGTCCCGCAAGGGTACTCACATTCTTTTGGTTGACGATGTAATTACCACCGGGTCGACCCTCGAAGCAGCGGGTAATACACTGCTGGGTATTCCAGGAATACGAATCAGTGTTGCATCTATAGCCTGTGCAGTAAAGTAGGGCTATACTACACTCATTTTAAGCATGTTGGTTTTACCAGCCTTGCCGGCAGGAATGCTCGAAACATAAATAATGTAATTTCCTTTGGCAATATATCCCTGCGCAAGCAGAGCCTTTCGCATTTCATGGGTTGCTGTGTCGGTATCGGGGAAACGCTCATAGTATATTGCTTTTACCCCCCACACCAGGTTAAGGGCTTTGATGAGGTTCCGGTTTGAGCAGAATATAAAAATATCGCTTCCGGTGCGGTGGCTGGCCAGCCTGTAGGCTGAGTATCCCGTATGCGTGATGGCGATAAGTGCCTGCGCATTTACCTTACCGGCCAGATCACAGGCAGCCATAATAACTGAATCAGAAACCTTACGTTCTAGTACTGATGGCTGGATGATAATATCGGGTTTAAAGCCTCCGAAAGTTTCAACATCAGAAATGATTCGCGCCATAGTTTCAACGGTTTCCACCGGATAATTACCCACGGATGTTTCGCCGCTCAGCATCACTGCATCGGCTCCATCGAGTACCGAATTGGCTACATCACTTACTTCGGCACGGGTGGGCCGCATGCTTTGTATCATGCCCTCCATCATCTGGGTGGCTATAATTACAGGTTTGGCTGCTGCTATGCTCAGTGAGGCAATTTTTTTCTGTATCAGCGGTACCTTCTCGAGCGGAAGTTCAACACCCAGATCGCCGCGGGCAACCATTACCGCATCGGCAACTTCGATAATTGATTCAATATTTTCAACGGCTTCAGGCTTTTCGATTTTGGCTACCACGCCGGGCTGAAAACCTGTAAAACTCTCTGAAATTCGTTTTTTCAGATCGAGAATATCTGCGGCTGTGCGCACAAATGAAAGTGCAATCCAGTGTACTTCCAAAGTACGGATAAATGCCAGATCGTCGAGATCTTTTTCGGAAAGGCTTAGCAGACGCAATTTGGTATTTGGCAGATTAACTCCCTTGTGCGAGAGCAGTATTCCGCCCTGAACCACCCTGGCTTTTACTTCATCTTTGCCGTTGGTTTCGGTTATTTTGAGCAGCATTTTGCCATCATCGAGCAGTACATCTTCACCGGCTTTTACATCTTCGGCAAAATGGGGATAGTTGATTACAATAGTGCCATTGGCACAAAGCTCACCATCTGACACGATGCGCAATTCTTCGCCATTCACCAGTTTCATTCCGTGTTCGCTGGTATTTCCGGTTCGTATTTTCGGGCCCGAAAGATCGGCAAGAATGGCCACGCCAAGGTTCAGCGCACTGTTCAACCGATGTATGCGGGCAACAGTTTCCCCATGATCCTGGTGGCTTCCATGCGAAAAATTAAGCCTGAATACATTTACACCTGCAAGCATCAGGTGGCGCAGCATTTCTTCAGATGAAGAGGCAGGTCCAAGTGTAGCAACGATTTTGGTTTTTCGCATATCAGGCATTGTTAATTAACGTGCAAAATTACGGAATCCGACAGGAACTTTCTCTTATGAAATAAGATTATCGCCTGAGCCTGAATTTATCGCACTGCCTGGGTTTTATCCATTATATGACCAGCTGTTCAATTTCGTCCGGCATAAGTGAATAGGTTTGCTGTTTTGCCGGGCCATCTCATGTACACATTCGTAGTGCGAAGGAGTCACATAAAAAAGCCGGAACTATAAATAAAAGAGTAAAAGTCTCATTGCTATCACAAAAGTGGCAGTTTGTTTGTTCACACCTTGCATCAGGCGGTAAATAAAATAAGTTACTCACGCTCAGATAGAAAAATGCTTACTTTTGCATTCCCAAATTTTACCGGCTTTGACCACAATCGAAATTGTTATTGTTATGCTTGCTGTAGCCATCGACAGCCTTGTAATTGCCTGGTTTTCGGAGGCATTGCATCGTAAAGTTGCTGAAAATCAGGTAAAAGGCTGGCCGGTTTATTTTACGCTTTTCAGATTGGTATTTGTGGTTGCAGGAATTACCGGTGGTAAGCTTTTTGCCGGTTTGCTGCCCGATAACCATTTTTTTGCCGGTTTGGCTATTGTTGCCGTTATGGGCCTAAAAATGGGGGTTGAGTCTTTCGGGTTCAGAGAAGAGGAAAAAGTAATCCTGATCGATTCAATCAAAACTCTGGTTGTACTTTCGACAGCCTCAGGTATCAATACCCTTTTGGTTGGTCTTGGACTTGGACTAATTGGCACCGGCTTGTATGTGCCGGTAGTAGTAACAGCTGTTTCAGTTGTCGTTTTTACCTCAATCGGAAGTATTATTGGTAAAAAAGCAGGTTACAAACCGTTTATACGTTACTTCAGCCTTGTTGGAGGATTAATTATTGTTGCCATTTCATTGGGCCTTCTTTTGACGAACTTTCTAATTTAATTATAACATGCGGAAAAGCATACTTTTTTTAATTGTATCCGTCGCTTTCTGGTCGAATGCACAACCTCCAACCGGTTATTACAATTCAGCCAACGGATTAAGCGGTACAGCACTTCAGGCAGCGCTGCATTTGATTATTGATAACCATGTTGTACAGAGCTATAGCTCGTTGCCGGGTCTGTTTCAGCAAACCGATCGTAAATCAAATGGTACAGTGTGGGATATGTATTCAGATGTACCGGGTGGAAATTCACCCTATGTTTACAATTTTGTTTCGGGAGACCAATGTGGCAATTATGCGCAGGAAGGGGATTGCTGGAATCGTGAGCACTCATGGCCGAAAAGCTGGTTTAACAATCAGGCACCTATGAATTCAGATATGTTTCACCTTTATCCGACAGATGGTTACGTAAACGGCCGAAGGTCGAACTACCCTTATGGAACAGTCAGCAATGCAACATGGACTTCTCAGAATGGTTGTAAACTCGGCGGTTGCACCTATCCGGGCTATTCGGGTGTAGTTTTCGAACCCATTGATGAATATAAAGGGGATTTTGCCCGCACGTATTTTTATATGTCGACCCGCTACTACCAGGAGGACAATGGCTGGGCCGGCAGTGATATGACTATTGGGGCGCAGCTGCGCCCTTGGGCGTTGGCCATGATGAAAGAATGGCACCTGAGCGACCCCGTAAGCCAGAAAGAAATTGACCGCAACAATGCAGTATATCAGATACAGCAAAACCGAAATCCGTATATTGATCATCCTGAATATGTTGCCCAGATATGGGGAGGCACAACCGGCTTCAGTCAGCCTGAGTTGAACAACGATATTGTTGTGTATCCGGTGCCGGCAGTTGATTATTGCATTATCGACCATCATGGTTATTACCATAACAGCACCATGCAGGTGTCGGTGTACGATATTACCGGACGCACCTGTACTGCAGAAGTTAGTTTTGATAATAACACCATACGGCTGAATACTGCTGATTTATCGGAAGGCTATTATGTAATTTCAATTAGCGAACCGGGAGTTGCACCTGCATTTGCAAGGCTTATTAAGTAAGTAGGTATGGCCATAATCAGAATCACCAAGCAGTTTAAATTTGAAATGGCTCATGCCCTGGCAGGGTACAATGGGCCCTGCAGGCATATTCACGGGCATTCTTATGAACTGTTTGTAACGGTTACCGGCGAACCGGTAGATACACCCGGAGTGCATGATTATGGAATGGTTATCGATTTTCAGGTATTGAAAGAGATTGTGAGAAGTGAAATTATCAGTCAGTTTGACCACGCGCTGCTGTTGCACCGTGCTACAGCTCCCGAGCAATTCAGTGGCATGGGCGATGTAGTGGGAAGGCTTATTCTGGTTGATTATCAGCCTACCAGCGAAAACATGCTCATCGAATTTGCTTCTCGATTGCAGAAAGCTCTTCCTGAACATATTCAACTTTTCAGCCTACGCCTGCACGAAACGGTAACATCATATGCTGAGTGGTTTGCCTCAGATAACCGATAAATATTATGCCACTAATGAGTGCCTTTGGAACGATGCAGTAATGCATCAATTTTATAGAATAAACTTGCCTTATCGATAGGCTTGGTTATATAATCATCGCATCCTGCTTCGTAGCAACCCGATTTTTCTTCCTTCATGGCGAATGCTGTTTGTGCAATTACCGGTAAATCTGGATATAATTCTTTAATGCGGCGTGTTGCTTCGAATCCATTAAGCACGGGCATCTGCATATCCATGAGCACAATGTCCACATTATTCCCGGCAATCATGTCAATCGCTTCCTTACCATTGGATGCATAAATCAGATTTGCCCCTGAATTGATGAACAGCACTGTAAGAAATCGCATACTTACCGGATCGTCTTCGGCCATGAGGATGGTTTTACCGCTCCAGATGTTCTTTTCCATTTTAACGGTTGCATCTGAAGTTGATTCCGGAGGGGCTGAATTCTGAACATAGGGAATGCTGAAACTGAAAACGGAACCTTTACCCGGTTCGGAGTTTACCTCAATTTCGCTTCCGAATAAGTTAACCAGGCCTTTGCAGATTGACAGACCCAGCCCGGCTCCTCCGAATTTTCGCGAAAAGCCTTGTTCAATCTGCCGGAAAGGTTCAAATATTTTAGGCAGATCAGAAGGCGCGATGCCAATTCCGGTATCGGCAATTTCAAACTTCAGGCGTTCGTTTTCGGCAAAGGAAACCTGTATTATTACACTTCCCTGAGGGGTAAATTTAATAGCGTTGGCTGCAAGATTTGCGATAATCTGCCTTAAACGCAATTCGTCGGTGATTATGCTCAGGTTTTTTAATTCGGGAGGGATAACCACTTTTAAAGAGGTGTTTGAGCGGCCCAGGCTGGTTTTAATACCTTCGAGTTCAATATTCAGTGAACCCAGGAAACGCTCAAGATTCAGAGGCTGAAAGCTCATGCTAACCTGCCCTGAGTCGAGCATGGCCAGTTCAATTACATTATCGATCAGCCTGAGCAGATGAGTTCCGCTCGATTTCATAATTTCGAGGTACTCATCGCGTTCCTCTGTACTTAGATCGGGCTCATTCAACAATTCGATAAAGCCCATAATGTGGTTCATAGGTGTGCGTACCTCATGCGAAATACTGGCCAGAAATGCCGATTTAAGCATGTCGGAAGCTTCGGCTTTTTCCAGCGCTTCTTTCAATGCCTGCTCATTTTGCTTTCGCTCCAGCGCATTGGCAATAATTTGTGCGGCTAGTTTGAATGAACTTAAAGCCTGATCGTTCCATTCAACCGGCTTGCTATAGGTATCGAAACATACATAACCCTTAAACTGATGATTGAATCTGAAGGGAATCGAAAACATGGATTCAATCGAGAACAAATCCATGTGATAGGCCAGTGATTCGGTTTCGGGCTTCTTTTCAAGGTTGGTCCGGTGTTTTACTTCAGTATTGCCCTTTTTAAGTTCGTTAAAATAGACCGGAGCTTCAGAAAATCGAATCAGCGGTTGTCGATCACGATACGAGAAAAGCGGATCGGCCGACCATTCATGTGTAATTTCAACATGATCACCGGGAGTTTTAACCTGAGCCAGATAACTTCTTTCAGCATGATAAACCCGCGCAACCCGTTCGAGGGCCTTGTTAATGGCTGCATCAATTTCGTTTATTTCAATATTGATCAGGTCAGACGATAAGCGGGTTAAAAACTCAATCAACCCAAGGTGTTCATGGCTTTGCTTTTGTGTTTTACGGGCTTCGGTTATATCGCGGTAAATACCATAAATAATCGTATTTCCATCGTTTTCTATAACTGGTACTCCAAGCACCGAAACATCAATCAAGGTCTTGTCGCGGCGCATCCGCTGTGTTTCCATCGAAACCAACCCTCCGTCCCAGTTTATTCTGGTCAGATGCTCAGCTTCCTCAAAATACTTGCCCGGAGCTATCAGCTTGTCGAGCTTTTTGCCCAGCAGTTCGTGCCGTGAATACTGAAAAATGCGCTCAAATTCAGGGTTTATGTCAAGTATAGTGTTGTTTTTATCAAGCATGGCGATACCTTCTGGCGCCGATTCAAACAATCGGATATTGCGAATATTTCCTGCCTTATACTCAATGAGCTTATCGGCTAGATTGTTTGAGTAGTTAATCTGATCGGCCAGGCTCGATAGCAATTCGTGGTATTTGGCGTTAGCATCGCCTTCGGGATCGACAGATGCAATGATATAATGCAATTCGCTGCGATTGAAAACAGGCAGGGCCATATAGTGAATTTCAACGTAAGGCTCGTAGTCGGGAGCTTTACAGATGCCCGAAATATTCTGGCCATGCCTGATTTTATCCAGATTTTCTTTTTCGAAAATAACCTTCAGAAATTCAGGGTCCTGCGCCATAACAGAGGCATATGGCCAGCCTGCACGGTACATGGGGAAGTAATCGTAAGTGATTACGCGGCCATTGTGCACATCAGGATAAAGCAAGAACAACCCGCCCGCATCATGCAGGTCGGTATACGATCTGAGCAGGTTAAATACAGGATGCATTTCATAATTTATTTCATTGAGCAGAACCATGCTTTTTCAAAACTTTATCACTCTGATTATCAGATATAGTAATTTGCGCAAAGGCTAATCTAGTTAATCCATGAATTGGTTAAAAGTAAGGCCATTTTGTTGACATTATTTTAAATTGCAGCCATTATTTAAGGTATCAGGTAACTTCAGGGCTCTTTAAAGGAGGAAACTACAGGCTTACAGGGTGTAAAACTTAATTTTCGGATGAATGGCTGCTTAATCTGACATTTAAATTTGGCCTACCTTTGCAAAAAAAAGGAATGACTGATATTGAGATTATGTCGCCCGCAGGGTCATTTGAATCATTGATGGCCGCCATTCAGGGCGGAGCTGGTTCAGTGTACTTTGGCGCCGGCCAGTTAAATATGAGAGCCCGCTCATCGAGTAATTTTTCGCCCGATGATATTCGTGAAATTACGCGCATATGCCGCGAGAATGGAGTTCGTTCATATCTTACACTCAATACAATCATTTACGACGAAGAGTTGCCGCTGATGCGGGAAATGGTTGATCTGGCAGCTCAAAGCGGTGTAAGTGCGATTATAGCTTCCGATTTATCGGTGCTTGAATATGCCCGTTCGAAAGGGGTGGAGTTGCACATTTCAACGCAATGCAACATCACCAATATTGAAGCAGTAAGGTTTTACGCACACTATGCCGATGTCATGGTTTTGGCGCGTGAACTTAATATAGCTCAAATGGGTGCTATAACGCAGGCTATAAGAGAACAACACATTACCGGCCCATCAGGCAATCTGGTTCAGATTGAAGTATTCGTGCATGGGGCTCTTTGTATGGCAGTATCGGGTAAATGTTATATCAGTCTCGACAATTTTAATTCGTCGGCCAACCGCGGTGCATGCCTGCAACCCTGCCGCAGAGCCTATCAGGTAATAGATGCCGATAATCAGATTGAATTGGAGGTTGACAATAAATACATAATGTCGCCCAAGGATTTAATGACGATTCCGATACTCGACCGATTGCTTGATGCAGGCGTTACTGTTCTTAAAATTGAAGGGCGGGGACGCTCGGCCGAATATGTTAAAATGGTTACCCGTACCTACCATCATGCGGTTGAAGCATGGCGTAACCGGCAGTTTACCCGTGAAGGTATTGAACAATGGACAGCCGAGCTGAATAAAGTATACAACCGTGGTTTTTGGGGAGGTTATTACCTGGGCGAAAAAACCGGTGAATGGTCTGAACGCTATGGTTCTCAGGCAACCCAAAAAAAGGTTTACATTGGCAAAGTGGTTAATTTCTTCGCAAAATTGCAGGTTGCTGAGATTAAAATAGAGTCGCATTCGCTGGCAAAGGGCGATTCTGTTTATATAATCGGCCCAACTACCGGTGCTTATGAAGGCAATATCGACGAACTCAGGGTTGAACTTGAACCTGTTGATAAGGCCGGTAAAGGCACTCATTGCTCGGTACAGGTGACCGAAACCGTTAGGCGTGGCGATAAAGTTTATCTGATTGTGGATGCCGGTCATCCGCTTTTTCAGGTGCAAACCGAAAAAGGCAATGCATGACGGGCTTGAGCCAAAATATTTTGCTTTCCATTTGTTGATTTAATTGATAAATGTATTGGCAGCCGATTAGGTTGCCTTATTCAACAATTATATATGAACAGGCTTTACAATTACCATACACATACCCGATTCTCTGATGGTTCCGATCATCCGGAGGCCTACATCAATGAGGCACTCAAACAGAATTTTTCATCCCTTGGATTTTCTGAACATTCTGTGCTTCCGTTCGAAAACAGTTTTGCGCTGCAACCCGGGAATGAACAGGCGTATATCGATGAAATTGAGCGGCTACGCCTTGAATATCGCGACAGATTGCAGATTTATACCGCGTTTGAAGCCGACTTTGTGCCGGGAATAAGCGAAGGCTTCAGGACTTTGAAACAACAATTTAACCTCGACTACCTGATCGGAAGTGTTCATCTGGTTAAGAGCCCACACGAGGGCAAGTTGTGGTTTATCGATGGATCCCGCCGCGAAACCTACGACCAGGGCCTGAACGAACTATTTGAAGGGAATATACGGAAGGGTGTTACAGCTTATTGGCATCAGGTAAATAAAATGATCGAAAATGAAGAATTCGATATTATCGGGCACCTTGATAAAATTAAAATGCACAATCAGGGGAGGTGGTTTAGCGAAGATGATAAATGGTATATTTCGCTGGTAAATGAAACCATTGAATTGATTGCTTCGAAAAAACTGATTGTTGAGATAAATACCCGGGGCATTTATAAAGGTCGCAGCCAGAGCCTATTCCCGGGCGAATATATTATCAGGCAGTTGCGGCAAAACAATATTCCGGTGGTTATCAGCAGCGATGCGCATCAGCCGGTCGAAATAAGTAAGTTATTCGAAATGGCTCGTATTGAGCTGCAGCGATGTGGTTACCGGTCAGTTGCCTGGTTTACCGATAGTGGTTGGACTGAGTTGCCCTTGAATTAGCGATTGGTAAGAACCATAAGCCTATGGCGTATGCCGGCTTCTTCAAAAACAGGTCCGGTTGCCTCAAATCCGAAAGTTTCGTAAAAAGGTATCACCTGCTCCTGAGCATGCAGATATATTTTGTTGTTTAACGATTTAACATCTTTCAATACTTCAGCTACCAGCAAACCACCAAATCCCTTCCCTCTGTGTGCACACAGTACAGCAAAGCGTTCAAGTTTTATGCCTTTACCGGTTTCCCGCCAACGGCAGGTAGCCACGGCCAGACCGTTTATAAAAAGCAGATAATGCCGGCTGGACGCTTCAAAATCATCGTATTCAATCTCCTGTGGTACATGTTGTTCTATTACAAACACGGTGTTGCGTATTTTATGCGAAATGGCAGTGAGGTTGATATCCGAAGTTGTAAAGCGCTCAACGTGTGGTAACATGTGGCGGGGGTGGTTAAAGTGTGGGTAAAAAAAAGCCTGTATTTCTACAGGCTATTGCAATGTTGTTTGTGTGTTTCAGATTTTATTGCCATCATAAGCCCATTTCAGATAAAGGGAACCCCATGTAAATCCGGCACCGAAAGCAGAAAGAATAATGTTATCTCCTTTTCGAAGCTGATTTTCCCATTCCCACAGGCAAAGCGGCAGGGTGGCCGATGTGGTATTACCATATCGCTGAATGTTGATCATTACCTGCTCTTTGTTGATTCCCATGCGGTTGGCTGTGGCTTCGATAATGCGCATGTTGGCCTGATGAGGCACAAGCCATGTAAGTGTTTCAGGAGTCAGGCCGTGCCTGTCCATCATCTCGACCGAAACATCAGCCATTTTTGATACAGCCCATTTAAAAACAGCCTGGCCTTCCTGGTAGATATAATGCTCACGGGCTTCAATCGACTCGTGAGTAGGAGGTTTAAGTGAACCACCGGCTTTCTGGTGAAGGTGAATACGGCCTACGCCGTCGCTTTGCAATATAGCATCCATTATGCCCACATCTTCAGTGGAGGGTTCGAGCAGAACGGCAGCAGCGCCATCGCCAAAAATAGGGCAGGTGGCCCTATCCGTATAATCAACAATCGACGACATTTTGTCGGCACCCACTACAATTACTTTTTTATGGGATCCTGATTCAACGAATTTTGATGCAGCCGTAAGCGCAAATAAAAAACTTGAACAGCCGGCATTCAAATCAAACCCAAACGCATTACGGATATCGGTTTTATCTGCAATAATATTGGCTGTTGCCGGGAAAAGCATATCAGGTGTAACCACCCCGCAAACAATCAAGTCAACTTCTTCGGGCTTTGTGCCGGTTTTAGACAGCAGTTGCTTTACTGCTTCGGCACCCATATCAGAGGTTCCTTTCCCTTCGCCTTTGAGGATATGACGTTCTTTAATGCCGATCCGGGTCATTATCCACTCATCAGTGGTATCAACCATGCGGCTGAGTTCGTCGTTTGTTAGAATATATTCGGGTACATAGCCTCCTACACCCGTAATTGCAGCTTTTATTTTTGACATCATCGTTGAGTGAAAAAAGTGAATTAATCTCTTACCACAACGGATACACGGGCAAGCGCCCTCTTGATTTTTTGAGATAACTTGGCCTGATGTATATCGCGGGCCAGCAGTAACATGTTTTTGATTGCTTTATCGTTCGAAATGCCATGTCCAACAATTACTGATGAGTTGATTCCCAGAATGGGTGTTCCTCCGTAATTTTCGTAGTTGAACCGCGCAAAGTAATCATCGGTGAGTCCGCGTTTCATCATCATGCGAAACATACCTTCGATGTTTTTGAGAACGATATTACCGGTAAAACCATCACAAACAATTACATCGGCCTTATTGCGGAACAAATCGCGGCTTTCGATATTGCCAATAAAGTTAAAGTCAGTTGAGTCTTTCATCAGTTGGTAGGTTCCCTGCGAAAGCAGGTTTCCTTTACCTTCTTCATGCCCGATATTGAGGAGTCCAACACGCGGATTATTGATTTTGTAAACACTTTTTGCGGTAATAGATCCCAGTAACGCGAACTGATACATTACATCAGGCTTGGCGTCGGGATTGGTGCCAACATCGAGCAGCAGGCTTAATCCGCCGGCCTCCTGCGGTAAAACCGCTGAAGTGCAAGGGCGAATCACCCCCTGAATATTGTTTACGCTGTAAATAGCTCCAACAAGCATAGCACCGCTGCTTCCGGCACTTGCAAATGCATCAATCTCTTTGTTTTTCAGGCATTTAAACCCTACACTTATGCTGGATTCCGGTTTTCTGACAATGGCGTGTGTTGGATGTTCGCTCATGCCAATCACATCAGGTGCATGCACAATACTGAACCTGTCAGTACCAACACCATGTTTTTTGAGTTCATCAGCTATTATTTGCTGATCACCAAAAAGTACGATGCGGTCGGTCGGCGAAAATTCGTCGAGGGCGAGCAATGCTCCGGCAATAGTAGCACCGGGGGCAAAGTCACCACCCATAACATCGAGTCCGATTTTCATCTGACTGTTTTTGTATTAGGAAAAAGTTGGTGCACAACAAATAGTGTTATGCAGTGGTGGTTTTTTCTATGGCCAATTTGCCTTTATAATAGCCACATTCGTTGCAAACCCTGTGGTAAAGCACTGATGCTCCGCAGTTTGAACAAACGCTTACGGTAGGTGCCACGGCTTTGTAATGAGTCCTCCTCTTGGCGGTCCTGGTCTTTGAAAACCTATGTTTTGGATTTGGCATTTTTGTTCTTCTTTAAAAGGTTAATATTTATTCAAGGTTCAAATTCTTTAATGCATCCCATCTTGGGTCAGCTTCACTATGGCTCGAGAATTGTTTTAATTTGCTCAAAACTTCAGGGTTGCACAACGAAACACCATTGGCATCTTCGGGATGCATCACCTGATAGGGAATAAGCAAAATCAGATAATCGTAAATAAGTGGAGCTATATCGATGTGCGTTTCGTTTTCCTTTATTATCAGCACATTGTCATCTTCCTCACGGTGTTCGGGGCCGAATTTCACGAAAAATTCTTCGGCAGAACTAACCGGAAAATCAAACGCATCGAGACAGCGGTCGCAAATAACCCCAATTTTTCCGTTTATTGAAAAGTTCAACACCAGCATTCTTTCCTGCCGGTTGAGGTCAAGGGTTATATGTACATTAGCCTTTTGAATATCTGAATACTCGAACGAAGCAAAGAACGTTTCATCAATTTCATATTCAAACTGATGATTTCCAACACTTAACCCAACAAACGGAATTACAAACTGTTTGAGGTAATCCACGGCTCAATCTGTTTCAGGTTTAGGGGGTGCAAAAGTAGAAATTAATATTATGAAATACAAATATTTATTCATGCCCCTGTTTCATTTCCGGCACGGTAAGGTGTTCAGTATGACACATGAACAGATTTAAGCCCTGCGGCATGGCCGTTTTATTTGAAAGCTTTTTCGGGTAAACCATCGCCGCTCAGCATAAGCCTGCTGAGATAACCGGGTGTTGGTTTTCCCAATAAACGGTCAACATAAATACGGGCAAGGTACTGTCCCAGCATAAATCCCTGCCCCCTGAGTCCGATAAAGAGTCCGAGTTCGGGATCAATAATCATGCGTGGCTCAACATAATATCCGGCCCATACCGCCTGAAAACCTACCGACGAGAGATTTGGGAACCAGTTTACAAACACTTCAGAGGCTATTTCGAGAAATTGCTGTGAATTGATCTTTAGGTTCTTGTCGGTTTCCATAGGGTCTATAGCCGGTGAGGCACACCCGATAATCTGACCGGTTTCGGCAAGTTGCTGACCGTAAACAGCAACAAATCCTTTGTATCGTCTGCGGTCAATAATCATATCAAGCGGATTTCCGTTGAAACCCATCATGGGTAAACGGCGGGTTATAAATGCCTGGTGTTTTACAGGGTACATTCCGGTTTCTATGCCAAGCATAGAGGCAAATTTACCTGCTTCGGGGCCAAGTGCATTGATAAATACCGGAGTTTGATACTCAATGTATTGTTTATCATGGTCTTGTACCAAAACATGATAAACCGAGCCTTGTTTTTTAACATCTACCAGTTTACAATCCTCCTTCATGGTTCCGCCATGCTCTATTCCAATGCGGCGGATTAAGTCGATAACACGCCCCGGGGTTGCCTGCCAGCAATCGCGGGTAATCAATGCGCCCTGGTATGTTTTTAAGTCCGGATTGATATAGGGAGATATTTCTTTCGGAAAGTCTTTTGGGTCGACCATGTAGGCATCAGACCATGAACGTGATGCTTCAAGTGCTTCATACATGGCCTGATCGTGTGCAAAGGTTACGTAGTTTATCTGCCTGAAATGGATATTTTGTTTTTGCTGCAGGTCTCTGAAAATCTCCAGATTCTGGCGGGCAATATCGGCTATTTCGGGCAAGCTGAAAGCGGGGCGGCCGCCGGCAATGTTACGCCACGATGCTCCTCTTCCTGAATTTATAAGCACAGGTTTTTCACCTGCTTCGGCCAGGTAACGGAATAAAGCAGAACCTCCGATTCCACCCCCGGCAATCAACGAGGCCACCTTTACAATAGCTGGTTTCCGGCCCCCGGAAAGTATCACTTCTTCGTGGGTGTTACGTGGGAATAATTCGCCCATCGAAAGCTGATTCGACAACGGGCCACGCGGTGTTGCTTCGCCAACTATGGAAATATCGTAATTGCGGAGCGTTTGCTTAAGTCTGCGTATACAGCGTTTGCCGCGACAGGCGCCCATGCCAAGTCTGGTAGTATGCTTTACTTCATCAACCGAAATAAATTTTCTGTCGCCAATGGTGCCTAAAATTTCATTCAGCGTAACATCGTCGCAATGGCACACATACATTTCTTCTTCCTTCTGATAGGCAACCGGTTCAACCAATACCGGCTCAGGATAGTTTGCCTTTACTATAAATCCCCTTACATCGGTAAGGGTTTTTGTAGTGCTGCTTGCCTTAACACGGGCAATATTCGTTTTATTGGGCTTTTTCAGGATTTTTTCAACTATGCCCTCACCAATTACGGAGCCCTGATTATCAACCAGGTATACTTCCGACTTCTCATCAACATGGTATTCAATGGGTAAAAACAACCAGTTTTTGGCAGGATGGTATCCGAAAATTGCAAGGCCCGGACACTGATAAACGCAGTCCATACAACCAATGCACTTCTCAAAATCAATCCGGGGAACCGTGCTTGTTGATGTTTTTGTAATAGCATCGTGGGGGCAGGCAAATTCGCAGGGGTTGCAAGCAAATCCGTAAAGGCAGTCTATTTGCACAAAAGGTTTTGCCAACATACGTTCAGTTGAAGGGGTAAAGGGTGCCTCAATAACCTTTTTGGGGTGTTGCTGTGAGTCGATGTATTCTTTCGAAACTGCTAAAAATTCGTTGTAATCAAAACGGGTTCCGGTTTCCTGCATAATTTCGAATGCAACCTGCTTGCCGCGCAGCACGGCACTGGTACCTTCGCCGATGCGGATAGCGTCGCCGGCCCCGAAACAGGCCCGGCCAAAAACTTCGTTGCCTTTAATGAGCAGCTGATCGTCGGGCACTAGTCCTGTACAAATATTAATAGCGTCGATACCTTCAATGATTTTCTCGGTTCCGGCTACAGGCTGAAAGTTAACACAATCGGCAATTACGGCTCCGGTTATTCCATCGTGGTTTTCGTTGGGGATGGCTTTTAACAGGATGTGCGACAGCATAATAGGTATCCCCAGACGGCGTACCCGGTTAGCCTGTACCGGGAAACCACCCTCGAAAGGCTGGGCCTCGATGATGGCTTTTACAGTTGCACCAGCCTGCATCAACTGATACGATGTGAGGTATCCGATATTGCCTGCACCAACAGTAAGTATATTTTTACCCAGGAGCGTAAACTCGGTATTCATCATTTTTTGCACAACGGATGCTGTATATACTCCTGGCAGGTCGTCGTTTTCGAAAGCCGGCATAAAGGGTACAGCTCCGGTGGCAATTACCAGAAATTCAGCATCTACGTAGTAAATTTCATCGGTTTTTATGTTTTTAACGGCAATGCGTTTGCCTTCGAGTAAATCCCAAACGGTTGAATTGAGAAATATTCCTGAATGATCATCACCGGCAAGGGTGTTTGCAATATCAAATCCGCGCATGCCACCAAATTTCTTTTCTTTCTCGAAAAAGAAAAACTGGTGTGTTTGCATCAAAAACTGACCGCCAATATGCTCATTGTTGTCAATAACAATGGTTTCAACACCATGCTTAAGCAATTCTTCGCGGGCAGCAAGGCCGGCAGGCCCGGCACCTATGATGGCGACCACTGTTTTGTAAACTTTACAGGCGGCATCTTTATCAGGTTCAATAAAGGCTGGTGCATGGTCGTGCGGAATTTCCCTCACTTCATTCACTTCATCAACCTTAGTAATGCAAATTCGCTTAATTTGCCCGTCGACCAGCATTTCGCAAGCGCCGCATTTGCCGATTCCGCATTCAAGGCTTCGCTCACGGTTGCGTAAACTATGGCTGTGTACCGGATAACCTGCCTGATGCAATGCGGCTGCTATGGTAAAACCACATTCACCGGTAACCGCTTTGCCTTCAAATAAAAAAGTATGCTTTTCAGCGGTCTTAATTTCAAGAATCGGATGTTGATCAATCTTATGCATGAAGAAATGATTAAAGAGTTAAGATACAAGTAGATGCTGTCTGTTTTTTAGTGTTTGAGAGTTGGTTTTTCTTCGTTCAGACGCGACAAATTTATAACTATTTAATATGAACAGGAAGCCGGGAGGATAAATTTTATTGAGGATTAAAAATCTTATATATTTCATTTACAAATGGTTAACTTAGAATGATTATAAATAAGATTTTCTACCTTCGCAATCGATTGCATAAATTCGAAATTTTTTTTGGCAGGCATTTTAAGGCTGCTACTCAGGTGTTTGTTGTTTAAACTGCTGGTTGTCAAATATTAAAACATACTAAATGTTTTAATCTGACGTTCAATACATGGTGTTTTGTGTTGATTAACAAGCCAGTAAATAACCGAAATAGTTAAACATTGGTGGAAATTTGCTAATTTTGCAAATTATTGAAAACTCATCGGGATTACTATGGAAAAAACAAGGATACTATTTGTTTCTCAGGAAATTATCCCTTATCTGAAAGACAGCCAGATGGGATATATCGGACGTCATCTACCCCAGGGAATTCAGGAGCGAGGAAGGGAAATCAGAACATTTATGCCCCGCTTCGGGCACATCAATGAAAGGCGCAATCAGCTGCACGAGGTAATTCGTCTATCGGGGATGAACCTTATTATCGACGATACGGATCATCCGCTGATTATTAAAGTGGCTTCGATACAGAGTGCCCGAATGCAGATTTACTTCATCGACAACGACGATTATTTTCAGCGGAAATTTATGTTTCGCGATAAGAATAACAAGTTTTTCAAGGATAACGAAGAGCGGGCAATCTTTTTTTCACGCGGCGTAATTGAAACAGTTAAGAAGCTTGGATGGGCTCCTGATATTGTACATTGCCACGGATGGATGACCAGCCTGGTGCCGCTTTATATAAAACGTGCCTACCGCGAAAATCCGTTGTTTACCGACACAAAGCTTGTTTTTTCGCTGTACGACGACGATTTTGAAGAGCTGATGAATAAGGATTTCAGCAGCAAAATTAAATTGGATGGCATAACAAACAAAGACCTGAAACACTTTAAAAAGCCTGATTACGTAAGTATGGTGAAAGCCGCCATCGATTTTTCGGAAGGGATTATCATAGGCAGTGAAACCATCAATCAGGAATTGCTCGATTATGCCAATGAATCGGGTAAACCCATGCTGCCGTATCAGCCGCTCGATCGCTTTGTGGATACATATAACAATTTTTATGATAAAATCCTGAAAAGCCAGCCGGCCGCAATTGAATAAGCCTTAATCTTGCATACTGCAAAAACCACTGTTCAAATTTTTTAATGCATTGAAAAACAGAATTCTCCTTTATTCTGCGATTGTCCTTGCGGGACTCGCAGCAGTATCGTGCACAAAAGAACCCGATTTAATAGGCCTCGATCTTTTACCTGCGACAGACAAGTTGTATCTAGATTATTCTGACACCGTTTCGCTGGTGGCTTATACTGTTCGTGAAGACTCTCTGAGAACCGATGAGCTTTCGCTTAGCTTACTGGGCAGTATAAACGATCCGGAGTTCGGGGTTACCACTGCTTCGATTTATACCCAGTTTCAGTTGCCTAAAAACAACGTGACCTTTGGCGAAAATGCCGTAGCCGATTCTATGGTTCTCACCATGTCGTACAAGGGTATTTATGGTGATTCACTGGCTCCCAAAACCATAAGGATTTACGAAATGGCCGACACAATCAGCTATGATTCAACGTATTTTTCAAACCATACAGTTCCTGTAATGAACGAGTTGGTTGGATCAGCTACCTTTGTACCTAATCTTAAGGAAGCAGATTCAGTGGGTGGTTATTACGTTCCGCCTCATATGCGCATTGTACTTAACCCGGCTTTTGCCAATAAGCTTATTACCGCCGACACCAATGATCTGAAGGATAACGTTAGCTTTCAAAAAGTATTCAAAGGGCTTTATCTTACCAGCGATGAGGCAACTACGCCCGGAACGGGATCGATGCTGTATCTGAGCCTGATTGATGTGATGGGTCATGTAAGATTGTATTACCACAATTCCACAGATACTGCATCACTCGATTTTCCGTTTGGCTCGTTTGGGGCGAGGTTCAACCATTTTGATCACAACAACTACAGTGGTGCAAACCCTGCCCTGCTTCAGCAGTTAAATGGTGACACCACTGCAGGAAGCCAGAAATTGTTCATACAATCCATGGCCGGATCCAAGATTAAAATCAGAATACCGGATGTAAAGGCGCTGGTTGCGCAAAAAAAGATGGCGCTAAACGAAGCAGTTCTTGTGTTTAAAGTGGCTGATACCAGCGGCACCTATCAGGTTCCAACCCAACTTATCCTGCGCAAGTTGAACAGCGACGGTAGCTACGCGTTTTTAACCGACGAAACCGAGGGAGCTGCATTTATTGATGGAAAATCAAGGTCAGGCAAAGAGTATCGCTTCAGAATTACCAGATATTTACAGCATCGCCTGCTTAATCCCGATGAAGCGGACTACGGGCTGATGATGTTTGCCACCGGAGCTGCATTGGGGGCTGATCGCACAATTATAAGCGGAACCGGAGCAGGCGATAATAAAATAAAACTCCTGCTCTACTACACTCCCGTAGAGTAAATTAATTTTGTTGTACGGTTGATTCGTTACGCAATGAATCGGGTTATCTGATATGATGTATCTTTGCTGATGCAATATCGGTTAACGTGCGACAGTGTGCACCAAAACCGGTTTTAGCCTAAAAATTTGGATTTTAAAAGTTAATACGGAATTTACTATGTGTGGAATAGTAGCATATATTGGCCCAAGACAGGCATCGCCCATACTCCTTAAAGGACTTCACAGACTCGAATACAGAGGTTACGATAGTGCGGGCATAGCCATTCTTAACTCCGAGCTGAAACTTTATAAAAGCAAGGGTAAAGTTTCTGATCTCGAAAAAATTCTGATAGGCAAAGACCTTGAAGGCACCATTGGAATCGCTCACACTCGCTGGGCAACTCATGGCGAACCCAACGATATTAATGCCCACCCCCATTTTTCATACTCTAAAAACCTTGCAATTATTCATAACGGAATAATTGAAAACTATGCTCCGCTTAAACTTGAACTCCTAAACCGGGGATTTGAGTTTGAGAGCGAAACCGATACCGAAGTCCTCATTCACCTGATTGAAGATATACAGCTTAACGAAAAGGTTTCACTTGCCGAGGCTGTTCAGATTGCACTGAATCAGGTAGTAGGGGCTTATGCCATTGTAATTATTGACAAACACGATCCAGATTGTCTTATTGCTGCCCGTAAAGGCAGCCCCCTGGTGGTAGGTATTGGTGAGCATGAGTTTTTTGTTGCCTCTGATGCAACCCCAATCGTTGAATATACACGCGAAGTAGTGTACCTTAACGATGAGGAAATTGCCATTTTGCGCCGCAACGAAGAACTTAAGATTAAAACGATTACCAACATTGAAAAAACTCCTTACGTTCAAACTCTTGAGTTTAACCTGAGTGCACTCGAGAAAGAGGGCTATGAGCATTTTATGCTTAAAGAAATCTACGAGCAGCCCCGCTCTATCCGTGATAGCATGCGCGGTAGGTTAAATGCAAAAAGTGGGATAGTACTGCTTGGCGGAATTACTGAATATCAGCAGAAACTGATTTCGGCCAAGCGCATAATAATTGTTGCATGTGGTACTTCATGGCATGCAGGTATCGTTGGTGAATACCTTTTTGAGGAACTTGCCCGTGTACCTGTGGAGGTTGAATATGCCTCAGAATTCAGATATCGCAATCCGGTTATTTATGAAGATGATGTGGTAATTGCCATTTCACAGTCGGGCGAAACCGCTGATACACTGGCTGCCATTGAACTTGCCAAATCGAAAGGGGCTACTATAATAGGTATCTGTAATGTAGTTGGATCATCGATTGCACGTGCTACACATGCCGGATCCTATACGCATGCCGGCCCTGAGATTGGTGTTGCATCAACCAAGGCTTTTACTGCTCAGGTTACCCTGCTCACGCTGATGGCACTCATGATTGCCGATAGTAAAGGAACCATCTCAAAATCGCGGTATCATCAGATTATCAATGAGCTGGATGCTATTCCGGCTAAAGTCGAAAAAACGCTTAAAGTAAACGATAAGATTATCGAACTGGCTTCGATTTTCAAAGATTCGACCAATGCACTCTACCTGGGCAGGGGTTATAACTATCCGGTTGCCATGGAAGGAGCCCTTAAGCTGAAAGAGATTTCCTACATACATGCCGAAGGATACCCTGCTGCTGAAATGAAACACGGCCCAATTGCTTTGATTGACGAAGAAATGCCGGTGGTTGTTATTGCTACCAACAGAGGCACTTACGAAAAAGTAGTTTCGAATATTCAGGAAGTTAAGGCGCGCAAAGGCAAAATCATAGCCATTGTTACCGAAGGCGATAAAACGGTTAAGGCAATGGCTGATCATATTATCGAAGTGCCCGAAACCGAAGAAATGCTGGTTCCGCTTATTGCAACAATTCCGTTGCAGCTTCTATCGTATCATATTGCTGTGATGCGTGGATGCAATGTTGATCAGCCAAGAAATCTCGCTAAAAGCGTAACGGTAGAATAATCTTTCCACTCAAAACCGGTTAGCTCCTATTGACCGGATGTATTTCAACATTTAGTTTTCAGCAATTACTTTAAGTGCTTCCTTAAAGGTTTTGTCGCTTTGCAGGTATATGGGATAGAATCCCTTATCATCGTAAAGGTTGCGTGCTATCAAAGCCTTTACCAGATCCGAAATTTCATTCCGGTTAAATGCAATTCCTTCAGTGTTGCGTTTGATTCCGCTTTTTTCGGCAAAGGCTACAAATTGATTGTATTCGGCATCGCTGATGTTAAAATCGCGGTTAAATTCTTCAAAACCCGAGTATTTCTGCAGTCTTTCGCGGTTGCGGTCAGTATAGTCGAAGGCATACTCGAAAATTAACCCCTTGTTTGATACTTCGTTATAATAAGCGTAGCGCGGATCCTTTTCAACAGGGATGAAGATATCGGGCATTATCCCTCCGCCTCCATAAACGGTTCGGCCGCCCGGGGTGGTATAACGCAATGAATCGCTGAATTTTATACTATCCTGATTTTCGAGTTCGCCATGGGCCATGCGCAGGTATAATTCGTCGTTGTATTCACTGGCATGCCCGGTTTTATAAGGCTTCTGAATGCTTCGACCGGTTGGTGTATAATATCTTGCTACTGTGAGCCTTATGGCTGATCCATCGGGCAATGAGAGTTGTTCCTGTACCAAACCTTTGCCAAAGGTACGCCGGCCAATCAGCGTGGCACGGTCGTTATCCTGAAGAGCACCTGCAACAATTTCGCTCGATGAAGCTGAACCTTCATCGACCAGCACAATAAGTTTACCTGATTCAAACAGCCCGTTTTTAGTAGCAGTTACGGTTTGCTTTGGCCGGTTGAGCCCTTCGGTGTAAACAATAGGCTGGCCTGAAGGTAAAAACGCATCAGCTACACTAATTGCTGCCTGCAGATAGCCGCCTGAATTGCCACGCAGATCCAGAATAAGGCGCTTCATGCCTTTTGCCTTGAGTTTGTTGAGGGCATCGTTCAACTCATCAGCAGTGGTGGCAGAAAATTTCGATAGTTTTATATAGCCTATCCCGGGTTGAGGCAAAAAGTAAGTGTCAATACTATAGGTAGGTATCGCATCGCGGGTGATGGTAAATTTGAGCAAACCGTTAACCCCCCGCCGCTTAACCCCCACATTAACTTTGGTACCGCGCGGCCCTTTCAGCAGTTTCATTACTTCGTTGTTGGTAATTTTTGTGCCGGCTATATTCTTACCCTCCACTTCAACAATACGGTCGCCACCCATAATACCGGTTTTCTCTGAAGGTCCTCCGGGAATGGTATTGATGATAAATACAGTATCCTTCTCAATTCTGAACTGTACACCAATTCCATCAAAAGAGCCCAGCAAGGGGTCGTTTACATCGTTAAATTCTTCGGCCGGAATATACTGCGAATGCGGATCAAGATCGGCAAGAATGCCTTCGATGGCCGACTGGGTAAGCGCTTTTTCATCTACAGAGTCTACATAATCCTGTTTAATATAACGGATTACATCGCTAACGGGGTCGTAGCTGTGTGCTTTTAATCCTTTAAACAGCGCATCGTCTGACGAACCAACGTTTACCAGGGTGGCTCCTAAAAAGAATCCGGCGATCAGAATCAGGGCAAAAGCAATGGGGAGGTATATGAAAAATTTGCGGTTGTTGTACATATTATTGAATCATATTGAACCAGAAATATGCAAAGTTAGGCAATAATTCAGCGCACAGCCGGTGCTGTATACAGAAAAATCCCTAATAAAATATAAAAACGCTTTGGTGATACATTGCGCCAAAGTATCTATTTTAGTTCGTTGATATTCCTTGCGAATCGCTGTTCAGTTAAAAAGAATTCAACTTTGAAAAAATCAGTTCTGATTTATTTTTTTATTGGTGCAAGCCTCATTTTATCAGGGCAAAATCCGGTTGATTTTACCCGCTTTGTGAATCCTCTGGTAGGTACCGATTCAAGATACGAACTTTCGAATGGTAATACTTATCCGGCAATTGCCCTGCCCTGGGGCATGCATTTCTGGACTCCCCAAACCAATAAATGGGCAACGGATGGTGCTACCAGTACGCATCGACAAAAATCAGGGGATTTAAGCAAACCCATCAGCCCTCGCCCTGGATCAACGATTATGGTGCTTTTTCAATATTTGCAACTACCGGCGAGCCTGTTTTCGACGAAAACAAGCGCGAATCGTGGTTCTCGCACAAGGCCGAAGATGCCAGACCCTACTATTACAAAGTGTATGTGGCTGATTATAATACTACAGTTGAGATAACACCTACCGAGAGGGCCGCGTGTTTTCGTATCAGGTTTCCTGAAACAAATCAGGCCAATCTGATTGTTGATGCCTTCTTTAAAAACTCCTTTGTTAAAATTGACCCTGAAAGGCGCAGGATTTCTGGTTATGCCTGCAACAATTCAGGTGGAGTTCCTGACAATTTCAGGAATTATTTTGTGATATATGCCGACAGGGATTTTGATGCGGTATATAGTGTTACCGATGGGGTGCTGCACGAAGGGGGCACCGAGGCCAAAAGCGCGCATTCGGGCGCAATATTGCGGTTTGATAATAGCAAGGGAGGATTGATTCATTTGAGAATTGCATCATCATTTATCAGTCCCCAACAGGCTGAACTTAACCTTGAACAGGAGCTTGCTGATTTATCGTTTGATGAACTAAGCGAAAAAGCTAAAGCTATCTGGAATGAGCAGCTGAGCAAAATTGAAGTTGAAGGTGGCACCGATGATGAGCGTACCACGTTTTATACAGCGCTGTACCGAACATTGCTTTTTCCGCGTAAATTCTATGAATTCAACGACTCGGGTCAGATGATTCATTATAGTCCTTACAATGGTAAAGTGGAAAAAGGATATATGTTTACCGATAATGGATTTTGGGATACTTTCAGGGCTGTTTTTCCATTGTTCACCTTAATTTACCCGGAGCATAACAGTCATATTATGGAAGGATTGGCAAACACGTATCGCGAGAGTGGCTGGCTTCCCGAGTGGGCAAGTCCGGGTCACCGTGATTGTATGGTAGGCTCCAATTCAGCCGTAATTATTGCCGACTCTTACCTTAAATCAATTCCCGACAAGGATATTGAACTGCTGTATGAAGCCATGCTTAAAAACTCGATGAATGCAGGACCTCTCACTTCGGTAGGCCGATATGGCGTTGAATATTACAATAGCCTGGGCTACATTCCATATAATGTAGGTATTGATGAGAATACGGCCCGCACGCTTGAATATGCTTTTGCCGATTTTAACATTTGGAAACTCTCAAAGTTACTCAGGCGGCCTGCATCTGAAACAGCTGTTTTTGCGCAGAGAGCCATGAATTATAGAAATGTTTTTGATACAACTACCAATTTTGTACGTGGGAAAAACAGGGATGGAAGTTTTCAATCGCCATTCAGGCCCGATAAATGGGGCGATGCTTTTACCGAAGGATGCGCCTGGCATTGGACCTGGTGCGTGTTTCACGATGTTAAAGGTTTAATGGAACTCATGGGCGGCCCCCGGCAGTTTGTAATAAAACTCGACTCGGTTTTTACCGCCACCCCCACTTTTGATTTCTCATACTATGGAATACAGATACATGAAATCACAGAAATGCTGATTATGAATATGGGACAATACGCGCATGGCAACCAACCCATTCAGCATATGCCCTATTTATATGCATGGGCTGGTGAGCCCTGGAAAACACAGGGGCATGTAAGGGAAATAATGCACAAACTATATAATTCCAGGCCCGATGGATTGTGTGGCGATGAGGATAACGGGCAAACATCTGCCTGGTATGTTTTTTCGGCCATGGGCATGTATCCGGTAGCTCCGGGTACCGGTGAGTATGTGCTTGGATCGCCGCTTTTCAAAAAAATTACGCTCCGGCTTAACAGTGGCAAAACCTTTGTTATCAGCGCAGCAAACAACAACCGTGAGAATATTTATGTAAAAGAAGCCCGGCTCAATGGATTGATATATTCAAAAAATTTTCTGAATCATCAGGATATTGTTAAAGGAGGGAAGTTTGATTTTCTGATGTCGCCGGTTCCCAATAAAGAAAGAGGTTGCTTCGATTCTGACCGGCCTTATTCAATGTCGGACGAATTACTGAATACCGTAAAATAAACTCTTTACTGCATAGCACCGCGGGCTTTGAGAATATATTTTGCGGTATCGAGCGGGCTTATTCCTTTGTAAGGACGGATTACTCCTTGCTCATCGGTACAGGGTTGATATCCTGAAAAACGGGTCGATATCCTGGCCTTACCACCGGAGCGGGAACTAAGCTTTACCGGATAATCAACCGAAGTAGCCAACGGAAATTCTCCGGTCAGGGTAAAGCGTCCCTGTTGTATTTGAGGTGTTTCAAAGCTTCCGCGCATGGTGGTGATATCGCCGGCCACTGCACCCAGCAATGCTTCGGGGGCATCAATCCTGAATTGCACCATAGGTTCAAGCAGGGTAGTGCCTGTATTCACCAGCCCATCCATAACGCCCATTGGAGTTGCAATGATAAAATCGCCGGGCCGTGAATGAACGGGATGATCTTCGCCATCAATAAGCGTAATACGAATATCTGTAACCTCCCATCCCCTGATGCCCTGTTTTAGAGCGGCTGCAATGCTGCGTTCCACTTCATTCTGGTATTTCTGGGCTACTTTATTTACCGAAACCTCACTGTCATAAACGACTCCACTTCCGCGTTCACCGGGCTCTATTCTGAATTTTAAAATAGCCCAACAGGGTTTAGGCATCCAGTACCGAACGAACCCTTCGCCCGCTGTGGTGGGGGTTTCTTTGTAGATTACCGTAGGGTCTTCAAGTTTTGCAGTAAGGCCAAACCGGTCGGCCAGGATGCGCTCCAGAATTTCCATCTGAATCCAGCCCATAATCTTTACCTGAAATTCAGACTCATCGCGCAGCCATTCAAAATCAAGTGCGGGATCTTCGCTCGAAAGCTCTTGCAGGGCGGCGGCAAGCGATGCATAATCTTTACTTTCAGCGGCTTTCACCTGCACTGCAATCAATGGTGTGCGCAGGCTGATTCCCGATCTTATTTCATCGCTGCCGGTTCCAAGCACATCGCCAACACGGGCTTCCTTTAGTCCGCAAATACCGGCTATCTCACCGGCTTCAGCAACTCCGATATCCTCAAATTTGCCGGGAAGCAGGCGCCGTACCTGCGTTACCTTCTCTTCAATGCCCTGTGTTGCATTAAAAATAACCTCACGATTGCTTATAGTTCCATCATAAATCCGCACCCAGGCAATTTTTCCCATCACAGCATCGTGGCCAATGCCATATACCAGTGCCGAGAGTTGTTTTGATGGTACCCCGCCGGCATCAGGCAGGTATTGTTTAGTAAAATTGAGTAATACTTCAATTCCGAGGCCTGTTTTGGCCGACCCATAGATGAGCGGGTATAGGCTGCACGAATGGATGAGACGGGTTAAAAGTGTGTTCAGTTTATCAAAACCGGGTTCAATACCTTCCAGGTAATCGCTCAGCAAATTTTCATCGTGTTCAAGCACCCGCTCGGCAATATCGGAGGTGATACCGGAAGGCGACCAAAGATTCAGCAAACGAACATCCTTTTCGCCTTCATTTTCTGTTTTCTGCAAGGGCAGTGGTTTTACATTTAATTCGCGGTGAATCTGAAGCAAGGTTGCAGCTGAGTCGGCTCCGGTACGATCAATTTTATTGATGAAGAAAATCACCGGAATCTTTCTTTCGTACAGCGCCTGCCACAGTGTTTCGGTATGGGCCTGCACCCCTTCAACGGCTGAAATAACCAGGATTACGCCATCAGGAATTCGCATTATCCGTTCAACATCAGCCGAAAAGTCAACATGCCCTGGCGTATCGATAAGATTGATGCGTGTGTTGTTCCAAAAGAACGATGTGTGTGATGAACTAACCGAAATTCCCCTTTCTTTTTCAACCGGAAGATTATCGGTTTGAGCGGTTCCCTTATCTACATTTCCGGGCTGGCGCGTTTGCCCGGATAAAAACAAAAACTGTTCGGTAATAGTAGTTTTTCCGGCATCGGCATGGGCCATAATGGCTATGTTGCGTATAGGGTTTCTCATTGGATTGGGTTGGGCTGCGAATGTATTAAATTGCCCTATGCACTAAGACTCAGTCAACGGTTTAAAATTAAAAAACCCTTACAGATTTCAAGCTGCAAGGGCTTTTGTACCCCGGGCCGGAATCGAACCGGCACGAACTCTCGTTCATCGGTTTTTGAGACCGACGCGTCTACCAATTCCGCCACCGGGGCAGGTGGTATCCTTGATAAGGGATGCAAAGATATAACTTTTTACTGTTCTGCAAAGGGGTAATTGATTTTGATATGGTAAGAATATCCCTGTGATTTCAAAAAGCAAATTTTTTACGGCTTTTTTCACCCTCATTCGCATTTACAAGAAAATCAGCAATTGCAGGAAGTTTCGGAATACATCCGGGGGTAAGGAGTGTTTGGTTATGTTTGTTAAGCCCTGGCGGTTTTATTCTATTTTCATTTCCGCCCGAAGTCAGCCGGAATTTCGCCCCAATCGGCGGTTTCCCATTTAAGTATGGGATTTTCCCATGTGTTTTCGTGCAGCCAGGCTTCAGCACGTTTTATAAGCAATAGCAGTCCGGCGTTTCTTTGAGATGGTTCTATTTTGGTATTGGCTTTCTTTTTGCGCACCCAGGCAATGGCGGTTGCTGAATCAGTATAAAGCGGAACCCTGAGATTATACTTTTTAAGGTATCCCAATCCATGCACAATTCCTAAAAATTCGCCGATATTGTTGGTGCCTTCGGGGAATGGGCCCGCATAAAAAATACGCTTGCGTGTTGCTGTTTCCACGCCCTGGTATTCCATAATGCCCGGATTTCCCGAGCAGGCAGCATCTACGCAAATGCTGGGCACGATAAAGGTACCGGCTGGAGAAATGTTATTTTTCTTTTGTGTTGATTGCAGTGCAGAAGGTCCCTTTTCGAATGCTGCCCGGGCTTCGTTATTGGTTTTATAACTTTTGTAAAGGGCTGATTCAAAACCATCAATTTGTTTCCGGCATTCGTCCCACGATGGGTAAATGCCCGGCATCCTGCCCTTCCACACAACATAAAATTTTTGTTTTTCAGCCATAATTTAAGCTTGAATCACAAAAGTACAAACAGTATGGCACTCTTATGTAACTTTGTAGGAAGAATAATGCTGCCATGAAACGACTTTTGCTGTTTTTTACCTCCGTTTTATTGCTTTCAGGATGCAATAAATCTGTTATTTACAAGGAGTATCACACTTTTGAAAATTACACCTGGCCCAGGTTCGAGAAAATACGGTTTACCATACCGGTTGAAACCGCAGGCACTACTGCCGATATTGTGTTTACGTTGCGGCACATAACCCAATATCCATATCCTGATTTACCGGTTAATATTGTTATGACAACGCCCTCAGGCGAAGAGCGTGTGCTTGAAAAAGACATACGCCTAACTGATGATAAAGGTGAGTTTACAGGAGATGTTGCCGGTGATTTGTGGGATTACGAAACGCCTTTATGGCCTTCGTTTTATTTTGCTGATAAGGGTAATTACACCGTTGAAATAGAGGTAATTATCCCAAAAGTTGAAATACCAGGTTTGGTTGATGTGGGTTTGTATGTGAACAAAAAATGAGCGTTTCTGGCTTTAACCTAAACGGCTTTCAGAATTTCACGGGCTGCAGTCCCATCGGTTTGTAACTGACGGCTCAGCGCTTCGAGGTTGGCAAATCGTTTCTCGTTGCGGATACGTTTTACAAGTTTTACCTGAATATTTTCGTAATAAATGTCATCATCGAAATCAAAAATATGGGTTTCGATGGTTAAAGTATGCTCATTGATGGTAGGCCTTACGCCGATGTTGGTCATACTTTTGAATTCTCTTCCCTTTACAGTTATCAGCGAAGCATAAACTCCCATAGCAGGAATCAGTTTATGCGGGTCAGATGGGTTAATGTTGGCCGTAGGATAGCCGATGAGCTTACCAATTTGGTTCCCTCGTATCACATTTCCTTCAACACTGTAATGGTAACCGAGAAGTTGGGCAGCCTTTTCGACCTGGCCTTCGCCAAGCAGCCACCGCACGATGGTAGAACTTATACGTTCGTTGTTTACTACTCTTTCTTTTATGCGTATTACCCTGAATCCCAATTCATTTCCCATCTGAAAAAACTGATCGATGGTTCCGCTGCGCTGATGACCGAACCCGTGATCATATCCCAGAATAATGGTTTCGGGTTGCACAATGCGCCCGATAAGCTGTACGAAACTTTCGGCCGGCATTTTCGAAAATTCGGTAGTAAAGGGTATTTCAACCAGGCAATCAATGCCCATTGCTGCCAGAATCAGTTGCTTTTCGGCATTGGTATTAAGCAGTTGCACCCGTTGGCCAAGTGCTATGCGGGGGTGAGGGTTGAATGAAACAACCACCGATTGTCCGCCTGTGAGCGTGGCCTGACGTTTAACTTCGGTAAGAATAGCCTGATGTCCGAGATGTACGCCATCGAATGTTCCGATGGTAATCACCGGTTTTACAATGGGCAGCGGCCCTGAGATATCGGTAAATATCTGCACGTGTGTTTCAGGGCATTAAAATCTCATTCTGAATAAGTAAGGCTGCAATCTGAATGGCGTTGGTAGCGGCGCCCTTGCGCAGGTTGTCAGATACAATCCACATATTGAGACCATTAGGTAGAGTTTCATCGCGGCGTACCCTTCCTACAAAAACTTCATCGCGGCCTTCTGAATAACGTGGCATCGGATACACTGCCTTATCTACATCATCCTGAAGCACAACGCCTTTTGAGGTAGAGATCATTTTATTGATATCATCAAGATCAAAAGCATTTTCAAACTCAATGTTCACCGATTCGGAATGTCCGCCCAAAACAGGAACTCTTACCACGGTGGCGGTAACTTTTATATCAGGTGCCTGCATTATTTTGCGCGTTTCGTCAAGCAGTTTGCGCTCTTCGGTTGTATACCCATCAGGTAAAAAAGTACCCCCGTGCGGAAAAATATTCATATCAATGGGATGTGGGTAAACCCTCGACCCGTTTACTCCATTGCGTTCGTTTTCAAGCTGCTGAACTGCTTTGGCACCGGTTCCTGTAACACTCTGATAGGTTGAAATTACCAGACGTCGGATGGTGTATTTGCGGTGCAGTGGAGCAATTGCCATCACCAGCTGAACAGTTGAACAGTTGGGGTTGGCTATGATGCGCTGACTACCTGTAATTACGTGGCCATTCACCTCTGGAACAACCAGCGGAACCTCCTTGTCCATACGCCAGGCCGATGAATTGTCAATTACAATACATCCCTGCCGGGCAAACTGAGGAGCATATTCCTTTGAGGTATCGGCTCCGGCTGAAAACAAAGCAACATCCGGATTCAGCCTGAGGGCTTCAGCTATGGTAAGTACCTTGTATTTCCAGTTGTTGAATACAATTTCTTTGCCAGCCGATTTCTCGGATGCAACCGGAATAAATTCAGAAATGGAGACAAGGGGTATATATTTTCCTTCTTCGAGTACTTTGAGCATAACAGTGCCCACAAGTCCGGTTGCGCCAACTACAGCTACTTTCATTTGGTGTGGTGATTTAAAACCTGGATTCTGATTTATATAACGAAACGAATAGCTATTTATTCGATCAGGTTTGCAGATTTGAACGCGTAAAAATACAACTATTGACGATATGAATGATATTTTGCCTCATCTATCCTGCCTCGCTAAATATAAACAATTGATAAACAGTAAGTATTTACCAGACTGAAAATTTATTGCAGCCGGGATTTTTTAGTATCTTTATCGTGAAGAGCCGATGGTTGCCGGGATTTAAACTGGATCTACCATCCTGATAATATGCAGTTACATTATTAGTAATATGAACAGAATTTTACATTTTTGTATTCCAGCGATAGTCCTGGTATTTTTATCTTTTTTGGCGCAGGCTCAACTTACTGATAATTTCAGCGACGGCGATTTTAGCGATAACCCAGAGTGGACCGGCAATACGGGCGCATTTATCGTAAATTCGAGCCAGCAGTTACAACTCAATAGCTCAGGCGATGGGCTTTCGTACCTCACTACCCTGTTGCCTGCCAGTGGTCTTACCGAATGGCGTGTTTGGGTAAAGCTTGCTTTTAGTCCATCAGATAACAACAATCTTAGAATTTACCTGGCTTCTGATGCAGCAACATTAACCGATCCACTGAATGGTTTTTTTCTGAAACTCGGTGAATCAGGTTCGGCCGATGCCATTGAGCTCTACCGGCAAAGCGGAACTGCCACCTATCTTATTTGCAGAGGCACTGACGCTTATCTTGCAGCTGCATTTACAATAAATCTGAGGATTGTACGCACCGAAGCCGGTGTGTGGAACATCTATGCCGACAATACCGGTGGCGACAATTTCGGATATCAGGCCTCAGGCGTTGAACCGCTTTGGGATAACTACGCCTATTTTGGATTTTTGTGTAAATATACTTCGAGCAATGCCACTAAATTTACCATGGACAATGTGTATGCCGGCCCGGCTTTGTTCGACGATATTAAACCCATACTCCTGTCGGCTGAAATATCAGGGGAATCGTCTTTGGCACTTCAGTTCAGCGAAGCTGTGGATGCCGGTTCGGCTTCTGAAACCGAAAACTACTTACTCGACCAGGGAATCGGAAATCCGACTTCGGCTGCCGTGGATGATATAAGTCCGTCAAAAGTGAATCTGGGCTTTGCCCAACCGATTAATCCCGGCAATGTGTACAATCTTACGGTGAGTAATGTAACTGATCTGGCAGGTAATCAGATGAACAGCACAACGGTTCCGATTGCTGTATTCGATGTGCATCCGTTTGATATAGTCATTAACGAAATAATGGCTGATCCTGAACCTGCAGTCGGACTACCGGCTTTTGAATATCTTGAGCTTTTCAATAAAAGCAGTCTGGCGGTGCAGCTCGAAGGCTGGCAGCTTAAACTGGGCAGTTCTCAAAAAACATTTCCGGCCCGTATACTTGCTCCCGGAGCTTACCTAATTGTATGCAGCGATGCCGCTGCTGCAGCAATGGCAGCTTATGGCGACGTGCAAAGTTTTTCGTCGCTAGCCATTGTAAACACCGGAAGTACAATAACCCTGCGCGATGCCGCCGGTGCTGTGATACATAATGTTTCCTACACTGACAGCTGGTATGCCGATATTGTAAAAAAGAATGGAGGCTGGTCACTTGAGCAGATTGATGCATCCAATCCCTGCGGTGGCCAGAAAAACTGGCGGGCCAGTATAGATCTTACAGGAGGAACACCCGGAAGGCAAAACAGTATTAAGGGTGTAAATACAGATAATTCAGAACCAGGTGTTGAAAGAGTGAGCATTACAGGGGCATCAACCATTGATGTGTTTTTTACAGAACCCATGGATAGTGTTTCCCTCATTCAAACATCGTCCTATACCATCAATCAGGGAATGGGCAACCCGCTGGCTATTATTTTGTTGCCTCCCGATTATCGTTCAGTAAGCCTGCTTCTTCCGGGAACCATTGAAGAAGGCATTTTGTACACAATTTCGATGCAGGCTGGTTTTACCGATTGTGCCGGCAACAGCAATACTATGACCCTCGAAGCAAGATTTGCATTGCCTCAGAATATTGATACCAACGATGTGGTTATCAACGAAATTTTATATGATCCAACGGCCACTGGTACCGACTTTGTTGAGATTTATAACCGCTCAGATAAAATTATTGACCTCAGGCAACTTTGGCTTGCCAATCGTAAAACACCTGATGGCCCCATCGAAACGGTGAATGAAACTTGTCCGGGAGGCCGGCTGATGTTTCCGGGCGATTATCTGGTACTAACCAAAGACCCGCTCCTGGTGCAGTCGTGCTATTTTACTCCCTCACCATCGGCATTTGTTAAAATGGAATCATTCCCTTCCTATCCGAATGAGTCGGGAACCGTGGTGCTGGTTACGCCTGCAGCCCAGATTATAGATGTAGTTACTTATTCTGCCGGAATGCAGTTTGCACTGCTCACGAGTCTTGATGGCGTCTCGCTCGAACGAATTTTTGCTGATGCGCCCTCCACCTCGGCGTCAAACTGGCATTCAGCGGCTCAGAATGTTGGATTTGCTACTCCGGGATACAAAAATTCACAGGCAGGGTTGACAGAAATATCTGATGGAAATGTTGAAATTTTACCGGAAATTTTTTCACCTGATAACGATGGTGTTGATGACATTGTAAACATCGCCTGCACCTTTGATGAACCGGGAACTGCAGTAACTATAAGGATTTTCGACAGCAAAGGATTACCGGTGCGTTTGCTTGTGAAGAACGAAGCAGCCGGTACAAAGGGCAATTTTGTGTGGGATGGAATTACCGACAGCCGCGAAAAGGCACCTGTAGGCATATACATAGTTTATGTAGAGACCTTCGATTTAACCGGCAAAACCAATCATTACAAAAAGGCCGTGGTGCTGGCAACCCGACTCTAGATATCGGCAAGCACTGAAATGTTAAATTTCAATAAAACTCTTAGTGTTTTTCAATGGCAATCAATAACATCGGCCTGCTGTTTGTTATAGAACGATAAATCAGAAAAGCGAAACAACCGGAAATCAATTTTGCCCGTAAAACAAAACCTTAAAAACATCAGATATGAAACGTAAGTTATTTGTTATTGCCGGCATACTGGCTGTACTGGGATTGATTGCCGGAGTACTTGTTTATGTATTTGTAGTAAATAAACCGCACACCGATTATGCAAAGGCAAAGCCCGATGTGCAGATAGAATCTAGAGCCTTGTTTGATGCCTATAAAGCCAATGCGACCAACGCTGCAACACTATACAACGGAAAAGTTATTGAACTCGCCGGCAACCTGAATGCTGTTGAACAAACCGACTCACTTACGATTGCTGTATTTGAATTTGAAGAAGGTATGTTTGGTAGTGAAGGTATAAGGTGTACCATGATTCCCGAGTATGCACCTGATATTGCGCGAACACCTCCGGCATCAGCGGTTAAAATTAAAGGATATTGCACTGGCTATAACGATACCGATGTAATCCTTGAACATTGCAGTATTGTAAAATAACAACCCAAATAAACTATAAATCAACTCCTTAAACAATGAGAAAAGCATTTATTGCAGCTGTTATACTCCTTGCCATTACAGCCGGAGCTCAGGCTCAGAAATACCTGACCAAAAATGGCCACATTCACTTTTTTGCAAGTACGCCTATGGAGAATATTGAGGCACATAACCGTCAGGTTAATGCTGCACTCGATTCACAAACGGGTGATTTTGTCTTTAAAGTGCTCATGAAATCCTTTGAATTTGAAAGGGCCCTTATGCAGGAACACTTTAACGAAAATTATGTGGAATCGGATAAGTTTCCAAATGCATCATTTGTTGGTAAGGTGCTGAATATTAAAGAGGTGAACTTTGCTAAAAATGGCACTTATCCTGTAACTGTTGAGGGCGACCTAACCATAAAGGGCGTAACCAACAAAGTGAGCGAAAAAGGAACCCTTGAAGTTAAAGACAACAAGGTTACCGGCACCTCATCGTTCAATATTGTATTGGCCGATTACGGTATTAAAATACCCGGAGCAGTGGCTGATAAGATTGCCAAAACATTCAAAATTGATGTGGATGTTGCCATGGGAAAATTTAACAAATAGGTTAAAATTCTAACAAAAACGGCCGGATTAATCCGGCCGTTTTTGTTGGTATAAATCAAAAACTTACTTTTGTTCTGAGGGTGCGCTTTTGCAGGTTGAGCAACCCATAATGGCATATAATCCGCAGAAATTCAACAGGCTGGTAATTACCAGTACCAGTGCAACAACACCGAGAACTATAGCCAGGGTTCCACTAATTACGTTTGTGAAATACAAAACTGCAATTACAAGAGCCAGAATCAATCGCACCAGTTTATCGGTGCTTCCAATATTCTTTTTCATTTTTATGAATTTAGTGATTTGTGGGTATTAACAATCTGTTAACAAATTTGTTTGCCCTTAGCTGTTCAGAATTCTTCCAAGTCTTCGGCTGATTTCGTTTCGCGCCTGTTTGAGGTGAATGTCGCGCGATAGATGATCTGTCCAGTCTTCGCTGCTTTCAGGAAGCTCTTTCATCTTCTGCTGGTTAGCTTGAATCATTACCGATAGTTTGCGGTGCATCAGCGATAAGATAGCTTTGCTTACGGTATCGGTGAGGTCGTCAGCTTCGGTTGGGACATATATTTTAATCTCTTCCCAACCGGGGCTCAGGTAGTATCGCTGGGTGATAATATTGATTGAAATGTTGGCAATATCAGGGTCAGGATGCATTAGAAAATACTTTTCATCTGGTAATTCACCGGTATCGACACCATTGGCATATGCATCAAAAATTTGCTGATAAACGGGGTTGTCAAATACAATCTGATTGGCTCTTAAGTCGTTGCAGATGTATTTGGCAACACTCACCTGAATGGTTTCTGCTTTTTCCTTTCCGGTTACTGTTTGTTCAAACGTCAAAATAGAGCCAGAGAAGTGTAACAATACCCTTATCACATCATGTTCTTGAGCACTGCAGTCGCTCACATCAGGAAAGGTTTCCTGAGGGGGAGCAAGCGTTTTTAACTCAGGTACCGTTTCTTCCCGGCCTTCATCGGCAGCCCCTTTTCTAACCTTTTTACGGATTATGCGGTTGAGCTCACTCATAAGGGTTTGCTCGGCAATTCCCATTATTTCAGAACACTCGCGAATGTAGAGTGGTCGTATAATCGGGTCGGGAATCAGCACTATGGTTTCGATAATCTCATGAATAAGGCCGGCCTTTTTTATGGGGTCGTTGTTGGTTTCACCAAGTAATAGTCTGGTTTTAAAAGTGATAAAATCATCGGAGTTGGTTGCAATAAAAGCCTCAACGTCGGCTGAGCGGTGTGAACGGGCATAGGAGTCGGGATCTTCGCCTTCAGGGAATAGCACTATTTTTACATTCATCCCCTGCTCAAGTATCATATCGATACCCCTGAACGATGCCTTGATACCTGCCGGATCGCCATCATACAAAATGGTGATGTTGCGGGTGTATTTGCTGATAATCCTAATTTGATCGGTGGTAAGCGAGGTGCCTGATGAAGCCACTACATTTTCGATACCGGTTTGATGCAGCGAAATAACATCGGTATAACCCTCTACCAGATAACATAAATCTTTGGTCACTATGGCATTGCGTGCGAGCCAGATTCCATAAAGGCTCTTTGACTTATTGTAAACCTCTGACTCGGGTGAGTTTACATATTTTGGTTTGTTTTTATCTGAGGTAAGTATTCTTCCGCCAAACCCAATTACCTTACCGGTAAGGTTATGTATCGGAAACATAACGCGCTCGCGGAAACGGTCGTATAGCTTACCATCCTTGCTGATACTCAATCCCGAATCAACCAGATATTTTTCGGCATACCCATTCTTTAAAGCATTCTGCGAAAGCGATTCCCAGGCCGACGGTGAATATCCAAGCTGAAATTTACGGATGATGTCCTCCCTGAAACCGCGTTCCAGAAAATAAGACATTCCGACAGCTTTTCCTTCTTCGGTTTCGCTGAGGAGACCTGAAAAATACTTCTGGGCAAATAAATTCAGACTAAACAGGTTGTCGCGTTCGGTATCAAGCAGTTTTTCTTCGGGCGAAGGTTCCTGTTCTTCAACTTCAATTCCATATTTACCAGCGAGGTAGCGCAGTGCTTCGGGGTAGGAGTACTTTTCGTGCTCCATCACAAAGTTCACTGCATTACCGGCTTTTCCGCAACCAAAGCATTTATAGATTCCCTTTGCAGGAGAAACAGTAAATGAGGGTGTTTTTTCGTTGTGGAAAGGGCACAATCCCAATAAATTAACCCCACGCTTTTTAAGCTGCACAAAATCACCTACCACCTCATCAATTCGGGCAGTGTCAATTATGTTTTGTATGGTATCCTTTGGAATCACAATAATAAACGGGATAGGCAGTGAGAAATCAAAAGTACAAAAACCGCCGATGCCAGCCCATTAAGGAATCGATAATTCTTACAATGCACAGTGTATGCATTTGTGTCTGCATTACATAGGCTTAAAACCAAATAGAGGCTTATTTGGCAATTTTTTCGGTGTTTACCAAAATACCGTCGTTCACAACAAATGGTTCACCCTGCATGGGTTCAGCCACCACAAAATACAGTGCGGTGCTTCCGGGTGTAAAGCGGGTATCGGTAAACTTCGAACTTATGTTGTCGGCTTTGCCTGCCAGTACGGGTTCACTTTCGCCGGTTTGCCGGTAAAAAGCAAGTTTTTTAATTGAAATTTCGCCCAGTGGCTGCCAGCTGAGTTCAATACCTGTGGCGGTTTGCACAGCCGAAATTACCAGATGGATAACAGGTGCCGGCCGGTTTACATCAACGTAAGTTCGCACTACCGACTTTTCACCGGCATCATTCACAGCCTCTATGGCGTATCTGAAAAGTCCGTATCCGGTAAGGCTTTCGTCAGTAAAAAAATTAAATGCCACAGGAACAAGGTTTCGGTTTATTTTTTCGAATGCTTTTTCGCTGGTTTCGCGGTAAACATTATATCCTTTTATCGCAGGATTGCTGATTTGCGAAGTCCACATCAGCATTACCCTGCCGGTTGAGTCGAGTGTAAAATCGGCTTCGGCCGGAGGCGAAACAGGTTTAAACCGGCTAAGATCGATGGCAATGGTATCGGTAGTGTTACTTTCAAGGTAGCCATCGCTTACTGAAACCGCATAATAATACAAGGGCGATTTATCTGTTTCGGTTATCGTATCGGTAACTGTTGTGTTTTCTCCGGTATATGGTATTCTTTGGTTTACAGGAAAATACTTGTGACCAGCACCGGCACTCCTGTATAAGCGATAACCGATAATATCAGAACCAACTCCTTTCCATGTAAAAGTAACCACTTTGCCCGACAGCTTTGCTGTAAACTGCTGGGGCGGGTATGGAATTTCAGCATAATCGGAGATACCGTGAATACGAACCGAAGGAATCTGATAACCGAAAAAGTCATTGATCAGAATAAAGTAAAAGTAGGGTTCGTTGGCACGGGTTATATTATCGGTATATGACACTGCTTCGGCGGGCAGGGTGGCAATTAGGCTATAGTCTTTATCATACGATGTGCTTCGAAACAACGAAATTGATTTTACAGTAAGTGTATTGCTCAGTTTCCAGTTTAACTGCAAGGCTTTAAACTCCTTAACTGCATGAGCAGTAAAATTTACAACAGCCGGTGCAGGAATGTATCCCAGGTTGTGACCAAAGAGAATTTCTGAACGGATGGGCATACCACCCGAAGTGGTTTCAATAAAATACTGAAAGAGCCCCTTTGTGGTAAGTGTGGTATCAATTACCCTGTAGAAAACAGAATCGTGACTGAAGCTGATAAACTGAATGGTTTTAATTTGATTATAATCGATGGAGCCTGTATGCGCACGGTATACCGTGAATGAAGCACTATCTACCCTTCCCTTTTGGGCCCAGCGCATTTCGGGATAAGCACCTTCGCTGAGCGAACGCACACCAAAAATTTGTTGTGCTTTCAACACAGCTGGTATCAGAATAATAAAGAGAATAATTGCTGATTTTTTCATGGCGTTCAAATTAATCAGTTGCATCCCTGGTTGCTAGTTCCATTGCCACTGCCGGGGCAGGTAGCGAAAGGAGTAAGATTGAAATAAAAGGCAGTACCATTGCATCCGAAATCATTGCGGATGCTAATGCCCTGGTTCACCAGATCGAGTACCGAACCCAGTCCTATGGTATTTAGAACATCGGCGCATGACCCTTCCATATAGGGCTGAAAAGCAATGGATGCGCAGTTGTCGATGTTAAACATGTTGTTGTAGTAACCGCCTTTTACACTGAAATAGGCAGTAAGGCAGGCTCCGACTTCGCACGATAGAAAACCGGCATCGAACCCGGCTGAGCCAGCCAGATAAACGTACCCATAACCACCAACACTGTATTCAGGATTGCTGTTGAAGTTGGTGGTAACGTAAAGCCCCAGTCCGCCCTGAGCTGTTACATTGGCAAAAACGAGTGGGATGGTTTCATCGAGGATCACTTTTTCACCGATAACATAGAGCCCGGTTAGCCCGGTTGTAGTAAATGGCGGTAAACTGGTTTTAAATTTAAGAATGCCGGCTATATCTTCAGGTTGAACTTTTTGGGTTGAGCCTACGATAAATCCGCCCCTGAATTCGCCCATCGGGCCAATGATGAAACTATTGAGATTGATGGCAATGTAGAACCCATTGTTATCAAAGCGCATGGCAGCCATTCCTTCGTTAAGAAAAGCAAAGCCCAGTGGAATGTTTTTCATGGTTAAACTACCGGCCAGACTGCCATCGGCAAAATTGTAGATCATGCTCAGCCCTCCCATCGGAGTGCTGATATTGGTTACCTGCAGGTCGGAGTTGCTTACTTCAATGGCACCGTTTACCACAAAATCAAAAACATTGTCGGGTTTCCCCGGTGGATTCAGCCCTTCGACAGCCGAAGATTTAGCCTTATATGAAAGCAATCCCCACTTAGATCCTGAAACATCAGACTTTCCGCTAATAACCAAAAAATTTACTGGGCCCTATAAATAATTCCTGAGGTAAATTGCCTGCATAAAGCTTGCCCTGATCAACTTTGATAATCTCAAAGCCGCATTTGCTGTTGGTTTTGGTTAAAAATCCGCGCAAATATACCGGACTACCCGATTCACCGGGAGCCGGCATTATCTTTACATCGCCGTAAGTGGTGAATTTCCCATTGGTTACACTTTGTGAAACCGCAGCCGGATCCAGTATAAAGTTAACATTTCCGCTGCACTCAACAACTCCCTTAAGGGGTTCGACGGTTGCTTTAAGTTTGCTGTTTTCCAGATGATAGGCAACCACTGCACTTTGAGGAATAAATGATGGTATTCCGACATCAGGTTGCCCGTTGAGCTTAAAGAAACCGTTACCGGTCATTATCTGGTCAACGTACATATCCATAATGTTGTAAAACCGGAATTGCTTTCCGATGGTAAGCACATTTTCGTCGTTGCTGAGCATACCAATGCTCTGGAAATCGAGTTTCGAGGGCGAAGTATTCGGCAGGTTATCAACATAGCCGGCCGGCTGATTGCTTTGCCCGACCACACTGATGCGGTAATGACCAACGCCTGCATCGAAATTGAACACCGGCTGCAATGTACCTGAAAGTTTAAGGTTTGCCACTCCGCCCAGCGTTAATCCTCCCGTGAGATCGATGGTACCTTCGGTGAGCGAAGTAGGGCGTATTTTCATGTTTTTAACTCTGGCATCAACACCCTGCCCGGTAACAATCAATACTTCGGGCAATATGATGGATTCTTCGTTTTTATCAAAAGTCCATGATTTTTGGCTATATACCTTCCATTTTTCAAGCGAGAAATTAAGTTTTTCGCCGGGCGACTCAACAAATGAAATCTCATTTCCCTTTATCAAAAGGTCGCCGGCGCGAATTTTAAGATCAAGAGGCTGGCAATTGAGGCAGGCGGGTATGGAAGTATGCAATATGCTTCGTAATCTGATCTCGTTTCCTTGCTGAACCGACAGGCCCAGATCGGCATCGGCATTGAAATTAAATACCTGATAATGCTGAATCGGAACCGGTTTTAAATTAGGGGTAATGCTGAATACATAATGCTGGTTTGCCGGCAGGTTTAGATTTTCGGCTGTAAAAACAACTGCCGTACTGCTCAGTGTGTCGTCGCCCAGGTAGAGGTCACCATTAAAATTATTGGCTATTTGAAACGAATTGAGAGCCAGTTTTACCTGCCCGGCGATACCAGCCCCGGAGTTATAAATGGCTGAATGATTTAGTGTCAGCTTTTGTTTCTGAGGTTGCATTCCGGGTAGGTACAAATGCCCTGAAGTTGCAGGTTTGAGATGAAAAAGACTACCTGTGTAGGTACCGGCTATGCCGATGGGTATTTCGATGGTTTCGAGTGTTACAACGGGGTTTTTAGGTTCAGGTTTGTTGTCCTGACCCCGTTTTACCATGATTTTAGAGAATGGTACTTTTAAGTCGGATTGCAAAAGGCTGAATCCGCCGATTGAGGGTGGCTGTAATAAAAATCCACTGATCTGGGCTTCGGGGGGCTGATTGCCCGTAGTGATTTGGGCTGCAAACGACTCAACCACAATCGGGAATCCCCACATGGTGGTAAGATCCCAGTCGCCGATGCGCTGTATGCTAAAATTATAGGCGGGCAGAACACCTTTCGAATTTCCCGAAGTAAGCGATATGGTTTGTTTGGTTCCGATCCACGAAGGATTGCTGCCTGCTTTAACTACGTGAACTGTAAGAAGTTTCTGTTCAGTGGGAATTCCTGAAAGCGAATAAAAACCCTGGGCATCCGAAAAAGCTTCAAGATAAAGTGGCATGCCATCGGTTTGCATCAATTCGGCAAAAACCCTGGCTCCTTCAACCGGTTCTTTTGACCGGAGTTCAGTGATTTTTCCACGGATGGTTTTTGCTGTTTTTACAACGTAATTATAGTTTTTCCAGGAGGCTGAAACGGGAATAACAATGGAAGCCTGCATGGGAGCATAGCCTGTTGGCGGTTCAATTCTGATTACAAACTGCTCGGCGGGTGCAGCAAATTTGAACCTTGCTTCGCCCAATGCATTGGTTGTAACCTTGTGGGTGCCAATGCTGACTATGGCACCACTGATAAGATCTCCTGAGCTGTTACGCACCTTTATTACCGGCCTGTGCAGCTTTTTATAAACTGTGATGCATGCTTCACTATTGCTGATTAAAAAGCTGGTGTCGCGGTTAAAGTACTGGCTCGAGAGTGGATTAATTGTTAGCTGAACATTGTCGTACTGCGTGGGGACTGAAAACGATTCATGTATTTTAAATCCGAGCGGTCCGCCGGTAACCAGTTTTTTAGTGGTCTTGTAAAAAGGGGAGTAGGCCGATTTAACATAGGCAGCAACCGGCAACCCTTCTTCATCCTGCACGTAACCGGCAACCATGTTTTCAGGTTCAAGGTTAATATCTTTTACATCTTTAAGTTGTCCGTAACTCAAATTGTAGGGGAACTGATCTATGGGCGGTATTATCACAGGTTTGTATGCTGGGTATTTGATGTAAAGCCGCCGGTATGGGCCAAGCACATTGTGATCAGGGTTATTATCGTTTACAGGCAAATCGGGAAAGCGGAAAAAGCCTGATGCATTGGTGTTAGTTTGTTTTTCAACATTGCCGTAACAGCTGTTGATAAAGGCTGCCATTGAACCATATTTGTTATAGTTACTCTGGTTTAATAATTCGACCTTTACACCGGGCAAACCCGTATTCTGAATGTTCGACAGCGCCATTACCCTGCCTTTTATTTCAGGAGGCAGTGGTTCCATGGTAACCTCCCAGTAATCTTCGGTAGGTGCCGGATACTCATGGTTGTAGATACTCTTGCTGTACGAACCCATAATTGCGTTACGTGCTCCGGTGGTGGGGATATCGGTAAAAATATTCTTGTAATTGTAAAGAGTATTGTCATAACTGGTTTCAACCTTATCGAAATCGCGTGTCGAAAAATCAATCAGATACTGAGGATTAATGTAAGCATGCCGCACCAGATTCCTGAATTTAATCTCGCCCTGCAGATCGGTTTTATTGGTCGAGACGTTTCTGAAAACTCCGTTGCTGTTATAGGTTTTGGTGTTAAGCCTTTGGCCCTCATAATTTATAATCATCGGAAGTTCCTTGGCTACATCACTATCCTTGCGGAATATATTAACAGCAACGCCAGCCAAAGGTGCATTTGCATTGTTGAGCTGATTGGCCTGGTTGTTGGATTTAACCTTGAGTGTAAGATTGTAAGTTTTGAGTTTGGCCACCTGAACCGGAAGGTTGATTACATCGCCGGGCATGGCAAAAATATCGATATCAGGGCTGCAGAATTTCTGATTTTCGACCTCAACCTTCAGGCATAAATAACCCTGATATGAGGTAGTATGAATGGTAGTACTCATCACCTGCTGTTGTTGTTGCTGCTGTGCACCACTAAACAGCCCCCCGAAAAGGTTTTGATTTTGGGTAATATTAATAAACTGATTCTGTTCACCCGGAAACACATTCCACTGCAACTCATCAAGCGGATTCACCGGCATGTCTTCTTCAACACCCACCGACATTTCCTTCATCATAACCGGCCCGGTAAAAAATGGAGCTGAAAAATCGAAGGTAAAGTTTCCGTTATCGTCGGTTTGCGTCACATCCAGCACTAAATTGGTATATTGAACCGCATTTTCGGGTTGGCCATTTAAATCCAGCGCTTCATTAATCAACAAATTATCTTCGGCGTACACAGCCGGGTAATCAATCCCAAAGCGGTTCATCATTCCAAAAATGGCTACACGGGCTACCAGCCGAACGGTAGTGTTTGGCAATGGCTTGGTAAATTGCAGATTTTCGGTATTCTCAAAAATGAATTTCTTTGATTTCATTTTAAAGATTAGCGGGTCGCCATACTCGTTCATTTGTTGCGTAGCACCATTACCATTGGTTTGGGACCCAGGGAAGTAAAAGCCATAACCGATGCTTGTGCTGTTTGCATTACCCTGAATAAACGAGCCCACCCCTGCCACAACATTATAGTTTACCTGATAGTTGCCGTTGTTTTGTTGCCCTCCGGGATTGATTATAACATTTCCTGGCTCTGCTATTACTGTATTGGGCAGTGAAAATTGCAGCGGCCCATCGGGGTTATCGGGAAATTTGCACAACAATCGGCCGCTGATAACGGTATTGGGTATTAATTCAAATTCCTGATCAAATATTCCTGTTGAAGGCTCAATGATGCCCTCTACTGTTGGATCGGAAGGAATCTGATCATGTCCGTATACAAAACTGCAGGCCTCACTCATTCCATTGTTGCGGAAACTGGTTTTGCCTGCGGGATCAATGGCTGCTACTACAAATGCATAGGTTTTGCCGGTTACCAGAGCCGGCTGAGCAGCTCCCATAATAAAGGCGTTTCCGGTAATCAGGGTTTCGAAAAATACCGGATGTGTGGCTGAATTAAGCGCATCATAAATATTATGGTCAGCAGGTAAAACCTCGATCATCAGCAGTTTATACTGAGTATTGGCAGGTGCTCCGGCCGGCATGGTCCAGCTTATGAGGAGGTTCTGGGGAAACATGGGCTGAACGGTATCCTGGCAAAAGGGTTGTAAAACTACCGGTGGCTCAAGGTCGGTAATGGCAAAGGGAGCCGAGCATCCCGATGGTTCCTCTTCTGACAATGGCTCTCCGGTTGCATAATCAAATGCCTGCAGGCAGATTGTATAATCGCCTTCCGGTAACCCGTTTCCATAAATAATTTCCTGAGAAGTAATGCCTTCATATATCAGATGATCTTCGCTAAACACATCGCCAATGGTGTTGAGTGTTAGCAACACATTGGCTCCGGGCAATAGCTTAAGCGGCTGAGGTGGTTTGTATCCAGGTTCGGTATAAACCCGTATTCCGCCCGACCCCGTAATAGAACCGCCAAGGTAAACCTGATAACTTTGTCCGGTAGGTGAAAGGTTCTGCACAGTCGCCATAATCTTATTAGGCTGCGATGTGTAATCGCTTATTTTGGTGGAATAAGGTGGTGTTACCGCGATGGTTACCCTTACCGGGAACATCTGACCCCTAACTGCCACCGGGCAGAATATCAGCATTATTATGAATGCAAAAAGCCCGTGCATCAAAGTTCGGAGGGATTTCAAATCCCTGATATCAGAAAGTGAACACATAACTCAGATCTCCTTTCAATTCATTAAACGATGGACTAATAAACCCATCGGGGTAAGTTGATTTGGTATAATAGGCACTAAACCTGAATGTGTGATGTTTTTTAAGGCGGAACGATGAATTTACCGAGGCGTTGTAGATGGTTCCGCGTATTTTCTGAACCTCTGCCCATTGCAACGAATTGCTGAATCCGGCTATAAACCGGCCATCTTTAAGTGATCTTGAAATGCCGGCTGAAACACCGTTCGCTTTGTTTTGCCCCGCAAAACTGCTGAGTGTAGTGTGATTCAAACCTGCCGTAATTGAAACCATAAGCTTGTTAAGATTGAGGGCATAGTTTAAATTAAGCAGGGTGGCATCGGTTTCGGCCATCCCCGGCGACAGCGGATTTTTATCGGTAAGCCCCATTTGATTGAACATGAGCACAATCATGTGGCTTGCAGTAGCATGGGCAAACACCAAACGTGGGGCAATATTTATGGTACGGTTAGTTGTATACTGTTTAAGCGAATCAACCAGCGGTATCCTGCCAGCCCGCTGATTGTTGCTGTAGTTGCTGTAATTGGCATCAACTCCAAATATCGATGAGGGGTTAAAAGAAATTCCCATTGATGAAATTGTACGCAACGAAGTTGCTTTCTTGGTTTTGCGCAAATTATCGCGCTGAAGTCCAAGGCTTCCCCTGAGTAGCAATTTACGTTTCAACAGCGAAACAGAGGGTGCAAGGGTCAGATTTTCAATATCGTTGTTGAAAAAATAAGCCCCCATCGAGGTGTACCCCGGGTCAATACGCCGGTATTCGAGACGGGTAGAAAACAGTTTGACTTTATAGGCCAGCGTTGTACGGATAGCGGTGGTAAATGAAGTAGATTGATTTACTGTAAAAAACCTGCTGGTTTTGTTAAGAATACCAATGTTTTCCAGGCCGCTGATTCCCGCAGCTTTAAGATCAGATGTGAGCAAGCTTCCGGCAATTTCGGCATCAAAAGTCAGTTTCTTCGAAAATGTAAGACGTGTATTGAGGCCTGTCACAAAATTCTGAGCAGGAGTGCGCGAAGGATATTGCAACGGATTGCTCACCGAGGCACTGTCGTCGGCAATTTTGAGCAGTATAAGATCGGCGAAATTTTTCGAAGAACCGACTCCGATTTTCAATGCTATCCCTTTGCGCGTAAAATCAGGCATTGTGTCAATTGCCTGTGGAAATGCAGGTGTACTCCGCTTAAACCTTCCGTATACGAATCCAAACCTGAATTTGCCCGGATTAAGTTCAACACCGGCTCCTAAAAATGTATGGCCAGCCAGGGTAAAGTCCGAAAAATTTATGTTGCGATATCCCAAATGAAATTTAGCCCATTTATAGGTCGGGCTCATCCCAAATTGGTTAAAGGGCTGACTATAATTTCGCTGCCGATCAGAATAAGTGAATGAAAACGGCATCGAAAATCCGTAAACAGAAACAGTGGCATTGGCTGATAGTACATACGAAAAAGGCTTCATGCGTTCAGAAATACCCGAAGCATTGTAAAAAATGAAATTTGTTGCTACACTTCCACCTATTTTAAATGGTTTCTGCGTTTTCAGATTGTCAAGCTGCTGTGCAATGCCATTAAAATTCATCAACAGTAATAGCAATACCGTGGCAGCCGGAGTAAACAGTATTTTTTTTTGATATGGTGTTCCCATATTTCAATGCATGAAATGGGTAGAAATAAGCGGGACTATATGTGTTTAAAATGCAGGAATCCGAGGGTATTGAATCAATATTGACAGAGGTAGTTCAATCAAATGTAAACGTTTTTGAACATATATGCAACTTTAATGTAATATTTTGGATCGATGATGTAAACCATGGAATGATAAATCACTGAAAATCAATTTCAGAATACAAAAACCCCTCCACCATCATATAACGGCCCGTCATATAGCTCACAAAGTGATAATCCGGCAGCCTCAATAAATGTTTCAATTTCATGCCTTTGGGGATGATAATTCAGACTTCCGCATAAGTAGAGTGTACCGTTGTGCAATCCGAGGCAACCACCTATAAACCCGTATTTCTGCCCTTTTAGCCGGATTGATTCAGGATTTACCAATAGTACTTCCAGTTGGTTTTCAACAAGTGTTTTAAAAATGCCTTTGTCGGAGGTAATGAAATGTTTTGTGCCGAGCGGCAAAAGATTACATCGTGTATATCCCTGATTCACATGCAAAAGCCTGCGCCCGGGGAATGCTAAAGATATTACCGGATCAGTTATTTTAAGGTTGTGAATAATAAACTGATCGGTAACCACTGCATTATATCGTGCTGAATCTGGATATTTTTTGCCGGGGTTTTGCCGGCCGGTATACAATGGAATATTGCGCCCCTCTAGCATTTTTCCAATTGAATCGGCCATTGCCGGAGCAACAACAACTCCTTCGGCTGCGTAGCACATAAAAATATCGGGGTGTCCTGTTATAGATTTGTATACCAAACTATTGTCATTGATGTGGCAGAGTTTACCAATGCTTTTGAGCTTGTTTTTTACAGGTAGTGGCAACTTGCGGTCGGTAATAAAAAGTGTTTTATTATCAGCAGATTCCAGGGTTACAAACTGAATTTTTTCAAAATCCTTTTCGAGCCATCGGCGGTTCGATGCATTATAACCAATGGCATATCTGAGATCTTTTTCAGAAACAATAATGCTAAATTCGCTCTCCCCTGCTTTTGTTGCAGCCTCTTTTTCGAGTTTCTTTTTCCATCTGTAAGTCTCAACCAGTTCTCTGAACGATGGATGAAAAGGGCCGGCCAGCATTTCACTTCCATCAAGAATACCTTCTGAGGGATGCAGGCCTGTGCGAATAACTTCAACGCCATGCGTTTCAAAAATATCGAGTAACTCAGCAGTAAGTTCAACCGCTTCGTCAAGGCTTTGCGGGTAATAACTTCCGTTTTTCCATTCTTTTTCAAGATCGGTATCCCTGATAACCAAAGTCGGGTATATACGGGTACAATGAGCGCCAAGAGCAACAATTTTTCGGGCTGTTGCTTTTGCTTTCTCTGCAGTATCTCCCGGCAACCCGGTCATCATTTGCAAGCCCAACCTGAAACCTGCAGATAGTATCATAGTTGTCGCGAGCTCTACATCAGCCACAGTGTGTCCTCTGCCAGAGCGTTGCAATACTTTATCGTCGAGTGATTGTGCTCCCAGCTCAATGGTAGTAACACCGAATCGTTTAAGGCGTTCCAGCACTTGCTCATTAATGTAATCAGGCCGGGTGCTGATCCGTATACTATTTACACGGCGCTGATGGTTTAAAATTCCGGAAGGTGTCTCGCTGCTTGCTTCATTCACAGTAAACTCATTGGCTACAGCCAGATATTCTTCCTGGGTTGAGGAATCGATGCCGGTAAAACTGCCCCCAAAAAAGCCAATTTCAATATGGGCGTTGATCCGGGGTAATGTGGTAAGATGTTTTTGAATAATGCTGCGCACCTCGGGAGTATCAGGCTGATGCTGACAGCCCGAGATGCTGTGCTGATTGCAGAATACACAACGGTTCGGACATGCAAGCTCAGGCACAAAAACCGGGATGGTGAAGTGCTTCATTGACTGCTAACCTCTTTTTTCAGTAATGCCTTCAGTTGATGTGTCGCCAGGTGTCAGGCATTCAATTCAACGATTTTCAGAATAACCCTGGTAGCTTTTTCCATCGATTCGAGCGGCACAAATTCAAATTTACCATGGAAGTTATGACCACCGGCAAAGATATTGGGGCACGGAAGTCCCATGTATGACAACCGGCTGCCATCGGTTCCACCCCTGATTGGTTTAATTTTGGCTTCGATTCCAAGTGCTTGCATGGCTTTGCGGGCTGTTTCTACAATATGGTAAACGGGTTCAACCTTTTCGCGCATGTTAAAGTACTGATCCTTAAGCTCAACTGAAAAACATCCATCGCCATAGCGTGCATTCATAAATTCGGCGCATTGAAGCATGGTGGTTTTTCGTTTTTCGAAAAGTGCCCGGTTGTGATCGCGGATGATGTATTGGATACCTGCTTTTTCAACACTTCCTTCCATTTTTATCAGATGGAAAAATCCTTCATAATCCTGTGTAAATTCAGGCCTGTCGAAAACGGGTAATAATGCATTGAATTCCATGGCCATGAGCAGCGAATTCTGCATTTTACCCTTGGCGTATCCGGGGTGGATATTGCGTCCCTGAATATTTACTTTGGCATGTGCAGCGTTGAAATTTTCAAATTCCAGCTCACCCACTTCGCCTCCATCCATTGTATAGGCCCAGTCGGCTCCGAATTTTTCAACATTGAAGAAATCAACACCGCGGCCAATTTCCTCATCGGGTGTAAATCCGATTTTTATTGGTCCGTGCTTTATTTCAGGATGCGAAGTCAGGTATTCAATTGCGGTCATAATTTCGGTAACGCCAGCTTTATCGTCGGCGCCTAGCAGGGTGGTACCGTCGGTAACAATAAGCGTGTCACCCTGGTATTGCTTCATTTCAGGAAAATCAGAGGGCGAAAGTACCAGTTTAAGCTCCTGGTTTAGCAAGACATCTCCACCATCGTAATTTTCAATAATCCGGGGTTTAACATTTGCTCCCGACATATCAGGACTGGTATCAACGTGTGATATAAATCCGATAACCGGACTCGTTTTGCCGTTATTGGCCGGTAAGGTTGCCATCACATAACCGTTTTCGTCCATATTGGCGTCGTTCAGCCCCATGGCCAAAAGTTCATCGCGCAGCATTTCAAGCATCACCAGCTGCTTTTTGGTACTTGGGCAGGTTTCTGAGCTTTCATCGCTTTGGGTATCGATGCCTACATATCGGAGAAATCGTTGTTTGATTGAATCTTTCATTTAAAAATGTAATTAAGGTGTTAATTGGTTAAGCCACAGTAATACGGCTTTTAAAAGGTTATTCTTCTTCGGGTTTGGCTTTGAGCGATTCCCAGATCATATACACGCTGATAACCGCAAACATGAGCAAAGCAATTGCTTCGGCAGCATGCGACTCAAACCATTCGGCATTTACAAAGTTAATACCACCAAATTTCATCATGGCGCTTACTACACCCATAAGTGCACCACCAGCAATAAATCCTGAGGCAATCAGCGTTCCGCGCTCCTTGCGGGCCTGATTCAGTTTCTCGTTTTTCGAGCGGGTTGTAACATACCATGCAATTAAACCGCCAACCAATAGTGGGGTATTCAGTTCAAGCGGAATAAACATTCCCAATGAAAATGCCAGGGCAGGTACTCCAATCATGGTAAGGATTAGCGATAGAAAAGCACCTCCGGCATAAAGCATCCACGGAGCTGCCTTGCCGCTCATCATTGGCTCAATTACAGCCGCCATTGCATTGGCCTGAGGTGCAACCAAAGCATTGTCGCCGGTAAAACCATAGGTTTTGTTCAATATCATAATTACACCTCCAACTGTAGCAGCAGAAACAAGGGTTCCTAAAAATTTCCAGGTTTGCTGTTTATAGGGCGAAGTTCCCAACCAGTAGCCTATTTTAAGATCGGTGATAAAACCACCTGCCATCGAGAGTGCTGTACAAACAACGCCGCCAATGATCAGGGCTGCAACCATACCAGCCGTGCCTGATAATCCGGCCCATACGAGTACCAGCGAAGTTATAATCAGGGTCATCAATGTCATGCCCGATACAGGATTGGTACCTACAATGGCAATGGCATTGGCAGCTACTGTAGTAAACAGGAATGCAATGATAAATACAATGGCCAGTGCTATGAGCGCTTGCGGCAGATTGTTAACAACACCATAAAGGAAAAATACAAAAACCACCACAGCAGTAAGCAGAATGCCAATAAGAATTACTTTCATCGGGAGGTCGCGCTGAGTACGCTTTGCTTCGGTAGCTGATTGCTGTTTACCGGCAAGTTCCTTTACAGCAAGTCCAAATGCATCGCGGATAATTCCTGAAGAGCGTATAATGCCGATAATACCGGCCATAGCAATACCTCCAATGCCAATTTGCCTTACATAATTGCGGAAAATATCTTCAGCGGGCATGTCCCTGAGCAATGCGGTAACATTGGCTCCTACAGCAATAGTTTGTCCTTCGGCAAAATGCGAAATAATGGGAATAAGCACATACCAGCCAACAAAAGAGCCGGCGCAGATTATGGCAGCGTATTTAAGACCAATTATATAGCCAAGCCCCATAACTGCAGCGCCTACGTTCATTTTAAACACGATTTTAAATTTATCGGCTATCATTTCACCGGCGGGTATTACCCTCGAAGTAAATACTTCTGACCACCAGCCGAAAGTGGCAATTATGAAGTCATAAATTCCACCAATAAGTCCGGCTACAAGCAGCAACCGAGCCTGACTTCCGCCCTTAGCACCCGAAATAAGGACTTCGGTGGTTGCAGTTGCTTCAGGGAAGGGATATTTCCCATGCATATCAGAAACAAAATACTTACGAAAGGGAATAAGAAATAAGATGCCTAAAAATCCGCCTAGCAGCGATGAGAGGAATACCTGATAAAAATGAGCTTCAAGTTTAAGGATATAAAGTGCCGGCAGCGTGAAAATAGCTCCTGCAACTATCACCCCTGAGCTTGCCCCGATTGACTGAATAATTACATTTTCACCGAGGGCATTCTTTCGTCCGCCAACCGAAGATAATCCAACAGCTATAATAGCTATGGGGATGGCGGCTTCAAATACCTGACCAATTTTTAATCCAAGGTAAGCCGCTGCGGCTGAAAAAATAACGGCCATAAGCAAACCCAGCAGTACCGATCTCAGATTAACTTCAGGGTAGGCTTTATCGGCTGTCATCACCGGTTTGTATTCCTCACCAGCCTTAAGTTCGCTATAAGCATTCTCAGGTAAACGAATGTTCTCCTCTTTCGGGTCTTTCATAAAAAAGGGTTTTAGTGTTAGATGTAAAAGGCAAATTTAGCATTTTTGGTGCCACACAGCCGTGGCCTGGCGGCATTGGTGCGTAAATTATATAATGTGTGGGTTCAAGGATAAGCAATGAGTTGTGCTAAATCGAATTCAGTTCGGATTTACCCTGAGCATCACTTGTTCGATACGTGAGTCTGAAGCTTCAATAATGGTAAACAAAAATCCTTCTATCTGGATTTCGTCGTTTACCGATGGAATGCTTTCGTGATGGTGAATAATATATCCTGCCAGGGTTTCATAGTCGTCTGATTCATTGAGATTTAAGCCGTACTTTGAATTGAGGTGATCAATTTCAAGCCGGCCCGAAAAAAGATATTCGTTTTTATCAATCTGTTTTTCAACCTGCTTCTCAATGTCAAATTCATCATCAATTTCACCAAAAATCTCTTCGATTATATCCTCAATGGTAAGCATGCCGGCTGTTCCGCCAAATTCATCAACTACTACCGAAACACTTTTGCGTTCACTAATAAATTTGTTTAACAGGTTATTGGCGGGCATGGTTTCAGGCACGATCAGCACAGGTCTTATTATTTCCTGTATATCGGCAGGTTTCCTGAACAGGTCATATTGATGCACGTATCCTATAATGTTGTCAATCGATTCCTGAAATACAGGTATTTTAGAATGGCCGGTTTCAATAAAAAACTGCCGAAGTGTATCGATTGGCTCTGACAGATTAATAGCTGCTATTTCGTTGCGTGGTACCATGCACTCGCGAAGCTTTACATTGCCCAGATCGCGCACATTCTGAAACATTTGTATCTCCTGGTAGTCTTCGTTTTCTGCTGGTTGCAATGTAGATGACTCTTTCAGGAAATGATCGAGGTCAACGGCGCTGAAAGTATAATCGGGCTGCGAAATATTTAACCGGAATACTACCCGTAGCAATACTTCTGAAACGCCTATAAACAGTAAAATAGCGGGATAAATCAGAATGTAAATTATATAGGCAGGAACGGCAAAGAATTCGAGTATCCGGTTTGGGTTAATTCTGAAAAGCACCTTTGGAATAAATTCGGCAAATACAAGTATAAGCAAGGTGGAGGCGACTGTTTGAACAATAAGCATGAGGGCTTCTGAACCTGCACCTGTTGGCAGGATTAATGCAAGCGGATCGTGCAGCAGACGGCCGCTGTAAATACCATAAATTACCAGAGCAATATTATTGCCTAGCAGCATGGCACCAATAAACTGCGATTGTTTTCGGGTGAAACCTAATAGGATTCGGGCAGGCAACAGGTCTTTGTTTTTGTCAACTTCGATCTTGAGCTTGTTCGACGAAACAAATGCAATTTCCATTCCCGAGAAAAAGGCCGAGAATAATAATGTTACGACAATGGGCAGGATCAAATCCATTTATCAGAAAAATCGTTTATGCAAAGGTAATCATACGCTTCGAAAATGGGCAATTTACCTGTTTTCATTCACATACATTTCGCCACGGGGCTTTCTGATGGTCCATTTTTCGAATTTCTCATCCGATTCCATCCCATCGCCATACAGGATTTTATCGGGGGTTTTGATGGTTACAAACACATCAGAGTATACCTTTTTGGTGCTTTTATCCCACACCAGATGTTCAGTTGTCAGTGTTTCGTTTTTCAGGTGGTTTATAACCACAACATTTGACCAGGCTTCCATTCGGCGCAGGCCTTCATTGTCGACTCCCGATTCAGCGGTAATTTCGGTACGAACCCGGTCGGGCTGCAGCGAATCGTAAAATTCAACCCTGAATCCTTCCGAAAAGCTTGTGATGTTGCCTGAAGTGCTGTTTTCGCGCCGTTCGAGGTATGGGGCTGTAAGTACATATTTGGTGTGACCAAATTCACTTTCGGCAATTCTTACATTGCGTGCATACATCGATGGCGTGGTATCAGCCTGGTTGAGCCGGTTTACTTCGCTTATTTCATTTTTACAACCAAAAAGCGCTGCCATGGTTATCATGGCAACGCTTACGGTTAACTGGAAATATTTCCTTTTCAAGATGATTATTGTCTTATTCCCGCTTATTTCGCAGCGCGGATGGTAGTGGTTTCGTTAATCCAGCAGCCAACGGTATAGCTTGAACCTTCCTGCATATCACGGAAGAACAGGTCGCTTGAAGCCGGGAAATGTTTCGAAAACTGTGAAATTTTTGACGAAGCATCTGCTTCAACCGATGCATCAACACTGCGTGCTTTGGCATATTTGTCTACAGCAGCCCAAAATACGGTTGCACCGCTCAAATCGTCGCCTGTACACATGGATGCACTTGCAGCATAAAGGTCGCCAATTAGCATATAGGCTTTTCCATAATTTGGATTAACAGCAAGTATTTTATAGGCTGTTGCCCTTGCCTGCGAAAAGTTGCGCTGGGAGTAAAAAATGCTTGCAAGAATATCGAGTGCCTTTATTTTATCCTGATTGTCTTCAAACAAATTGGCAGCCTCCTGCATATAATCAGCCGCTTTGCTCAGCTTATCCTTTTTCAGGTTGAGCGTACCCATAAGGTAGGCCGATTGAGCGCTTGGCTCAAGCTGATGTAGTTTCTCAGTTGATTTAAAGAAGAGTTCAGAGTCGGTGCATTTCTTACGGTCGAGAATGTTGGTAATTTTCTTCAGTAATTCAACATCGTCGGGTGTTTCAGCAAACTTCTTATCATACATGGCAATAAGGTCAGGGCAGGTTGCAAAGGGTTCGAAAGTAGATTCGATGTTGCCCTTTATGTTTTCCCAGATAGCAATTTTCTGGGCGTTGTCCTGATATTTTTTCAGATTAAAATCAATAATCTGCGAAATCTGATCGTATCCATCAACAATGGCTGATTTATCAAGCTTTTGCATGTCAACCATGCCAATAATGGTTCGGAAATAATAAACCAGTGGTGAACCTTCGGAGTTGTTGCCCTGCAGGTCGACAGATTTTTTAAATATCTGGTAAATGGCTTCAGTTTTCTCAGGACGAAAGGTGTACAAATCAACGCCTTTGCGACCCAATACATAACCTTCGCGGTCGAAATAGGTAATACGCTGGTCATATACCATCATTAAAGTGTCAATGAGTTCACTTCTCTTAACCGCATCCTTTGATTCATCGATACGTGCCGAAACCATCTTTTGGCCGTCGATATATACATTCTGACTGGCCATCGGGCAATTAATGAAAACCCATTTCCAGTGTGGATAGGCATCCTTGTAGTTTTTCTGCTTGTAAAACTCGCGATACAGCGAAAGGTGCTTAACACAGGTTGCTGAATCGGATCCGTATTTTGGACCTTTGCCTGTTGATGCGGCTTCCGAATCGTCGCCAGCTTGTGCAAAAACGGTGCTTAAAGGGAACAGGCTAATAACCAACAGCGCAAGTACCGCTTTTATACCTCTTTTCATAGTGATGTGTTTTTATTTTTGTTAATCATACTTTCTGATAATAAACCACCGTTCAAAAATTGACAATCCGAGGGTAAATTTCACAAAGTTCTCTTTAATCAGATTGTTACTCTTGCTTCCACGCGAACCGAATTCAGCTGCAAGATTTACCGTTGAACGCGTGCGTGGTAACGGTAATCCTACACCAATACTTATGCCAAACTCGTTGATGCGGGTATTTCTTAATTCAAGATAGCTCTGATTATAACGGAGGCCACCGCGATATGTAATGCGCTGCCAGTAACTCGAAACGGTTGAATACGAGGGAGTATAGGATCCACCCGCTGAAACCCGGAGACTGTTTTTGAGCGAATCGTTAACACCGAACCATGCATATTTTTCCCATTGCTGGTATTGAATTTCAGCACCAGCCAGCCATTTATCTGCTTTCCCGAGCGAAAATCCGAAACCTGCATTCATAGGCATGATAAATACCCCTTTTTCTGCCTCGGTATTTACGATGGTGTCGCGCGTGAGGTCTACGCCGGTAGCGCTTTTAAAGTAGGTATAACCAAAACGGTTTTGGGAAATATTGATGTTGGTTTGATTGCTAAAAACCATGCCCAGGTTGTAATCAATGCCATTGCTAAGCAGTTTGTGGTAGAAAAGTCCGTAATTGAAATAAAAATCGTGTACCTGTGCGGATGTATTGATTTTGTAGTTGATTTTCAGCAACGAATCAGGGAACTCGGTGGCGCTGGTTTTATTAAGCGTGCCAAAGAGGTAGCCGGCTTGAACTCCTATACTTAATCCTTTGGCAATTTTAAAACTATTGCCTGAACTTAGCTGGTTGATACCTCCGGTGCCTTCATACAAAAAGTTGACTCTTCCTGAAAAAGGGTCGGTTTGGGCATCAACCACCTTGTAACCGGTCATGCTGTAAGGATTAAGACTTATACTGCTTTTCCACCACCCGGTAACAGGAAAACCAAACGAGAGATTGCCGAGTGAAGCGTAATTGGCAGTTTGTGTGAGACGCGTAGTGCTGAGGCTAACCTGACGGGCATGAATACCGGCATCAAAAACAAATGAAAGGGTGTCAAAAGCTGCCAGAGAAGCTGGATTTGCACTGTTGACAAAATAGGGCGTGTAAATTCCATACGACAAGCCACCCATGGCCATATTGTTCACTCCGTTACCGGAGCTGAGATCGCCAATGCCAAAGCGTGAATAGGGCGAACTAATGCGGTTTTGAGCCGATGCAGGAATGGCCAATAGGCAGCATGCGAGTGAAACCAGCAGTGATGTAAGGCGTTTTTTACTTTTCAAAGTTGTAGTCCAGTATTAGTTTCAAACCGGCGAGTACCAGGTTTGGGATTGCAAAGATGTTATTTTTCAGCGTTTTTTCAAAATATTTGGCATCACCCCCGGTAAGAATTACCTTTAGATCAGGGTATAAAAGCTGGTATTCATCAATAATTCCATCAATTTCGCAGCGCAATCCATTTATTACGCCCGAAAGTATCGATTCTTCGGTGGTATTTCCAATAAGGTAGTTTATTGGTTGAGGGTGTACCATCGGAAGCCGGCCGGTGAATGTGTGCAATGATTTTAACCTTGTATTCAGACCCGGTGAAATACTGCCACCCCGATAAGTGCCCTCATGATCGGTAAAATCAAAGGTAACCGCAGTTCCGGCATCAATCACCAGTATATTTGTGGCTGGGAAATGGCTAACAGCTGCCACAGCCCCTGCCAAACGATCAATGCCAAGTGTGTGCGGGGTAGCATAGGCATTGTTAAGCGGGGTTGGCATGCCGGCAGTGGCAACAATCCAAAAAATATTGTTGGTCGCACTTGTGAATTCTGTGGCATCTGCCGATACCGAACTGATAATACCATGCTCAGCCGGATACCTGCTGGCAATAAGTGCGAAATTTTCGGGCGTAGCATTATCAGAGATTTCTAGTTGCACCAGCTCATTGCCACGGAATACCGCTACTTTCATACGGGTGTTGCCTAAATCGGCTACAAGAGTCAGAGGTAGTGAATTCGTGTTCACAGGCATAAAATTTTTATGCTACAGTAGCTTGTATATGAAATATTTCGAGGTATTAAAGCGCAAAATTACCTGATTTACAGGCACCATCCGGAAAATTTATTAAAATATTTGTTAAAATGAAAATTCTTTACGTAACTTTGCAGCCGCAAAAGCGGTATCGTAGCTCAGTAGGTAGAGCAACGGACTGAAAATCCGTGTGTCGCTGGTTCGATCCCGGCCGATACCACACAAAAAAGTCAACGGAAACGTTGGCTTTTTTGTTTTATTATTAATCTATGCACCTGTTATTTAAAGATATATTATTGTGTAGAATAATAAAGGCTGCCCTATTTAAGGCAGCCTTTGAGTTATAAGAAAAAGAAATTACCCTGCGAGTATCAGAATTCTATTATCCTGAACCTTAAGTGTTCCGCCTTCAATTTCTATGAAACTGGTGTTTTTGTTCCCTTCCACTATTTTTATACTTCCTTTTTTTAATGAGGCAATCATAGGTGCGTGGTGCGGAAGTATTTCGAACGAGCCTGATATTCCCGGTAGTTGAACCAGGTTAACTTCGCCGTTGAACAGCGTTTTTTCAGGAGTTATAATTTCAAGATTCATAGCAGGTGTATGTGGAATGGTTATTTACCTTCGAGCATTTTCTTGCCTTTTTCCATAGCTTCTTCAATGGTGCCAACAAGGTTAAATGCTGCTTCGGGATATTCATCCATTTCGCCATCAAGAATCATTTTAAAGCCCTTAATGGTATCTTCAATAGCCACAAATGTACCCGGGATACCGGTAAACTGTGTTGCTACATGGAATGGCTGCGACAGGAATCGTTGTACACGTCGGGCTCTTGAAACTACAAGTTTGTCCTCATCCGAAAGCTCATCCATACCAAGAATGGCAATGATATCCTGAAGCTCTTTGTAGCGTTGCAGAATTTCCTTAACCCGCTGGGCAGTATTGTAGTGGTCGTCGCCAACTACCTCAGGAGTGAGGATACGCGATGTAGAGTCAAGCGGATCTACAGCCGGATAAATTCCGAGCTCAGCAATTTTTCGGCTAAGAACCGTGGTTGCATCAAGGTGGGCAAAGGTTGTAGCCGGAGCCGGGTCAGTAAGGTCGTCGGCAGGTACATAAATAGCCTGAACCGAAGTGATTGAACCGCGTTTGGTTGAAGTAATGCGTTCCTGCATCATTCCCATTTCTGACGCCAGCGTAGGCTGGTATCCAACTGCTGATGGCATACGGCCCAACAAAGCTGACACCTCAGAACCGGCCTGAGTGAAACGGAAAATATTGTCAACAAAGAAAAGGATGTCACGTCCACCACTTTTTTCATCACCATCGCGGAAATACTCAGCCATAGTGAGACCCGAAAGAGCAACACGTGCGCGGGCTCCGGGGGGTTCGTTCATTTGGCCGAAAACCAACGTTGCCTGAGATTTAAGGAGTTCTTCGTGGTCAACTTTACTTAGATCCCAGCCCCCCTTTTCCATGTCTTCCTGGAATTTTTCACCGTATTTAATTACGCCTGATTCAATCATTTCGCGCAGAAGATCATTTCCTTCGCGGGTGCGCTCTCCAACACCGGCGAAAACCGAAAGACCGGAATATCGTTTTGCGATGTTATTGATCAACTCCATGATGATGACGGTTTTGCCAACACCAGCACCTCCAAAAAGACCGATTTTACCCCCTTTTGAATAGGGCTCAATTAAATCAATAACTTTTATACCTGTATACAAAACTTCTTTCTGGGTGGTAAGGTTTTCGAATTTGGGCGGCTCACGGTGGATTGCATAGCTGCTACCGTGTGATACAGCGCCCAGTCCATCGATAGGATGGCCAATTACATTAAACAACCTTCCCCTTACATCTTCGCCTACAGGCATCGATATAGGTCTTCCGGTTGATGTAACTTCCATGCCGCGGCTCAGGCCGTCGGTTGAATCCATGGCAATGGTCCGGACTGTGTTCTCTCCAATGTCCTGCTGACATTCAAGCACAATAACACTTCCGTCGGTATTTTTAACTTCAAGCGCATCGTAAATGTTGGGAAGTTTGCTATCCTGTTCGAATGAAACATCAATAACAGGACCAATAATCTGGGAAATTTTTCCGGTAATCGCGTCGGCCATAAATGTAAATATGTGATTTTATCGGGAACAAATTTAACAAACAATCGGGATTAGCAATTGTTCAGGTCAAAATTTAGACAAAACTCAATCAATTTATAACCACATTGGTTCTGTTTTAACAGGTTGTAACACTGGTTTAAAGCAGTTGCCTGATATTTTTGGGTATTGGCTGTAAAAGGCTTGTTTATTGGCACTTTAGTTTGATTTTTCGGTTAGATTTATGCGTTCAGGAGCGCTGAATGTTTTTATTGAGAGCTTTTTTTGGCATCAATTAAAAATTTCGGCAATTTTTCGGGAATACAAGCGTATGTTTAATGGCATTGTCGAATTTTGTATTTTGGCGGTCCCAACAGCGCACTGTATCCTGAGCAAGCAATTGACTCTTACAGGGCTGTGTTCAACCTCAATAAATCAATTTAAGCATATGAAATCAATTAAAACAGCACTTTTTAGCCTTATGATAGTTATCCTGGGTCAGGGTACATCTATGGCTTGTACCAATTTTATCATAAGCAAGGGCGCAACTACCGATGGTTCGACGATGATAACCTATGCTGCCGATTCGCATGTTTTGTACGGCGAGTTGTACTTCAGGCCATCTGCCGATTACGCCGAAGGCGCAATGGTGGATGTTTATGAGTGGGATACCGGCAAATATCTGGGTAAAATTAAACAGGTAAGGCACACTTTTTCAGTGGTGGGCAATATGAACGAACATCAGGTTGCCATTGGTGAAACCACCTATGGTGGTCGTGAGGAGCTGGTAGATACAACTGGTGTAATTGATTATGGAAGCTTAATTTACCTCACCCTGCAGCGTGCAAAAACTGCCCGCGAAGCCATACAGATTATGGGTAACCTTGTAGCCGAGTATGGTTATTACAGCGAGGGAGAGTCGTTTTCAATTTCCGATAAAAATGAAGTATGGATTCTCGAAATGATAGGAAAGGGATCACCTGAAAAAGTAACTGATAAAAAGGGGCGCACCAAACTGGTTCATGATAAGGGAGCGGTATGGGTAGCTTTGCGTATACCTGATGGTTACATTTCAGGACACGCGAATCAGGCTCGTATTACCACCTTCCCGCTCAACGATCCTGAAAATTGCCTTTATGCTACCGATGTAATTAGTTTTGCCCGTAAAAAAGGCCTGTTTACCGGCGAGGATAAAGATTTCAGTTTTTCTGATACTTATGCCCCGGTTACCTTTGGCGGAGCGCGTTTTTGCGAAGCAAGGGTATGGTCGGGATTCAACAAAGTAAGTTCGGGTATGGATAAATACCTGAAATACGCCGAAGGCTACGATCTTAAAAACAGGATGCCTCTTTGGGTAAAACCCGACAAAAAACTAAGTCTTCAGGATGTTATGGCTATGATGCGGGATTACTACCATGGTACCGAAATGGATATGACAAATGATATTGGGGCTGGCCCTTACCAGTGTATTGTACGCTGGAGGCCCATGACCTGGGAAATTGACGGGCAGGCATACTTTAACGAAAGAGCCATATCGACGCAGCAAACCGGATTCTCGTTTGTAGCGCAGTCGCGCGAGTGGTTGCCCGATGCAGTAGGCGGAATTTTATGGTTTGGCGTTGACGATACCTACAGCACAGTGTATGTGCCTATGTATTGTGGTATTAAAGCAGTTCCGCAAAGCTATGCTGTTGGTAACGGAAATATAATGACCTTTTCTGACAATGCAGCCTTCTGGGTTTTCAATCAGGTGTCGAATTTTGCTTACACCCGCTACAAGGATATGATTCCTGACATTCAGAAAGTGCAGTCGGCACTCGAAAACAAATTTGTATCCTATACCCCTGTGGTTGATAAAGCTGCTTCGGAATTATATAAAACAGATCCCGAAAAGGCAAGGGATTTTCTTACCGATTACAGTGTAAATCAGGGTAACAGCACAGTAGAACGATGGAAGGAACTTTATGGCTTTTTGTTTACCAAATTTATGGACGGAAATATTAAGGTTAAAGATGGTGATAAGCAGAATCCTAAAGTGAGTCAGCCCGGTTACGATGAATCCTATTACCGCACCATTATCAATCAGACAAACGACAAATTTAAGGTGCCTGAGGGCGGAGGCCATTGATAGATATTCCAAAATGAACTTTCAAGGAGAGGCCTGTACGACCTCTCTTTTTTTTTCAGAATCGCTTTGCCGTGTTGATGCTTAATGTTCTGGTAAACCGATAAAAAACAGAATAATCGTGGATATTCGGCCAATTTGCAATAATTTTGCAGTATGCAACGCGTTGTTTATTCAACTGTATAATGTTGTACGAAGATAAAGCACCTACGATATGGAAAATCAAAACAGTTATACCAATACCGGCGAACAGCGGAAAAAGAACAGCCCGCTGATTATTGTGATTGCCGTTTTAATTGCAGCCCTTGCATTGCTTGCATGGTTGTATTTATCAACCCGTTCAAGGCTTGGCACTATGCTGCGCGAAAAAGAATCGCAACGGGTTGGTCTTCAGCATGAGTTGGATTCACTCATCAATGAGCACAATACCATCAAGCTTGAATATGGAACGCTGGCCGATTCGCTGGCTTCGAAAGACAGCATTATTCAGGCCAATGCCGTTGAGATTCGTAAATTACTCGATACCCAATACGAATTTTATAAAGTTAAAAAGAAACTTGATCGCCTGCGTTCAATTTCGCAGGGATACCTGAAACAGATGGATTCACTGTATACGGTTAACCGCGAGTTGCGCGAAGAGAATGAGCAAATCAGGTCGAGTTACCAGAAAGAACAGCAACGAAGCACTTCGCTCGAAAAAGATAAAGAAGCCCTTACCGAAAAAGTTAACAATGCCGCTGTAATGCGCGCCTACAAAATTGTTGGTCAGGGTGTAAGAGGTATTGGTGATAAGGAAAGGCCAACCGATAAAGCCAAAAGGGTTGAAAAAGTTAAGGTTTGTTTCACGCTTGGCGAAAATCCGCTGCTATCAGCCGGTCGCAAGGATGTATATGTAAGAGTTGCCCGACCTGACAAAACCATTCTGGCTAAAGGCAAAGGCGATGAATATTCGTTTCAGTACAAAGGCGAAATCTTGCAGTATTCCATCAAGGAAACCGTAAATTATCAGAATAAAGCCATTGACTTATGCCTTTACTGGATCAATCGTTCTACCAAAGATGATCTGCTTCCCGGAATTTACGTAATCACTGTGTATTCAGACGACTACGAAATAGGTCAAACCTCATTTGAACTTAAGTAAACAAGCTTGTTCATGCATAATCTGCAGGGCGAAGGTACTAAAACCTTCGCCCTGTTTTATTTATACCAAATAACAACACTTATCATTAGGTGATATGCTTGGAGCATCGGCAGAAAAGCACTGATTTAGAAATTTGCTATAGTTAAGGTTGCTCATTTACTACTACCATTCAAAGGTGTTTTTAACCGTTTCGCCGGTTGTATGATACCGTTTACCGATATTTTATTTTGACCCTTTGGCTGGCAAATTACTTTTGCCCGGCGAAACAAAAATATTTTCTACCCAGGTAAACAAAAGAAACGAAGAAACGTTTAAAGGATAAAATGTTTCCATATTTAATTACCTTTACCGAAAAATTTACCAATGGATGAAAAGCTGAAATTAATTCTGAGGACTTCGGGCGATATGTTCCGCAAGTACGGTATTCGCAGCATTTCGATGGACGACATTGCCAGGGAAATGGGAATGTCGAAAAAGACCTTGTATCAATATGTTGAAAACAAGCAGGATTTGATTGAGAAGCTGCTCAATCACCTGATTGCCGGGAGTACCGCATATATAACAGCCGACAATGACAATCGCAATGCAATTGATGTTCTTCTCGAAGTGAGCAACAAAGTGAGTGCTGAAATAAAGGAGTTAAATCCTGCTATAGCCTTTGATCTCGAAAAATTTTATCCGGCTTTGTACCGGGCATTTGTGCTTGCCAAGAAAGAACATGTATATCAGAAGATTAAAGAAAATCTTGAGCAAGGCATGCGTGAGGGAATTTACAGAACGGACCTTAATTCTGACCTGGTTTCGAAACTATATGTGCAAAAGCTTATGGATGTTCACGATCCTGAGTTTCTATCGTCGGTTGATTTTTCGTTCGAGAAGGTATTCAGGGTTATGTTCGACAATCACATCCGTGGAATTGCCAATCCGGAGGGATTGGTTTATTACGAAAAACAAATTAACAAACAAATCACTCAATAAACTCATGAAATTAAACTATCTGAAAAAATCGGTGCTATTGCTGGCAATTTTGCTTGGCGCGTCAGCATATGCTCAGGACAAAGCTCAGGGTCCTGTGGTATTAAGCCTGAAGCAAGCGCAGGAATATGCACTTGCCAATAATGTGAAGTCGAAAAACGCCAGCCTTGATCTTGAGCTGGCAAAAAAGAAAATATGGGAAACCACCGCTATAGGTTTGCCACAGGTAAACCTGCAGGCAAGCTATCAGCATCTGTTTACAGTTCCTGAGCTTAGTTTTGGGGGGTCCACATTTCTTACAACCGACCTTACCGGAACAACACCCATAACAGCTCAGGATATTCTGAATGAGAGTGTGTATCTGGGATATAAGGCTGCACCAGCACTTCCGCTGGGTGTAAAAGATAACACCACCTTCAATTTTTCGGTTTCGCAACTCCTTTTTAGTGGCGAGTACCTTGTTGGATTGCAGGCTTCAAGGGTTTTCTATTTAATGTCAGATCAGAGTAAAATTAGTGCCGATTATGAGATCAGAGAATCGGTAGCCAATACCTATGCTCTGGCCCTCGTGGTTGAACAATCCTATAAAACCCTTTCGGAATCGCTTGCTAACCTCAAAAAAACCGAATCCGAAATGAAGGAAATGTACCAGCAGGGGTTTATCGAAAACACGGATGTGGATCAGATTGAACTTACATATCTCAATCTTTCAAATGCAGTAAATGCGCTGCAACGGCAAATAAGTGCCACCAGTTACCTGCTTAAATTCCAGTTGGGAATGCCGTTTGATACCGAGATTATACTCAGCGATAACCTCGATGCGATGGCGGGCGGGGTAACTCTCGAAAGCATGGTTACCGGCAAGTTCGATGTAAAGCAGAACATCACTTTTCAGATGCTCGAAACCCAGGAAAAGCTGGGCAGTTTAAACTTAAAACGTGAGATGAGCGGATACCTGCCCAATATTGCAGCCGTTTATCAGCACACCGAAAAAACAAATAAACCTGAATTTGATTTTAACCCCAAAGATGTACTGGCAGTATCGCTCAACCTGCCGTTGTTTACCAGCGGACAGCGGCATGTAAAAGTGCAGCAGCGCCGCATCGAACTTGAAAAGGTAACCAACACCAAGGATGATTTAGCCAACGGGTTGCAACTGGAATATAAGAACACAACAGACCAACTGGCCAATACTTACGAGAGCTACGTCAACTCTAAGAAAAATGTAGAACTCACCGACCGTATTTACGAGAAAACTCTCATTAAATACAAAGAGGGTCTGTCAACGAGCATGGATCTTACCCGGGCTCTGGATCAGAATCTCACTGCCAGGCGCGATTATTACACAGCAATATACAACCTGCTTAGCGCTAAAAACAAACTTGACAAATTAACCAACAAACTGTAACCTCCGAAAAACCCGTAATACATGAAAACTTTAACAAAAACGATATTACTCGCTGCAACTGTACTTTTTATGGCAGCCTGTGGTTCAAAAACCGACAAACAAGCCGAACTCAAAGCGCTGAAAAAACAGCACGACGAACTTGCAGCCAAAATAAAAGTACTTGAAGATGAGCTCAAAAGTACCGAATCAGTTAAAACTGAAAAGGCTATTGATGTTATAGCCACCGAGGCGGCAACCTCAGAATTTAACCATTATATTGAAGTACAGGGAAAAGTAGATGGTGAAGATAATATAGCTGTATCATCGCAAACCCCCGGAGTGGTTACTTCGGTGCTTGTAAAAGAAGGAGACCGTGTTTCGAAAGGCCAGGTTTTGGCTACCCTCGATAACAGCGTACTAAAACAACAGCAGGAAAATCTGAAAACCCAGCTCAGTTTTGCCTCCAATGTTTTTAACAAACAAAAAGCATTGTGGGATAAACAAATTGGCAGCGAATTACAGTATCTGCAGGCTAAAAACAATAAGGAAAGCCTCGAAGCAAATCTCGCTGCGCTCAACGATCAGATTGAAATGACACGCATAAAGTCACCAATCAACGGTTCAGTTGAAGAAGTTAATCTTAAAGTTGGGCAAATGTCGCAACCCGGAATGCCGGCCGTGAGGGTTGTAAACTTTAACTCTGCAAAGGTAATTGCTGAAATAGCTGAAGCCTATGCTCCGAAAGTTAAACCCGGAAACAAGGTGATTGTATCGTTTCCCGATTTTAATGAGAACATTGAAACCAAAATCAACTTTACCAGCAAATACATCAATCCGGTTAACCGAACTTTTCAGGCCGAAGTAAGACTTGGTCCGGGTAAGGTTGATTACCGGGCCAACATGCTGGCTGTGGTTAAGATAAACGATTACAACAACCCCAAAGCCATTGTATTTCCGGTTTCGGTTGTGCGTGAATCGTCAAATGGAAAGTATGTATATGTGGTGAGCGACGAAAACGGAAAAACTGTTGCCCGCCGCCGCGAAGTTACTTTAGGAACAACTTATAATGGTTTGGTTGAGATTGCCAGCGGCCTGGCTGCCGGCGACAAGGTTATTACCACCGGATACAACAATCTGACCGATGGTCAGCTGGTTGCTGCCAGTCGCTAATATGGCTACCACTTTAATACGATAAAGATATGAAGACCAATAAAATCAAAGAGTTTTTTGCCACAAGCTGGGCCATCGATAACAAAACGAGCATTTATGTGCTGGCCTTGTTTATTACCCTGCTTGGCATCAACAGTTACCGCACTATTCCTAAGGAGCAGTTTCCTGAAATTGTGATACCTACCATTCTGGTAAATACTGTTTACCCTGGTACTTCACCCGAGGATATGGAGAATCTTGTAACCAGGCCCATCGAAAAACAGCTTAAAGGCATCAATGGTGTTAAAAAGATTACCAGCAATTCGTTGCAGGATTTTTCATCCATTGCTATAGAGTTTAATACCGATGTTGAAGTTGCCGAAGCCAAAAAAAGGGTTAAGGATGCCGTGGATAAGAGTAAATCGGATTTGCCCAACAACCTTCTCGATGATCCGAATGTAATGGATATCGACTTTTCGGAAATTCCGATTATGTTTGTTCAGATTTCAGGTGAATACGACCTTGACCAGCTTAAAAAGTACGCCGAAGTAGCTCAGGATAAAATCGAATCGCTGAATGAAATTACCCGTGTTGATATTGTTGGCGCACTCGAACGCGAAATCCAGATCAATGTCGATATGTACAAGGCTCAGGCAGCAAGTGTTACTATGTCGGATATCGAACGCGCTGTATCGTCTGAAAACCTTACCATTTCGGCAGGTAATATTACCAATACCGGAATGAAACGTTCTATCAGGGTGCAGGGTCAGTTTGCCAATCTTGATGTAATGCGTAATATTCTTATACATTCATCAAGCGGTGCTATAGTTTATCTGAAAGATGTTGCCGAAGTTAAGGATACATTCAAAGAACAGGAAAGCTTTTCGCGCCTGAACGGAAAAAATGTAATTACCCTGAATGTGGTTAAAAAGAGCGGTAAAAACCTGATTGAAGCTTCTGATAAAATCAAGGATATTATTGACAATGAGCTTGTAAATAAGGAATATCCGGCTGATGTAAAAGTTACCATTTCGGGAGAGCAGGCCAGATATACCCGCAATACGCTCGAAGAACTCGACAATACAATTATTTTCGGATTTATCCTGGTAACCATTGTATTGATGTTCTTTATGGGATTTACCAATGCATTTTTTGTTGCACTGGCAGTACCATTATCAATGTTTGTAGCTTTTATGGCCATGCCGGCCATGGGATTCACCATGAACATGATTGTAATGTTCGGGTTTATATTCGCTCTGGGAATTGTGGTTGACGATGCCATTGTGGTTATTGAGAATATTCACCGTATTCATCATCATCAACCCAACATTGTATTGGCAGCCAAGCAGGCTGCCGGAGAGGTTTTTCTTCCCATCCTGTCGGGTACGCTAACCACACTTGCTCCATTCTTCCCGCTGGCATTCTGGCCTGGTATTGTAGGTAAGTTCATGTTCTATATACCTGTTACACTTATCCTTACACTTTTTGCCTCGCTTTTTGTTGCTTACATTATCAATCCGGTATTTGCCGTTTCGTTTATGAAACACGAATACGATGCGCCCGATAAAGTGAAAGCACGCAAAAAAGTTACTTTCCAGATTGTATTCCTGCTGGTATTTGCAGTTGTGGGTTACCTCGCCTTTTTTGCGACCGGCAATGAAACGGCCTTTGGATTCGGCAACTTTATGGTGTTTGTGGCTGCCCTTATCATTTTCTATCACACCCTGTTAAAAAATTATATCAACTGGTGGCAAACAAAGGGATGGCCTTTCTTTATGGGATTGTATGAAAAACAGCTTCGGTTTGTATTAAAAGGCCGCAATCCTTTGTACCTGTTGCTTATCGTTGTTGGATTGCTTTTCTTTACCTTCTTCGTTACCGGATTGCGCAATCCAAAGGTGTTGTTTTTCCCCGACAATATGCCAACAGCTATCAATGTGCTGATTAAAATGCCCGTTGGAACCGATCAGAAGGTGACCGACTCGGTGAGCCGCATTGTGGAAGGGCGCGTGATGAATATTTTAGGTAAGGATAACCCAATTGTTGAATCGGTAATTACCAATGTAGCGCTTGGAGCCGGCGATGATATGGATTTTTCACGCTCTATCAGCTCCGAAAAAGCCAAGGTAACCATCAACTTTGTTGAATACAAATACCGAAACGGCCAAAATACCAACGATTACCTCGACCGTATCCGCGAAGAGGTAAAAGGCATACCTGGTGTTGAAATATCGGCTCAGAAGAACCGCATGGGCCCGCCAACCGGTAAACCTATAAACATCGAAATAACCGGCGAAGACCTCGAAGACCTTATTGCTGATGCTTCCGCGTTTAAAAATTACCTTGATTCGGTCCAGATTCCGGGCATCGAAGAACTGAAAAGCGATTTCCAGGATAATAAACCTGAAATTGCCATCAATATCGATCGTGAACGGGCCAATCAGTATGGCCTCAGCACCGGTCAGATTGCGTCGGAAATTCGTACGGCTGTTCTTGGAAAAGAGGTTTCAAAATACAAGGAGAACGAAGATGAATATCCGATTCAGCTCAGATATTCAGTTGACACCCGGGAAAATGTAAACAACCTGATAGGGCTCAAAATCACTTACCGTGACATGAACAGCGGTCAGCTGCGACAGATTCCCTTATCATCAGTTGCCACAATTGGTTACTCCGATACCTATGGCGGAATCAAACGTTTGAACCTGAAGCGTATTATCACCATTTCGAGCGACGTACTCAACGGGTACACAGCCAACGAAATAGTACCTCAGATAACTCGTCTCGCCGAGGGTTTCCCGGTGCACGATGGAGTTCAGATTAAACTAACCGGTGAGCAGGTCGACCAGCAGGAAACGGCATCATTCCTGGGCAATGCCATGATGATTGCCATTGGACTTATCTTCCTGATTCTGATTACCCAGTTTAACTCTATCAGCAAAACCGTAATTATTCTGAGCGAGGTAATATTCAGTATTATCGGGGTGCTGCTTGGCATTGTGATTTTCAACATGTCGATTTCAATTATCATGACAGGCCTTGGTATTGTAGCCCTTGGTGGTATTGTAGTACGAAACGGAATTCTGATTGTTGAATTTATCGACACCCTGAAAGAGCGTGGTTTGAAAACCCGTGATGCAATCATACAGGCAGGACTTACCCGTATTACTCCGGTAATTCTCACTGCAACTGCAACCATTCTCGGACTGGTGCCACTGGCCATTGGCTTTAACCTTAACTTTATGACTGCCTTTACCCAGCTGAGCCCACAAATTCACATTGGTGGCGATAATGTAATGTTTTGGGGTCCGCTTGCCTGGTCGATTATATTCGGCTTGAGCTTTGCAACTTTCCTCACACTTGTTTTTGTCCCTGCACTATACCTGATGGTTTACGAACTAAAAATCAGATTAAAACGCAATAAATCGAACAAACTGGCGCGTTTGAGCCGGTAAGTAATGTTTGAGTTGAAAGGACAGGCAGCTAATTGCCTGTCCTTTTTTTATTGCAAATACCAACTTAAATTAATTGCATTTTGTCAAAATCAGGGGTCACTTTTTAAAGGCCAGCAATGCAAAACGATATTGTTTACCGGTTTAATAAGGTTTTTAAGTATATCGACGAAAACCTCCATTCAAGTCTTCAATTGAATGAGATTTCAAACATAGCAAGTTTTTCACCTTTTCACTTTCACAGGATATTTAAAACCGTAACCGGCGAAACCCTGAGTGAATATGTGACCCGCAAAAGGATCGAAAAAGCCCAATACCTGCTGCTTCAACGCACAGAGACAAGTATATCTGACATTGCCGAATTGTGCGGTTTTGCAGCTAACGCCTCCTTTACCAGGGCTTTTAAAAGAGCAGCCGGAATCAGCCCGATGCTTTACCGGAATCAATTTACAGGCAGTATTAGCAAGGTGGGTAAAGAAGAAAGCAAGATGGGTAAAAAGAGTGAATCTGACAAAAATTATCTTCGCATCATTGAAGAACTTAAAATGTTTACCATGATGAATGCTTCGATTCAATTACGCGAAATGCCCGATATGCAACTGGCTTTTGTCTCTTGCATTGGCCCGGGGCAGTTAGAGGTTGCTTTTGATAAATTAATCCGGTGGGCAACCCCACTGGGTTTGATCAACGATAATGCTGTAATAATGCGGATTTATCACGACAGCTTTAAATTTACCGCTGCAGATAAAGTGCGCATGAGTGCTTGCCTGCTGCTTAATCAACCTGTAAAACATTCGGGAGGAATAAGCATCACAACCATTGAAAAGGGCAGGTACATTTGTGGTAGTTTTGAGATTGGCTTGCACGAATTCGAGAAATCCTGGACTAGTCTCTACCTTTGGATGAACGAAAAAGGATATAGAAAATCAGATAAAAACCCGTTTGAGATACTGCACAACGATTACCGTACCCATCATGAAAAAAAGAGCATTGTCGATTTTTTTATCCCTATTGAGTAGCTCTTTTTCACCGCATCATTCATTTGCAGGTATGGTATAAATATGGCACCTTTGCAGTTACCGCATTAGCTTATGATTTGTTTGCAATGCAGCAATTAAACAATGCTATACCTCCGGGTGTTTTATATAAAAAGGGAATATTGCCCGAATAAAGTTTACTGATTTGATTCGCTGAATTATGTTCAACACCACGCGTTTAGGACCGCGTAAAACGTACATTGCCTGGCTGCTGGTTTTTGTGCAATTTCTCCTTATCGGACTTATTTTTATCGGCAGCCCTTTTACCCGCTTAAACCACTGGGTTATTGCCGGTATGCTCGCCGGAATCGGTCTTGGTTTGTACGCAATTCAAACCATACGGCTGGGAAATTTTAACATTTCACCTCATGTAAAACCCAATGGTAAAATGGTGGTGCATGGTCCTTACAGGTTGATTCGTCACCCGATGTATACAGCCATTTTGTTTACCTGCTGGCCTCTTGTACTTGGCCATTTCTCTTATCTGAGGCTTGGATATATTATTGCGCTCACCATTGTTTTAATGGTTAAACTTCATATCGAAGAGCAATACCTGAAAAAAGCATTCCCGCCTTATCTGGAATATACCCGCACATCATATAAACTTTTCCCCTTTATTTACTAGTTTGTCGGATCCAGTAAAAGTCAAGATCGTATCGCCAAACCTTCATGTGTTTGATTGAATCGGAGATATCCGCCAGATTGATGTGTTCCCGGGCCCAGGTACTATCGCTTTCGGCCTGATTGTATTCCGTAATGATAAGCTGAGGATTGAATCTGTCCACCGGATTCTGGCTGTTTAAATAATTATATCTTACCCCGATGGTGGGTGCTTTTGATGCCGCTGCCAGCGTGTAAGCCCAAATACCCAATACCGGCTGCTGCTGGTTTAGCTGCGAATGTTTCAGATATTCCGAAACCCTTTTGATATCTTGGGTTCGCCTTTGATAGGCATTGAAATTATAGATTCCATTCGGCAAAGTAAGCGAAGCAATCGCAATTATCAATGCCGGTTTAAGCCTTAAGTTGGTGAATAGTTGCACCAGAATAAGCGCCGTAAACAGTCCGGCAGCAGCTATAAGGCTCAGAAAATAGCGTGTGGGTAAATATATCATGGCAACTTTGTGCTGCTCGGCAAGCAGCCAAAGTAGCGCAAAAATAAGCGGAAGCGAAATTGACATCTTTTGCTTGCGCAGAATTATCAAAACAACAGCTCCAATTACCGAAAGCAATCCCAGTATAAACAGCCCGGCCAGCTCTTTAACCCACAAAATATGATTGAAATTAAACCGGTAAACGCGCAATATTTGCGGCAAGCTGCTCTTGTACCGCTCACTTGTTTCGTACTGCATGATATAGTTGTAAAACGCGCTGTTGGGGACATACCAGATAAGCCAGTAAAGAAATGCGAATAAAACTGTAAGCAGGGCAGCTTTACCGGCGGCTTTCAGATACTTATTTCTGAGCTGCTTTGTCTGATTGAACGGAATAATTGACTTAAATAACAAAGTAGCAGGAATCAGCACCATGATATAGGCAAACTGAATCTTAATTCCATAAGCCAGAAAACTGAAAAGTACTGCCAAAACCAGCCACAAATCAGATTTTAGGGTATCCTTCGATTCTTCAAAACGAAGCAGCGCATATAATGATAATAATACCATGCCTATCGCCGGAACTTCGCCCAAACCATAATGGCTGAACTGAAAAAAATGATATTGAAAGCCAACAAGCATTAAAAACAGCATCGACGGGATGCGTAGTGTTTTATTGGATTGAAGCACAATCAGCACCAGTAAAAAAAACATCAGAACAACCCATCGTCCGACAGAGATTCCGGTCCCAAAAATTGCGTAAAATGGCCATATCATCAACTGAAAAACCGGCGTGATAATAAACCCGTTGTTATTGGTAAGATTGAATATACCGTGGTTTATGTAATCGCGAAGCTGGGCAGTATACAAACCTTCATCGGTCCAGGCTCCACGCGTATTCAGGCTTACCAATGTATCGGGGTCAGCATTGATAAAAGGCTGATGCAACATGAGCATAAGCAAAAAAAGAAAAGCAACCACAGCCCAATGGCAGTAATTGCTTTTCGTTATCAGTTTGATTTGCTTCATCGGAGGGAGCTGATCATCAAAGGTATAAAACTATCCCTTGTCGGCCGGAGAATAAACATTAACCGGCTGAAGTGCTTTTACTGCCAGGCCGATTCAAATTGCCGGAGGAAACGTACATCGTTCTCCGAAAACATGCGCAAATCTTTAACATTAAAAACAAGGTTGGTGATGCGTTCAACACCCATGCCAAAGGCAAAGCCTGAATAGACTTCAGGATCAATACCGCAGTTTTTCAATACATTGGGATTAACCATACCACAGCCTAAAATTTCGACCCAACCGGTGTATTTACAAAAACTGCATCCCTTGCCGCCGCATAAATTGCACGAAATATCCATTTCGGCCGAAGGTTCGGTAAACGGGAAATAGGAGGGGCGCAGTCTGATGCGGGTATCTTCAGCGAACATCTCTTTGGCAAAATAAAGCATGGTTTGACGCAAATCGGCAAAACTCACATTTTTGTCAACATAAAGCCCTTCAATCTGATGGAAAAAGCAATGCGCGCGTGCCGAAATGGCCTCGTTGCGGTAAACTCTTCCCGGAAAAATCATCCTGATGGGAGGTTTTGTTTTTTCCATTACCCTCACCTGAACACTTGATGTGTGGGTGCGCAGTATTATGTCAGGATTTTTCTCTACAAAAAAAGTGTCCTGCATATCGCGGGCCGGATGTTCAGGTGCAAAATTAAGGGCCGAAAAGTTATGCCAATCATCCTCTATTTCAGGGCCTTCGGCTACAGTAAAGCCAACGCGTGAAAATATTTCGATCATCCGGTTACGGATAATCATCAGTGGATGCCGCGAGCCCTGATTGATAAAATTAACCGGGCGGGTAAGATCATCGGTTGTACCCGTTTGCTGCTGCTCGTTGCCAAGTTGTTCGCGAAGGGAATCCAGTTTTTGCTGAACGCTGTTTTTGAGTTCATTTAATAGCATTCCCATTTCTTTACGATCGGTGGCTGCAACCGATTTAAAATCGGCAAACAAATCATTCAGTATTCCCTTTTTACCTGAAAAGCGAATCCTGAATTGCTCAAGTTCTTCTGCTGTTTTTGCAGTATAGGCGGCTATTTCGGCAAGGTAAGCATTAATTGTTTCTTTCATGCAGGCAGTTTTGTAAGCATTAACAACACAGCTATTGAAATGATGAGGCTATGTTACTTAATGATAGTAATTTTCATTTTAACATCTTTAACGGGCTTGTCGCCTGCACCGGTTTGAACGGCTGCTATTTTATCGATTACATCAAGTCCTGAAATAACTTCGCCAAAAACAGTATAATCATCATCGAGATGAGGTGCTCCGCCTATGGTTTTGTATACTGCACGCCGCTCGGGGCTGAGGGTTTTATGGGTTTGCTGCTCAAACATATTCATTTGCTGATCGTTGAGAACCTGCCCCTGAACAATATAAAACTGCGAACCTGACGAGGCTTTTTTCGGATTTACCTGATCGCCTTTGCGCGCTGCAGCCAAAGCTCCTTTTTTATGGAAATATTTAGGAACAAATTCAGCAGGAACGGTATAACCAGGATCATTCCTCTGCCCGTCTTTTCCTCCGCCCTGAATCATAAAATTGCGGATTACGCGATGAAAAATCGATCCATTGTACCAGCCCTGTTTTACCAGTTTAATAAAGTTGTCTCGATGTTGCGGTGTTTCGTTGTATAATACAGCGGTCATATTGCCGTAATCGGTTTCAATAAGTATTTTGGTCTGAGCCGGAGCAGCAGCAGGTTTTGCAGTTTGAGCCTGAGCTGAAATTACAGTAGCCAAAAGCAGAAGCGTGAGCAGTTTGATTGATTTCATGGTTGCACTTTTTTGCGGATAATTACATTAATTTTCATCGGGACATCCGACAATGGCCGGTCGTTCTTATCTGTTTTTTCGTTGGCAATGGCATCTACAACATCCATGCCATCAACCACTTCGCCAAAAATGGTGTATTTGCCATCGAGGTGAGGTGCTCCACCGATGGTGGAATAAACTGCACGGCGATCGGCTGGTATTTTAAATTCGGGTAACAGCACATATTCCTTCTCTATCATTTTGTTAAGGGTGTCGAGCAAAAACCTGAAATGAACCGAATCTTTTTTGGCGTCGGGCGAAAAAAATTCATTGCGGATTGTCAGATTTTCAGGCTTGTCCATAATGTTTACAAAGATGCGCTGTTTGGTAAGTGAATTCTGTTCTTTTTCAACGCGGTCGAGGTCGGCCTGGGTAAATACTTTACCCTGAACAATATAAAATTGTGAGCCTGAAGAGAGTCTTTTCGGATTTACTTTATCGTCTTCGCGGGCTGCGGCTAGTACACCACGCCGGTGAAAGTGGGTGGTAGTGATTTCGGCGGGAATATCATAACCCGGACCGCCATTGCCCAGCTCAACACCCTGAGCCGCATGCCTGGAGTCAGGATCACCACCCTGAATCATAAACCCTTTAATAACCCGGTGAAATAGTGTGCTATCGAAAAATCCCTGCCTGGCCAGCTTAATAAAATTGTTGCGGTGAAGCGGTGTGTCGTTGTATAGTTTAAGCGAAATATCTCCTTTTGGTGTGCTGATTACCACCAGTGTGTCGTAAGCGGCAGTGGTTTGACTATAGGTGCTGGTGGCCCATAAAGCCATGAGAATCACCTGACTGCACAATAACAGTTTACGTACCATACCTGTAGTTTAAAGGCTGTAAAGGTACAAAAAAGTGAGAGATAAAGGCTTTTGCGTGGCTAACAGAGATTTAAAGAATGTTAAAAACCGGTGTTGACCGAAACTAAATAACAAAATCAGGCTTTGGTTCGGGCTTTTATAAAGCAATCGCGGCAAAGAGGCTCATACGAATCCGTTTCGCCCAGCATCACCAGTTTTTCATCGGCTGTTTTGCGGTGCGAATAATGGGCCAGATTACCGCAATGCATGCATATGGCATGCACTTTAGTTACATATTCGGCGGTGGCCATCAGGGCCGGAATAGGCCCGAATGGTTTACCGGTAAAGTCCATATCAAGTCCGGCAATTACAACGCGTATACCGCTATTTGCCAGTTTGTTGCAAACGGTAACCAGCTCGTCATCAAAAAATTGTGCTTCATCAATACCTACAACATCAACATTGTTGGCATACAGCAATATTTGTGTTGATGACTGTACAGGTGTTGAAGTGATTGAATTTTCGTTGTGCGAAACCACATTTACTTCATCGTACCGGGTGTCGATGCTGGGTTTGAAAATTTCAACCCTCTGCCGGGCAATTCGAGCCCGGTTGAGCCGGCGGATAAGCTCTTCGGTCTTACCCGAAAACATAGAACCACAGATGATTTCAATCCATCCGCGGCGATGGGTGGGATTAATGGCGCTTTCTAAAAACATTTCTTATTCGTCACGTATATTCTTTGTAATTTTATCCACGCATCGGCCAGCCGGCCGGGATTCATTCCGGGTTTTTTGTGCCTGCAAAGTACAAAAATAGCGTCATTTGACGTTCATTCATTACCGGATTTAAAATTGTTGAAAACTATGGAATCAAATCTTACTGAACTCAAAAGACTGGCAGAAGCCATTTCGGGCCGGATAAATTCACTTACCCGCGAAAGCATTCATCCTATTGAAGCAGATATTTTACGTGATATGCTGAAGCAGATGTATTTGCTTACCGAAAATATCAGGATGATGCCGGCCGCTGAATTTGTACCCTTAGCCGATCAGGCCCAATATAGTTCGCAGGTTTCAAAGCCGTTAGATACTCCCCCGCTGCCGCCGGTAGCTGATATGCCGCCGGTTACGCCCCCTTTGGCAGACCCTGTTATACCGGTTGTACCTCAGGTAATTCAACCTGAAATAAAACCTGCCGAACGTGAACAATTTGTTAAGCCGGTGGCACCCGAAATAAAACTGCCTGTAAAACAGGAGTTCACTGCTCAGGCTGAATTCAATCGCGACCCTGGTCCTTCACCCTACACGCATCATCCAGGTCAGCCTGCCGATTTATTTGCTTCGGCTACCCTGGCTGATAAGCTGAAAACGGATACTCCTTCGCTCAACGATACTATTACGGGCAAAAACGATCTTACAGTTGCCGACCGTATGAAACTTAAACCTGTGAGCGACCTGAGAACAGCCATCGGTCTGAATGATAAATTTCAATTAATCAATGAGTTGTTCAAAGGATCAGCCGAGGAATACAACCGAACGCTTGAAAAACTCAATACCTGTAGCGACAGTGCTGATGCTTATAAATTGCTTTTCTCGCTGATGCGCGAATTTCAATGGGATGATGAATCTCCGGCTTTTCTTAAATTGCAGGAGTTTGTTGTTCGCCGGTATATGTGATAGTGTTCGCCATTTAAACCTAAAATTGTTGTGTTAATCAATAAAAACATTCTCATTGCTTCGGTTATACTGCCTTGTTTGTCAGGCAGTCTTATATGCTCAGCACAGAATCTTTCGTATGCCCGCAATGTGGTAGATTCACTGGCATCGCCTGCTATGAGCGGACGGGGCTATGTTAATAATGCCAATGCCAGAGCTTCGGCATTTATTATGGAGCAAATGCAACTTCACGGCCTCAAAGCTATTGGTGGTTCGTTTTTGCAGCCATTCAGCATTCCCATGAATACCTTTCCGGGTAAGGTAGAGTGCTCAGTCAATAATAAGCCGCTTAGGCCGGGCTCCGATTTTATAGTGTCGGCCAATAGCCCTTCAGTTAACATAAATGCCAGGCTAAAAAGCATTCCGCCAAAGTACTTTACCAGCCCGTCGATGGTAAGCCGGATTACAGCCATTACCCGAAAATATCCCTTTCTGCTTATCGACCGTAGTTCTCTTGATAAACCTTCCATAAGGATAGCCGATTCGCTGGTCAGAACAAACTTTGCCGGCGCTTCGGGCTACGTGGTTATTCCTGCCAACGGCAAGCTGGTTTGGAGTGTTTCGCAGGCCGCAAAGCAAAGACCCTATCCGGTTGTTGAAGTACTTAAAGATGCTCTCCCCGCTAGGCAACATGAAGTTTCGCTGCACATTGAAACGGATTTTAAACCAGTATCACGGCTCAGTAATGTAATAGGTTATATAAGGGGAACAGCCCAGCCTGATTCATTTCTGGTGATAACGGCACATTACGACCATTTGGGAATGATGGGTGACAAAACCCTTTTTCCGGGGGCCAACGACAATGCAAGTGGCGTTGCCATGATGCTTGATCTGGCTTCTTACTTTTCGCAGCATCCGCCGGATTACAGCATCGCATTTATGGCATTTGCAGGCGAAGAGGCCGGATTAAAGGGTTCGGAGTATTATGTTGAAAATCCGGTATTTCCGCTTTCAGCCATCTCATTTTTAGTTAACCTCGATATGGTTGGAACTGGAAGCGAGGGAATATCGGTGGTAAATGGAAAAGTATTTACAAAGCAATATGAAAGGCTGTCGAAAATAAATGCCGACAACGAATATGTAATGACAGTAACCCAGGGAGGTGAAGCATGCAACAGCGACCATTGTCCGTTTTATAAAAAGGGTGTTCCGGCGATTTTTATTTTTTCGAAAGGGAAAGAACATCGTGAATATCATTCAATAAACGACCGTGCTGATTTGCTGCCTTTTTCAGAGTACGACGATATATTCAGGCTGGTACGTGATTTTATTCAAACCTACTGAACCATGGCTAAATTGATATTGGTGCCCACCCCTGTGGGGAATCTGGAGGACATTACACTCAGGGCACTCAGGGTGCTGCGCGAAGCTGATGTGATACTTGCCGAAGATACCCGTAAAACAGGCTTATTGCTTAGGCATTACGATATACAGGGCAGGCTCGAATCGCACCATATGCACAATGAGCACCGTACTGCCGGAGTTGTAGCCGAACGGATATTAGCCGGCCAAAATGTTGCATTGGTGAGCGATGCCGGTACGCCGGGCATATCAGACCCCGGATTTTTACTAGTTCGCACCTGCCTGCAGCATGGGATTGAAATAGAGTGTTTGCCGGGTGCAACTGCTTTTGTTCCTGCTTTAGTAAATTCTGGCCTGCCATGCGACAGGTTTTATTTTGAAGGATTCCTTCCACACAAAAAGGGACGGCAAACCCGCCTTTCATACCTCGCCGGTTTACAGGTTACCTTTATATTGTATGAATCGCCTTTCAGGCTGGTAAAAACTTTGCTTCAGCTTGCCGAAGTTGTGGGCAACGAACGAATGGCATGTGTTTCGCGTGAAATTTCAAAAATGTTCGAAGAAAACAGGCGCGACAGCCTGGCCAATCTGGCCAATTATTATCAGCAGCATCCGGCCAAAGGTGAGATTGTAATTACTGTTGCCGGAAATAGCGACTTAGGTCAGGGTTTGATGGTTGATTCAGAGGAAGACCTATAGAATGTTTACCACTGACCGGTATGTGCATTTCCGGACAAAAATTCGTTAAAATCGAACGCTCTCACATTTTTAATATCTTCTTAACATTCAGTTAATAAAGCAGTTGTAAGTTTGGCACGTACTTGGTAATGTCATAAGGCAAAACCTGATGATGCCATGAATTTGCCCATTGTTCTCGTAATATCGCCCGATGGTTCCCGTTCGCTGTTTGCTGCCCACAAGCATTCGGTTCTAAGGGAAGAAATAGGCCGAATGCTCGAATATCCTGAGTTTGCGCGCCGGCATTACATCGAAGGTGTTGTAAACACTGTGTTTCATGTTGAAACAGATGGCAGTTTGCACGTTACGTCATGCAGTGGCAACCAACAGGCTTTAACCGGTTATGTTGAGCAGCGCCTTGCAACGGTTAATCTGCATAATCATAGTTTGCAGCGTTTATGCTTCAGGCTTATGCTTTATTTTAAGTTGCTGTGAAAGGTTTTGAGTCAGGTATATCCGGTTCCGGCTAAAACCAATTGTTCATAGATGCGTGTGTAAAAGCGGATGCTTATAAAACGCCTGACAGGGTTGTTAAGCATCCGTTTTTTTATGCCTATCTTCGCTCAGTAATCTTATACCAATATGTTTCAATATACCTATCCACGTCCCGCTGTTACCGTTGATGCAGTGATATTCCGCAAATCAGTTACCGGTGCCGAAGTGTTGCTTATCAGACGGCTTAACCCTCCTTTTGAGGGAATGTGGGCTGTACCCGGCGGTTTTGTTGATATGGACGAAAATCTGGATTCAGCTGCCCTGCGTGAACTCGCCGAGGAAACCGGGATTAAGGGAGTGCCACTTTTTCAATTTTATACCTTTGGTGATGTTAACCGCGATCCGAGACATCGTACTATTTCAGTAGCTTATGCCGGATTTTTGCGCAACTCTGATCAGGCCGCTGTGGCTGCCGATGATGCCGCTGCTGTGGGGTGGTTTAGCTTACAAAACCTGCCACCAATGGCTTTCGACCATGCTTTGGTTATCGAAAAGGCCATAGCATTTGCCAAATCATGCAAATGGTTCTGAAACAGGCATGTACCTCTTTCATTTTACCATAGCAGCTTATGACTGATGCTCGGAGCGCAAAATAATTTCTTCCTGCAGTTCAGGGGTCAAATCGTTAAAATAATCAGAATAACCAGCAACACGCACAATCAGATTACGGTATAGTTCAGGGTGTGCCCTTGCTTTGCGCAGGGTATCGGCTGATACCACATTAAACTGAATATGATGACCGTCGAGGCGGAAATAGGAGCGTACAAGTTTACCCACTTTTGTAATGGCCTCATCGTCGTCGAAAAATTCGGGCGAAAATTTCTGATTCAGCAAAGTTCCGCCTGTGCGGATATGATCGAAACAAGCCGCCGATTTTATCACTGCCGTCGGGCCATGCGTATCGGCTCCCTGCACCGGCGAAATGCCTTCAGATAGAGGCTTAAAAGCAAACCGGCCATCGGGCAATGCACCCGTTTTGCTCCCAAAATAAACATGGCAGGTTGTAGGCAGCATTTCAACTCGATACGTGGCGCCACGCGGCGATTTCCAACCATCTACGGCTGCGTAAAATGCTTCAAAAACCTCAACAGCCCTGTCGTCGGCGGCCGGATTGTCGTTGCCATACTTGGGCGTAGCGAACAGTAATTCAGCCTGGTTCTTCTCAAAATCTTCGAAATTCTGATGAAGCATTTTCAGCATTTCAGCCATTGTTAGCGCACCGTTGTCGAACACCTGATATTTGATAGCTGCCAAACAATCAGCCATGGTGCCCAGGCCCACTCCCTGGATATAGTTTGTATTGTAACGCGCTCCCCCGGCATTGTAATCGGTACCCCGTGAAATGCAATCATCAATGAGCACCGATAGAAAGGGAGCCGGCATATGCTTCGACCAGATGCGCTCAATAATGTTGCTTCCGTTAATTTTTATGCGGATAAAATGATTGAGCATTGTGGTGTATGCTTCAAGCAGCTGAGTATAGGTTTTAAAGGTTGTAACATCGCCTGTAGCCGGACCAATTTGTTGTTGTGTAAGTGGATCAATACCATTGTTAAGGGTAAGTTCCAGAATTTTAGGCAGATTAAAGTAGCCGGTAAGAATGTAGGCTTCGGTACCGAAAGCGCCTGCTTCAACACATCCTGAAGCTCCGCCCCGCCTGGCATCTTCAGTATTTTTACCTTGCCTGAGCAACTCCTGCACAATGGCATCGGTATTAAACACCGAGGGTTGCCCAAAGCCGGTTTTAATTATTTTAACTGCCCTGTGCAAGAGCTGATCCGGATTTTTTTTACTTATCTGAACCATTGATCCCGGCTGCAGCAGCCGCATTTCTTCAATTACATCGAGAATTATGTAGCTTAGCTCGTTGGTGGCATCAGAGCCATCGGCATGTACACCTCCTACATTAATCAGACAAAAATCGGTGTAAGTATTGCTTTCCTGAGCAGTTACACCCACTTTAGGAGGAGCAGGGTGGTTGTTGAATTTGATCCAGAAGGCTTGCAGCAATTCTCTTACATTATTGTTAGTGAGGCTTCCTGTATCAATACCTTTTCTGTAAAATGGATACAGGTTCTGGTCTAATCGGCCCGGGTTGAATGAATCCCAGGGATTAAGCTCTGTAATAACGCCAATATGAATAAACCAATAGTGTTGCAGTGCCTCATGGAATGTTCGGGGCGCATTTGCCGGTACTCTGCGGCAAATGGATTCCATGTGTAACAGCTCTGCTTTTCGTTCGGGGTTTTTGCTCGATTCAGCAAGAGTGTGCAATGCATCGGCGTAGCGTAATGCCAGTGTAATCATACCCTCGCAGGCAAAACGCATTGCAATGAGTTCTTCTTTTTTGTCGAGGGCAGCAGGGTCGTTGATAAAATCAAGCCTGGTTATAGCTGTTTCAATTTCAGCGATATAATCAAGCATGCCTTTTTTAAAGAGTAGTTCGCCGGCAACGGTGTGCCCGGGAGCCCTTTGTTCCATAAATTCGGTAAAAATACCTGTATTGTAAGCCGATTTCCACGCATCCGGCAAGGCTTCAAACATGCGTTCGCGAATGCTTTTACCCGACCAGAACGGGATTATCTGATTGTGGTACAAGTCGGTAACATCACCCGAAACCTTATACGATACACGGGAGCGGTTGTTCAGTATTTCCAGGTCCTGTTGTGAATGGATACAAACTTCGGGGTAGGTAGGCACCTCTTTGGGTGCCGGGCCGCGCTCGCCAACAATGAGTTCACCTTCGCCTATATAGAGCTTTTTGTGTTGCATCAGATACTGCAAGGCCCTGCCCCGTTGTATGGCAACCGGTAGTCCGCTGATGCCTGGCTGACGGTAAAATTCGGTTAATAACTGAGCCCGCTCGCCGGTTATACTGGCAATGGCATTTAAACTTTGCTGACGCAGATGCTTTATGCGATCATTCATATTAAGTATTTTTCAATTTGTTAACCACCAATGTGAACATTAAAATTTCGCTGCCTGAAATAACCTGCTGCCGATTCAACTGTTTCAGGACCTGGAGGGTATATATTTTCAACAGGATTTTGCATTCCCAGTCTTTTATATTTATGGTCAGCAATTCTGTGAAACGGGAGCAAATCGATACGATGTAAATTGTGCAGTGGTGCAAGCAAATCAGCCATTGCTTGATAGGTTTCATGATCCATGTTGAATTCCGGAATCAAGGGAATGCGAACAATGAGTGACTTGTTTGCCATGATTTCTGATTGCAAATTACGCAGAATTAACTCGTTTCCCACTCCGGTATGCTTTTCGTGTGCTACGGGATCAGGATGTTTCAAATCGAATAAAATCAGATCGGAGTGGGCTATTACCTCATCAAAAAGAGCTTCAGGAGCATGACCGCAGGTATCAATGGCAATGTGAATATTTTCAGACTTTAGCATGGTTATAATTTCCATTAAAAACCGTGGCTGAAGCAATGGCTCACCGCCTGAAAAGGTTACACCTCCCTCCGATTCTTCGAAAAAGATACTGCTTTTCAAAATTTCTTGAACTACTTCAGATGCAGAAACCTGTTTACCTATGGTTTCAGGCAATGCAATGCGTTTTTCGCCAATACGTTTTTCGCCGGCTACATCAACCGGAAGATGTGTGTGGCTCTCAGGATTGTGACACCATAGGCAACGAAGTGGACAACCTTTGAAAAAAACCGTTGTACGGATTCCGGGTCCATCGTGCACCGAGTAATGACGTATATCAAATATGTACCCCTGCATGGGTAAAATATTTATCGTGATAAATAAGGGGAATGGAAGAAATTAAGAAAGAATGGTTTGATGCTAGCAAATCCAGCACTCATAAAGTCCGCGGCCAAAGCAGTGGTAAAGATTTGAAAAGGATTTAACGCCTTTCATAGTGTATTGTTTATTGATGCAAAGTAAGCCTATACTGAGTGCATTGTCAAGACAATAATACAAATATGCTGAATTGAAATCAATAATAGGTTAGTTTCATGTCATTTAAAGTATATTTGTCTAAATGCTACGCAGTATGATTAAAAAAGGATTACTGGTTTCGTTACTATTAATTTCAGTTCATATATATGCTCAGGATGCATTGCTGATTGACAGTTTGAAATCAGCTTTCAAAGAATCAGCCGGTACAAATCGAATTGAAATAATGCTTGAATGGGCGTGGCAAATAAAGTACAATAATCCCGATAGTTCAAGTATGCTTACAAACCGGGCTCTGGCTCTTTCAGAGTCGTCAAGTTACCATCGGGGTATTGCCCTGGCTTACCGTAATCTGGCTGCTATCGAAATTATCAGAGGTCGTGTTGATAAAGGCCTGCCGCTGGCAATTAAGGCCTGGCAAGAAATTAAGCCTGTTAATGATAGTTATCAGAAGGGTAAAATTCTGAATCTACTGGCTATCTTATACCGTGAAAATAAAAAATACAGGGATGCCCTCGATTATCAGGAAATGGCCATCAGCGAATTTCGCACCATCCGCGATTCATCGGAGCTCGTGGGTAACCTGAATAACCTTGGAATGATCTATGAAAGGCTGGGCAATAAAGATGAAGCACTCAGTTTATATCTCGAGGTATACGACATTGAAAAAGCCTGCAAAAACTTTTATGGCATCAGTCGGGTAACCAATAGTCTGGCTAATATTTACGGATACCTTGGCAAAAACGCTCTGGCCAAAAAATTTTATTCCGAAAGTATTGACTACGCGCAAAAAATCAACAATCTGCAGTTTGAAGCAGCTTCACTTCATGGCCTGGCCAATATGTATGCCGGATCGGGCGAACCCGATAAAGCCCTTGAAATATATGCTAAAGCTGTTGAAATAAATCTAAAAGGCGGCTTTGGTGAGAATCTGGCCAAGAATTATGTAAATATGGGAGAGGTTTTATCTGATCAAAAAGAATATGAGAAAGCCCTGCCATACTACAACCAGGCCTACACGCTGTTCACACAACTTAACGATCCTTGGAATCAGGTAATCTGCATGGATAGAATTGCCCGCCTGCTTAATCATCTGAACAGAAGTGATGAAGCATTGCATTATGCACTCAGGTCGAAAGCAATAGCTGACTCAATGGGTGATTTGGTTTCGCAAAGCGACGTTTATTTCACACTTTTTGAAATCTATAAAACGGGTGGAAAATACAAGCTGGCCCTTGATTATCTCGAAAATTACATCAAATCATACGATTCTATTCAGGCAAATGAAAAAACACGGTTGATTGATGAAATTCAAACCCGTTATGAAGTTAACACCATTACCGCGCAAAATAAATTACTTAAAAGTGAAAACGAACTCAAATCCCGGATAATCAGAAATCAACGCCTGATTGGTACAGCTATTGTTGTTATTGTTGTTCTGCTTTTGGCAATGGCCTTATTTCTAATTTACAGCCGCAGAAAATTAAGCAGGCTCAACAATGAGCTGGCCAAAAGAGCCGGAGAATTAGCCAATTATGCTGCCGAACTCAACGATAGCAATGCTACAAAAAACCGGCTTTTTTCAATTATAGCCCATGATATCAGAAATCCATTCTCGGCCGTACTTAATTTTTCTGAATTATTACTCGATGATTTCGAAACTGCTGATAAGGATACACTTAAATATTACGCATCAAACATCAATAAAGCCTCGCACAGTACATTTCAGCTGCTCGACAACCTGCTTTACTGGTCGAAATCACAACGCGGTACCATTGAATTGAATCGTGAAGAAGTGAATATTCACGAGTTGGTTAAGATGGTGCTCCAAACCGGGATGGCTGGCGCCAACGCACGCGGTATCGAACTTTCAAATTTAACCGACGCAGGACTAACAGCCCTGACCGACCGTACTTTATTGCGCATTGTTCTTGGAAATCTGGTGGGCAATGCCATAAAATTCAATCGCGACAACGGACAGGTAATTATATCTGCCTCACGTTCTGATACTATGATTGAAATAAGCATAGCCGATACCGGTCCGGGTATCGATCAGGCACGTATAGAGAGCCTATTCAGTAAAGAAAAATCGGTGCAGCCTTCGGGAGTCAGAAATACCCATGGTACAGGACTTGGGCTGGTACTGTGCCACGATTTTTGTGAAAAACTCGGAGGGTCGCTCTCAGTTGAGAGCGAAGCCGGTAAAGGATCGGTCTTTAACGTTAAAATTCCTATTGAATAAAACAAAATTGAATTTAATCTGAGTTGTTATGTTAATTGCTATTTCGGTTTTTCCGGTATTGGTTATACTGGTTTATATTTATTACCGCGATAAATATGAAAAGGAACCTCTGGGATTGTTGATGAAGGCTTTTTTTGGTGGCGTGTTATCGGCAGTTGCCACCATGCTCCTGTTTGTGCCACTTCACAATATATTTCCTGAATTTTATAATGTTACACTGAATGCATTTTTCAGATCATTTGCCGGGGCAGCTATTCCCGAGGAGTTTTTCAAATTTGTATTTCTATACTGGATTGTATGGAACAACAAAAACTTTAACGAGAATTTCGACGGCATTGTGTATGCTGTATTTATTGCCCTGGGTTTTGCCTGCCTCGAAAATATTTTGTATGTATATCAATACGGAGCCGGAGTGGGCGTGATGCGTGCTTTTTCGGCTGTTCCGGGGCATGCGCTTGATGGAGTAATTATGGGGTTTTATTTTTCACTGGCACGATTTATACCCCAAAAACGTACAATGTATCTCTTTAAGTGCTTATTTTATGCCATTGTAGCCCATGGTATTTACGACTTTTTGCTTATTTATGCCTCAGGTGTTTCAGAGCAACAACCAATGCTATCTACCATAGCCCTCCTGCTTTTTATGGTATTTATCTTTTACCTCTGGAAACTGGGTTTCCGTAAAATAAAAAGTCATGTGGATTCATCCGTATTTCGTGTTTGATTTAAACATTCTCCCAAAGTTCAATTTATGACTGCTCAGGAACTTGCTACTGATATCAAAACATATTGCAGGCAAAATGCCAGCCCCGAAGTTGTCGTAAAATACAGCCGTTACTTTAAAGGGGGTTTTAAAGGATGGGGACTCACCCAGCTGTTGAGTGATCAAAAAAAGAGTGAACTTATTAAATCGGGAATCCTGAATGCTGACCTTGTTTTTGAGGCAGCCCCCTTGTTGATGGAAAGTGAGATGTACGAAGAAACTTCGTTTGTTCTCGGCATGCTTGATGCGATAAAAAAACAATTATCGGGCACTGATATCGAGCGGTTTAAAGCACTTTTCAGCATTGGAATCAACAACTGGGCGCATGCAGATTACCTGGGAATGTACCTGCTGCCTGCACTTGTTAAACTTAAGGTACTGACTTACGATGAACTTTTCAGCTGGATTGATTCACCCTACACCTTTCAGCGCCGCTGTGTGCCGGTTACCTGCCTTAAACGGCTGCCCGACGAAGAATCCTATAGTCAGCTTTTTTACCGCCTCGAGCCACTTATGACGGATCCCGATCGCGAAGTACATCAGGGAATGGGTTGGTTTTTGAGGGAAGCATGGAAGAAGAAACCATCTGAAACCGAAGCCTTTCTTATAAAATGGAAAGATGTTTCGCCCCGACTGATTTTTCAGTATGCCTGCGAAAAAATGACGCCTGAACACCGGCTCACTTTTAAAAGGAAGAAATTCTCTTAGGAAATCTAAGCATGGAGCAGCTGTATTAATTCCTTTTTAGTTCTACATAAAGTGGGTTAAAAGCGGTTTCTCTTATGCCAATAAGACCATAAATGGTTTCACCCGGTTGTATGTTTTGTTCCAGAATGTTGTAACTAACCAATTCTCTGTAAAACTTTTTATTCGCTCCTGAGGCAGCAGATGTATTACCAATAGCCATTGCTGGACCCAAAACAAGCCCTACAGGAATAACACTTGCCGAGTTCCCGGAAATAACAATCAGATTAAATGGCGTAAGTGCCAAAAACAATAAACTGGTTGCAGCCGACTGTTTAAGCAAAGCTTTAATTGTGGCGGGTGCCATAAGCAAAACCTGGTTTTCGCCCGAATAAAATGTTAAATCATTGGAAACATTAATCGGTTGGCTTGTATTATTGGTAAGTTTAACTGCAATCAACCGCACACCCTGTTTATCTTCTTTCCTTGCATATTTTTTATTTGAATTTTCCATCAGAACATCGTATTTGTAAGAGAAGCTGATGTCTTCTGTTACATCATGCGCAGTATAATGTACTGTTGGCGGATTAATTGGGTGGTAACCGGCAGCGCAACTGCTTAGGAAGAGAACGGTAATTAGAAGAATTCCTTTAAATGTGCTGTTTTTCACGGAATTAGATTTTATATTTATGATAAATTAATTTTGATAAACTATAGTTTTTTAATGATTTGGCATACTACAAGAAATGATACGATTGCTGTATTACGGCCCTATACAACTATGCATCAAACGTAGAGAGTTTTAAGATAATATCAAAATAAAACTAACAGTAAATAAAGCCCCTTTTCATTGTTTTCGGAAGGTTGAAACATTGGGATAAGGGAATACAAGACATTATTCAGGATAATAAGCTATAAGGTCTGTCATTGTAATACTGCATTTCATCCACAAAAACTGTCAATCTGGTAACAATTATTTATTTTGGGGCAAATGCTTCCCCACTTTTGCTGCATCAATGCACAAAGTCATGAGAACATTTTTAACGTTTGCATTTTTATTGACTGCTTCGGTAGTTTTTTCGCAAACCACCATCAGTGGTATCATCAGAGCCCGGAACGATGGTACACTCCCGGGTGCCAATGTTTACCTCAGGGGAACCTACGATGGTGCCTCGTCGGATGCCTCAGGGAAATTTAGTTTTAAATCAGCCAAAAACGGCAATCAGATACTGATTGCTGAATTTTTGGGCTATGAGCCTTTCAGCGTCGAAGTTCAGTTGAACGGAACGCCCATTCAGATTGATATTGAATTAAAGGAGACGTTTAATAAACTTGATGCAGTTACAATTACCGCTGGTATGTTTGAAGCCAGCGATAAGAAACGCGCCAACACCATCAGCCCACTCGATATGATTACCACCGCGGGTGCAGCCGGCGATGTATTTGGTGCTTTACAAACCCTGCCGGGTACAACTACCAACGGTGAGTCAGGCAGGTTGCTGGTGAACGGAGGCAGCAGCGACGAGTCACAAACATACATTGATGGTGCACTGGTTTATGCACCTTACAATTCTACAGCGCCCAATACTGCTACCCGCGGCAGGTTTAATCCATTTATGTTTAAGGGCACCATTTTCAGCACCGGTGGATATTCAGCGGAGTATGGTCAGGCGCTTTCGAGTGTGCTGCTGCTCAATACCAACGATATGCCCGAACAAAACCAGTTTGATGTGTCGATAATGACCATCGGGCCCGAAATTGCATCCACGCGTTTGTGGGAAACCGGTGCCATTACTGCTACTTTAGGATATGCAAATCTTGGCCCTTATATGAAACTGGTTCCGCAGAATTTCGAATGGAAACAGGCTCCTGAATCGGCTTCGGGGGCGGTTAGTATCCGGCAGAAAACCAGTGGCAAAGGGTTGCTTAAAATATACAGCAGCTATGATTTCGGGCAATTTACCCTTGCACAGCTTAATCTGAATACCAACCGCATGATTGATTATGCCCTTGACAATCGAAACTTTTTTGTGAATGCGTCACTCAAAAACGTGCTTTCCGAAAAAACCAGCCTTTCTACTTCAACTTCGTTTACCCATGATGCGGATAATATTGCCTTCGATAGTACATCAGTCGTAAAGCAGCTGCATGGATTTCACCTCAAAGAAGCGTTTTCGCATGAATTTAATCAGAAAATTAGTCTTAGGGCCGGAGCTGAATGGTTTGTAAAATCAATCGGTCAGGATTTCACTTCGCAGCAGGATACCCTTAATGGCAATTACACAAATCATCAAATGGCTGCTTTTGCTGAGCTCGAAATGTATGCATCGAAAAAATTCGTTGTTCGCAGCGGTTTAAGGCTCGAGCATAATACTTACATGAACAATGGTAAACTTTCACCGCGTATAACTGCTGCCTGGAAACTCAATACCCACAGCCAGTTTTCGGCAGCATGGGGTCAGTTTTACCAGAATCCTGCCGATAATTTTCTGATGGTTACCGATAAACTCGGGTATGAGCAGGCCACCCACTACATTCTCAGTTATCAATCGGTACACGAAGGTCGTACCTTACGCATCGAATCATATTACAAAGAATATCATCATCTGGTAAAGCAATCGTCTACAGCATTTTATCTTCCTGAGACTTATTCGAACAACGGATATGGCTATGCCCGGGGTTTCGATATTTTCTGGAGGGATAAAAACAGCATTAAAAATGGCGATTACTGGATCTCCTATTCATTTCTTGATACCCGGCGCAATTACCTCGATTACCCTGAATCAGCCATACCTTCATTCACGAGCAAACACAATCTGGCCATCGTATACAAGCACTGGTTTGGTAAAATTCGTTCGTATGCGAGTTTAAATTACAAATACACTTCGCCAAGAATATACAACGACCCCAACGATATCAGCTTCAACAGCCGCCATACCCTGGCTTATCAAACGCTGGATGTGAGCTGGAGCTTTTTATATAAGCCAAACATCATTTTTTACGGAGCAGTTACCAATCTTCCGGGATTTAAACAGGAATTCGGACGTCGCTATGCCGATGCCCCTGATGCAGAAGGTATTTATAAAAGTACTGCCCTTGTACCAGGTTCCCAACGATTTTTTATCCTTGCCTGTTTCATCACTTTCACCAGGAAAGGGACAGAAAATCAGCTTGATAAAATTCAATAACACCAACATTACACAGTTAAACCTCAAAAAACCCAAACGATGAAAACTATCCTTTTTTCGATTTTGTTTGCCCTTTTAACGCTTGCAGGTAATTCACAATCCAATGAATATTATCAGGCAATGGGCGAAAACCTTGGCCGTTATGCAAATTGCAAAACGGTAGAAGATTACCAGGCTCTTGGTAACACATTCAACCGCATTGCAGCTGCCGAGCCTGGCGAATGGCTTCCGTTATACTATAGTGCCAACTGCTTTATTATCATGAGTTTTATTGAGCCCGGCGATGCTCCCAAAAAGGACGCCTGGCTCGATGCAGCTGAAAAATCCCTCGACCAAATGTTACAAATGGTACCCGGCGAAGCTGAAGTGAATGCCTTGCAGGCAATGTATTATTTGGCCCGGCTGGTTGTAAATCCGATGGAGCGTGGCCAGAAATACAGCATGCTCTCGGCACAGGCGGTTGGCACAGCACTTGGAATCGACCCAACCAACCCCCGCGCAAGATTTATACAATTACAAAACAACATAGGATCGGCCAGGTTTTATGGAAAAGATCCCAAAGATTTTTGCCCTGAGGCAACAGCGCTTTTAAACGAATGGGACAACTTTAAACCCAAAAGCCCGATTTCACCCGCGTGGGGTAAGCAACAGGTTGCCGAAATTGTAAATTCATGCAAATAGGCTATGTATTGATATCAGTGGTGAATAGCGGCAAAATTACCGGTATTTTCCACTGATATCAATTATACCGGATTATCGCTAAATTTAACGATCGTTTCCAAAAGAGCAATCCATGATAATAAAAGGCAGATTTTTTACTTCAATTACACTCTTGCAATACCTGGGTGGTAATGTGATTCTATCGATTATCATTCTGGCTATTTTTTTCAGGAATGCTTTTCAGAGCCTGCCTTATTTTCTCACAGGCTTTATCTGGTCGTATTCCATTTGTATGACTCAGTGGGCCGGCCCAATGATTATAGGGTACTATCTCGAAAAAAAATTGAAATGGATTGATTATCCGGTAGCCCGAACATTTATCGAAATAATCAGTATTCTGATCTGGTCGGTGGTGGCATTTGTAAGTGTTCAGATGCTGATGATGTACCTGGTGAATAGTATGAAACCAGCCGATTCATGGGTTTATATCAGGAATTCAATTATTTACACATTCCTTATTTCGCTATTTATCTCTCTGGTTTTTACAGCCATCGGATTTTTCAAAGCATGGCGAAAATCGGTGTTGCGCGAAGCAGAATTAAAGTCCGAAATGCTGGCCTATAAATACGAATCGCTGCGAAATCAGATAAATCCGCATTTTTTATTTAATAGTTTTAATGTGCTTAGTGATCTGGTATACGATAATCAGGAACAGGCTGTTCAGTTTATCAGGCAAATGAGTGAACTGTTCAGGTACGTTATCGAAAGTCGCGACAAGGAATTGGTAACTATTGAGCAAGAGCTCGATTTGCTGAAGGCATATACGTTTATGCTCAAATCGCGCTTTGGCAGCAAGCTGGTTCTCAATGTTAATTTGCAAAGTGCAGCCGGTAGTTACATGGTTCCGATGACTTTGCAAATGCTGGTTGAGAACGCGGTGAAACACAACGAGGTTTCGGCTGAATTTCCACTCATTATTGATTTGCGTGTATCGGGCGATTTTATTGAAGTTGAAAATGCCCTGAGGCCTAAAACGTCGGGGGGCGGGTCAACGCGCACAGGGCTCAGGAATATTGTGCAACAATATAGTTTCTTTACCAATATTCCGGTTGAGGTTTTACCTTCACAAACCGCTTTTCTGGTGAGGATACCGGTTATTAAAGTTATCGAAAAATGAAGGTTCTCATTATTGAAGACGAAGAAAGGGCTGCCCGTCATCTGGAGCGGTTGCTGCTCAGCGCAGGCCGCGATATAAGTATTGCAGCCTGTTTCGAAACGGTGAGACAATCTGTTGAGTACCTGAAAACACATCCGGCCATAGACCTTATTTTTTCTGATATTCAGCTGGCCGACGGGCTTAGCTTTGAAATTTTCGACAGAATCAGCCCGCATTGTCCGATTATTTTTACCACAGCCTGGGATTCATATACCCTTGAAGCGTTTAATACCAACGGCATCGATTATCTGCTCAAACCCATTGAAGAAAAAAGGCTCTGGCAGGCCATTGCAAAGGCAGAACAGCTTTCTGTAGCTCCGTTGCTCGAAAAACTTTCATCATTAACGATACTTCAGGCTAAAAAATATAAAACAAGGTTTCTGGTTAAGATAGGTGAACGTATTAAACCCATTCTGGTTTCCGAAATTCAGGCATTTTATAGCCTCGAAAAAGCTACCTATCTGCATACTATCGGAAACAGGAGTTATTGTATTGATTATGCCCTCGATCATCTTGAAGAAATGCTTGATCCGGCGTTTTTTTTCAGGATAAGCCGCAAGTACATTGTTTCGGCAGGAGCTTGTATTAACATTGTTAGCTGGTCTAACAGCCGGTTAAAATTAAAAATTGAAGGCATCAATGATCAAGATATAGTAGTGGCCCGCGAAAGGGTTCAGGATTTTCGAGCATGGCTCGACACTTAAGCGAGTACATTGGAAGCATTACATAAAACGAATCAGGATCGCAAGCACCAACAGCAATAATAAGGAGAGTGCCAGCGAAGGAACTTTTTTGTTCGATTTATTGATCCGGATGTTTGCCAGATAGTCTGATGCCCTGAATGCAATGGGGAAAATCATAATTCCGGCAATAAGGCTGAAAAATATCATTATTTTTTGCCCGAGCAAAAACGCTGACGACAGATAAAGAAACCCACCAGCCATTGGTAAAAGAAAAATCCATACCAAAAAGGTATGCCTATAGGGCAGTTCGTCAAGATAGATCCGGGTGGTGCTGCATTTTAAGAATAAAATTCCGTAGGATTTAGCCCAAAAAACAACAATTGCAGTGAATGCAAGCACTACCAGCAATCGCAGCCAAAAATTATTAATCAACCAAAGCATGGCAATACCAAAACTACGGTAGAAGAAAATAGCCATCAACATTTCAGAAATAAAATGAACAACCAGAGCAAATGACAGCCATGTTAAAAATAGTCTGATTAGCCAGTTTATCAGTTTGATTTTGTAAAGTAAGAGTGTAATAAGCATACCAAACAGCATAAAGAGCAGCGGTGGCAATCCAAAAACCAGAAGCATTTTGCCATCGTTCCAGCGGGACTCATCGCCTGGTAAGAAATGGATATTCAAAAGGGTATTTTCAAAATTTATTTCGTAAAACCGGAGTGCAGCTGATAAAGCAAGAACTGATAACACTTTTACCATCAGGAATGAAACTGCAAATAAAAGCAATGAAAAAAGTGCAATCCTCAATAGAAATTTGGGCATGAAATAACCAGCCACAGATGGTTCAGCATTTTTGAGGCCATATAGTGGAAGCAACAACCGGAGGTAATTGGCGCGGGCATTTCTAAGCTGAAACGAAATAAATCCTGCCTGTCTGGCTTTCTTCTTTTCGGTCATGGGTGGCAATGTGGGTTTAAAGGCAATGCGCCCGCAAACAAAGATACGAAACTAATCAAAAAAGCCGCCGCACCAGAATGGGGAGCAGCAGGTGTTTTTGGCTATATCTACTTCATTTTAAGTTCAAACCCTGGCCAGATCAACGGTAAAATGGCGCATAATAGGAGCTTCATTGATAATTTTAAGTCCGCGGGTTATACTGTTGCTGCGCTCATATACATTACCAAGTGCAGTAGCCACATAATCCATGTGGTTGTTGGTATAAACCCTACGCGGTATGGTAAGCCGCAAAAGCTCTAGCTTCGGAAACCGGTTTTCGCGGGTTTCAGGATCACGATCGGCCAGCAAAGCACCAATTTCTACCCCTCTTACTCCGCTTTCAAGATATAACTCAACGGCCAGTGTTTGAGCATGAAACTGCTCTTTGGGAAGCTGAGGTAAAAAGCGTTTGGCATCAACAAAAATAGCATGACCGCCAAAAGGTTGCTGAACAGGCACTCCAAATTCAACCAACCGGTTGCCCAGATAGGCCACCTGGCTGATGCGTGTTTCGAGGTAATCAAACTCGGTTCCTTCGCGCAATCCCTGAGCAAGAGCGTTCATATCACGACCCGACATTCCGCCATAGGTAATGTACCCTTCAAACATGATATTAAACACAGAGGCACGCTCAAAAAGATCCTTATCGCGCATGGCTATAAATCCGCCCATATTAACAATAGCGTCTTTTTTACTGCTCATGGTAACAAAATCGGCGCAGCTGAACATATCGCGCACTATCTCACGAATGCTTCTGTTTTGTTGTCCGGCTTCGCGGGTTTTTATAAAGTAAGCGTTTTCGGCAAAACGGGCTGAATCGAGCAACACGGGTATATCAAACTTTGATGCCAGCGCTTTAACTTCTTTTAAATTTTGCAACGATACAGGTTGCCCGCCTGACGAATTACAGGTAATAGTTATTACAATAAAGGGTATCTGATTGCGTGGGGTTGATGATAATACGCTGTTCAGTTTATCGAGGTCAACATTACCTTTAAAGGGATGATAGGTGGTGGTATCGAAAGCTTCGTTGATGGTACAGTCAACGGCTTTGGCCTTGCGAAATTCTATATGTCCTTTGGTAGTATCAAAGTGTGAATTGCCCGGAACAACGTCTCCTGCCTTTACAAGCGCCGAGAACAATACATTTTCGGCTGCACGTCCCTGGTGCGTGGGTAAAAAATATTCAAAACCGAGTATCTCACGAATAGTATCTTTAAGTTTATAATAGGATGATGCACCTGCATAGCTTTCGTCGCCCAGCATCATTTCACTCCATTGGCGGTCACTCATCGCTCCGGTGCCTGAGTCGGTGAGCAAATCGATAAAAACCTGATTGCTGTGCAATTTAAATAAGTTGTAGTTGGCGGCTTTAATCCAATCTTCACGTTCAGCCCTTGTGCTGCGGCGAATAGGTTCAACCATTTTAATTTTGTAGGATTCTGCAAAGGGTAATTCCATAATAATAGTAATTATTTTAGTGAAAAACAGGGTAATAGGAAATGAAATGCGGATAAAGTCAGAACGAATATTCGTCCCTGTTTTTAATGTTGCGGAAGATCGATTTTGACGTGCAGTAGTGCAAATAATCCGAATGCATAACCTGTACTATAAGTGCCCAAATGTAAGGCATTTTTTAAAAAAGCAAGTTAATTTGGCTCTTTTTTCATGCATTATGAAAAATAGTTCATACGCAACTTCCTGTCATACCTAAGTATTTGCATACAATTGGCTATTCAGTAAAAATTGCTTCTAAACAAGCGTGCTTTGCGTTGAATCTGCTTCAATAATTTTTATATTGCAAGCTGAAACGCAAACCCATTAAACCGTAATCTCATGACCCGTCAAATTCTGTTTGCGATTACCCTGCTAGTTACCCTCGGAGTTTTTGGTTATACGCTTTCACGGCTGATCGCATTCTTCCGACTTACAAGGCCATTCCCGCTCACCAACTGGCCCCGGCGTTTTGCCATTATGATGAAAGTGGCTATCGGTCAAAGCCGCATTTTCCGGTTTCCTTTTGTTGGTGCTGCGCATGCATTGGTTTTCTGGGGATTTATTGTTATTACGCTTGGGAGTATCGAAATGGTTATCGATGGGCTCTCCGGTTTGGATCGGAGCATGGCATTTACCGGGCTTTTTTATGATATAGTGATGGCTTCGGGCGACATTATGGCTTATGTAATTATGCTGTCCATGCTTATTTTTATTGGAAGGCGTACCCTTATCCATGTTAAGCGATTTTATGGAGCTGAAATGCTTCGAAAATCGAAACTTGATGCTATTATTGCCCTGCTGATTATTTTTTTCCTGATGGTTTCACTCGCTGGTATTAATCTGGCAACCGTGCAGTTGCAAGGCGGCAATGCGCCAGGAATTTACCCGGTTAGTAGTTTACTGGCTCCTGTGCTATTTAGCGCACAATCGCAGCCGGTACTTTTGCATGAAATCTCGTGGTGGACTCACATATTGCTTATATTTTTATTTGCCAATATTCTGCCGTATTCAAAGCACTTCCATGTATTTACTTCGGTGCCCAATGTATTATTGAGTCGCCTTGAGCCGCTGGGTTATTTGCCTAATATGGACAATGTAACCCGTGAAGTGAGGCTTATGCTGAATCCCGAAACAGCTTTTGCAGCACCCTCCGAAGCTGATGGCCCACCACAGCGTTTCGGAGTAAAGGATGTTGAAGATGTAAGCTGGAAAAATTATCTCGATTCGCTTGCATGCACCGAATGCGGCCGCTGCACTTCAGTATGCCCGGCCAATATTACAGGTAAAAAGCTGTCACCCCGCAAAATATTTGTTGATCTCCGTGCACGGATGAAAGAAAAAGGGCCTTTGCTGGCAAAAAATGCCGGTTTCGACGATGGCAAATCACTTATCCGCGATTACATTTCGACCGAAGAACTTTGGGCTTGTACCACCTGTAACGCCTGTGCCCGCGAATGTCCGATCAGCATCAACCACCCCACATTGATCATGGATATGCGCCGCTATCTGGTGATGGAAGAAGCTGCAGCGCCGGCTTCGTTAAACGCTATGTTTACCAATATAGAAAACAACGGTGCACCCTGGCAATACCCGCCCGATGATCGTATGAAATGGGCTGATCTTTTATAAATCACAGAGTTAACCTGTATAACAAACCAATTATCTTCATGGAAACTGCTGCCCGAATTCAGGTCTCGATGTATGCCGAGAAGTTTGCACAGGGTAATCCCCCCGAATATTTGTTTTGGGTTGGATGCGCCGGTGCTTTCGACGAACGATACCAAAAAGTAACCCGCGCCTTTGTTAAACTGCTGCATCATGCCGGTGTCAGTTACGGGGTGCTGGGCAGCGAAGAAACCTGCACCGGAGATCCAGCCCGCAGGGCCGGCAACGAAATGCTGTTTCAGATGCAGGCGCTCATGGTTATCGAAACCTTTAAAGCCTACAACATCAAAAAAATAGTCACCTGCTGCCCGCATTGCTATAATACGTTTAAAAACGAATACCCCGACCTGGGTGGCCATTATGAAGTAGCGCATCATTCTCAATTTCTGAAAACACTTGTCGAAAGCGAAAAAATTAAAGCCGATATTTCGGTGTTTGAAGATAAATCCATCGTGTTTCACGATCCCTGCTACCTTGGCAGGGCCAACGAAGAATACGATTCACCACGGGCTGTAATTGCAGCTCTTGGTTCAAAGGTAACCGAAATGCCCCGCCATAAAAGTAATGCCCTTTGCTGTGGCGCCGGAGGCGCCCAAATGTTTAAAGAAGCCGAACCCGGTAACCGCGAAGTGAATGCCGAACGTACCGACGAAGCGCTGGCCACCGGCGCCAACATTGTAGCTACAGCCTGTCCTTTTTGTATGACGATGCTCACCGACGGCATTAAATTCAAAGACAAACAGGAGGAAGTAAGCAATTACGATATCGCTGAACTGCTGGCTATGTCGCTGAAACTTTGAAGTCAGCCCTTCGGCTCCGCTCAGGGACCGAGGTCGGAGTATGATATTGAGTATTTTAGAAATTACAAAGCCCAATGCGTCATCGCGTCTTTGCGTGAGTTTTTTCAAATCATTAAAAAACCCTCGTGCACCTTCGAGCCTTTGTGGCGAAAAAAAACCGCAATCCGCAATCCGCAATCCGAAATCAACAATCCGGAATCAACAATCCGAAATCATTTCAGTATCTTTGCCGCATGGCAAATAACGACGACCTTTTTAAAAAAATAATTTCCCATGCCAAGGAGTATGGGTTTGTATTTCAGAGCAGTGAAATCTACGACGGCCTTAGTGCTGTATATGATTACGGCCAAAACGGAGCCGAGCTCAAAAACAACATCAAGGAGTACTGGTGGAAGGCCATGGTGCGCTATCACGAGAACATCGTAGGGATTGACTCCGCCATCTTCATGCATCCTACCATCTGGAAAGCTTCAGGCCATGTTGATGCTTTCAACGATCCGATGATTGATAACAAGGATTCGAAAAAACGATACCGTGCCGATGTATTGGTTGAGGAATTTGTAGCCAAAACCGAAGACAAAATTGCCAAAGAGGTTGAGAAGGCTGCCAAACGCTTTGGCGATGCTTTTGATGAATCGCAATACCGCGCCACCAACCCGCGCGTGATGGAATATCAGGCAAAAATCGACAGCGCAAAGAATCGGTTGTATAAAGGGCTGGAAAACAATGATCTGGCCGATATCAAAAAACTAATCGAAGATCTCGAGATTGTTTGTCCCATTTCTGGTTCACGCAACTGGACCGAAGTGCGGCAGTTTAACCTGATGTTCTCAACCCAGATGGGCTCAGTAAGCGAAGAGGCTAACACCATATACCTGCGACCCGAAACAGCCCAGGGAATCTTCGTCAACTTTCTTAACGTGATGAAAACCGGTCGCATGAAAATTCCGTTTGGCATTGCGCAGATTGGTAAAGCATTCCGCAACGAGATTGTAGCCAGGCAGTTTATATTCCGCATGCGTGAATTTGAGCAAATGGAGATGCAATTCTTTGTAAAACCGGGAACAGAACTCGACTGGTTTGAATTCTGGAAACAGGAGCGCCGCAACTGGCACCTGTCGCTGGGAATACCGGCCGAGAATTACCGTTTTCACGACCACGAAAAGCTTGCACATTATGCCAATGCCGCCAGCGATATTGAATTTAATTTCCCTATTGGATTCAAGGAACTGGAAGGCATCCATTCCCGCACCGACTTTGATCTTTCGGCCCATCAAAAGTTTTCGGGCAAGAAAATCACCTATTTTGATCCGGAGCTGAACGAAAGTTACGTGCCGTATGTGGTTGAAACCTCTATTGGCCTCGACCGCACTTTCCTGGCCATGCTCAGCTATGCCTACACCGAAGAAAAGCTCGATGATGGCTCAGAACGTGTGGTGATGAAACTCCCACCGGTACTCGCACCTGTTAAAGCTGCTGTTTTACCGCTGGTGGCAAAGGATGGTCTGCCCGAAAAAGCACGGCAGATTATGGATGAACTTAAATATGAGTTCAACTGCCAATACGAAGAAAAAGACTCAATTGGCAAGCGTTACCGACGCCAGGATGCGATTGGAACGCCTTACTGCATCACGGTCGACCATCAGTCACTCGAAGACGGAACGGTTACCCTGCGCGAACGCGACAGTATGAAGCAGGAGAGGGTTGCAGCAGGCGATATCACCGGAATTATCCGCGAACGCCTAAAGCCGGTTCGTACCATGTGAAGAATCTGACCTATCTCATTGGAAGAAAAAAGGCTACATAAACAATGTAGCCTTTTCTGTTATTTTTGTTTTCACTGGCAAAATACTGTATTTAAGTTGCCTTCAAAAATTTGTTTCAGGGTCAGACAACCGTGGAATTTCTGTGGTTCATCCCAGAGGCAATACATCTATCACTCCCTGCGCCCTGAGCTCCGCACCTGAGAATCTGCCATTGGTTTTCCGGTCTCTTTTTTCCCCATCTCGCCTTGTCTCACGGTCACCTTGTCATTTTAAAGAAGCCAATACTCTTCTATTTATTATTGTATCTGTTCATGGTCTCGGTGGCTCCGGCCTGCACAAAGCTTTTGATCATTTCAACAGCCTGTGGTATTTTTTCAATAAATATTTTCTCTTCTTCACGGGTAAAGCGGCCCAATACGTAATCAACCTGGTAGCCGCGGGCAAAATTATTGCCAATGCCTACCCTTAGTCGTGGAAAATCATTACGTCCAAGCATTTCAATAATATTGTTCAAACCATTATGACTGCCTCCACTACCCTTGGTTTTCATACGTAATACGCCGGTATCAAGGTCAAGATCATCAGTAACAACCAATGTATTTTCAATACTGATATTTTCCATGGTTTGCCAGTAGCGATAAGCTTTACCACTCAGGTTCATGTAGGTAGTAGGTTTGATAATAATCAGCGTTTTGCCCCGAAACCTTGCTTCGGCGCGTGAAGCCAAACGATCGGTAGTAAACTTCGCGCCCAGGTCAGATGCCAGTGCATCGCCGATAATAAACCCGATGTTGTGCCGGGTATTGGCATATTCATCACCAATATTTCCAAGGCAGGTGATAAGATATTTCATGGTTATGGGGGTTAGTGCAATGCGAGCAGTGTAAAACTACGCCTGAAAAATTACAAAAAAAACCGGAGGGTTGCCTGTGCATCCCTCCGGCATATTCGTTTAAAAATCATTTACTTGGCAGGAGTTGCCGGCTGTTCAACGTTACGGGTTGAAGCTACTGTAGCGATAACAGCACTGGGGATATCAAGAAACTCAACATTAGCAACCTTTAAATCGGAAACTTTTACCGTTTGGTTCAAATCGAGATTGCTGATGCTAACTTCAATTTCGTCTGGCAGGTGCTGAATCAGTGCTTTAACTTTAAGTTTCCTGAATTTCTTGATGAGTTTACCACCACGGAGAACTCCGGGCGAAGTGCCGGTAATTTTCACAGGAACCGGAATAATAACCGGTTTCTCAGGTTTAAGTTCAAGAAAATCGGCATGTAAAATATGGTCGCTCACCGGGTGTGACTGCAAATCCTGAAGAATGGTAAGGTACTCCTTGCCGTCGACATTGATGTTAATTAGATGTGATGCAGGGGTGTAAAGTACAGGTTTAAAGGCAGTCTCGTCAGCCGAGAAGTGAACCTGAGTTTTGCCGCCATAAATTACACAGGGAACCTTACCCGCATTGCGCTGGGCTTTAGCATCTTTTTTCCCTACGTTCCCGCGAAGGGAACCGCTCATAGATACTTGTTTCATTGTTTGATTAGTTTGGATTTATTAATGGTCTCCTTAACAGAGATTTATTCAAATTTAAAAAGGGTTGAAATGGACTCGTAATTGTGAACCTTGCCAATAACATCAGCCAGCAGTGAAGCTGTGCTGAGGACTTTAATTTTTGGACTTTGCCTTCTTAATGGGATGGTATCGGTAACAATTACCTCTGTAAACGGCGATTTTTCGATTTTTTCAATGGCATCGCCCGAAAGCAGCGGATGGGTACAGAAAGCTCTTACACTTGCAGCACCATTATCCATCATAAGCTGGGCTGCTTTACAAATGGTGCCTGCAGTATCAATAATATCGTCAACCAGTACTACATCTTTACCCGTAACATCGCCAATCAGCGCCATGGTATCAACATGGTTGGCCTTAAGGCGTTGTTTATAGCAAATTACAAAGCTGGTATTCAAAATTTTGGCGTATGCAGCAGCCCTGCGTGTTCCGCCGGTATCGGGCGAAGCCATGGTTAGATTGGGCAATTGCAATTGCTTGATAAAAGGGATAAAGATTGAGGAAGAATAAAGATGATCAACCGGAACATCAAAAAATCCCTGAATCTGATCGGCATGTAAATCAATGGTAATAATACGCTGAACTCCCGCGGCGGTAAGCAAATTGGCTACCAACTTGGCTGCAATTGAAACGCGGGGTTTGTCTTTGCGATCCTGCCGGGCAAAACCAAAATAGGGGATAACCGCAATAATATGCCTTGCTGAAGCCCTTTTGGCTGCATCAATCATGAGCAAAAGCTCAAAAAGATTGTCGGTAGGTGCAAAGGTCGATTGTACAATAAACAAATCGTTACCACGCACATTTTCTTCGAACGAAGGTTGAAATTCGCCATCAGAAAAGTCGGTGATAAGAACATCGCCAAGCTTTTTGCCATAACTTGTGGCGATCTTCTCAGCCAGATAACGGGTGGCTCTTCCCGAAAATATGTTAACCACTGAGGCCATTTTGTATTGTGCTTTAAGGGGTTATAAATCTGGCTTTGGGGTTGCAAAAGTACAATTAAATTTGAAACAGATAAAGTTCTCCGGCGATTTTATTAAAAAACCGGTCTAAATGCTTGATTTTGCGGTAAAAATGTATTAATTTTGCACCCCCTTAAAAAATGAGCGCTTGTTAAACGGCTTGATTTTTATACGATTACGGTTCAACAAAACGTTCCTCAAACAATTGCAAACTTACAACAGTTTATTGTTAAATCATTGTAACCGGGTCAATTTTAATTTTAACTCAACAACCTAATATTTTCCGGAATGAAACTCTCACAATTTCGTTACCATTTGCCAAACGATCTCATTGCTATACATCCGGCTCCTAACCGAGGAGAATCAAGGCTCATGGTGCTGAACCGTAAAACAAAAACCATCGAGCATAAAATGTTTAACGATATTCTCGATATTTTTGGTGATGGTGATGTGTTCGTGATCAACGACACAAAAGTATTTCCTGCATTGCTTACCGGCGAAAAGGAAAAAACCGGTGCAAAAATTACCGTTTTCCTCCTTCGGGAGCTTAATGCCGAAGCCAGGCTTTGGGATGTATTGGTCGACCCTGCCCGCAAAATAAGAATAGGCAATAAATTGTATTTTGGCGACGACGATTCGCTTGTTGCCGAAGTGATTGACAATACCACCTCAAGAGGACGCACGCTCCGTTTTTTGTTCGATGGCACTTACGATCAGTTTAAAAAAACCATTGAGAGCCTTGGCAAAACCCCGATTCCCGAAGAATTGCAGGCTATGCGTGAAATATTGCCTGAAGACAAGGACTGGTATCAAACCATTTATGCCAGCAAAGAGGGAGCAGTTGCTGCTCCAACCGCCGGTCTGCACTTTAGCCGTGAACTTATGAAACGCCTCGAACTGAAAGGTTCCTCGTTTGCTTCGGTTACTCTCCACGCAGGCGTAGGCAATTTCAGAGCCATTGATGTTGAGGATCTTACCAAACATAAAATGGATTCCGAAGAACTTGTAATTGAGGAAACAGCAGCCAATATCGTTAACAAAGCCAAGGAAAACCGCAAACAAGTTTGTGTTGTAGGTACTACTACCATGAAAGCTGTTGAAACCTCGGTTTCAATAAGCGGGATGCTCAAACCCTATTCCGGATGGTCGAATAAATTTATATTTCCACCCTACGATTTTAGCATTGCAAGCAGTATGATTACCAATTTTCATCTGCCGATGTCGCCTATGCTTATGATGACAGCCGCTTTTGCTGACTTCGATTTTTTAATGAAAGCCTACAAAGAGGCTATTGCTGAAAAGTATAAATTCTTTACTTATGGCGATGCCATGTTGATATTATAACCGGCAATATCTCATTCATAAAAGGCTCTGCAAATGCAGGGCCTTTTTTATTGCTCTGCATCCAAAGTCAGATTTTTCTTGCGCAGTTCTGCATTTTAAGGTAGGTTTGTAAAAATAATTGCTGTGAAGAAATATGTGATTGTTGTAGCAGGTGGCTCAGGAAGGCGCATGGGTGGTGAAACACCCAAGCAGTTTCTTTTTTTGGGCAAAATGCCGGTTTTGATGCATACGCTCAATTGCTTTTCGTCAGTTGAGTTGGATGTTAGCATAATACTGGTTTTACCTGAACAATTTACTGGCTTATGGCAGGATTTGTGCACCCGTTGCCATTTTGATGTGCCACATCAGTTGGTAACCGGGGGTGAGCAAAGAGGAGATTCAGTTAGAAATGGTCTGGCAGTAATTCACGATGTAAATGCACTGGTAGCGGTGCACGATGGGGTGAGGCCTTTTGTAAGCCGTGAAACCATCGATAAGGCGTTTAATCTTGCAAGGCATCATTTTACGGCGGTTCCTGCCCGTGAAATAACCGATTCGGTCAGAATTTCTGAAAACGGATTTAACAGGCCTTTTGATCGCAAACAGCTTCGTACCATTCAAACGCCCCAGTGTTTCAGACTTGATATTTTGCGAAAAGCTTATGCCAGTGCCAATTCGGGCAGTTACACCGACGATGCCAGCCTGGTTGGCAGTTTGGGCTACAACATTCAATTATTCGAAGGTAATCCCGAGAACATTAAAATAACCACTCCATTTGATTTGCTCTTAGCAAATGCCTTACTTCAGCAAAATACCGACCCCCGGGTTGAACTAAACGAATAGAACATGGATCAGCTTAAAATGCACAACGCCCTCACAGCCGGGTGGGTTTCAATAATTGTAAATTCAGCATTATTTGTTTTAAAATTTCTTGCCGGTATTAGTACCGGATCTATCGCCATTATTGCCGATGCCTGGCATACGCTTTCTGATTCGCTCACATCAGTTGTGGTTGTGGTTGGTATTAAAATATCATCTAAACCTGCCGATAAGGAACATCCATTCGGACACGGCCGGGCTGAACTGATTGCTGCACTTATTATTGGAGTTCTGCTAAGTGTGGTTGCCTTTAATTTTATACTTGAAGGGGTACAGCGTTTGCGAACTCAACTTCCGGTTTCGTATTCGCATTTCGCAGTAATAGCTACCATAATTTCGGTGCTTGTAAAAGAAGGTATGGCACAATATGCATTTACGATTGCACGCCGTACAGGTTCAAAATCGCTAAAGGCCGACGGTTGGCACCACAGGTCTGATGCCATCTCGTCAGTAGTTATTCTGGCAGGTATTTATCTGGGAAAAACCATTTGGTGGATTGATGGAACGCTGGGCATTGTTGTAGCATTCCTTATTTTTTATGCTGCTTACGAAATTCTTAAGGATGCAATGAATACCATGATGGGCGAAATTCCGGATCGTGGGTTGATCGAGCAGGTTGAAACCATTTGCAAAGGTGAAACACTACTCGATGTTTTCCCCCATCATTACCATATTCACCGTTATGGAAACCATACCGAACTTACTTTCCATATTAAACTCCCCGATGGATTAAGCTTGTACGATTCGCATGAAATTGCTACCAGAATCGAATTGCGTATTCTCGACGAAATGGATGTTGTAAGCACCATTCACATGGAGCCCATGAGATAATAAATCTGATTTTAGTGCACGCGTCGGCCTTTCCATGATGGCTTTATAAACAGACCCGCCAAAGCTGAACCTATGGTCATTATAGCCACCATTGGCTCAGCGAGTATAATTCTGTAGATCTTGATTGGTTTTCCGTACCATTGCGTGAATGAAACCAGCAAAGGCCGGTCGATAAGGGTTTTAACCGCTAGCAATGCAATGGTAGTAAGCAGGAAAACAGAATCACAGAATGACAGGCAAAGGCCGGCGGTAACAGCGGCATTCATCAAAAAAACGGTGAAAGCAGATGCAATTACAACAGGGCTGCGGTAACCTGTACTTTTTGATGCCCAGCGTATTCGTTGTTTCAGCCAGCCCATCGTATTTACAAGAGCTGGTGTAGTAACCAGTGCATCTTTATCCACGGCAAACCCAATGCAACCTGCGCCCCTGGCTTTTGCAAATGATAACATTAAAAAAACATCGTCGCCCGACGATTTAGCAGGATTAAGTGCTTGGTGTCCAAGACTGGGGTAGGCTGCTTTTCTGAATCCCAGATTGGCACCATTGCTCATAACAGGCATACCGGCACCAATGGATCCTGCGCCTGAGGCCACGAGCGATGCAAATTCGAGTTGTTGCAACATGCTCCACCACGATTGGCTGCCTGTGAGTAATACTGGCCCGCTCACAAATAATATACCTGGATGCTCAAAGCAGGATACCATGGCTTTTAACCACTGCGAAGAGCGTATGGTATCAGCATCGGTAAAAAAAATCAATTCACCTTTTGCAGCATCAATCCCAGCCTGCAGAGCTGCTTTTTTACCCTGTTTGCTGATGAGCGAAATAAACTTAACCGAAGCTATAGCATATTGGGCGGCAAAAGTGGTGACAAGATGAGCCGTGGTATCTTCAGAATGGTCGTCGACCACAATAATTTCCAATCGTTCGCGGGGGTAATCCTGCTGTATCAGACTGTTGAGGCAAGCTATTATATTGCTTTCCTCGTTGCGGGCAGGAACAATAACACTTACTACAACATCAGCATCCGACAATTGGGAAGGTTTCTTTAGCAGTTTGTGCCATCCGCTTGTAATTTTTGCAATCAATACCACATACAGGCTGCAGCTTATGAGAGCAAAAGCAGCAAATACTGCAGGTATCAACTGAATCAGATTCATGACTGACGCAATAGGGTAAACCGGTAAATAAAAAGGATTCCGGCCAGCGCCGGCAAAGCCAGATTTACAATCCATATAAGGGTAGAAGCACTCAGAATAAGGAATGCAGCCTGTCCGTTATGGAAGTACAGCCCGAGAAAATATACTGAAACGGAGCCCCTGATGCCCAAATCGACCAGGGCAACCGTAGGGATTGCAGTTACAACAAGGTAGATTACTGAAATCAGCATAAATGCTGTTGGGTAAGGTATCTGCAGCGCGAATGCCCGAAGCAGCAGATAAAACTGAGTACTGAAAACCACATAGCGCAAAAGGCTTAGCAGCAGCACCTTAAAGAGAGTCGATCGCTCAACCGACTGAAGCACTGCAATATATTCGTGAATCCGCTTCCATTCTGGCCGTATCAATGTGTTGATAAAAGCTGATAGCCTGGGAGTGCGCAGATAAGCCATAATAAGCACCATCAAAAGAATTAGTGTTGAAAGTACAAGTCCTGAATAAAGGTAAAGCTGCCACAATTCGCCAAATTCAAAATACCTTCTGATAAAGAACAAGCCTGATGTCATACCAAACGTTAAGGTGGCAAGTATCTGGGCAATACTTCCGGCTATTGCCAGTAATGTGGCTTTTAAGGGATCGCGGGTTTTGAGGGTAAAAACCCTTCCGATAAAATCACCAACACGGTTAGGGGTAAACAGACTGACGGATATGCCGGTTAAAACCGACCGGTAAGCATTGGCAAAGGAAACAGGCTCAATATAACGGGTGAGCCGCTGCCATTTATACGCTTCTAGTCCCCAGTTAATAGGCATTAATACCAGTGCGGCAATCATAAAGAATCTGAATCCATGCAAATGGATATCCGAAACAAGTTTGTGGTAAAGCTGATTAAAGTCGCCGCTCACAAAAACCTGACGGTAGATAAAGCCAAAAGCCAGCAAAGCCACCAGTAACCTCAGCGTGATGTTGAGTGTTTTCTTTACCTTTGCGGATAACTCCATATTATCTACCTTCGATTTATGACTACTGAACGCATCATTCTTGGCATTGACCCCGGAACCCAGGTAATGGGATATGGGTTAATTGCCGATAAAGGTAAGAAAATAGAGTTGATTACCCTTGGAGTGTTTAAGTTCACATACAGGGATGCGCAATCGCTCAGGCTCAGGATGATTTTTGAATCGGTTCTCGGACTTATCGATAAATATCATCCCGATGAGTTGGCTATCGAAGCGCCTTTTTTTGGTAAAAATGTGCAATCGATGCTTAAGCTGGGCAGGGCCCAGGGTGTAGCTATGGCTGCAGGGCTTTACCGTGATATACCCATTTTTGAATATTCACCCCGAAAGGTTAAACAATCCATTACAGGCAATGGTAATGCATCAAAAGAGCAGGTTGCTGCCATGCTTAACAATCTGATAGTAATGGGTGGAGCTTCGTATCCTATTGATGCAACCGATGCGGTTTCAGTTGCCGTTTGCCATTATTACCAGAGGACTGGCGGCGAAGAGAGTAAAAACTATAAAGGCTGGAAGGCTTTTTTAGACCAGAATCCCGACAGGTTGAGTAAAAAATAAGATTGTAAAATTCAATTACATCAATTTTTGATACATCTGCCACCAGCGGTCGGGCAGTTCGTTGTTGCAGGCAGTCTGATAGTCGGCATAACTGCATGGAACAATATAGTGATTCTCATATTTGCTTCTGTTTTCGGGCCGGCATACAATTTCCATCCACCACCGGTCGGTTTTTCGGCTTTTAATAAAAACAATTCCATCTGAAAAATCGGGTGTGGGAACGATATACCTTATGTAGGAATCATTATCGGTAACCGGGAAGTCATTCTTTCTCAGATTGTATCCTTCGATTACATACCAGATCATTTGAGCCTGAAGGTGGGCGGTAATTTCGTGACGATCCAGACCAGGATTGTACTCAAAAAAACCTATGGATGAGAGTTTATCACTCATTCCGGCATACCTTGCAAGCTGGCAGGCTTCGTCGCCGGTAAATCCGTTGGGCGATGCGTTGCCATTACCGGGAGCATCAGCAGCGCGTATAGCTCCCATATCGAACGAAACCAGGTCGGCATTGCGCAACAATGGCTCGCAATCATGCAACTGGCTGCGCAGGTGGCCCAAACGGTATGTATCAAACAGAAGTTTTTTCATCAGTTCAAGCGCCGGCTGATCAACAAAGTAAGTTTGATATCCAAGGTTGGTATAATTGAAAAGAAAGTTTGGCTTTTGCATAATAATCCGGCTGAGATATGATACTGAAGTAAGTGCACCGCTTGTATCACCGAGATCGAACCTGGGATCGGCTACAGCCATATTGATAATACGTCCCATTTTTGCGTAGGCATTGTACACGGCAAAGGTGAGGTCCTGACCGCCTCCGATTATAATCGGAAGAACTTTATTGGCGATAAGCAGCTCAAGCGATGAAGTAAGGGCAAAGTAAGTATCTTCGATGGTGTGCCCTTGCCTGATGTTACCCAAATCTGCAATGCGCGATGACCAGGCTCCCGGATAAAGATTGTAGAGAAACGAACGCGTAGCATTGGCCGATAGGGCTGTTCCGCGGTTGTTTGCAGCGGCGCGGTCTTCATTCACACCAAGTATGGCTATGGCAACTCCCGTGGTATCAGGGAAGCCCGTTTCTGCAGTATGTGCCTCAATTACAGACCCAAGTTTGCCTGATGGTGAAGGCTCGTGTTGTAAAAGCAGATCAACATCAACCGGTTCAAAATATATTGATATATCCATAAAAATTGCGCTCTTTCTGATTCTCAAACCTACGGCAATTTTCTGAAATCAGCAAAAATTAGGCAAGCGTAATTAATCAGTAACTACGGATGTTTTTTAGTGTACTCAGAATGGAAAATTAGAAATTACCCATACATCGCAATTGTATTGCATGGGATTAACATTTCAGGAAAAGAGGTTATAGAATGAATTCCGAATGGGATATTCAAGTGTAATTATTCCTTTTTCTTTTTTACAAAGCGGCGTTTACTTCCACTTTTGGGTTGATCTCCTGATTTTGCAGCTATTTCGCGGCATTGATCCAGCGTGAGTGTTGAGGGGTCAGTTGATTTAGGAATGCGGTAATTTGATTTACCAATGGCAATGTAAGGGCCATATCGTCCGTTGAGCACCTGAACTTCTGCATCTTCAGGGTAAGTACGGATAATTCTTTCGCTTTCCTTCTTTCGTTTTTCTTCAATCAGTTCAACAGCTCGATCGGCATCAATGGTTGCAGGGTTGTCGGCTTTGGTAAGTGAGTAAAATGCTGATTTGTGCTTTACATAAGGACCAAAGCGGCCAATGGCCACAGTAAGCTCTGCATCTTCGTAGGTACCTATTAATCGGGGGAAGTCAAATAGTTTCATGGCTTCGGCAAGCGTCAGGCTTTCCATCGACTGGCCTTTTTTAAGGCTGGCAAACTTTGGCTTTTCGTCATCTTCGGCTTCGCCAATCTGAACCATGGGGCCGAACCGGCCTATTTTAACGTATACATTTTTGCCGGTTTCAGGATCCTGTCCCAGCAATCGCTCTCCTTTTACCTTGTCGGAGTTTTGCATGGTTTCTTTAACCTGTACCGCGAATGGATGGTAAAATTCGCGTATCATCTGGTTCCATACTTTTTGCCCCTGCGCTATTTCGTCGAACTCTTTTTCAACACTGGCGGTAAAGTTGTAATCAAGTATGTTTTCGAAATTCTGCACCAGAAATGTGTTCACCAGCGAGCCGATATCAGTTGGAAACAATTTGGACTTTTCGAATCCTGTATTTTCTGTTTTAACTTCTTCGGTAACCTTATTTCCTGCCAGTTTAACCACCTCAAAACTTCGCTTTGTTCCGGGCCGGTCTTCCTTTACTACATATTCGCGTTTTTGAATGGTAGATATGGTTGGCGCGTAGGTCGAAGGTCTACCGATACCGAGCTCCTCAAGTTTTTTTACAAGGCTGGCTTCGGTATATCGGGGTGGTTGCTGCGTGAATTTTTGGGTTGCAAGCATTTCAGCCAGTTGAAGGTTTTCACCTATTTTAAGCGGTGGCAGCACGGCTTCGTCGGTTTCCGAAAGCTCATCATCGCTTGATTCTATATACACCCTTAAAAACCCGTCGAATTTAATCACTTCGCCCCTTGCAATAAATTTCTCACTCAAAGGCTTACCTGCAATTGAGTCGGCTGGTGTAACTGCAATACTTACGTTGGTGCGTTCAAGCTCAGCATCGCTCATTTGCGATGCAATGGTTCTTTTCCAGATAAGCTCATACAACCTGCGCTGTGCATCGTCGCCCGAAATATCCTGCTTATTCATATAAGTAGGCCTTATGGCTTCGTGCGCTTCCTGGGCCCCTTTTGATTTGGTAGCATACTGCCGGGTTTTCACATATTTGTCGCCATACAGCCGGCTTATTTCTTCGCGTGCCATTTCGAGGGCCATCTTCGAAAGATTCACCGAATCGGTACGCATATAGGTAATTTTTCCTTCTTCGTAAAGTTGCTGTGCAACAAGCATGGTTTTGGCAACCGAATAACCAAGCTTGCGGCTGGCCTCCTGCTGTAAAGTAGAAGTAGTAAAAGGCGGGGCAGGAGATTTTCGCACTGGTTTGGTTTCAATATCGCTGATGCGAAAAGCAGCGCCAATGCAGGTATTCAGAAAATCGACGGCCTGGGGTTTTTCGGCAAAGCGTTTTGAAAGCTCGGCTGCAATGCGCGGCTGCCCGTTTTCGGCCGGAACAGTAAATACGGCGGTTACACGATAGTTATATCCCGAAACAAAAGCTTTAATTTCGTCTTCACGCTCAACGATCAGTCTTACTGCAACCGACTGTACCCTACCAGCCGAAAGGGCCGGTTTCACTTTTTTCCAGAGAATAGGAGATATTTCGAAGCCAACAAGCCGGTCGAGTACGCGTCGGGCCTGTTGCGCATCGACCAGGTTTTTATCAATTCCCCTTGGATGCTGAATGGCTTCAGTAATTGCAGTCTTTGTGATTTCATGAAAGACAATGCGCCTGGTTTTGGATTCGTCGAGCTGCAGTGTTTCAGCCAGATGCCACGAGATGGCCTCTCCTTCGCGGTCCTCGTCGGATGCCAGCCAAACCAGTTCGGCTTCAGAGGCAAGCTTTCGCAATTCCTTTATAAGTTTGCTTTTGTCGGCAGGTATTTCATAATTTGGTTTAAAATCATGTTCAATATCAACGCCCAGTTGCTTTTTAGCCAGATCGCGTACATGCCCGAAACTGGATTTAACAATAAAATCCTTACCCAAAAAACCTTCGATGGTCTTGGCTTTGGCAGGTGATTCAACTATAACCAGATTTTTTATCATACAGTATAATTCGCGGTTTTCTAATCTATGCACTTACGAAAACGGGCACAAAGTAAAGCAATAAAAAGCAATTCCATTGAAAATCACTGTATTTTAATTTACAACAAATTAAGAATGAGGCTGTTCAAATAATCGTAAATTTGCAGGTGTTTTTAAGCGGCGAAAGGCTTGAACGAAGGAATCAGAAAACAAACTGAAAATTATTTGAAATTGGAAACAAAACGCAAGCTATATATAGAAACCTATGGATGTCAGATGAATTTTTCTGACAGTCAGATTGTGGGTTCTATCATGACAGATCACAATTTTGAAACCACTGATAATATTGCTGAAGCTGACCTTATATTTGTTAACACGTGTTCGATACGCGATCATGCCGAACAGCGGGTAAGGGCGCGCTTGCAGGAATTTAAGCGGTATAAAAAACAAAAACCCGGACTGGTTATTGGGGTCCTGGGATGTATGGCCGAACGTCTGAAGTCGCAACTGATTGAGGAAGAAAAGATGGTGGATGTTATTGTAGGGCCTGATGCCTACCGCGATTTGCCCCGCCTCTTATCAGTTGCTGAAAGCGGTCAGAAAGCAATTAATGTGATACTTTCGGCCGATGAAACGTATGCTGATATTAATCCTGTCAGGCTCGACAGCAATGGCGTTTCAGCGTTTATCTCGATTATGCGCGGTTGCGAGAATTTTTGCTCGTACTGTGTAGTACCGTTCACCCGGGGCAAGGAGCGAAGCCGCGATCCGGAGACCATAGTACGCGAAGCTGCCGACTTATTTGCCAATGGTTACCGCGAAGTTACCCTGCTTGGCCAAAATGTGAATTCTTACCAGAATACCGATGGAAGCGGCTTTGCCGGTTTGTTGGCCAGGGTTGCTGCAATAAGCCCGCAACTTAGGGTTCGTTTTGCTACTTCGCACCCCAAAGATTTATCAGATAAATTACTTGAGGTGATGGCCAGGCACGGGAATATTTGCCGGGCCATTCATTTGCCGGTTCAATCGGGCAGTGATACCATACTTAAACGAATGAACCGTAAATACGACAGTAAATGGTATATGCAACGCATCGAAGCCATCCGGCGGATTTTGCCGGGCTGTGCAGTTTCAACCGATATAATCGCAGGTTTTTGTGGCGAAACGGAACAGGATCATAACGATACTTTAAACCTGATGCGATGGGTTGGTTATGATTATGCCTTTATGTTTAAATACTCTGAGCGCCCTGGTACAACCGCTGAAAAAAGGCTTACCGACGATGTTCCTGAAGAGGTAAAAAGTGAGCGGCTAAAGCAAATCATTGATCTTCAGCAAGAGCTTTCTCTACGCAGTAATCAATCAGATATTGGTAAGACTTTTGAAGTTTTGGTCGAGAACTTCTCTAAAAAATCAAATAAAGAATTGTCGGGCCGCACTTCGCAAAACAAGGTGGTAGTATTTCCGCAAAGTGGGTATAAACCAGGGGACTATGTGATGGTTAAAATAACAGCTTGTACACCTGCAACCCTTAAAGGAATTGCTGCAGATACCTGATTACAAATAAAGGTTATAGCCATTAAGTTTATAAACAACATTTGTGCAGGTGAATATTGCCCTGCAAGATTGTTTAATTTGCTTGGTTGGTATTAATATAAAATGCTAAATTTGCCTGTTATAGATCTATAACCAGAAAATAACTTTACATAAAACCCTGGTTATTTCAATTAACAGGCATTAATACAATCTGTTACAAAAAAGTAAAATATAAATTTCTACAAGTTAATTTTTCAACCCTATGACTTCAGGCGTTCCATCTTCTATCCGGTACCTGTTATTACCGGTAGCCATTTTGCTGATGTTCAGCTCATGTGTTTCTCTAAAAAAGGTGAAGTACATTCAGGACATGGCAGCCTACCAGCAAGGCGACAGTGTTTTTATGAAAAACGAGGTAAGTCCTGATTATAGAGTAAAGCCGGGTGACAACCTATATATCGATATCAAAACGCTGGATGCAAAAAACATGAACCCTTTCGAGGGTAATCAAAACATGTCGTACCAGAACAACAGCGAGATGAGTGTTTACCTGAGCAGCTATTTGGTTTCTGACTCGGGTTATATCAGCATGCCTGTGGTGGGCAAAATTAGGGTTGTTGGTAAATCTATCAGCGAAATAAAGGATGACCTGAGGATACTGGTGAGCGATTTTTTTCAGATGGCAACGGTAAAGGTGAAACTGGTTAACTTTAAAGTTAGTTTTTTGGGCGAAGTTAGTAAACCCGGAACTTACTTTGTTTACCAGGAGCGGATTTCGATTTTTCAGGCCATCAGCCTGGCCGGTGATCTGTCGCCCTATGCCAATCGCTCAAGGGTGCGCATTATACGGGAAAAGGACAATGGATCGTCGGTAATAACCGTAAATCTTCTCAAAGCCGGTATCATGGAATCGCCGGCCTATTATCTGCAACCCGACGACATTATCTATGTTGAGCCTATGAAGAGTAAAAACTATGCGTTTACTGCATTTCCATACGCACTTATATTCTCAACCATTACAACAACCTTGCTTATCCTGAACTTTTTTAAATAAATTCTTCTGAACGTGGACAATTACATTAAAGAAACCCAGCAGGAAGAAACCATAGATCTGAAACAACTTTTTTTTAAGTTTTACAGATATTGGTATTTCTTTATTCTTACCATTTTTATTGCCCTTACTATTGCATTCCTTTTCAACAAGTATACCCAGCCCGTGTTTAAGGTAGGTACAACGGTTATGATCAAGGACGACAAATCAGGGATTGATGCTCAGGCTCTGCTTGGTATAGGTAACTTTAAAAATGCGCAGATTCTTGAAAACGAAATAGGTGTGCTTAAGTCGCGTTCGCTGGTTAACAGGGCCATACGATCGCTCAATTTCAATGTTTCTTATTTCATCGAAGAGAATTTCATTACCAATGAGTTATACAATGAATCACCATTTACGGTGATTTACGACACCGCTTTTCCACAACCGGCAGGACTAAGATTTAATATTATCATTCTCCCCAACAACGAATTCAGCCTTACAACCGAAGGCGAAACTGTTTTTTTGTATGATTATTCCAAAAACAAGGAGGTTGAAAAACTCACCCATAAGGTAGATGTGCGTGGTAAGTTCAGGTTTGGCGAACAAATAAGGGGTAAATACTATAACTTTAAAATATTGTTGAATACAAAGTTTGATCCCAAGGAGCATGTAAATGTAAATATGTTCTTTGTTTTCAATAAGATTGAAGACCTTACAAAGCAGTTTATGGGATTCGAAATTGAACCCATTAACCGCGATGCTTCTATTGTAAATATTTCGCTTAAAAGCACCAATGTGCATAAATCTACCGACTTTTTGAATGCCCTTACTGATGTTTATCTGAAACGCGGCCTCGAAAAGAAAAATCAGATAGCAACCAATACCATTAACTTTATCGATGAGCAGCTGCTCGGAATTACCGACTCGCTCAAAATGGCTGAAACGGTACTGCAGGAATTCCGGACCAACAACGAGGTTATGGACCTCGATTTCCAGTCGCAGCAGGTATTTGAGCAGATGAAGGAGCTCGAAAACCAGAAAGCGATACTGATTGTTAAAAACAAATATTATCTCTATTTGCGTGACTATCTGAAAAAGAACGAAAACGATCTTGCCGGCTTAACAGTGCCTTCATCGATGGGCATCGAAGATCCCATTCTTACAAAGCTGATTACCGATCTTACCGGATTGTATTCACAGCGGAGCGAAGCAATGCTCATGGCAAAGGAAAAGAACCCCATCATTGCCTCATTCGACGATAGGATCAAAATGAACAAGCGGACCCTCGAAGAGAACATCCGCAACATTGTAAATACGTCCAATATCTCCATCAAAGAAATTGACAACCGCATTATTGCATTAACCGGTACCATCAATAAGCTTCCAGCTACGCAGCGTTTATTGTTTGGCATCGAGCGTAAGTTCAAACTGAGCGATGCCATTTACACGTATCTGCTTCAAAAGCGGTCAGAGGCACAGATTACGCGGGCTTCTAATATGCCCGACAATGAAGTGATAGATGCAGCTTCGCCCGACGAAATGGAACCGGTGTTCCCGAAAAAAACACTCAATTATACCATTGCCCTCCTGCTAGGTTTTATTTTTCCGATAATTTATGTGCTCGGTAAAGATTATCTGAACGATAAAGTGGTTGACCGCAAAGATCTTGAGAGTATTACCTCTCTGCCTATTTTAGGACATATAATCCACAACAATAAGGAGAGCAAAATTGTAGTGGCTGAATACCCCAAATCATCAATCTCTGAATCTTTCCGATCGGTTCGAACCAATTTGCAGTATTTTACCCAAACGGTAGATAAGCAAACCATTCTTGTTACTTCAACTATGGTGAGCGAGGGTAAAACGTTTACTTCGATCAACCTTTCATCGATATTTGCGCTTTATGGAAAAAAGACCCTGCTAATGGGTTACGACCTTCGCAAACCTAAAATTTATCAGGATTTCGGTCTTTCAAATACCGAAGGAATCAGCTCCTATCTTATCGGAAAATCGGCTATCGAAGACATTATCCAGAAATCGCCGCTCGAAAACCTCGATATTATAATGGCCGGTCCGGTGCCGCCCAACCCTGCCGAGCTGATTGCCTCGTCACGCAATGCTGAATTGATTGAGAAACTTAAGGAAATGTATGATTATATCATCATTGACACACCTCCGGTTGGTTTGGTTACTGATGCGTTTTTACTTATGAAACATGTTGATGTAAGCGTGTTTGTGGTACGTCAGAATTATACCCATAAAAAAGTGTTCGGATCAATTATTTCTGACATTGAAAAGCGCAACATCCCAAATATTACCATACTTGTTAACGATGTTCGTTCTGATAGCCAGTCGTATGGTTACGGTTATGGATATGGCTATGGCTACGGCTACGGCTATGGATATGGCTACGGCTACGGCTATGGTTACTACACCGACGATCAGGCGCCCGAAAAGGAGGGTTTGATAGATAAACTCTTTAAAAAATCATGATACAAGAGAGCCACCGTAGGGT